>Ga0157370_10006512_pt1 | contig 12858 bp, 14 predicted proteins | sample C35metaG_FD_113463 | JGI IMG/M metagenome (GOLD analysis project Ga0157370, IMG submission 113463) | Corn rhizosphere microbial communities from Kellogg Biological Station, Michigan, USA - C3-5 metaG | ecosystem: Host-associated > Plants > Roots > Rhizosphere > Soil | place: USA: Michigan...
CCGAGTGGGTCTGCTTCTGGCAGTCCCTCTACAGCGGACTTTGGATTCTTCTGTTTCGTCCCCTGCAAGTCAAGTCGTGTATGTGCTTTATTGAAGTAAGCACATGAGAAAGCAAGAAAAAATCGCTAAACAGCCACTGTGTTAGCTTGGATTGCGCAACTAATGACAAGGAAATGGCATGCGAACGACATTCTTCATGGTCTGCCTGCTGATCAGCCCTTTATGCATGGCGGGTCAGATCTACAAATGGGTCGATGCCCAAGGCGTAACGCACTTTGATTCACAACCGCCCCAAGGACAGGAGGCCACCACCGTGCTGCCGCCCTCCTCTTCTGCCAGCAATCCGCAGACGCTGCCACGCAGCAACGCCATAGGCGATCAACAGGTCATCGACAACAACGTAAAAAAGCAGGTCGCCGAGCAGCAAGCTCAGTTGAAGACATTTTGCATGCAGGCGCGAACGAATCTGGCGCAACTGCAGAACAATCCGCGACTTCGGGAAGATGTGGACGGCGAGATGCGCCGCCTGACCGATCAACAACGTCAGGAGCGCATCAGCGAAACACAGAAACAGATTACGGATAACTGCCAGTAAGTACCTGTAGGAGCAGAGCTTGCTCGCGATGAGGGCGAAACACCCAACCGGCCTGTTGAATGTTGCACCGCTATCGTCGGAACGCCGCCCGGAGCAAGCTCGGCTCCTACAGAGATCGGTGTTAGCGGGAGGCGGTGATCAGTAGATCGAACTCTTTGAGCAGCACTTGTAGCTGCCGGTCCTTGCCCTGGACATTGCGCCCGGCGAAGACCATTTCGGCCATCTCCTGAATGCCCGAAGCGTTAGGCAGCGGCAAATCCTGTTCGAGGATGATCTTCATGCGAGGCAAGAAAATCCATTGCAGCCACTGTTCAAAATCCAGCGTATCGACCGAAAACGGCTCGACACTGGCAAGCGCTTCAGCGGAGGGTGGGACTTCATCCCACCACCCCTGCACCCGCAATTCACGCTCGATCAGCAGCAACTGCTCGGCAATCTTCGGAAAGCGGGCATCCATCACAGCGAAACCTTGGCCTTCTGGCGGGCCAGCGTAGCGCCGCTGGAATCACCCTGTTTCTCGCGTGCCTGGGCGATCAATTCCCACAGGCTGGCCTGAAGATCCGGACGACCATTGGCGAACGTCAGCCCACGACGAGCGAATTGTTCAGCCTGCGCGGCATCACCTTGAGCCATGCGCACCTGAGCAAGGCGATAAAGCACTTGTGGCTCACGCGGCGCGACACGCTGGGCGCGCTCGAGACTGGACGAAGCACCGTTGAGGTCGCCGCTGGCCTGTTGCTGCTGAGCCGTGGTCAACAGCGCGAGCACCGGGCCATCCAGTTGCTCATCGGCCGACAGGCCACCGGCGCTGGCCGAAGGAATCCCGCTCGGTGTCGACGGCATGCTGTAGCTGCCCTGATTGATCGGTGCCGACTGGACCGGCGACGTATCGATCGGCCCCGGAGTAATCGGGCCTGGGGTGATCGGCGAGGTACTGATCGGGGCCGAAGTGACGGCGCCGCCACCCGGGACCATCACCACCACACCGGTGTCGCCCTGCGGAATCGCCTGGGTTTGGGTCTGGGCTTGCACAGGACGCTTCACTGTCGTCTTGCGGAAACCGCCATTCGCCGAGATCCGCTCGCTGTTGGACACAGCCGTACCGGAATCCTCAACCGGAATCGAACCGCGTTGTACGGTGGAGCAACCGCTGAGCAATGCCACGGCGGCAACCGCTGGTATCAACCACTTGTTCACGTGAATCCCTCTTTGCTTAATTCATCCAGCCCTTGACCCAATCCATCACCGTTTCGCCGGAAGCAGGGCCTTCGCCACCGCAAGCTGCACCGGGAGGTGGTTCGCTGCCGCGAATATACGGCATCTGCACGGCGCCCGGGCAGTTGGCATCGGAGCCTTGTCCGGTATGCGAATCGACCCACGCCTGAACAACGTTATCCGGCTGCGGCATGTCCAGTGGCAATGGATCGGCTTTACGCATGAAGCTGGTCCAGACCTGCAAGGCACCGGTAGCACCGGTGAACGGCGTCTTGCCGTTGTCATCACGACCCAGCCAGACCACCGCCAGCAGGTCCTGACTGAAACCTGCGAACCAACTGTCCCGCGAGTCGTTACTGGTACCGGTCTTGCCGGCCAGGGTCAGGGTCTTTGGCAACACGTTATAAACCGAACTGCCGGTACCTTCACGCATGACTCGCTGCATGGCGCTCTGGATCAGGTAGATAGAAGCCGGATCAAAACGCTGTTCGATCTGGAACGGATAGCGCTTGAGCGGTTCGCCTTCGGCGGTCAATACGCTGCGAATCCCGCGCATCGGCGTGTTGAAACCACCATTGGCCAGCGTCTGGTACATGGTCGCCACTTCAATTGGCGTCATGCCACCGGCCCCCAGCAACATCGACGGGAATGCCGGGAACTCGCGAGTTACCCCCAGGCGCGCCAGGGTCTTGAGGACATTCGGTACACCCACTGCCAATCCGAGACGCGCAGTCGACAGGTTGTAGGAATGCGCCAGCCCCTGATACAGGAACACTGTACCGTGGGAACGGCGATCATAGTTCTGCGGTTTCCAGACCTGACCGTCCGCGCCCTTGACCGAGAAGGATTCGTCCGACAGCCAACTGGTCAGCGTGTACTGGGTAGGCTTCTCAAGCGCCGTCAGATAAACCGCCGGTTTGATCAATGAGCCGATGGGGCGCACCGCATCCAGCGCACGGTTGAAGCCTGCAAAACTGGCCTGGCGGCTGCCGATCATGGCCTGGACTTCACCGGTTTCCGGGTTGGTCACGACCATGGCCGCTTCGACGTCATCGGAACCCTTGCGACCGGACAGTCGCTTGAAGGTGTCGTTGACGGAAGCTTCGGCTTTCATCTGCAGAATCGGGTCGAAACTGGTGAAGATCCGCAGGCCTTCTTCGGTCAAGTCTTCGTCGCGGTAGTCTTCGCGCAACTGGCGCTTGACCAGGTCGATAAAGCCCGGGAACGAGCTGTCGGCCAGCTTGCCGCGTGTCGTTACACCCAGCGGCATTTTTTTTGCAGCTTCGACCTGCTCGGCGGTGGCGACGCCTTGTTCCTGGAGGACATCGAGCACCAGATTGCGCCGCTCAAGCGCTCGCTCAGGATTGCGACGCGGGTTGTAATAGGACGGCCCCTTGACCATCCCCACCAGCAAGGCAACTTGATGCAGTTTCAATTCGGACAACGGCTGCCCGAAGAAGAACTGACTGGCCAGACCGAAACCGTGCACCGCGCGCTGGCCGTCCTGACCGACGAACACTTCATTGAGGTAAGCCTCAAGAATCTCCGGTTTGTCGTAATGCAGCTCAAGCAACATCGCCATCATGGCTTCGGTGAGTTTACGGGTCAGGCTGCGCTCACTGGTCAGATAGAAGTTCTTGACCAACTGTTGCGTCAGCGTACTGCCGCCCTGGGTCATCTTGCCGCCAGACGTGTTGACCCAGACAGCGCGTGCAATCGACTTGGGTGACACGCCCCAGTGGCTATAGAAATCCCGGTCTTCCACGGCGACCAAGGTCTCCAGCAGATACGGCGGGACCTGATCAATCTTGATCAGGATGCGGTCTTCCAGATTTTTCGGGTAAATACCGCCGATCATCAGCGGTTCAAGGCGCACCACGGAAAGCTTCGAACCGTTGGTCGCCGAGAGTTCAGCAACATAGTCGCCGGAGAAACGCACGCGCACGGGCTGAGGTTTCTCCAGGCCTTCATAGAACTGGAAGCCACGGGTGTTCAGATCGACGGTATTGCCGTTGACCGACGCCGCACCAGGGCCATTGCTCACGCTTTCGCGCCGGTAGCCCAAGGCGTCGAGTTCGGTGAGAAAGTCTTCCTTGCTCAGCTTCTGGCCAGTGAACAGCTCCAGCGGGCGTGCATACACCTTGGCCGGAATGGTCCAGCGTTTGCCGGAGAACTTTTCCTGGACGATAGCGTCGAGGTAAACCGCAAATCCGGCGAGCACCACAAGGCCGACCAGACTGAGTTTAAGGGCCCAGCCCAGCCACGGGTGCAGGCCCCGGGAAGGTGGTTTTTTTGGAGTGCGGGGGGATCGAGTACGAGTCATGGCGGCGGATTATACGCACTTTATTAATACTCAACAGGAGCCCTCCGAGGTTTGCGTCAGGCGGACTTGCGGCCATAATGGCGGCCTTGAATTTTTCCCAGACTCTGAAGGATCGCCTGTGAGCCAGTCCCTGATTGCTGCCCTGCAAAACCCGGCCCTCTACCCGCACCCGGTAGACGGTTTCCAGGTCATCGAGACCCATATTTCCTGGGTCATCCTCACAGGCCCCTTTGCTTATAAAGTGAAGAAACCCGTGAATTTCGGTTTCCTCGACTTCACCAGCCTGGATGCACGTGAGCATTTCTGCGGTGAAGAACTGCGCCTCAACCAGCGCCTGACCGACGACTTGTACCTGCAAGTGTTGCCGATCACCGGCAGCGCCGAAGCACCGCAGTTCGGTGGCGACGGCCCTGTAGTCGATTTCGCGCTGAAAATGCGTCAGTTCCCACAGAGCCAATTGCTCAGCACCCTGCAGGCCAATGGCGAACTGACTACCGCCCACATCGACGAGATGGCCGCGCAGATTGCTCAATTCCACCTCAACGCACCGAAGGTGCCTGCCGAACACGAAGCCGGCACCCCCGACAGCGTTATGGCACCCGTACGCCAGAACTTTGAACAGATCCGTCCATTCCTCAGCGACAAGGCCGACCTGGTACAACTGGACGCCCTGCAAGCCTGGGCCGAAAGCAGCTTCGAACGCCTAAAGCCGCTGTTCGCCCAGCGCAAGGCCGAAGGTTTCATTCGTGAATGCCACGGTGATATCCACCTCGGCAACGCGACAGTAATCGATGGCAAGGTCGTGATCTTCGACTGCATCGAGTTCAACGAACCGTTCCGCTTCACCGACGTTTATGCCGACACCGGCTTCCTGGCGATGGACCTGGAAGACCGTGGCTTGAAATGCCTCGCGCGCCGTTTCGTCAGCCAGTACCTGGAGCTGACCGGCGACTACCAGGGCCTTGAGCTGCTGAACTTCTATAAAGCCTATCGCGCACTGGTTCGCGCCAAGGTGAGCCTGTTCAGCATGCCGGCCGAAGCCGACCCGGTACAACGCGCCACGACCCTGCGCCAATACCGCAACTACGCCAACCTCGCGGAAAGCTATAGCACCATTCCCTCGCGTTTCATGGCCATCACCCACGGCGTGTCCGCTGTCGGCAAGAGCCACGTAGCAATGCGCCTGGTAGAAGCGTTGGGCGCCATTCGTCTTCGCTCGGATGTAGAGCGCAAGCGTCTGTTCGGCGAACAAACCGTCGCGAATGACCCGCAGGCCGGCATTTATAGCGCCGACGCCAGCGCCACCACCTACAGCCGTCTTCACGAGATTGCTGCGGTCATCCTGCGCGCCGGTTTTCCGGTGGTGATCGATGCCACTTACCTCAAGCACGACCAGCGCGAAAACGCGGCAAAAGTCGCCGAAGCCACTGGCGCTCCGTTCCTGATCCTTGATTGCCATGCACCGCAAGCCGTGATCGAGAGTTGGTTGGCCCTGCGCCAGGCAGACAAAAAGGATCCGTCTGACGCCAACCTGACCGTTATCGCAGCCCAGCAAGCCAATCGCGAACCGCTGACGCCAGCAGAGATTCTGTACAGCAAACGCGTTCAGACCAATGAAAGCGGGACGCTCGACACGGTCGTCGCGCAAATTCGTCAACGCATGCCAGGTCTGTAAAAACTATTTCAGCCGTGAGGCCTCCGCTGGCTTCACGGCTGCCAAATAGTGGCACTATACTGGCGTCATAAAACCATCAGGTGATGCGACATGAGCCAGCCCAAACTTCTCGACACCCCGCTGTATGCCTTGCTGCACAAAGATGACATCGCAGGCTTCAACGCCGAACGCGCCAACTACGGAACTGTCGACATGGTCGGTGGCGATTTCCGAGGCCTGGACTTGCGCGAGCTGAACGCTGATGGTGTCGACTTCACCGATGCCTATTTTCGCTCCGCCGATTTGCGCGGCATCGATTTTCGCAACGCCTCACTGGAAGGTGCCAGCCTGGCACATGCTCAAATCTCCGGTGCCTATTTCCCGCCAGAGCTGAGTGCAGACGAGATTCTTATGTCGATGAACTTCGGCACTCGCCTGCGTTATCGCACCCGCTAAAAACGACGCTCTACCCAACAAATCCAGCGCCCCCGCTTTGCGCTGGATGCCGTGTGGACTGCCCCAGGTTCGACTTCCGACACCCGCCCCCACTGCATTCGCAATGCTTTTTACTCAATGACTGGTGTCTTCCTCTTAGAAGCTTTTGCGTCGAAAACGACCAAACAATCACGCTTTTCCTACTGATGGCTACACTCCTGATAGGCTCGCCCACGCACCGTTCGGCCGTCGCAAGGAGGCTTGATGAATGATGAACTGCAACACCTGAAGAATCTTGGCAAGACGTCAGCACAGTGGCTGCATGCCGTGGGCATCCACAGTGCGTCGGACTTGCGTCGCCTCGGGGCGGTGGATGCTTATCGGGCCGTGCGTACGCGCGGTTTTCGGGCGTCCAAGGTGTTGTTGTATGCGATCGAAGGCGCACTGATGGACGTGCATTGGAATGACATTCCCGCCGAGCGCAAAGAAGCCTTGAACAAACAGCTAGAGGCGATTTCCTCGCGCCACAAGGCTTGAAATCATTGGCTTTGAACCGAATTGACGAGGCATCTCAAAGAAACTGAAAAACAGCGGTTGACATGGTAATGAGAATCGCTATGATTACCACCAACTGGTCGCGAGACTGGTCGATATTTGAACAGCCCTTGGTTCGGACTCTCAGATATCTCCTCATCAGGCTAATCACGGTTATTTGACCCGGCTCTTGCCGGGTCTTTTTTTGCCTGTGAAAAACCGGCACCAGAGGCATGTTCAACCCGATATATTTTTCAGCGGGCGATGATCAACGGATGCCCGCGCTCCGGGTGCTGCTGCACCAACACTTCCAGCCCGAACACTGCTTTGAGCGACTCAGGCTTCAGGACGTGCTGCGGCGTATCCAGCGCAACCGGGCGCCCGCCTTCAAGCAGCAACAGACGATCACAGTAACGCGCCGCCAGATTCAGATCATGCAGGATGACCAGCACCGCCGCGCCGTGATCGGCAAACTCGCGCACCGCTTGTAAGGTGGTGTGTTGATGCAGCGGGTCGAGCATCGATGTCGGCTCATCGAGCAGCAGCGTCTGGCCCGCCTCGCCCGGCCAGAGCTGCGCCAGCACCCGCGCCAGATGCACGCGCTGACGCTCGCCGCCGGACAAGGCCAGATAGCTGCGACCACTCAGGTGCCCGGCATCAGCGGCGCGCAGGGCGCAGGCAACGATCTCGTCATCGCGCACTCGACCGCTTTGATGGGGCAAACGCCCCATACCCACGACTTCTTCAACACGAAAGGCAAAGTCCAGCGTCGACACCTGCGGCAGTACCGCCAGCCGCTGTGCGCGCAGCGGTGCGGCCCAGTGATTCAATTCGCGATCATCGAGCCAGACACTGCCTTGGTCGGCGTGCAACTCCCCGCACAAGGCACCGAGCAAGGTACTTTTGCCGGCGCCATTAGGGCCGAGCACACCAAGCACTTCACCTGGCCGAAGTTCGAGCGTGATGTCCGCCAGTACAGTCTTGCTGCCCCGACGGATTTGCAGGTTTTGCGTGCGCAACATCAGGCGCGACTCCGGAGCAGTAAAAACAGAAAAAACGGCGCACCGATAAAGGCCGTGACGATACCGATCGGCAATTCGGCGGGCGCCAACGCCAGGCGCGCCACCAGATCGGCGAACAGCAGAAGACTGGCACCGGCGAGCACCGAGGCAGGCAGCAACACCCGATGATCAGGACCGGCCAGCAAGCGCACGAGGTGCGGCACCACCAGGCCGACAAACCCGATCATCCCCGCCGCCGCCACCGCCGCGCCGACACCCAAGGCGGTACAGAACACCAATTCGCGCTTGAGCCCTTCAACGTTGATGCCCAAATGGCCGGCTTCCGACTCCCCCAGCAACAATGCATTCAAGGCTTTGGCTCGACGCGGCAGCCAGAGCGCCACGCCCGTGCTCACCAGCAGCAATGGCCAGAGACGCGCGTAACTGGCGCCGTTAAGGCTGCCCAGATTCCAGAACGTCAGCGTACGCAGGGTCGCGTCGTCCGCCAGGTAGGTGAACAACCCCACCGCCGAGCCCGCCAGAGCGGTCAAGGCGATACCGGCCAGCAACATGGTTGCGACGTTGGTCTGACCGTTGCGTCGACCGAGCCGATACACCAGTGCTGTCACACCCAACCCACCGAGAAACGCACACACCGACAACAGGTAAGGCCCGAACGACTCAGGCAGGCCGCCAAACATCGACCCGCCCACAATCGCGATGGCCGCACCCAATGCGGCGCCGCTGGACACCCCCACCAATCCCGGATCGGCCAACGGGTTACGAAACAGGCCCTGCATGGCCACACCGGAGAGCGCCAGCACGCCCCCCACCGCCAACCCCAGCAAGGTTCGCGGCAGACGGATCTGCCCCACGATCAATTCGGCTTGCTCAAGGCCTTGCGGTGCAATCGGCAATCCGGCCAGGCGCAGCACTGCGTGCGCGGTATCGAGCAACGGCAAGCTGACCGGACCCAGCGCCAATGACAGCCAGATCGCCAGCAAACACAAAAGGCTCAGGCCAATGAACAACGCACGAGGTTTAATCAGGAGAGTCATTGGCCGACGGTGCCCGGGAAGAACCCGTCAGACAGTTTTTTCAGGCTTTCCGGCAGCCGCGGCCCCAACCCGCCCACCAACAACGTCGGATCCAGCTCCATGACTCGACCGTCCTTCGCCGCACGGGTCGAGGACAGCATCGGGTTTTCCTTGAACAGCGCGGCCCGCGCCGCATCACCGGTCAGTGCCCGGTCAGCAAACACCAGCACCTCCGGGTCCAGGCTGACCAGCGACTCGACTGAAAAAGGTTTGTAACCAGTATGCGTTGCCAGGTTGTGGCCGCCGGCCTGTCGCAGTATCCAATCGGCCGCGGTGTCCTTGCCTGCGATGAGCGGCTTGCCGCCTGCATGACCGAGCAACACCAACACGCCCGGTGATTTTTTCGTCAGCTGCACCTTGGTCACCCGGACTTTTTGTTGTTCAAGTTGCTCCTGATAACGCTGGAACGCCTGCGCAGCCTGATCTTCAGCCCCAAGCAACTGGCCCAGGTGCTGCAAGTTACCCTGCAATGTCGGCAAATCCGGCTGCGCCGAGAACAATTCGACCTGCACCCCGGCATTACGAATCTGCGACAGCACGGGCGGCGGACCCATTTCTTCGGTGCCGATCAGTATCTGCGGGCTTAAGCTCAAGATACCCTCCGCCGACAACTGCCGCTGATAGCCAATGCTTGGCAGCGACTTGAGGCTTTCAGGATGCTGACTGGTAGTGTCGACGCCGACCAGCTTCGATTCGCCCCCCAGCGCGCTCACCCACTCGGACAATGCGCCACCGGCACTGACCCAACGTTGTGGCAACTCGGCCGCTGCGCCGTGGTGGCTGACGAGAAGTCCGACACAGAGCGCAGCAACGCGGGTACTCAGGCGCATAAACAGCTTCCTTTAAAGTTTTCCCAGGCATCGAGATGGCAGGCCAAGTATTCTCGGCCACTGGCACCTGCGCCCGACGGGCAAGGCGGCCATTTGATAATTGTTTGCATTTGAACGTCAAGCTCGGACATATCTGGTCACGAGACGCAGGACTTGAGGATAGACATGAAGTTTCTTTGCACCGGCGCCGAATTGGCTGACGCCAGCAGTCGCGGTTTCGACATCGACGGCCAGAAGCTCTTCGCCGTACGCCGGGCTGGCCAGGTCTACGTCTACATCAATCGCTGCCCGCACCGTGGCGTTGGCCTGGAGTGGACGCCAGACAGCTTTCTCGACCCCAGCAACAGCCTGATCCAGTGCGCCACCCACGGCGCACTGTTTCTGATTGAAGACGGCGAGTGCGTTTCCGGCCCCTGCGCGGGCCAATCATTGACCACCGTGCCCTGCCGCGAAGACGCGCAAGGCATCTGGGTCAGCCTTTAGCCGTTGAGCAGCACGTCCAGACGCCGATCGACCACCATCTCTTCATGGGTCAACCGCACACCATAGGCCAGCACCTCGACCCCGCACGCGACCGCCTCACGCAAGGCCACCGCGTAGGCCGAATCGATTTCCTCTGCTGGACGTACCGCGTCGATGCCGGTCAGGTTGACGCAATACAACTGAACCGCGCGAATCCCGTCACGGGCCAGATGCGCTAATTCGCGCAAATGTTTGGCCCCGCGCTGGGTAACGGCGTCGGGAAACGCAGCTACCGATGAGCCGTCAAAACCCAGGGTGACGCTTTTGACTTCTATATAAGCAGGACCGCCGGGGTAATCGAGGCGGAAATCGATTCGGCTTCTTTCCTGACCGTAGGCGACTTCGCGCTTCAGTTCGGTAAAACCGTTCAACTCGCTGATGACACCGCCGCGCAGCGCCTCTTCGATCAAACCATTGGCTCGCCCGGTGTTAACGCAAAACAGGCGCCCTTGCGGGGTTTCGCCAACCTCCCAGGTACCGGGCAACTTGCGCTTCGGGTCATTGGAGCGGCTGAACCAGACCTGCCCGCCTTCGACCTGGCAATTGAGCATCGAGCCCGTATTGGGACAATGAATGGTCAGCAACTCGCCGCTAACGGTTTCGATATCGGCAAGAAAACGCTTGTAACGGCGGATAAGTCGCCCTTTTTCGAGGGGAGGATGAAAACGCATCAGCCTTGCCAACTCTTCAATCCACGAGCGATCCGCTCGACCGCTTCTTCCAGGCGCGGCAGGCTTTGGGTGTAGGCAAAACGCACATGGTGCCCAGCCTGATATCGCCCGAAATCCAGCCCCGGAGTAAATGCCACATGCTCGGTTTCGAGGAAGTGCCGGCAGAACGCGAAGGCATCTCCGCCGAACTTGCTGATATCCGCATACAAATAGAACGCGCCCTCAGGCTCCACGGCAATGCCGAATCCCAATTCACGCAGGGCCGGCAGCAGGAAATCGCGACGACGACCAAATTCGGCGCGACGCTCTTCGAGAATGCTGATGGTCGCCGGTTCAAAGCAAGCCAGAGCGGCATACTGGGCCATGCTCGGCGCGCTGATATAGAGATTTTGCGCGAGTTTTTCCAGCTCGCCGACTGCCGCTTCCGGCGCCACCAGCCAGCCGAGCCGCCAACCGGTCATGCCGAAGTACTTGGAAAAACTGTTCAGCACAAAGGCGTTGTCATCGACTTCCAGCACGCTGGCCGCATCGGTGCCATAGGTCAGGCCGTGATAGATCTCGTCCACCACCAGATGACCATGGCGAACCTTGATCGCCTGCGATAACCCCGCCAGCTCGTCACGGGTCAGGATCGTCCCGGTCGGGTTGGCCGGGGACGCTACCAATGCGCCGACACTGTCGTGGTCCCAATGACGCGCCACCAGATCAGGGGTCAGTTGATAACGCACCTCAGGACCTACTGGAACAAGCTGCGCCGCGCCTTCCACCAATCTCAGGAAGTGGCGATTGCACGGGTAGCCGGGGTCCGCCAGCAGCCAGTGCTTGCCCGGGTCCACCAGCAAGGCGCTGGCCAGCAACAAAGCACCCGAACCGCCGGGGGTGATGAGGATTCGTTGAGGGTCGATGTTCAACCCATACCGCTGCTGATAGAAACCGGAGATGGCGTCTCGCAGCTCGGGAATGCCCCGTGCGGCGGTGTAACGGGTCTTCCCCGCCGTCAACGCGGCCTGGCCGGCCTGAATGATCGGTTCGGCGGTGGTGAAGTCCGGCTCGCCGATTTCCAGGTGGATCACGTCGTGACCGGCGGCTTGCAGCTCATTGGCCCGTGCCAGCAACGCCATGACGTGAAAAGGTTCGATCGCGCGACTGCGGGCACTGTAGGACTGAGCCATTAGCCTTCCTTCAACAGAGAAAAAAATCAATTCTACCCAAGCACAGGAACGAGCGAGAACCTAAAGCGGTCACAACCGTTAATAAGCCCGGCCACAAACGACCCAAACGAGTACCCCAAGTTTGACTAAAATCAATATTTGATCAGGTCTCCAGCACCACCAGACAAGGCTTTGCAATGATTTGCAAGGCCTGCGGGCCACTACCTCGACATCCGGGAGTAGCGCGGTCCGATTTGATCTGGTAAGTTCGCCCGCTTGCAGCCGCGGGGCCGGCAGGTGTCGGTGATGGAGCAATCCTGCGCAGATGGATTACAAGAGTAGAGGCGGTCTATTTCATGTCCACCCAAGCAAAGCAACAACCGAGCCCGACGATCAGCGGCTTCGAACCCTACAAAGAAGTGAAGGGCGAGGAGTACATGGGCAAGCCCATGCGCGCGCACTTCACCAAGGTCCTGAACAAGTGGAAACAGGATTTGATGCAGGAAGTCGACCGCACGGTTGATCACATGAAGGACGAGGCAGCCAACTTCCCGGATCCGGCAGACCGTGCCAGCCAGGAAGAAGAGTTCGCCCTCGAACTGCGCGCCCGCGACCGCGAGCGCAAGTTGATCAAGAAGATCGACAAAACCCTTCAGTTGATTGAAGACGAAGAATATGGCTGGTGCGAGTCCTGCGGCGTCGAAATTGGCGTCAAGCGACTGGAAGCCCGCCCTACCGCCGACATGTGCGTTGACTGCAAGACCCTGGCGGAAATCAAGGAAAAGCAAGTCGGCAAGTAACATCGACTTGAACGAAAAACGGAGCGTGCG
>Ga0157370_10006513_pt1 | contig 12858 bp, 9 predicted proteins | sample C35metaG_FD_113463 | JGI IMG/M metagenome (GOLD analysis project Ga0157370, IMG submission 113463) | Corn rhizosphere microbial communities from Kellogg Biological Station, Michigan, USA - C3-5 metaG | ecosystem: Host-associated > Plants > Roots > Rhizosphere > Soil | place: USA: Michigan...
CTGCTTTTCCGCCAGCGCCTGGCTGATTTCCCGACTGGCGAGCGGCGCGATAGAGCTCATATCGATAACCACCAGCCCGGCACGCGCCCCTTCGATGATGCCATTCTCACCCAGCACCACCTCTTTTACCTGTGGAGAGTTCGGCAGCATGGTGATAACAATGTCGCTCTGCTCGGCCACGGCTTTTGGCGTCGCGGCGCTGGTGGCTCCGGCTTTCACCAGCTGCTGCGTCGTCTCATGATTGTGGTCCAACACCACCAGTTGATAACCCGCCTTGAGCAGATTTCTACTCATGGGCTTGCCCATTATCCCTAAACCAATAAATCCAATTTTCATGCTGCGAGCCTCGTTGAGTATCAAGAAGATAGCCATTATAAAAAACGGCCTTCCCGCCGGCAGTGGGCAGAAGCTCAAAGCCGACGGCGAAGTTCGCCTCTTTCGTCTGGCATTTGCACAATGCTCTGTGAGGCCTATCCCGTTATGCAGGTTTAGGCCGTGTTATCGAGTTGCAGGGCGATATACAGCAGCAGGCGGTCATCAAAATTCGACAAGTTCAGCCCGGTCAGGCCAGAGATGCGGTTTAGACGATTTTCGAGAGTATTGCGATGAATAAACAGAGCTTTAGCCGTTGCGACGGGCTGAACGTTATGAGCAAACCAGAGGTTTAACGTGCGGCGCAGCAGGCCACTGCTATCTTCGGCATTTAGGCGGGCCATCGGCAGAGCCAGTTCGTCAGCCTGCCAGCCGTCGCGCAAACCGTCTAGCAGCACTGGCAGCATCAGGTCCTGATAGCAGTAGCTGTGCTGCTCCGGCGCGCGCCGTTTCCCCACCGCCAGGGTGGTTTTGGCCGTGAGGTAGGACCGCGCGATACTGCCCGGCCCGGTGAAATAGTTGCCGAGCGCCACGCGAACTCGCAGGTCGCTGTTTTGCTGCATGTGTAACAGCAGGGCGTCTATCCGCTGGCGCTGAGCCTGTGGGTCCCAGCGTTTGGCCGCACCGAGTGCGGGTTTGAGTACCACAATTTCGGTTAGAGAAACTCTGGCAATCAGATTGTCCTGCTCCGGGGTTGAGAGCAAAACCTGTAACTGTTGCAGCTCTGCCATAGCGTGCTCGACGCCAAGCTGCCCGCCGTCTATCGCCACCACCACGGCAACGCGCGGCTGGTGCAAGTCGATGCCCAGCCGCTGCGCCCACTCCGCTAACGCCTCAGGGAGCTGCTCGGCACGAATCAAATTCAGCACCAGCTCTTCGCGAATGCGGCTGTCGTGCGCCAGCATATTGAGCAAGCGCGCCTGCTCGAGCATCATTTCCGCCGTCATACAGACCAGCTCGCCATATTGCCGCAGCCGCGTCGGGTCACCACTCAGCCCAATGGCGCCGACAATCTGCCCGTCAACCCGCAGCGGCAGGTTAACGCCGGGGCGGACGCCGCGCAGATGGCGCGTCACTTCGTTATCAATGTCCACTATGCGTTGCTGGGAAATCGCTAGCAGCGCGCCTTCATGCAGTTCGCCAAGGCGCTCGGCGTCGCCGCTGCCGATAATCCTTCCCCGGCTGTCCATCACGTTGACGTTGCTATCAATGATTTTCATTGTGCGATCAACGATTTGCTGCGCCAAAGGTTGATCGAATAAATATGCCGCCATGTCCCTGCGCTCTCCTGCGTGTTTTCCCTTGGCTGCCAGCATACTCATTCGTCGGGCGATGGGCAGGTTCATGTCGGCGAAATGCGAGACGTCGCGCAGAACTCCGCCAACTTTCATCGTTGCACCGCCGTCAATAAAAAAGGCACGCCGAAGCGTGCCTTTATAGACTGATTTATCAGCGCGTGATTATTGCGCTAACAGGTAGATTGAAGTGTCACCGCGTTGAATATCCAGCGCCAGCACAGAAGGTTTGCTGTCGAGGATTTTACGCAGCTCGCCCAAATTGCCGACTTTCTGCTGGTTAACGCCCAGAATCACGTCATCCTTTTTCAGGCCGATGCGTGCTGCTTTACTGCCCGGCTTCACGGCATCGACTTTCACGCCTTTCTGATTGCCAACCTGACCATTGCTCAGCTCAGCCCCTTCAATACCGGTGAAGATATTGCCGGAGTCAACTTTGGCCGTTTGCGTGCTCTGTTCAATAGTCACTTCAACATTGACCGGCTTGCCGTCGCGCAGCAGGCCCAGCGTCACTTTGGTGCCGATTGGCAGGGTGCCAATATCAGCGCGGAAGGAAGCGAAGCTGCTGATTGGTTTGCCGTTCATGCTTAGGATCACGTCACCCGCCTTGATACCGGCTTTTTCAGCAGCGGACTTCGGCATCACCTGGCTGATGAAAGCGCCGCGCTGGGCGTCGACCTTCATGGCTTTCGCCAGTTCAGAGTTCAGCTCGGTCCCCATGATGCCCAATTCGCCACGCTTCACTTGACCGAATTCGATCATCTGCTTGGTCAGGTTTTTCACCATGTTACTTGGGATAGCAAAACCGATACCGATGTTGCCGCCATCTGGCGCAAGGATCGCGGTGTTCAGACCAATCAGTTCACCGTTAAGGTTCACCAGAGCGCCGCCTGAGTTACCACGGTTAATGGCAGCGTCGGTCTGGATAAAGTTTTCGTAGTTTTCGATGTTCAAACCGCTACGGCCAAGTGCGGAAACGATGCCCGAAGTCGCGGTTTCGCCCAGACCATATGGGTTACCGATGGCGACGGTGTAGTCACCCACGCGCAGCTGCTCGGAGTCAGCAATTTTAATCGCAGTCAGGTTTTTGGCATCAATCAGCTGAATCACTGCGATATCTGAGCGCGGATCTTTACCGATCACTTTCGCCTCAAATTTACGGCCATCGTTGAGCTGAACGCTGATTTTGGTGGCGTTATCCACCACGTGGTTGTTGGTGACCACATAGCCTTTATCGGCGTCGATGATCACACCTGACCCCAGTGCGCGGAACTCTTGTTTCTGCGCTTCAGGCGCGGGCTGGGAGTCGTCATCCCCTTGGCCGCCCTGACAGACCGGAGAGCCTTGGAACGGCGAGCCGTCCTGACACAGCGGCGAGTTTTGACCAAAGAATTGCTGGAACTGCTGGCCCATGCGTGGCGTTTTAGTTGGTGCGCTACCCTCAACGTTTACGCTAACAACGGAAGGCATCACCTTTTCCAGCATAGGTGCCAGACTTGGAACTTGAGTGGTACTGGAAGACGCCGTTTCTGCGGCAAATGCCGATGAAACAGGGGCCACAGCCAGTCCAACACTTAACGCCAAAGCGCTCAGGAATAGAGTAGTTTTTTTCATCAGTCGAATTCTCTTTAAATATGCTTTTAAAATTATTTATGGTGACACGAAAGCATCACCTTGCTCGGTAGTCGTGATACTGAGATTTAATTAAAAGCGGGAAGTTCATTAAGGTCGAAATGACAATGGTAAAAAAATATTGTGGTTATTTACAAAAGCCTATTTTTTAACCAGCTCATTATAAAAATAGAGATTTCTTTACCTTAATCACCCCAAAAATACGGCTAAATATATTATTCAGCGGCCATCAACCGTCGATATTCATCGTAAGCGTAAAGATCTGTCATTCCGCTGATATAGTCCTGAATCATGCGAGCACGATAATAAAATTCGCTAATAATTTTCTGACTTTCAGAGTGCGACTCCAGCTTGGTAATCGCCTCATTATAGGCCAGACGGTGCTTGGCGGACAATTTGTGGAACAGTCGGGTTTCAATGGGGTACTTGCGATGGGTGTCATCGCGAACCAACTGGCGGAATTCATCCAAAGGCATATCCAGAATCGGGCTGTAAATATCCAGCAATCCACTTATTACCCGATAGCCCTGTAATTCCAACTCTTCGACTTCGTGATGATTAAACACCTGTTTAAATGCCACACTTTTATATGTTTTTAACAATCTATTAGCTTGGCTTACATCTTCTAATAATGCCTGATTAAAATTGCCGGCAAATATGGCAGGAAGATTATCAATGAAACGAATGGCGGCGTGAGGAACCAACTGCTTCACGGTCTGGACACGCAGTTCCATAAAGAAATAATCTACCGGGTTACGAAAAGTCTTAGCCCGATCCATTTTCTGATAGGCGGTGCGCACCACTTTCTCAAACCAGTCATTCCCTTCGCACTCGCCCCACTCGCGCTCCAGATGCTCAAACAGCTGCTCGACGGTGAAAATGTTCTTCTCGACGGCATCTTCTAAGTCGGCGATGCAGTAAGAGATATCGTCGGCGGCCTCCATGATATAGGTCAGCGGGAATCGGCTGAATTCGCCCATGTTTAATTCACCGCGCAGCCGCTGAATGAAAGGCTCTTCGGCCAAATAGAAGCCCGGCTTTTTCATCAGATAAGCCTGCCCTTCCGGGATCGGCGCGGCCCAGTAGGCGGGACGGGTGTACTTCAAAATGCAGGCAGTTTGGGAAAACGTCAGGTTGAGCTTCAGCAGGGTAAACACCAGCCGAATGGCCTGCGCGTTGCCGTCGAAGTTGCACAGATCGTGGCGAATATTGCTGCGCAGCAGGTTCTCCTGCTCCTCGCCTTCCTGCAACCGTAAGAAGTCAAAAGTACAGTTGTCGCTGCTCTGCGGGACCGTGCCGCAGCTGGCAGTATCCATACGTTTGGCGAACCAGTTATTAATGGCGGACTCGCCAAAATGGCCAAAAGGCGGGTTGCCGATGTCGTGCATCAGGCAGGACATCTCGACCACGCTTTCGAAGGGATCGGTGAATTCCGTGAGACCAAGCTTGTCGAGTTTGCCCTGACGGCGTAGACGGTGCAGGATCTCTTTGGCAATGTGCCGCCCCACTTGCTGCACTTCCAGCGAGTGAGTCAAACGGCTGCGCACCGCGGCGTTTTTCTCCAGCGGGAAAACCTGCGTTTTTTGCTGCAATCGGCGGATGGCGGCCGAGTTAATGATTCTGCCGCGATCGCTTTCAAAGTGGCGAACTACGTCATATTCATCACGCGCCTCAGCAACCGGCGGACTGAAAGGACGCTGGAAATTGAATTTGCTCTTAAAATCTATCCCGGACATATTTGCTACCCTTTTCAGCCACTCACGTGTCAACCTGACATCCTACCAGCTTCCCAAACGCATTATCTTGCCACTAGCCATGATAGACTATCGCTTAATGTGCTTGTTATAAAAGCTTCAATTCCGCACATATGTACCCAAAATCACTCAAGTTGCAGGGTATAGCGGCCCCCTTCCACCTCATCTGCGAGTATTACTATGAAAGTTGGCATCATTGGCGCAATGGAACAAGAAGTCACCCTGCTGCGCGACAAAATCACCAATCGTAAAACCATCGAGCGCGCGGGTTGTGAAATCTACACCGGCCAGCTAAATGGCGTCGAAGTGGCATTGTTGAAATCAGGAATCGGTAAAGTTGCCGCCGCCATGGGCACCACGCTGCTGCTGGAACACTGCAAGCCGGACGTGGTGATCAACACCGGTTCTGCGGGCGGGTTGGCGAAAACGCTGAAAGTGGGCGATATCGTGGTTTCCGAAGAAGTGCGTTATCACGATGCTGACGTGACGGCTTTTGGCTATGAGCCAGGCCAGATGGCGGGCTGCCCGGCGGCTTTCGTCGCGGACCCAGAGCTGATTGAACTGGCTGAAACCTGCATTCGCCAGTTAGACCTCAACGCAGTGCGCGGCTTAGTGTGCAGCGGCGACGCCTTTATTAACGGTGCAGCGCCACTGGCTCGTATTCGTGAAACCTTCCCGTCCGTTGCCGCGGTCGAAATGGAAGCCGCCGCTATCGGCCACGTCTGCCATATGTTCGGTACGCCGTTCGTGGTGGTTCGCGCGATCTCCGACGTGGCGGATGCTGAATCACACCTGAGCTTCGAAGAGTTCTTAGTTGTTGCGGCTGAGCAATCAAGCCTGATGATCGACGCGATGCTGACCTCTCTGGCCAACAGCGACCGCGCGTGATCCCAAGGTTTCTGTGCATAATCTTGTGCTTATGGCTGCCGACGGCGGCCATTGCACAGCCTGCCCAGCGCGTCATCAGCCTGGCACCTAACCTGACTGAACTGGCTTACGCCGCAGGTCTGGGTAACAAGCTGATCGGCGTGAGTGCTTACTCCGACTTCCCGCCGCAGGCCAAAAGCATTGAGCAGGTCGCCAGCTGGCAAGGTGTCAATGTCGAACGAATTTTAGCCCTCAAGCCGGACTTGGTTTTAGCCTGGCGAGGCGGCAATCCGCAGCGCCCTCTCGATCAGCTCTCCTCATTGGGGATTCGCGTACTCTATCTCGACCCAGAAAGCATCGAACAGATAGCGCAAGCTCTCGAACAGTTATCCGCTTACAGCGAAAATCCCCCGCTGGCGCAGAACGCCGCGGCTCAGCTTCGCCAACAGCGCGATCGGTTAAAGCAGCAATATGCGCGAACCAAGCCCCTGCCGGTATTTATTCAGTTTGGCACTCAGCCGCTGTTTAGCGTTTCAAAAGCTACGCTGCAAAGTGAAGTGGTTTCGCTATGTGGTGGGAAAAATATTTTTGAAGATAGCCGTGCGCCTTGGCCGCAAGTGAGCAGAGAGCAGGTTTTAGCGCGTCAGCCTCACGCAATCGTGATAACCGGCGATAAACAGCAAAAAAAAACTATTAGCGAATTTTGGCAGCCCGCGCTGAATGTCCCGGTGGTCAACCTCAATGCCGACTGGTTTAGCCGCGCAGCCCCGCGCATCATCCTGGCAGCGCAACAACTCTGTAGCACGCTACAGCCCATCGATTCAGAGTGAGTGTCCGCTCACTCACTTGTAGTCCCCTTCCTCGCCTTCTGTAGTCCCTTTCTGAATTGATTATTTGTTGCACAAAATCAATATTATCATTCGCTGCATTTGGTATGATGTCGCCCTGAAATTAATTGCCAGAAATAGCAATAAATATTTTTCAAATATTTATAATTTTCAAAAAGATAACTCTAAAAACACCTCATTATACGCATCACAAGAACCCATTATAACTTGATGCCAAAACCTTGTATTTCTTTAATAAATTTAAAGATGACGGGGTAAGTGGCCGATAACTGTTTTTAGCGTTTGGATGTTTTTTTTAGATTTTGATGACGACACACACCTGGAATGAACCATGATAAGAAAAATATTGCTGAGTACGCTGATTATACTGAGCCCTATCGCGGCGATGGCGGGCATGACCAGTGGAGAGATTCAAGTCAGTTTAACCATCCTGCCAACCTGTGAAGTCAGCGTGGCAAATGCACAACCCTCGGTCAGATGCGCGCAGCAGAGTTTTGGTCAGCCGCGCATCAGTGAGAGTCAATTAGAGGCTATTCCGGGGATTTCGGTAGGCACGAAGTTAGTGACCATAGAATGGTAAAGCCAAAAAAAGCCCGTTTGACCTATAAGGCAAACGGGCTTTTTAAACTTTTAATTCTTCTTAATGCTTCTCAATTCTTTCCGAATCACATTCAGAAATGAGCAAATCATTAGATACTGAATGATGAACCACAACCACAGGTGGTTTTGGCGTTCGGGTTAGTCACGATAAAACGTGAACCTTCCAAACCTTCGGTGTAATCAACCGAGCCACCCACCAGATATTGCAGGCTCATCGGGTCAACCACCAGCGCCACGCCAGATTTTTCAATCGTCATGTCGCCATCGTTGATTTTGTCATCGAAAGTGAAACCGTATTGGAAGCCGCTACAGCCGCCGCCAGTGATATAAACACGCAGTTTCAGATCCGGATTCTCTTCATCAGAGATCAGGTTTTTAACCTTGTGGGCAGCCGCTTCGGTGAATTGCAGAGGCAAGGCACTGGTTTCCACTTCGGTTGGATCACTCATTGTTGCTTCACTCATCTTTTTTACTCCCAATCCGTATTCTGTTCAGGCCGCCGGATTGACTGTCTGAATAATGACCTAATTATCTAATAGGTAGCGTTATGGTTCAAGTATGAGCGGTTTTCGCGCCGTCGTCCTGTCTATTTATGCTCTGGTCAGCTTCTTTACTCTCCGCCTTGGCAGCATTTTCCCGCTCCTGCCGCTGTAAAGTGCGGGTAAGAATGGCGGAATACAAGGGCTTACCGCCAAGGAACTGTGCCAGAAGGGTGGCACCCAGACAGGTAATAATCATCGGTAAAATCAACTGATAATTATCCGTCATTTCTAACACCAAGACTATCCCGGTCAGCGGCGCTCTGACGCTGGCGGCAAAAAGCGCGCCCATGCCGGCAATCGCGAAGGTGGCAGGCTCTATGCCGTACTGCGGGAACATCGCCAGACTGGCGCTACCAAAGGCCGTGCCGAGCAGGGTTCCCAATGCCAGCATGGGGGCAAAAATCCCGCCGGGCGCGCCTGAGGCAAAGCACAGCAGCGTGGTGGCAACTCGAATAAGAAAGATAAACAGCAGCATTCCCAGCGTGTATTTCCCCGCCGCCGCGAGGGGGATCAGCGCAAAACCGCCTCCGGCGGCTTCGGGCAGGAACAGCCCCAAGACTCCGCAGAAACCGCCCAGCAGGCCGCCAATGATCAGCACTTTGCGCAGCTTGCCGCCGTGAATTCTGGCGAACATATCCTGAGTGCGGAAAATCAACGCATTGAACGCCACGCCGACCATGCCAAACACCATGCCCAGCACCAGATAGAGCCACAGGGTGTTGAGTGGCGCATTGGCCAGCTTGCCGACTTCAATCACCGCGCCTTCGCCGTTGAAAATGCGGAACACGATGCTCGACATAATCACGCCGATAAACACCGCTTTAATGGAAATCAGGCTGTAGCGGAACTGCAAACGCATCTCTTCGATGATAAACAGAATGCCCGCCAGAGGGGCATTGAAGGCTGCGGAAAGGCCCGCCGCCGCGCCGGTTGCCAGCAGCGAGTGGCGCGCTTCGGCACTGCGCAGGCGGAAAATATCCACCATCATCTTGCCGATATTGGCCCCCATCTGCACCGTCGGCCCTTCGCGCCCCAGCACTATCCCCGCGCCGAGCGTGCCCATGCCGCCGATAAATTTCACCGGGATCACGCGCCACCAGCGCACCGGTCTTAGCTCTTCCAGCGCGCCTTCTATTTCAGGGATGCCGGAACCACTGGCCTCCGGCGCAAAACGGTGGACCAAAAAATAGCCCAGCATGGCTAGTAATGCCGAGGCGATAAAGGCTACCGGCAGCAGCAAGATCCAATGATCGCTAAACACGCCTAAACCCGATTGGCGCAGGTGGATCACCCAATCCACCGCCTTTTCGAAAGCCACGCCAAGCAGCCCGGCGACGGTGCCGACTATCGCCGCGACCACCAGAATCGCGACGGGCGTTTTATCTCGACGCAGAAAATAGCGCAGAACATCGCTGCGCTTGCGGGGCCCGCGCAGAGCAGCATCTTTAGCAGAGTCGTGGGACGAGGTATCAGTCATGAGTTTGCAGGAATAGGCTAATAAGATGGGCAGATTTAACCACAAAAAGCCCAATTTCGGAAAACGGAATACCAGACCAACGGCGCGAAGCGATTTCATAACGCGCCCCACTTCTTTAGAATGGGCGCATTATTTCCCTTTTCTACAAAAGCAGCACAATTCAGGAGCCGTATATGAGTAAGTCAGAAAGCCTGTTTTCGCAGGCGCAGGCGCTAATCCCAGGTGGCGTAAACTCACCGGTTCGCGCGTTCTCAGGCGTGGGCGGCGTCCCTTTATTCATTGAGCGTGCTGATGGCGCTTTCCTGTTTGATGCCGATGGCAAGGCGTATATCGACTATGTCGGCTCATGGGGCCCAATGGTGCTTGGCCACAACAACGCCGAGATCCGCAACGCCGTGATCGAAGCGGCGCAGCGCGGTTTAAGCTTCGGCGCGCCAACCGAGATGGAAGTCAAAATGGCCGAGCTGGTCACCGATTTGGTGCCGAGCATGGACATGGTGCGCATGGTGAACTCCGGTACCGAAGCCACCATGAGCGCCATTCGTCTGGCCCGTGGCTTCACCCATCGCGACAAAATCATCAAATTCGAAGGCTGCTATCACGGCCATGCCGACTGCCTGCTGGTCAAAGCCGGTTCTGGCGCACTGACGCTGGGTCAGCCAAATTCGCCGGGCGTACCGGCTGATTTCGCTAAGCATACTTTGACCTGTACCTATAACGATCTGGACTCCGTGCGCGCGGTGTTCGAGCAATACCCTGACGACGTGGCCTGTATCATCGTTGAGCCAGTGGCCGGTAATATGAACTGCGTGCCGCCACTGCCAGAATTCCTGCCGGGCCTGCGCGCGCTGTGCGACGAGTTTGGCGCGCTGTTGATTATCGATGAAGTGATGACCGGTTTCCGCGTCGCGCTGGGTGGCGCTCAGGAGCACTATAACGTGATGCCTGACCTGACCTGCTTGGGCAAAATCATCGGCGGCGGTATGCCGGTCGGCGCATTCGGCGGACGCCGTGAAGTGATGGACGCGCTGGCGCCAACCGGCCCGGTTTATCAGGCAGGTACGCTGTCAGGTAATCCGATTGCCATGGCTGCCGGCATCGCCTGTCTGACGCAGGTTTCCCAGCCGGGCGTGCATCAAACCCTCACCGAGCTGACTACCCGTCTGGCAGAAGGTCTGGTGGATGCCGCGCAGAAAGAGAACATTCCGTTCGTGGTAAACCACGTTGGCGGCATGTTCGGCCTGTTCTTCACCGAATCAGAAACCGTCACCAGCTATCAGGACGTGATGAAGTGCAACGTCGAGCGCTTCAAGAAGTTCTTCCACCTTATGCTCGAAGAAGGCGTTTATCTGGCTCCTTCTGCTTTCGAAGCAGGCTTTATGTCTCTGGCTCACACTCAGGAAGACATTCAGCGCACCATCGACGCGGCGCGCCGCTGCTTCGCTAAGCTTTGATTGTTGCAGAACAGCATTAAAAAAAAGGGGCCAATTGGCCCCTTTTTGTATTTCTGTATTGGGTACTACCTTCCCTGCTTCCGCAGCAAATAGATAAAGTACGGCGCGCCGATAAAGGTGGCCAATAGCCCGGCAGGAATTTGGTCGGGGAAGATAATCATTCGCCCACACCAATCGGCAAACACCATCAGCAGTCCCCCCAAAATACTGGCGACCATCCACTGAGGAATAGCGCGGCGGAAGCCTAGCATCCGCGCCATATGCGGCGCCATCAGGCCGATAAAGCTCAGTGGCCCGACGGTCAGCGTCGCGGCCGCAGTCATTACCGCAGCCAGCAGCAAAATCGCCGAGCGAGAAGGCGTCAGCGCCATACCCACCGATTTAGCCGTCACGCTGCCCAGCGGCAAGATACTCACCCAGCGGCGACAGAAAGGCACCAACACCAGCAATACAGCAGCAATGGCCGCCGTGCGCCACGCCTGTGCCATGGTCACCGAGTAAGTCGAGCCGGAGATCCACGTCAGCAGGCCGCCCATGCGCGGATCGCCGCTGGCCAGCAGCAGCGCCATCAGCGTGCTGAAGGCCGTACTGAGCGCAATACCGGTCAGCAGCATGCGTTCGGCGGAGAAGCTTTTCAGCCCGGATGAAACCAGAATCACCAGCAGCGTAATGGCCGCGCCCGCGCTTCCCGCTGGCAGTAGCCAAACAAAGGCGTCGCCGGGGACGAGGAACAGCATTAGCACCACGCCGAAGGCCGCGCCGGAGCTTATCCCCAGCACTTCAGGACTCGCCATGGCATTGCCGGTTAGCTTCTGAATCAGCACACCGGCCGATGCCAGCATCAGCCCGGCAGACAGTGCAGCCACCACGCGCGGTGTGCGCCAAGGCAGCAGCGCATCAAGCTGCGCGCCAGTGGACCAGTTCCAACTATTAGCATCGCGCCCGGCCATCAGCGCAACGGCAACGCCCACTACCAGCAGTAATAGCGCCAGCCCGACCCAGCGCACCAAGTGGTGGCGCTCTTCTGGAACGTGGTCGCCCTGATCCATCGGCGGCGGCGACATACTGTTGCGCAGACGCGGCAGCAGCCACAGCAGCAGCGGCGCGCCGACCAGCGCGGTGGCCGCCCCGGTGGGAATTTCCATCCAGACCTGTGTCAGATATTGCATGATTTGGTCGGTCAGCCACAGCAGCAGAGCACCAATCAGCGGCGCGAGGATCAGCCTTGACGTCAGGCGGCGCGCCCCGAGCATCTTCGCTAATAGCGGCGCGAACAGGCCGATAAAGCCAACTATGCCCACGGCGTTAACAATCTGCGCACTCATCAGAATCGCCAGCGCCAGCACGCTGAGGCGCGCAACGTTCAGCCCCAGCCCCAGATTCTTGGCAATGCCGTCATCCAAACCCAGCAGAGTCATCGGGCGCTGCAACACAAACGCCAGCAACCAAACGATAATCAGCCGGGGTAGCAGGAAACTCGCCACGCTCCAGTCTTGCTGATTCAGCGAGCCGGTATTCCACATATATAAGCTTTGCAGCCGCTGGTAATTGAACAGTCCGAACAGGCCGTTTATCGCGCCGCAGTACAGGCCGAGCACCAATCCGGCAAGGATCAGCGTCACCGGCGACATGCGTTTGCCCCACGCAATGCCAAACACCAGCAGCCCGATGACTATCGCCCCAATCATTGCGGCAAATTGCTGTGTCAGCTCGCCGCCGGGCAGTGCCCATAGAATGGATACCGTCAGGCCGAGCTGCGCCCCCGCCGAAACGCCGAGGGTGGCGGGTTCTGCCAGCGGATTGCGCAGTACCTGTTGGAATAACAGCCCGACCAGCCCCAAGGACGCACCGGCAAGCAGCGCCACCGCCACGCGCGGCAGCGTGCTGTAATGGAACATCATCTGATTGACGTTATCGATGCTCGGCTGCCACAGCGCCTGACTCCACTGGTCGAACGGCAGTTGCTGGCGCAGGTTGTAGAAGCTGAGGGCCGCACTGACCAGCGCCAGCAGGATAA
>Ga0157370_10006514_pt1 | contig 12857 bp, 15 predicted proteins | sample C35metaG_FD_113463 | JGI IMG/M metagenome (GOLD analysis project Ga0157370, IMG submission 113463) | Corn rhizosphere microbial communities from Kellogg Biological Station, Michigan, USA - C3-5 metaG | ecosystem: Host-associated > Plants > Roots > Rhizosphere > Soil | place: USA: Michigan...
CGCCGGCGTGATCGACCCGGCCATGGTCACGCGTTCCGCGCTGCAGAACGCGGCCTCGATCGCCAAGAACATCCTCACCACCGAGGCCATCGTGGCCGAGGTGCCGGAGAAGGATGGCGGCGGTCCGGGCGGCATGCCCGACATGGGCGGCATGGGCGGCATGATGTAGTTCATTCCGCTCTCGCCAGCGGTTTCGTACAGAGGGCTCGGCTTGTGCCGGGCCCTCTGTCGTTTAGCCCATAGCCCGTAGCCCGTAGCCAGGACTGTTCTATGGGCTATGGGCTATGGGCTATGGGCTTAATGCAGAATGCCTGTGTGCGCATTACTGCCAAGGCTGACTACGCGGTGCGGGCGGCCCTTGAGCTCGCCGGTTCCGATCGACCTGTCAAGGGCGACTCCATTGCTCAGGCGCAGGGCATCCCGCTCAAATTCCTCGAGAACATCCTGATCGACCTCCGGCACTCCGGGGTCGTGCGCAGCCAGCGCGGACCGGAGGGTGGCTACTGGCTCGCCAAGCCGGCCGCGGACATCAGCGTGGCCGACGTGATTCGCGCGGTGGAGGGGCCGCTCGCCAGCGTGCGGGGCGAGTCCCCCGAGGACCTCGACTACGCGGGCGCGGCCGAACAGCTTCAACAGGTCTGGGTGGCACTGCGCGCGAACATCCGCGGCGTGCTCGAGACCGTCACGCTCGAGGACATCGCCAAGGACCGCCTACCCAGGAAGGTTCTGCGGCTCACGGAGGAGCCCGGCGCCTGGGCGCGGCGCTGAGCGCGGCCGAGCCCACACGATCTCACCCGGGTCCAGCTCGAGCAGCTCGGACTCCATCCGCGTGAGCTGCACGATCAGCGGACTGCCGTCGCCCAGCACCAGCTCCACCCGCACCTCGAAGCCGAGCGGCACGATCCGCTCCACCTGGGCCTCCACCGCGCCCACCGCGGGATCGTGGAACAGGTCGAAGTCGTGCGGCCGCACCACCTCGCCGCGAAGCTCGGTGACCGGGCCGACGAAGCCCATCACGAAGTCGTTTGCCGGCTTGTCGTAGACCTCCACGGGCGCGCCCACCTGCTCAATGCGCCCCTCATTCAGCACCACCACCTGGTCCGACACCTCCATCGCCTCGCGCTGGTCGTGCGTGACGAAAACGGTGGTCACGTGCAGCTCGTCGTGGAGGCGCCGCAGCCAGGAGCGCAGCTCCTCGCGCACGCGAGCGTCGAGCGCGCCGAACGGCTCGTCGAGGAGAAGCACGCTGGGTTGAACGGCCAGCGCCCGCGCGAGAGCCATACGCTGGCGCTGACCGCCGGACAGGTTTCCGGGGTAGCTGTCCGCCCAGCCGCCGAGGTGGACCAGCTCGAGCAGCTCGTCCACCTGCGTGCGGATCTCATCCTTGGGGCGCTTGCGCACCTCAAGTCCGAACGCCACGTTCTGGCGCACGGTCATGTGCTTGAAGGCCGCGTAGTGCTGGAACACGAAGCCGATGCCGCGCTGCTGCGGGCGCACCTGGGTCACATCGCGGTCCTCGATCAGGACGCTGCCCGAGTCCGGCTCCTCCAGCCCGGCGATCACCCGCAGGAGGGTTGACTTGCCGCTGCCGCTCGGCCCGAGCAGCGCTGTCAGAGAACCGGCGGGCACATCGATCGAGACGTCGTCGAGCGCGCTGAACTCGCCGTAGCGCTTGACGATCTTGCTTGCCGAGATCAAGCCGTCTCCTCACGTCGATTCACGAGCGTCATTGCCGCGAGCGAGACCACCGCCATGAGCGCCAGCAGCGTCGAGGCGGCGTACGCGCCCGCAAGATCGAAGTTCTGGAAGCGGTTCTCCACGAGCAGGGTGAGGGTGTCCGTCTGGCCCGCGATGTGCCCGGACACGACGCTCACCGCGCCGAACTCGCCGAGCGCGCGGGCCGTCGACAGCACGACCCCGTACAGCAGCCCCCAGCGAATCGAGGGCAACGTGATCCTGAGGAACGTCTGCCAGCGCGAGGCGCCGAGCGTGGCCGCCGCCTGTTCTTGCTCGTCGCCTAGCTCGCGCAGCACGGGAACGACCTCGCGCACCACGAACGGCAGCGTCACGAAGATGGTGGCGAGCACCATCCCCGGCATGCTGAAAAGGATCTGGACGCCCGTGTCCGCGACCGGTCCGGCAAACCATCCCGTCCGGCCGTACAAGAGGTACAGCGACAGGCCGACCACCACCGGCGACACCGCGAAGGGCAGATCGATCAGCGCCTCCACGAACCGGCGGCATGGCACGCGGCCGCGCACGAGCGCCAGTGCCATGAGCACGCCGAACACCGTGTTCAGGGGAACCGCGATGGCGGCGATCTGGAGCGTCAGCCAGAAGGCATGCACCGCGTCCGGCGTGGTGACGCTGTGCCAGACCTCGCTCAGGCCCGGCTTGAACGTCTTGTAGAGCACGAAGCCCACGGGCACGACGAGCACCGCCCCGAGATACGCGAGTGCCAGCGTGCGCAGCGACAGACGCCTAAGCGTCATGGTGCGTCCCCCACCGCTCGGCGTAACGCAGGCCGATCAGGACGGCCAGCGACAACAGCAGCAGCACCACCGACACGGCGGCCGCGCCCGTCGCGTTGCCCGACTCAATCTGCTGGAAGGCATAGACAGAGCTCACCTGCGTGTCGAAGGGCTTGTTGCCGGAGATCAGGATCACCGCGCCGAACTCCCCCACCGCCCGGGCGAACGCGAGCGCCGCGCCGGACACGATCGCCGGCGTGAGATTGGGGAAGACGATCCGCCTGAAGGTGGTCCAGTGCGCGGCGCCCAGCGAGTACGCGGCCTGCTCCATCTCGCGGTCGAGCTCGAGCAGCACCGGTTGAACGGCGCGCACGACGAAGGGCAGGGTGACGAACAGCATCGCCAGCAGCACCGCCCACTTCGTGAACGCGATGGCGCTGCCGTAGAGCGCCAGCAACGTCAGCCCGGCGACGATCGTGGGCAGCGCGAACGGCAGGTCGATGAGCGCGTTCACGGCGCGCTTACCCCAGAAGTTGTCTCTCACCAGCACCCAGGCGATCACGGTGCCCATCACGGCGTTGATCGCCGTCACGACCAGCGCGATCAGAAACGTGAAGCGGAACGCCGCCACGGCCTGGCGGCTGGAGACCGCGGACCAGAACGCGCTCAACCCATCCTGCAGGGAGCGGTCCACCAGGGCCGCCAGCGGCAGCAGCACGATCACGCTCAGCCACAGCATTCCGATGCCGAGACTGAGCGCGCCCGCGTCACCGTAGCTCGTGCGGCGACGCCGGCGCGGCAGCGATGCGGAGACGCTGCTCACTTGGCGGTGGACACTCCCGCGTCCTGCTCGATCTTCGCCACGGAGCCGCTCTCCGGGTCGAAGAGGTCCTTGTCGAGCTTGTCCCAGCCACCGAGCTGCGCGATGGTCGTGACCTTCGCCGGGTCGGGAAACTTGGACTTGTTCCGTGCGAGCGTGGCCGGATCGACCGGGCGGTAACCCCAGTCGGCAAACGCCTGCTGGCCCGCCGGACTGAGCACGTACTTCACGAACGCGTTCGCCGCCGGCGACGCGGCCCTGGTTGTGGCGATCGGGTTCTCGATCTTCAGCGTGTCCCGCGGCTGAACCAGCTCGAGACCCTTCTCGCCCTTCTTCACCGCGGTCGTGTACTCGTATTCGTAGGAGATCAGCACGTCGCCCTCGCCGGCGGTGAAGGTCTGGAGCGCCTCGCGCCCCGACTTGGGCTGCACCGCCACGTGGTCCCTGATCAGCTTCGACACGTAGCCGAGCCCGCCGTGCTGGTAGGCGCCCAGCAGATTCCACTTGGCCGCCCCCGAGGTGAACGGATTCGGAGTGACCACCTTCACGCCGGGCCTCAGCAGGTCGTCCCAGCCGTGGATCCCCTTCGGGTTTCCCTTGCGCACGATGAACGACACGAGCGAGGTCGACACGAAGCCGTTGTGTGGCGTTGCACTCGCCCAATCCGGCGAGACGAGGCCATCCTTCACGAGCCTGTCGACGTCCGGTGCCAAGGAGAACGCGACGATGTCCGCCTTCAGGCCGGCCTCGACCGCGCGGCTCTGGTCGCCGGATGCGCCGTACGACTCCTTGAAGGAGACGCCCGCCCCGGCCTCGGTCTTCTTGAAGGCCGGGATGATCTGGTCGTAGACCACCTGCGGCGTGGAGTAGGCGACGAGGGAGACGCTCTTGCTGCCGCTGCTGCCCTCTGCCGAGGAGGACCCGCCGCAGCCCGACACGCTCACGACGAGGGCCAGCGCCGCGGCGGCGACTACGAGCGAGCTGACGATCCGGATCCGCATTTCTCTACCTAGCACTCTTTCTCTATCGAATTTATGGAGATTAGCTCGGCGCAAGGTAGCACACGAAGTCCGCCGTGGGCGGGTCTACGATTGATCCATGCTCGAACGGCTCGCCGTGCGCTGGGCGTTCAACGTGGCCGCGCTGTTTGTCGCCGCCTGGGTCCTGTCGGGAATCAGCTACGGCAACGACTGGTGGTCACTGCTGATCGCGGCGATCGTGTTCACGCTCGTGAACGCCTTCGTCAAGCCGATACTCGCGATCCTGTCGATCCCGTTCATCATCGTCACGCTGGGGATCTTCTACTTCCTGATCAACGTTCTGATGCTCTACATCACGGACTGGCTGGTCAGCGATTTCCAGATCGACACGTTCTGGTGGGCGGTGCTCGGCGCGATCATCGTGAGCATCGTCAACGGCATCCTTCACATGATCTTCGGCGACCCCGGCGAACAGCGCCGGCGTCCCGCCGAGCCCGCGTACTAGTTCAGTACCGCGCTCATGCGCAGCGGGTTGACGCCGTGCGCCTCGGCGTCCGCCGTGCTCTTCGCGCTCACCATCGGGATCTCCATCAGCTCGGCCTCCTCCCAGGTGGCGAAGGCCGAGGTCTTCCCTACCAGCGCCTCGAGGCCGCGCAGTCCCGTACGCACCACCGGCAGCGGCACGTGCACCAGGCGCCGCCGGCGTCCCAGGGAGTGCAGGACCGTCTTGATGATCTGGTCCTGGGACATCGTCTCCGGTCCGGCCAGCTCGATCGGGCCGTCCCCATTCGACTGACCTTCGAGCACGGCCATGGTCACCGCCGCGGCGTCGTCGGCCCAGATCGGCTGGAAGAGCGCCTGGCCGTCGCCTGAGACAGGTACCGCGGGCAGCCAGGACATGCGCTCGAGCAGACGCAGCCAGTGGTCGCCGGGCGTGTAGATGATCGAAGGCGTGAACACCACGCCGTCGATCGCCGAGTGACGCACCGCGTCCTCGGCGAGCGCCTTCGCGCGGAAGAAGCGCGACTGCGAGTGCAGGCTCGCCCCCAGCGCCGAGTAGAAGAGGAAGCGCTTCACGCCGGCGCGCTCGGCCGCGCGCAGGAGCCGCATCGTGGCCACGCCGTTCAGCTCCTCGATCGAGGCGTCCTCCTGGTCCCGGATGGCGGCGGCCAGGTGCACAACGGTGTCGACCCCGCGCAGCGCGTGGCGGAACGAGGCCGGATTGCCGAGGTCCCCCAGCGCGATCTGCACCCGCACGCGCTCCGACCCGAGCCGCCGCGGATCGCGCACCAGGCAGCGGACCTGCTGCCGGTCGGCAATCAGGCGCCGCAAGAGCGCCGACCCGACCGTCCCTGTCGCGCCCGTGAGCAGGATCACGCGCCCACCCTCAGAACCAGTGCCGCTGTTCCTTCCAGGGGTCGGCGTCGTTGTGGTAGCCGTTCAGCTCCCAGAAACCCATCCGGTCCTCGCTCATCACCTCGAGCCGGCGCACGAACTTGGCCGACTTCCAGAAGTAGCGCTTGGGCACGAGCAGTCGCAGCGGCGCGCCGTGGTCCGGCTCGAGCGGCTTGCCGTCATAGGTGTGGGCGAGCAGCACGTCGTCGTCCATCACCACGTCGAGCGGCAGGTTGGTGGTGTAGCCGCCGTCCGAGTAGGCCATCACGAACTTGCCCTCGGGGCGCACGCGCGCCTTCTCGAGCAGGTCGCTCACGCGCACGCCGCGCCAGGTCGTGTCGAGCTTGCTCCAGCGCGTGACGCAGTGGATGTCCGTCTGCAGGTCGGTCTGGGGCAGGCCCTGAAGCTCGTCCCAGGAGAGCTGCAGCTCGTCCTCCACCTCGCCGTAGAGCTGGAAGTCCCACGTGCTCAGATCGAACTCCGGGTTGGGCCCGACCGTGAGGACCGGGAAGTTGTCGGTCAGGTACTGCCCGGGCGGCACCCGAGCGGGATCGATCCCGAGCTTCTCCGCCTGGCGCTTACCGCGCTGGCCCAGTATCCGCGAGGTCACAGCCACCCGAGCGAGTCTAGGGAAGGCTCGGCCGGAGGGGTTCCATCGTTACAATCGCCGTCCGCTGCCGCCGCTCCAGGGCGGGCGGGATCTGGAATTAGAGCTACAAGGGAGCCCTACTAAGTGGCATACGTCATCGCAGAGCCCTGTATCGACACCAAGGACAACTCCTGTGTCGAGGTCTGCCCTGTCGACTGCATCCATCCCACCCCGGAGGAGCCGGATTACGACAACGTGAACCAGCTCTACATCGACCCCGACGAGTGCATCGACTGCGATGCCTGCGTCGAGGCCTGCCCGGTGGACGCGTGCTTCGCCGAGGATCAGCTGCCAGACGAGTGGCAGAAGTACACCGAGATCAACGCGAACTACTACAAGAAGGGCTGAGCAGCCCTACTGAGCCATAGGCAGCGCGGTCCCCGACACGTCAGCGGGGAAGCCGTTTGCTGCCTGCATCACCGGCTCTTCCTGAGGCGTCGCGGCGATCAGGCCGCGGGCCGTGTGGAAGATCGCCTGCGAGGCCGGCGCGTCCGGATCCGTGGTCACGAGCGGCTCGCCGCTGTCGGCGCCCACGCGCAGCTCCTCCTGGAGCGGAATCTTGCCGAGCAGCGGCACGTCGAGCTCGTCGGCGAGCGCCTGGCCGCCGCCCTCGCCGAAGATCGTGAAGCGCTGGCCGTCGGGTGTCGTGAAGCCGGACATGTTCTCGATCACGCCCGCGATGTCGAGGTCGAAGCGGCGGGCGGTCTCGGCGGCGCGCTTGGCCACCTTCTGAGCGGCCGGCTGCGGCGTGGTTACCACCACGAACTTGGCCTGCGGAAGAAGCTGCGCGAGCGTCATCGACACGTCGCCCGTGCCGGGCGGCAGGTCGATCAAGAGGTAGTCGAGCTCGCCCCAGTCCACGTCCTCGAGGAACTGCCGGATGGCCTTGTGCAGCATCGGCCCGCGCCAGGTGATCGCCTGATCCTCCTCCTCGAGGAAGTACTGGATCGACATCGTCTTGACGCCGGTGCGGGAGGTCAGAGGAATGATCTTGCGCTGCGCCGAGACCTGCGGGCGACCCTCCACGCCGAGCATGCGCGGGATCGAGTAGCCCCACACGTCGGCATCGAGCGCGGCGGTCTGCTTGCCCTCGGAGAACAGCGCGGCCGCGAGGTTGGCGGTCATCGTGGACTTGCCAACGCCACCCTTGCCGGAGGCGACGCAGATCACGTTGCGCACCTGCGCCAGCGAGCCCTCTGGCAGGTTGCCGCGGCCGAGCTTCTGCTGGAGCGCGCCCTTCTCCTGCTGGGAGAGGACGTCGAAGCCGACGGCCACGGTCTGCACGCCCTCGAGCGCGCTGACCTGATCCTTCACGGCCGTCTCGAAGTGGGAGCGAATCGGGCACCCCGGCGTGGTGAGCGAGACGACCACGTCCACGCGGGCGCCGCCCTCGTGGATGTCGATCGACCGGACCATCCCGAGGTCGACGATGCTCTGGCGCAGCTCTGGGTCGATGACCGGGCGCAGGGCCTCGGTGACCTGTTCCTTGGTCAGCATGGCTTCCATTCAAGCAAAGGAGCCCACAAAGCACCGACGGCGCCCGAGGGCGCCGCCGGCTGAGGGAGGAGAGGTACTTCTGTTACTACCGGCGTAATCAACTGCTGCCGGCAGTCTTACCTCGCTTCCCGGGACCTCTCCAGGCCGGGGCGAGGGGAAGCCGGTTAGGACGGCAGGTTCGACGCCACGGTCGAGACCAGGTCGTTCGCCTGAGACTCGATATTGCGACGGTTGGTGCGCACGAAGCGCTCCACCTGCGTCCGGTTGCGCTTGACATCGCGCTGCAGCTTGTTCCGGGCGGTGGTGCCACGACGCTCGAACTTGCGGAGGTTCGTGGCCACCCGGCGCTGGAGCTTGTTGATCTCACGCTCAGCGCTGGTGCGCTTGGTGAACGGCTTGACGCCGTCAACCACGTTGTCGCGCGCGATCAGAGCGGCGCCGACCGGAATCAGCAGCGCGCGCTCGGCCTGAAGGGCAACGGCCTGAAGGCCAGTGGCCTCAGCCTTGGCGCGCGTGGTGGCGCTGGTCGCGGTGGTCTTGGCGGTGGTGCGAGCGCGACTCGCAGTGCCTCGCGAGGCGTTGCGCTTGCGGGTGGCGGCTGCCTTCTTGGCGGAGGCACGCCGCTGCGTCTGGGTCTGGGTAGCCATGGTGTCTGGCGATCCTCCCTATTCGTGGATACTGCGCAGATCTAAGGTTATTAGATCTAAGGACAGTAGTAGGTATACCGCGGGCCGCGGTCCGTTACACCTCTCGGGCGAACGATTCAGGCGGCGGCGCGCTTGTTGCTGATGCGACTAACCCAGTCTTCCGGCCGATCGAGCTCGGCCAGGCTGGGCAAAAGCTCGGGCGACTCCCATACGCGGTTCAGCGTCTCGATCCCGTGCTTCTCCTCCACGGCGTCGCAGAACTGCTTGCCCACCACGTACTGGCGCATCTTCAGATCGAGGCCGAGGAGGCGCTCGAGGATCCGCTGGGGAGCCGATCGCGATGCGCGGCGGCGGTCCATCGCATCGCGCAGCTTCTCGTAGCCCGGCAGCACCTTCTCGCCCACGGCGTCCATCACGTGCTCGGAGTAGCCCTCCACCACCGCCATCACCGCCTGGAGGCGCCGCAGGATCCCGCGCTGCTCCTTTGTCTGGACGAGCGCGGCCAGCCCGCCCTCGCGGTAGGCGTCGGCGATCTCCTTGGCGCTGGGCAGGGATGGCAGCCCACCCGCGGCGCCCTTCTCGATCGACACCTCCACCGTCTCCAGGTACTCGGTGAGGAGCCCCGCCAGGTACGGGCGCAGCCAGTCCACGCCCGCCAGTTGGAACACGTGGGTGACCTCGTGGAAGACGATCCAGGCGAGGAAGCTGTCGCGATCCAGGGACATCTCGCCGATCGCCTTGACGAGATTGGGACCGACGAACAGGAGCCGCGCCGGCTGCTCGGGCTGGAGCAGCGATAGCTCGTATTGGCCGAGCACGCGCTGCGACATGTAGCCGGCCACCAGTCCCACCTCCGCGGCGAGGGTCGCGCTCGTGGCCGCACGCAGAGGTCCAGCGAGTGGGCCGGCGGAGCCAAAGCGCCCCGACAGGCGCTCGCCGACCGGATCGAGCAGCGAGGACAGCGTGTCGATATTGATCTCCGCCCAGGTGGCGCGGTCGATCATCTCGGGCGGCGGCGGCGGGCCGGGCAGCTTGAGGCTTGTGTAGTCGGCAACCTGACGCTCGGCGTCCGCGGACATGCGATCCAGGTCCACGCCCAGGTCCGGCACGAGCGCTCCGCCCGCCGCAAAGCGCGCTATCTGTCGGGCGAGCGACCAGTCGACCATTGATCAACGGTAGCCCGGGTTGGGCGGAACCATCTTTGGGTAGGCCGAGGGGATGCCTGTTGAGACAAGACCAGAGGCCGATCACCGCAACGGCCAACTGAACGATTCCGTAGAGCCCGAGGACTACGCCGCGATCAACGCCGTGTACGCGGCGCTGCTCGCCGCCGTGGTCTTCGCCACGCGCGAGCGGGTAAAGCGGGATCCGATCAGGGGCGCGGAGCTGCTGCCCCTCGGCGCCGCCACCTTCGCGGTGTCGAAGGTGATCGCGCGCGAGAAGATCGGCACCTGGGTGCGCGAGCCGTTCGTGGAGGACGCGAGCCACGGCGGCCAGCCGCGCGGGCGCCGGATCCAGCGGGCGGTCGGTGAGCTCGTGACCTGCTCGCGCTGCGTGGGCGCGTGGAGCGCCCTGGGAGTGGTGGGACTGCGCGCCGCCTCACCGGATGCGGGCCGCCTGGTCACCTGGGTGCTCGCCGCCTCGGCGGTGAACGACTGGGCGCAGCTCGGCTTTTCCTGGGCGCGCGCCAACGCGAACCGCGTCCCCGGCTAGAGCTCGGGCAGCTTCTGCTTGAGCTTGATCACGGGCTCGAACAGGTCGCCGTGTTTCTCCACGCGCGCGAGAACGTCGTCCGAGTCGAACACGGCCGATTCGGGGTCGCCTGAGTCGAGGATCTTCTCGACCTCGTCCCAGGCGAGCGGAGTCGAGACCGTCGGCCGCGACTTCGCGCGCAGCGAATAGACGTTGATCGTGGTCTTGTGCTCGTCGTTCTGGCTCCAGTCGATGAGCACCTTCTTGGGACGGAGCTCCTTCTTCTGCGTCGACACGACGTGCTTGGGATGCTGCTTCTCGAGCAGTTCGGCGAGCGCTTTGGCGAACGGCTTCGTGTAGTCGTAGCTCGCCGCGGGGTTGTTCAGCGGCACGTAGATCTGCATGCCCTTCGAGCCACTCGTCTTGGGGAAGCTCTCGAGCTTCAGCTCGTCGAAGATGCCGCGCAGCCAGAGCGCGACCTGGCTGCACTCGACGATCGTGGCCGGCGGACCGGGGTCGAGGTCGAAGGCCAGCGTGGTGGGTCGCGTGATCTCCTTCGCCTTCGAGAGCGAGGTGTGCAGCTCGAGGTCGGCGAGATTGGCGAGCCAGACGAGCGTCGGCAGGTTGTTCGCCAGCGTGAAGTCGATCGTGCGGCCGCGCGCCGGGATGGGAACGGTCTTCACCCAGTCCGGCCGGTGCGAGGGCGACTGTTTCTCGTAGAAGAACTTGTCGTCGACGCCGTTGGGGTAGCGCTTGAGGGTGAGCGGGTGGTCCTTGAGGTGCGGCAAGAGGACCGGCGCGATGCGCGTGTAGTAGTCGATCACCTGGCCTTTGGTGAAGCCGACCTCGGGGTAGAGCACCTTGTCGAGGTTGGACAGCTTGAGCGTCTTGCCGCCGACCTTGACCTCGACCGTGGCTGAACGGGCCACGTCCGCCGCCTACTTCTTCGAGGAGGCCTTGGAGCGCGAGCGGGTGCTCGTGCTCTTCTTCTTGGCAGTGCCGGTCTTCGCGCCGTTGCCGCTCGTGGTGCGCTTGCGCTTGGGCGCGGCCTTCTCGCCGCCGTTGCCGGTGCTGCCCTTCGCCGCCGCCAGGCTCTGCTCGAGCGCGGCCATCAGGTCCGGCACCTTGGCCGGCTCCTCTGGCGGCTGGATCGAGATCTCTTCGCCGGCCGCCTTCGCCTCGATCAGCTCGAGCACCCGCTCGCGATATTCGTCGTGGTACTTCTCGGGCTCGAAATCGCCGGTGAGCGACTCGATCAGCTGCTCGGCCATCTCGATCTCGCGCTTGGACGCCTCGGCGTCGTCATCGGGCACCTCGTCGATGGTGCCCGGGTCGATCACCTCGTCGTGGAAGACCATGGTGGCCATCGTCAGCACGTCACCGGTGGCGCGGATGGCCACCAGGTTCTCCTTCTGCCTGATAACCACGCGCGCGATCGCGACCTTGTTCGTCTCCCTCATCGCCGCGAGCAGCAGGCGGTAGGCCTTGGACGCGCCGGTGCCGGGCGCCAGGTAGTACGGGTGGTCGAAGTAGATCGGGTCGATCTCGCTGAGATCGACGAACTCCTGGATGTCGATCGAGCGAGTCTTCTTCGGATCGAGCGCCTCCAGCTCCTCGGGCTCGATCACCACGTACTTGTCCGGGCTGATCTCGTAGCCCTTGACGATGTTGTCGTACGCGACCTCCTCCCCGTCCGCGGGACAGACGCGCTTCTGCTGGATGCGCACGTGGTCGGCGTCGTGGAGCTGGTGGAAGCGAACCGTCTTGCGCGAGACCGCGCTGTAGAGCTTCACGGGCACGTTGACGAGCCCGAAACTGATTGCACCGCTCCAAATCGACCTAGGCATCTATGCGTTCCTCCGGGACTGGGGTTCAACAGGTTTACCCGAAACCCACCTCCTGCAAGGAGGATGGCAGGGAAATTGCTGAACTAGAGACCGGCGGGCGGGCTGAAAATCATCGCTAGCTCGGCGGCGGCTCGGGCACTTCGCGCACGACGGCCTTCGGGTCCTTGTCGTCGCGCAGGCCCTTGTATGACGGGGCGCGCAACGTGTACGTGCGCGTCCACTCGAGGAACTCGACCTCGGCCACGAGCTTGGGCTCCACGAACACCGCGCCCTTCTTCGGCTGGCGGCCGGCGAACGGAGAGGTCTTGCGCTTCAGCGGCTCGAGCAGCTTGCCCAGGCGGATCAGGTCCTCCTCCTTGAACCCGGTCCCCACGTTGCCCGCGTACTTCAGGTCATCGCCCTCGTAGTAGCCCACGACCAGCGAGCCAATCGTGTTCTGCCGCCGCCCCTCGCCCGGCATCCAGCCGCCGATCACAACCTCCTGCTCCTGGACGTTCTTGATCTTCAACCACGCGCCACTTCGCTTGCCCGGTTCGTACTGGCTGTCGAGCCGCTTGGCGACGATCCCTTCCAGGCGGTTCTCCCGGCTCGCCTTTAGGAACGTCCCGCCATCGCCGACGTGGTTGGCCGGCGTGCGCCAGCTCGGACCCTCCAGCTCGCACTTCTCGAGCAGCTTCCGCCGGTCCTCGTACGGGAGGCCCATGGTGGAGTGGCCGTCGAGGAACAGCAGGTCGAAGATCATGTAGGCGACGGGTATGTCCGCCATCCGCCGTCGCACCGCACTGTCCGACGCCAGGTGCATGCGGCTCTGTAGCCGCTCGAAGCTCGGCCGGCCCTGCTCGTCGAAGGCCACGATCTC
>Ga0157370_10006515_pt1 | contig 12854 bp, 10 predicted proteins | sample C35metaG_FD_113463 | JGI IMG/M metagenome (GOLD analysis project Ga0157370, IMG submission 113463) | Corn rhizosphere microbial communities from Kellogg Biological Station, Michigan, USA - C3-5 metaG | ecosystem: Host-associated > Plants > Roots > Rhizosphere > Soil | place: USA: Michigan...
CGGCGGTGAGCCGAGGCAAGCCTGAGCGCAGGGCAAAGAATATAGCGATTGCATTAAGATTCCCGCCTGCGCGGGAATGACGTATTTGTAACACCCCCTTACCCCCTTCTCACCTCATACCACCTCCCCACCCCCTCTACAAACCCCTCGAAAAACTCCCTATAATACCCTTTCGGTACCTGAACCCTAAAATTTACCCTGCTAAAAAACCAAACCAGTTTATAATCCATTTCAGCCTCAAGCAAATACCATAAATACGGTTTAGCGCTATCGCAAACCAAAAACAGCCCGGGCTGATCGGTATTCAGATGCAACAACTTCCCTTTTACCTTAAGCTTCAGTTCCAGTTCATAATAATCGCCCTCATCTTTTAACACGAAACTTAAAACAGGTACCTCAATCGAAAATTCAACCAGTTTCATATCCCGCATTACAGGTTTGCCCGTAACATTGCGCATGCCATAAGTGTAGAAGTAATGTGTAAAACGCTGTTGCATCAATAGCGGTAAAGCCTTGTTCCATAACTTTAAAAGCGCCAGCTGGTTAGCGTTGTTAAGTGTATTGGTTTCGGCTACCTTTTCGGGCAGGTGCCCGTTTGCGTTAAAGCGGATGGCAGCTATTTCTTTCATGGCGAAGCAAATGCTGTTCAGCTCCTGCTGTTGCGGCGAGAGGCTAATGCTATCCACATCCTGCGGATTAAACACAAAACGTTTAAAAGATTTAACCGTTTTAAGGTAAGCGGTGGCCGCAAAAACATAAGGAATTAAAAAAGGATAATGGTTGCTGTGGAAATGCTGCAGATCGGTATTGGCGAAACAATAGCCAATGCTAACCGGTGCCAGGCGCGCCGCGGCATATTTATCTAATAACCTTTCCCGTGGTACTACTACCCTTTCCGTAACATCCGGAAAATAATCACCAGGCCTAAACAAACCGCTAAACTTTTTCTTCAATGTAATGGTAAAGCCGCCAGATTTCTTCACCACATCTACATAGCTCGACCGCTTATTGCCCAAAGCAAAACATGCTGGCCAATAATATTCCTGAAAATCGCAATAACCACCCCTCATCATGGCGCGCAATGTAAGGTAAGCATAACGCCCGAGGTACGTTTCATCCGTATCAACACTACAACTCACCAGCAGGCAATCGTATTCTACCCCAATGTAAACCCTTGCTTCTTCCCCTTCCAATTTAACATGAACGGTTAACAAAACCTGATCAAAAGAAAGCGATGTTATGGCCAACGGCTCAGGCTTTTTACCTACACTGAATGTGCTATGCCATCCGCTAGCGATCCCATCCAACACCGCTAACCTTAACACCCTGCTCCCCTTTTCAAAAGGCAGTTCGTAAAACCGCGAAAGTGGTTTTCCTGCAATTGTAATGGATTTTGTCATCATACTCGTATAGTTCTACGAGTCTTGTTGGGGTAAAACATAAAAGTGGGCTTCTACCTACCATAGCTCCTTAAAGTTTCTCAGGCCTTACGTTGATATGGAATTACAGCAGAAACCCACTCTTATTAGAAATGCTAAAATAGCATAAACTATACAAGAATGGGCTATAAATCTACTGTTTTGCATCAACGGCCTGAGATGTGGAGCTGCAAAACTCTTATTTATAACTCTTTATTAATTAATCAAATATAATAAATACAAAACAAAAGGACAAATAAGTCCTAATATTTTTTGATTAATATTTGGACTTTGCATTGTGGGAAAACAATATCGGGATCAAGAATACCTTGTCAAAATTGGAAAACGCATTGTGGAAATCCGTGATCTTAGAAAAATTACGCAGGAGAAGCTGGCAGAATTAACCCAAATTGATACCAGACAGATAGGTCGTATTGAAAGAGCTGAAACTAACGTTTCTATCAGTAGCCTTAAATTGATTGCTGACAATTTAAAAATATCGGTATCTGATTTACTTGATTTTTCTAAATCAATAGAAAAATAACAAGCTATGAAAGCAACTTGTTCAGGAAAGCGAAGAAATTGAAAATAGTACCTTAGAGAAAGTAGTCAAGGTATTAGGCTTAACTCGAAAATAAATTAGATAATTCAATTCTACCAATCAATAGTTAATCGGCGGAATCAATAATGTTTGATAACTAGATGGATTTTCCTTGAAGTGTTGTTTTATATTGTTAATAGTTTCAGGTTTAACTTTTGGGTTAAAATAGCCATGATTAAAGTGATTATATTCCCCATAAATATCACTCAAAACATAGCTTCCATTGTCGAAAAAACTGAGTTCGGTACAGTATAAACCTGCATATTTTGGAATATCAAATTTAAGTAACCGTTGCATTTGTTTTGCAGAAGAGTACATACCTAGCCAATCAAACAATACGTCTCTAGTATCATCTAATAACCCAATATTATTTTTAGGATTATCCATATCCAACACCCGATTGGCAAATTTAAGCGTTTGCATTTCATGTTCTTTAAGTGCTTCGGGCATGGTAATGTGAATTAATGAAACAAAAGGAAATCCATCTTCAATTAAACCTAAAAGCTGGTTCACACCTAAAGAGTTGGCATTTTTTGTAGGCTTTTTGCGCGTAGGGCGAACTACCTTTACCTCTGATGCAACAGTCCTATCGAAATAAATATTTGATTCAGAAAAAGGGATAATGATCACATCAAAATCTCCAGGTTTCTTTTTGTCATTAAATCCCAAGTCTTCACGAAAAACCATTTTAGCAACATAAAAGCCTTTATAATCAATAAGATCATCGTTAATACGCATTGGAGCGTATAGTACATTAGAAAAACATTTTAAAGGAAAATGTTTCTTGTCACTATTGATTAAAATATCGATAACTTCTTCTTCTGTAAGTTCCTTATTGATCTTTTTATGACCACCGATATACTCTTTCATATTCTTTTATTAATAACCGCTATTTTGGGATAAAAAATAGTACCAGTTCTAAATATCAACCGCTATTTGTTTTAGAAAGATAGTAAGAAAACATTAAGGCTTATTTACTATTTGTTTAATCAAGAACATTATATATTCTAGATTTGAAGTGTCTTTGATAGAAATTACATAATCGCCATTACCCCAATGCCCCTTCCCTGATTTATCTTCTGTGAGCTTTTTTGGGTCATCTATTGATCCTTTTTTTGCATTTAGCCACAATTTGATTCCTTTGGTTTGAATTTCAAAATCTACAATATTTCTTTCACGTTTATATGCTATATAGCTTTTTTTCGCTTCGACATCTACGTCAGGAGCTAAATTCAAAATAGCATTTTTAAAATCTTCATAGAGCTCCTTTATAGTTTCATTCTTACCTTGTAAATGATCTTCTTCAATATAGACCTTTGTTTCACTAACAACTTTTTTTAGCTCTGTATCTTCAGCCCCCTGAAGCTGTTTAATACTTGGAGCCGATTTACTTTTCTTTATAGGATTAACGGTAATAATATCACCTTCAAATTGCTTAACCTCCCAAAGCTCGATAGCTAAATCTTTAAAATTGGTTGCTTGCTTCTGATTTTCATTAAAACCTGGGGAAACAAAAATTACTTTTGTTTGTGACCAATCTATTTCGCTTCTCAATAAAGCCTTATTAAAACGTTCATTATACTCCACAATAAACTCTGCCTTGTAATCTAACATCAGGTTAAGGTAAGCAATCCCCTGATCTACCACACTATTGTTATTGCTTCTTTTGTATTCTATTACGACAAAAGCTTTAGCTTCTTCGTCAAAAGCTAGTGTATCTATGCGGTAGTTCTTAATTGTGAATTCAGATTTGACCAATTTTAACCGTGTAAGTTCGAATAAATTTGACTCGAATACTTTTTGTAAATCTCGCTCTAACTTAAAAGGAATTTCCTTAAGTGTGGACAAAGCTTGTTTATTGTTTTTGAAGAGAAACATTTTATTATTTTTCTAATCCAGTAAGCCAACTTCTTAATTCATCAGAAATGAAAACATCTCTACGAGACTCAAGTGTCGGATTTGATGGATAAAATCTTTCAACATAAATATTCTTAACAAGCCAACCAGTAGAATAGTTATAATGATGTTCTAAGTGCTGTCGAGTCACACCTTTAGTCCGACTCGTATTTACAAGAACATCAATATCCGGAAATTGATTTAAAAGGCTGTCATTGCATATGATGCAATTATAATCATCACCAGATGATACGAATCCTATTTTGAGTTTATTAATTTGCAGAACTCCAACTATATCTCCATGTGCTAAAATTACTCCATGGTTAATTGAATGAGGATAATTTACTAAAACCCAAGAGGCCAAATCTTTTACTTTTGCCGATTTACCGCAGTTACTAACACCTCTCAGTGTAAACATTTTTTTCACGATCGCTAATTTAGATTGCTAATTTAAAACTATTACTTAACAATCAAGGTATATGTAATATTTGGTTTAAAAATTTAATCTCCAAAAAATTCACTTCCTTTTAGCCTAATTTTATTAAATACTTTTTTAGCTAACAGTTCAGTTATCACCTTATTAAAGTCCCTTTCTTCCATGTATCTTGCAAAAACATCTTCGTTCTGATCGATACGTTCAATGAATATTTGTTGTAAAATACTTTTAAACATTAAGGTAAATTTATCTTGTGAGTTTGACTGAGCTGCCTGAATAATATCTTCATCTGCGATAGCTGTCTCTATAATTTGATCAAAAAAGTACTGGTCTGCCTGATTAAATTCTGTTCCAAATCTATCATTCACCACATCTATGATTCGGGAAAAATGAACCTCTGGCTCTCTTACTATTCCAGTACCCACATCAGTAGGACCATCCAATTTATACGCTTTAGGTGTGCTCAGACTTATAGATCCTTCACTGATTTTTTGCAATCGATAGTATTCTAATCTTACTGAATCATCAAAGTTATAGTTAGGCCCCGTATTGCGTTTGGGTAGCTTACTAGACAAATGCCGAAGGAAAATAAACAGCTTTTCAAGATCCGTATCTTGGTAGGGAACGATTTGGCTTAAGAAAGCGTAAAGGTTTTTAAAAGCAGTGGTCTTCCCTCTCCATAGTTCAGCCTCTTCTTCGTCGTCTTGTAAAAACTCCCTAAACCTTTCAACCGGATGGTCTAAGATATGATTCATATCTTCATGATCTTTATGACTCTGTTTCTCCCTGGATTTAAAGTAAATCGCTGTAAAAGCATCTACATCCTCGGGTGTAAAAATATCTGCTAATAATAACTCTTGTTGAATACGATACAAATTATTTGGATCGGCTTCTTGTCCTAAAGCAGCACCGTCATAGTAGGTTTTAAAGGCTACCTGAATTTCATCCCGATCATTTATAAAATCCAGAACAAACGTATCTTCTTTTAAAGGATGGATACGATTCAAACGGGATAAGGTCTGAACTGCCTGAATGCCCGACAATCTTTTATCCACATACATCGTATGCAATAAAGGCTGATCAAAACCAGTCTGATATTTTTCTGCAACTAAAAGAATGTGGTATTCTGCCGTAGCAAATTTTTCAGGAAGATCTTTTTCTTTAATGCCATTGTTCATCCTAACCTCAGTGTAGGTGACATCAGGAATTTTATTATCGGCTACCTCACCTGAAAAAGCTACTAATGATTTAATTTTATATCCTTTGGCCTTAATGGCCTCATCAAAACTTTGCTTATACCGAACTGCTTCTAATCTTGATCCCGTCACCACCATTGCTTTGGCTTTACCACCTATTTTATGCCGGGTAGATTGATAGAAATGCTCTACCATAATTTCGGTTTTCTGTGCAATATTGTGCGGATGCAAACGCATAAAACGTCCTAAAGCTTTTGCTGCTTTTTTACGCTCTACTTTCGGGTCATCTTCAGAAGCTTTTACCAATTTGTAAAAGGTTGCGTACGAGGTATAGTTTTGCAATACATCCAGGATAAAGCCTTCTTCAATGGCTTGTCGCATAGTGTACTTATGCAATGGTTCTCCATTTCTTGAAAATAATTTGATAGTTTTGTGCTTGGGTGTTGCTGTAAAGGCAAAAAAGCTGATATTCTTTTGCTTTCCTCTCTTCGCCATATTACGGTACAATTGTTCCAGCGTACTATCTCCCTCTTCATTAGCTCTTGCCGCTGCTTCTTTGGCCAATTCTTCACCGCCTAAAACCTCTTTGAGATCTGCTGCTGTTTCACCAGATTGTGAGCTATGGGCTTCATCAACCAATATTGCATAATTCTTAGTTTTTAAGAATCCGTTAGTATCTCCACCTCTTTCCTCAGCCAGTTTACGCAATTGTTCGGTAACGAATGGAAATTTTTGTAAGGTAGTGATAACAATAGGCACCGAATTTTCCAAAGCTTCGGCTAATTGTTTGGAGTCTTTATCAATTTTCAATACCACACCTTTTTTATGTTCAAACTGGTAGATGGTATCCTGTAATTGACGGTCCAAAACCACACGATCTGTAATCACCACCACCGAATCGAATAATTTAGTATTATCGGCTTTGTGTAGGGAAGATAAGCGATGTGCTACCCAGGCAATGGTATTACTTTTACCACTACCGGCCGAATGCTCGATTAAATAATTGGTACCCACTTCATCTGCCAATGAAGTATTAATCATTTTACGCACTGCCTGTAATTGATGGTAGCGTGGAAAGATCATTGTTTCTTTTTTTACCTTTCTACCTTCTTCAGTAAACCGTTCATCTGTTTGCAAGTGCATGAATTTCCCCAGGATATCCATCAGGCTATCTTTTTGCAATACTTCTTCCCAAAGATAGGCCGTCTTATAGCTTAATCCTTCCTGAGCTATCGGATTGCCTGCTCCACCTTGGTTGCCTTTGTTGAACGGGAGGAAATAGGTAGCTTCTTTGGCTAAACGCGTGGTCATTTCTACCACTTCCGTATCTACGGCAAAATGTACCAGTGTTCTTTTTTTGAACTCAAATATCAGTTCACGAGAATCACGATCATGACTGTATTGATGTTTGGCATGATCGATATTTTGATGGGATAATGGATTTTTAAGCTCTAAGGTGATAAGCGGAACACCATTCAAACTTAATACCACATCTATTGAATTTTGATTGCGAGAGCTATAGTATAACTGCCGGGTAATCCCAAAAATATTTTTATCATAACGTTCCAATACTTCCGCATTCATAGAATGAGAAGGTTTAAAATACGCTAATTGCACTTGCTTACCATAACATTTAAAACCATGGCGGAGCGTAGAAAGAATGCCATTCATCTCGATCCATTTGGTCAAGTCATAGATAATCTGATTGGAGGTATTATCTCCCAAAATAGAATGCAGTTTAGTCCATTCTCTAGATTGTGTAGCCTTGATAAATGCGATCAAAGTCTCCGGGAATATCGCTTTTTCTTTATCATAAGCCGAACTGGCTAATGAAACAAATCCATTGGCTAATAACGCCTGCTCTATGCTTTTTTCAAATGCTATTTCTTTGGTTTGGTCATTCCTCATAATCGAACTTATTTATAAGTTGCTAATTTTTTATCGAGATAATACACGACAATCATACAATATGGTTGGAGTTGATCTGCATGCGAATTTCCGGCCCATTTATCTCTATATCTCATTAATTTTTCTTTATTTAATTTACCTTTCAATCCGTTCAGGTAAAAATCTACGAATCCTGTCAAGGTGCTTTTTCTTATCTTTTTAAGTTCATGAAAATTTAGATTAAGAACCTCATTTAATTCGCTATTTAAATTTTGATTATATGAAAAAATTTGTCCGTCGCTTTTATATTCGATTTCTCCATGGATACTTCCTGAAGTACACATTTGGAAATGAAACTCTTTATTCCCTTTAAACGTGTCACAATGCATTTCTGCATCTGCTTTCATATTTCCCAGACAGGCACCAAATAGATTGTTATACTCTAGTTCTTTATCCGGATGTAAAGATTGACAGAGGAAATGTTCTATTTTCATTTTTGCTTCTGTTGCTTCAATTCTTCCCATACAGTAACAACAAATCCCCCTTTGTTCCTTAACCAAAGATTCTCGCAAACCTTTCTTATCGGCATAATTATTATAATCAGAATGCTTAGACTTACGATGTTTGGTTAAAGATATTGGCTCCTTTCCTTTAACTATCTTTTTCATCCTCTAAGTCTTCTTCTAAAAATTGAATCATCGAATTAGTTCTAATAAGCTCTGGATCATTTTCCCCCAAAATTTTCTTTAATTCTAATATTAGCTTTTTGGCATCCTTAAACTTTTCGTCATCAACTGATTTACTTAATTCAATAAATTTTTTGTCAATTTCAATATTTCGGATTGGAGAATCTAATAATTCTTCCAAAACCCTTTGCGTATCTAATCCAAATGACACATTAGGTTTATAGACTTCTTTTTCATAGTTTTTATCAATAATAGTAATGGCTTCGGGTTTGACCTCACCTATAATCTGAGGTGAATGCGTTGTAGCGATAAACTGGCAATTAGGAAAAGTCCGCTGTAAATCACTGACAATGGTACGTTGCCATTTGGGATGCAGGTGCAAATCGAGTTCATCAATTAAAATGACAGCTTCTCCCTCTAAAGGATTATCACTATGCATATAAGCAATGATCAACCTCCTTGCTATGTCAAATACCAATGCTAACATACCTCTTTCACCATCTGAAAGCTGGTTGAAATTTAGAACCTTTTCGGATTTGGTAATACAAAAGGTCAGTTCTTTTGAGATTTCATCTTCTACTAAATCCAGATTAGAAAAACCGGGTAAAAATGTATAAATGGTTTGTTCAATCAGTTGTAGCGTTTTGATTTGTTGTGGCGTAACCTTGGCTAATTCTTTACGAACATTATACCATTCCGCAAGCATCTTTACATTGAATGCTCTTGTTTCAGACAAAGCATCTACATAGGCAGCGGCATAAGGAAGCCCCGACTTTACAGCTTTTGAAGTTTGATTAACCAATAATGATCTTCTTGTTGAGAAAAACAAGCCCAATTCTGGAGTTTTATTGATTCTTTTTATTTTGGGTTTAAAATCAATAATATCTTCTAATGTGATACCTTCTTCTCTAACATTTGCTGTACTTTCCTTGTTTCGCTTTTTTTGCTGTGTACTTATAGTTGTAAAATCCTTTGCCGATTTAGAATAAATAAAATCATAATTATGCTCATCAATCGTAAATGATATATTTACATGTAACTGATCAGTATTAATATTGATGTCTGATTTCTTATAAGATTCACTTATTATAATGGGTGATTTTATTTCTTTAAGAATGTGGGTCAAGGCAACTCTTAAAATTTCTAAAACGGTTGTTTTACCAACACCATTAATTCCTACAATGAGGTTGAAACCAGGTTGAAACTCGAGCTTTGCATGTGTAAAACTACGCACATTGGTTAGCTCTAATGTATTAATTCTCATTATTATAAATTTAAATCACCAAGGACTGTTTCCGTTATAATAGCTGTGCGTTTTTCCTTCAGAAGTTCAATTAAACGCAAATGATTCTCAATTAATTCATCAATTTTGCTAACTTCATTGTCTAAATAATCTACAATTTTATTTTGATCTTCTAGAGGCGGTAGAGGAGCTTTAAAATTCTTCATTTCATCAGCATTCAACTCTAAAAATGTAGAACCTCTCCCTAAATCATTAAGGTTATCCTTTTGGATTAAAAAATAATAATAATAGTACTTCGGATTTATTCCTAAAGATTTTGGCTCAAGCATAAAACAACCCTGATTACAACTTGATTCTAGTTTTGTAATAGCTAAGTTCCCAATAGGGGCCCGCTTTGTAATGACTAATGAATTTGGCTTTGCAAATCTTAGATTCGCATTTTCGACACCTTCGCCTGTAATTTTCCTATTAGATTCGGCTACATAAATTTTATTTCCAATCTTTCCTAAGTCATCAGGTGTGAACCAATTATGATCACCATCCCAGAAAAATGCCTGACCAGATTCCGGAGTAGATCCACTGAAAATATTGAATATATATTTAACTGATATTTGATTCATAGATTCTAATTATTTAATAATTTAAATATGGCTTTCCTTATTTCAGATATATCTTTATTTATTTCGGTTAGAGATCGTGCTACAATATTCCGGGTAAAATTTTTATTAAAATTAATCTCGTAGCCTATTTTATCTTTAGTTCGATCCATCCATGCATCAGGTACAAAAGGTAAAATCTCATTTTTAAAATAATCTTCAATATCTATTTTTAAAGGAATATTTTCAAAATCCCTTAAATCTGCATCTGGTTCGAAGTCAGCTTTTCCTTTTCGTACTTTGGATGCTTCGGGATCTTTATCAGTAAATACATTGCGGAATACTAACAATTCTCTAGCCGACCACTTCTGTTCACTTATTTTTTTAATTTCTTTAAACACCTTGTTCCAATCCATCAGCACTTCTTGGCCTATTTTTTTATCTATAGCCTGTACATCTTCCATCAAATGCGGACAAGCATCTAAAAAGGCATACTTACGCTCGATTGTCATTTGGTATTTCAAACGTAATGGGCGCTCTACCGTTATCCGAGTAAAACCAAAATACTCATTATCAAATAGTTTAGCATTTGTTGTATTCGCAAACTGACCGTATTCGGCAATAATCTCGGCTATTTGATTCGGCTCCATCACATGAATAATGCCATCATCGACCTCTCCTTCACCGATTTTCCGGCGTTTGCTTCCCTGACTCTTACGCATAGGAATGTAAAACTCTCGGGCATCAAACAACTGAATTCTGCCTTTTCGGTTTTTGGCTTTACGATTGGTCAACACCCAGATGTAAGTATTGATGCCAGTGTTATAAAACATCTGTTCTGGCAAGGCAATAATACCCTCCAACCAGTCATTTTCTATAATCCATTTACGAATGTCACTCTCACCAGAACCGGCTCCTCCTGAAAACATAGGAGAGCCACTAAATACAATGGCTAAGCGGGAACCAAATTTTTTGTTTTTAGGCTCGTAAGGCTCAAACTTGCTGATCATGTGCTGCAAGAACAATAAAGCTCCATCGTTAACCCGAGGCAGACCTGCTTTAAAACGCTCTGTTGTATCCCGATCGATCTGTGGTTTTTGCTTTTTCCAATCCACACCAAAAGGAGGATTAGCAATCAGGTAATCAAAAGTATCTTCCGGAAATTGATCATCAATTAAGGTATCTCCGAATTTGATTTCCCCTTGTTCTTGTTCGTATTTCCCAATTTTGTCCGAATTACCACCCTTGATCAATAAATCTGAAGCAGCAGTAGCATAAGCTCTTTTATTATACTCCTGACCATATGTTAATAAGATGATATCAGAGTTATTTTCCTTTAAATACTTTTTAGCTTCGGATAACATACCACCTGTACCACATGTAGGATCCAAGATCTTCCGTAAATGATATTTATCTCCCAAAAATTTATCATCATCGATAAACAATAGGTTGACCATCAATTTAATGATCTCACGAGGAGTAAAGTGATCGCCGGCCGTTTCATTAGCTAATTCGTTGAACCGACGGATCAGATTTTCGAATATCAATCCCATGTCCCGGTTTGAAACTAAATCGGGATGTAAATTAACCTTTGAAAATTCCGAAATAATCAAGTATAAAATATTTGCATCGTTCATTGCAAAGATCTCTTTCTCGAAGTCAAAAAACTCAAAAATCCTTCTCACATTAGGCGAGAAGCCATTGATGTAGCTCACCAGATCCTGTGCAATACTATCAGGTGCTCCTTTCAGTTTCTCAAAGGTGAAAGGAGAGGTATTGTAAAATTTTTGATCTGTTATTTTTTCAAGCTTAGAACTTAACATGGAAGGTGGTATTTCTCCCTGATATCTAAACTTCAAACTGTCAAATTCTTTCAAAACTTCCGATTTGGAATTCTCCAGTACAGAATCAAAACGGCGTAAAACCGTCATAGGTAACATTACGCGTTCGTATTGTGGAGGTCTATAAGGTCCGCGTAATAAGTCTGCTATATCCCAAATGAATTTGATATGTTGTTGATGTGTTGTCATTAATTACTTTTGTTTATCTAAGATAAGGCGTACTAATAATTTTATCTAAAATACCTACCTCCCGATAAAGCTACACCTAAGAATTCGTATTATGAAACCGTATTTAGTTATAAAATGTAAATCAACAATTTAAATATTTAAATAAGTAATTCATCGTAAATTTTGGTTTTAAATTATTCTCTCAAATTTATCCAATTCACAATACCCCTTCCCACAGCTTTACCTATTCTGTAAAAAAAATCTTCCCACTCCTTTTAGTTGTAAAGAAAATAATATTAACTTAATGCCAATTAATCTAATTTATTTACTTTTTAAAACTACAAATTATGTCTAAAACGAATGAAACCGGCCACGCTAAAAACGTAGCCAACTTCGAAACCCTTTTAAGTTATGTAAACGGTTATGGTGCGGTGTACAACCCCAGCAATGCCAACATCCAGCTGAGCAGTTTAACCGAAAAGGCCACCGCAGCCAAAACCATTAACGAGCAAGTGCACGATGCTGCCGCTAAAAACAGCAATGCCATAGCCCTGCGCGATCTGGCTTTTGCGCCCTTAAAAAGGTTGAGTACCCGTGTGCTGAGTGCCGTTAAGGCCAACAGTGTAGCCCAACAGGTTTTGGATAATGCCGTAAGCCACCACCGCAAAATACAGGGGCAAAGGGCAACGGCCAAACTCACCGCCGAAGAAAAGAATAACCTGGCCGCCAGCGGTACGGTGGTTAACCAGGTTTCGGCCTCGCAGCAGAGTTACGATAACCTGCTCGATACGTTGGATAAGCAGATTAAACTCTTAGCCACCATACCGCAGTATGCCCCTAACGAGGTAGATTTGCAGCTGGCCAGCCTCACCACTTTATATAACGA
>Ga0157370_10006519_pt1 | contig 12851 bp, 12 predicted proteins | sample C35metaG_FD_113463 | JGI IMG/M metagenome (GOLD analysis project Ga0157370, IMG submission 113463) | Corn rhizosphere microbial communities from Kellogg Biological Station, Michigan, USA - C3-5 metaG | ecosystem: Host-associated > Plants > Roots > Rhizosphere > Soil | place: USA: Michigan...
GCACTCGCGTAACGCCAGTTCGATCAACTACGACATGGACGATTACGCCGGTGTCGTGGTCGGGATGCTCAAGGAATTCTGCGACGCGCAGAGCCTGCCGCACCCGAACATTTTCTCCGAAAGCGGCCGTTCCCTGACCGCGCACCACGCCATGCTGGTGGTGCAAGTGACCGACGTCGAGAAACACAACGATGACGTGCCGAAGATCGACAACAAGGAAGAACTGCCGGAAACCGTGCAGTGGCTGGTTGATCTGCTGGGTCCGACCGACATCGAGATGGTTACCGAAACCTACTGGCGCGCCACGCACTACATGAGCGACGTGGCCACCCAGTACGCCGATGGCAAGCTGACCCTGGCGCAAAAAGCCCTGGCCGAGCAATGCTACTTCGCCGTGTGCCGTCGCCTGCACAACTCGTTGAAGGCGCGTCAGCGTTCGCACCGTCAGGTGCTCGACGAACTCAACGACAAACTGGCCGACAAGTACATCTGCAACTTCTCGGTGTTCCAGAGCCTGCCGGACACTTGGGCCATCGGCCAGGTCCTGCCGATCCTGCCGCTGCACCGTCTCGACGAAGAGCCGCTGCGCCGCGCCGTGCTGCAAGACCTGACCTGCGACTCCGACGGCAAGATCAAGCAATACGTCGACGAGCAGAGCATCGAAACCAGCCTGCCGGTGCATGCGCTGAACGACGGTGAAGACTACCTGCTGGGGATTTTCCTGGTCGGCGCTTACCAGGAAATCCTGGGTGACATGCACAACCTGTTCGGTGACACCGACTCGGTGAACATTTACCAGAACGCCGATGGCAGCGTGTACCACGCCGGTATCGAAACCCATGACACCATCGAAGACATGTTGCGTTACGTGCACTTGTCGCCGGAAGAGTTGATGACCCACTACCGCGACAAGTGCGCCAGTGCCCGCATCACCGCTGCCGAGCGCACCCAGTTCCTCGACGCGCTGCGCCTGGGCCTGACCCGTTCGTCTTACCTGTCTTCGTAAGGTAAGGCACTGCTCTCATCGGGTTGTCTGAAAATGTTCCGCATGCTGCGGAAATTTCAGATGACCTGGTGCGACGCTTCTTTTTTCTTAAGCGAAATGACTCACAACCACATCTATCCACGTGATGTGGTCTTCTTTTCGCGTAGGTCATTTCCTAAGTTGTACTTCGCCTCTCTACTCGGCCATGTCTCTCGGCGAGAATCCCCGGCCGCCCCTCCTGTAGAGAATCGCCGATGTTCGATCCAGTCAACGAGCCGCCATTTCGTCTGGATGTAGAGGGTCTGCCAGATCCCTTTGAGGTCTTGGCCTTTACCGGCAGTGAAGCGATCAGCGAGCCCTTTGAGTTCAATGTCGATCTGTTGGTCGATGATCCGGCTTTGGACTTGGCCAGCCTGATGTATCGCCCGGTTTTTTTGCATTTCGGACCTGCGGGGAACGGGATTCACGGGCAGTTGCATGAACTGGTCCAGGGTGGACATGACGCCACCCCCAGGCATTGTCGTGTGCGCCTGCGGCCGAAACTGGCCTGCCTGGCCCAGCGGTTCAGCCAGCGTATGTTCAGTAACCGTTCGGTACCACAGATCCTCGCTCAGGTGCTCAAGGAGCATGGCATTGCCGGCACGGATCGGCGTTTTGAGGTGAGTGGCGATTACCCCCCGCGTGATTTCTGTACGCAGTATCAGGAATCAGACCTGCAATTTTTCCAGCGGCTGTGCGCGCAGGAACGCCTGCATTACCACTTCGAGCATCACAGGCGCGGTCACTGCCTGGTCATTAGAGACGGGGCGGGGCGCGTTCGGTGTGACGCAACGATGGCCTTTACGCCCGACACCGGACACTCGGGTGTGCATCAGTTCACGCTTCACGACCGAACACAGGCCAGCGATGGTCATTCGAACCTGGCGACGCTGCGCAGCGGCCAGCGTGTCCGGCTGTCCGGCCACCCGTATGCCGACGGGAGTCGTCTCTGGTGGCTGACCCATGTCGAGCATCACGCGGGACAAGCCCCTGCATTGACGTATGGCAACCAAATCCGTGCGGTGGCCGCAGAGTTGTCTCCTATACCGCAGAGTTCGGTCGTTGGCCCCAGGATGCATGGCCTGCAACGGGCCTGGGTGGTCGAGGTCGATGAGCCGCAACCCGAAGCGTCCAGGCCCGTTGCCGTGCAATTTGACTGGCTCTATCAGGGCGAAGGCGCGGCCCCCAGCCACTGCTGGTTGTCGATTTCACCTGAATTGAGCTATGCGCCCGTCAAGTCGTTAACTGAGGGCGTGGAAGTGCTGGTGAGCTTTATCGAGGGCGATCCGGATCAACCGATGATTACCGGGTTTCTCCCCGGTCCTTCCGCCGCCCCGGTCCCGGCCGAGCGACAACCCACTGCGGTGGTCGATGACGCGGTGTCGGCCGATGGATTGTTGCGTTTGTTGCGGTCCAGCGAACCGTTGGTGTTGCTGTGCCTGTTGCCCGGCGGGGGCAGTTTTATTCATTGCACGCAAACCCTTTGCACGTGCCGGGCCGCGACACAGCTTGGCCGGAGCGGTGCGGCATGATTGCCGTCCAGGCTCCCGACGTCACCCCGCAATGGCTGTTGCTCGATGTGCCGGGCGAGCCCGGGGCCGCAGAGGCGCTGCGGGAGCAGTTTGCCCAGGTCCGGCAGTTCTGGCTGTTCAACCACTGCGAATGGCAGCCGTTGAGGGAGCACGGCCCGGTGTTGATCGACCTCAAGGGACACTCGGCACTGACCGAACGTTGTCAGCGTGAACCCCACCTCTGGAACGGGTTGTGGCTGGCCAGTGACGCGTCACCGTTGCAGTTGCTCGAACATTTGCAACGCATGCTCACCGTCACCGTTGGCCTGCATCACCGCGCCTTGCTGAGCTACTACAACCCCCAGACGGCCAGCTATTTTTTCGATGCGTGCGATGCCCGGGAGTTGAGTCGCTGGCTCGGTCCGATCAGCCGGTTACGCTGGTTCGGTGGAACCTGGGCTGATCGGGCAATTGGCTGTCAGGGCTGGCAGCAGTTGTTCAATCCGGGGCTTGCCGTCGAGCCGCTGGGCATAGAGGAAGCCCTCAGTGCACGTCAGCGTGACTCATTGCAAACCTGCCTGCTGGAACAGCACGCCTGGCGCTGGAGCCAATCCACCGGGAGCGATTACACCGACCTGTGGTCCCAACTGCTGGAGGGGTTGGCGCTGGGTTTCAGCGAGCGGCCGGTGCTCGATGGATGGTTATGGTTACGCTTGCAATACCCCGGCGCTGTACCTGAACTGCCGCTGCCGGGGATCACTCAGCAGGAACGTCTCGATAGACTGCGCAATCTGTGGCAGGGCGATCAACCCTGAAGCCCCGGCCCCTATCATCCGGTGAACCAGCCATCGTTCTTGCGCAAGTACCAGGCAAAAGTACCCAGGGTCAGGCTGCGTAATAACATGAACAGCAAAAAGGTGATCCACAGCCCATGGTTGCCCAAGCCTTGCAGGGCCCAGGCGAAGGGCAGCAGCAGGATCACGGTCAACAGCATGCCGTTGCGCATTTCCCGGGCGCGAGTGGCGCCGATGAACAGCCCGTCGAGCAAGTAACTCCACACCGCGATCAACGGCAGCGCGGCGAGGTAGGGCAGGTAGATGAAGGCGGTGTCGCGCACACTCTGAATGTCGGTCTGCATCTGGATAAACAAATGCCCGGCGAATGCAAACAGCACGGCAAAGCCTAGGCTCGCCAGCAATGACCAACCGCAGGCGACCACCAATGAACGCCGCAATGCCTCTCGATCACGCGCCCCGATGGCGTGCCCGCACAGGGCTTCAACGGCATGCGCCAAACCGTCCAGTGCGTGCGCCGTCAGCAGCAAGCCGTTAAGCAGCAGCGCGTTTGCGGCAACGGTGGCATCGCCGAGGCGAGCACCCTGCACGGTGATCAGGAAAAACACTGATTGCAGCGCCAGGCTACGGATGAAAATGTCGCGATTAACCGCCAGCAATGGCCGCCAACTCTGCCACAGCGCCAGCGCGGCCCAAACGATGTGACCGGGGTAGGCACGCAAGGCTTTGCGCGTCAGCAGCAGGCCGATCAGCGCACCGGTCCATTCGGCAATCACCGAGGCCCGCGCCGCACCGACCACCCCCCATTCCAGACCGAGGACAAACCACAGGTTCAGTGCGATGTTCACCAGGTTGGTGCTCAGCAGAATCGCCAGCGGTGCCCGGGCATTCTGGGTGCCCAGGAACCAGCCCACCAAGGCATAACTGGCCAGTGCCGCCGGCAGGCCGAACAAACGTGTGTGGAAAAATTCGCGGGTCAGTTGATCCAGTTCTGCCGACGGCTGCATGAAGTGCAGCGCGACGCTGCTCAAAGGAACGCCCGCAGCACCCAGCACAATCGACAGGCCCAAGGCCAACAACAGGCCTTGCAGCAAAATCTGCCGCAAAGCCGCACCGTCCCCGCGTCCGGCGGCCTGCGCCGCGAAGCCGGTTGAGCCCATACGCAGAAAACCCATGGCCCAGGCCAGGAAGGTATACAAGCTGGCCCCGACCGCGACGGCGCCCAGCTGATGAGCGTGGGGCAGGTGGCCGATGACCGTACTGTCGACCAATGCCACCAGCGGTACGGAAATATTCGACAGGATCATCGGCGCAGCCAGCGCCCAGACCCGACGATGGGTCGGGCGGTCGCGCCAGTCGGTAATCAGGTTGGACATGCAGGCTCCTTGGCGAAGCCGGCATTGTAGCGACAGTTGGTGATGATCGTTCCCTCGCTCTGCGTGGGAACGATCAGCAACAGGTGGGGTTAGTGAATGATCCAGCTCAACAACCAAAGCCCCAGCAGTAACCAGATAATCCCCATGATGACCGACGCATTCATAAACGCCCGAATCGCCGACCACAACAACATCAACCCCACAATCAGCGCCACGATGCTGATGATCGACGTATCCATCCCAAGCGTGCGGGACAAGCCCTCGACAAAGTTTGCGCCGGCGTGGCTCAACAGATTGAACAAGCCACTGAGGCCGTCAACGATAAAGCGGATGACCGAACCGAGCGCCTGGCCAAGCCAGTCGAAAAAACCTTCTACCTGCATGTCGTTAACGTCCTGATGAAAGTGATTGAGCCTTGGGCCATTGATCGCGGTGGCGAGTTCCCTGCAAGCATAGTGGTTTTGCGGTGCTTGCCGCTTGCCTTCACGCAGCATCCCCCCGAAGCTATACGCCTTCAGGAGAGCCCGATGAACCTTGTTGAACTGACCGAACGCCTGCACGCCATCCGTGACCGCAACGACTGGCGGCCATTTCACAGCCCGAAAAACCTGGCCATGGCCGCCAGTGTGGAAATGTCCGAGCTGGTGGAGATTTTCCAGTGGTTGACCGAAGACCAGTCACGTCAGTTGCCGGCCGACAAACTCGCCCATGCCGGGCAGGAAGTCGGCGATATCGTGCTCTATCTATTGCTGCTGTGCAGCGAGTTGGGACTGGACATGAATGAAGTCGTGCGCAGCAAACTCGCAGACAGCGAAAAGAGGTTCAGCTGATGAGCGATCGTCATTTCGATCAACTGGCGACCCGCTTCGCCGAAAAAATCTACGGCGGGGCCAAAGGCGCGATCCGCCTGGCGGTGCTTCAGGCCGACCTGGCCGAAACCCTGCCGGACCGACCATTGCGCGTACTCGACATCGGCGCCGGTCTGGGCCACATGTCGTTGTGGCTGGCCGAGCGCGGCCATGACGTCACGCTGGCCGAGCCCGCCGAGCCGATGCTCGAAGGGGCGCGCCAGCGCTTTGCCGAGGCCGGGCAGAGCGCAACGTTCATTCAGGCGCCGTGGCAGGATCTGCTCGGTCAGCTCACCGAACCCTACGACCTGGTGCTGTGCCATGCCGTGCTCGAATGGCTGGCGGAGCCTCACGCGATTCTGCCGGTGCTGCATCAATTGACCAAGCCCGGTGGCTGGTTGTCCCTGGCCTTCTATAACCGCGATGCGCTGATTTACCGCAACCTGCTCAAGGGCCACTTTCGCAAGATGCGCAAGAACGACATGGCCGGCGAGAAGCAGAGCCTGACCCCGCAACAGCCCCTTGATCCACGCGAACTGGCGGCGCAACTTGAAGGCCTGTGGCAGGTCGAAACCCAGAGTGGAGTGCGGGTTTTTCACGACTATATGCCTGTGGAATTCCAGGCCCGCGCCGAGCTGGTGGACTTGCTCGAAATGGAACTGGCCCATCGACGTCACCCAAGCTTTGCCGGGCTTGGGCGCTATTTGCACTGGATCTGTCGACCGGTCTGATCGGAGCACGAAATGAAAAGTCGTTCAGGGTTGCTGGTGATCTGTCTCGGGCTGGCGGCCTGTCAGGGCAGCAATCCGTATGTGGCATCGTCCAACCCTATCCCGCCGGCGCCACCCGGCGCGGCCAACACCTTCGATCGCAGCGCCTACCCCGCGCCACCCCGTGACTACGGGCGTTATCGCAGCTGGGCCTGGCTCGATGGTCAACTGCCGCCGGGTACCACTTGGGCTGACTCGGCGCAGGTGGCCGAAGTGGTCAGCAATGCCCTGGATCAGCGCGGCCTGCGACCGTTGCACGATAACCGTCCAGCCGACCTGTTTGTCAGCGCCAACTTGCACCTGGAAACCCGCTTGCGTCAGGTTCAGGACGACTACGGTTATTACGGCGGCGGTTATGGCGGGTACAACCACTACGGTAACGGTTACGGGATGTACGGCAGCGTGCCGATCATCCGTACCTATCAGGAACAAGTCTTGGTGGTGCAGGTAGACATGTTCGATGCGGGCACCGGTCAACCGGTGTGGAGTGCCAGCGCCGAAACGGGCCATAACGGCAGCCAGAGCGAGCAAGCCGATGCCCTGCGAAAGGCTGTAGAAAAGGCAATGTCGGCGTATCCTCCTAGTTAGCTTCTGTAGATAAGAAGCATTTCGCAGAGTTATGCCTTCAACCGGAGAACCATCATGTTCCGCCGTCTCGTTGTACTGGCTATGGCCGCGCTGCTCAGTGCCTGCGCCGCCAACCAGGTCAATCATGACTTTGACGCCAGCCGTGATTTTGCCGCCTACCGCAGTTGGAGCTGGAAAGAACCCGCTCTGCAGTACCGTCCCGATGATCCGCGGATCAAGAGTGATCTGACCGAGCAACGCATCCGCCAATCCGTTGCCGATCAACTGGACCAGCGAGGCTTGCGTCCGGCCGCTGCCGGCACCAAGGGTGACTTGAGTGTGCAGACTTACTTGATCGTCGAAGAGCGCCAGCAACAAGTGACCACCAATTATGGCGGCGGTTATGGCAACCCCTGGAACGGTTACTGGGGCGCGCCGATGTACAACGAAACCCGCAACGTCAGCTACAAAGTGGCGACCATCCAGATCGATCTGCTCGACGGCAAGGACGGCAAACTGGTGTGGCGCGGCAGTGACGAGCAACTGCTCAGCGGCTCGCCGAACCCGACCGATCGCAGCAATGCGATTCATGAAACCGTCGTACGCATCCTGGCCAACTACCCACCCAAATTGACCCACTGACACTGCATGGGATGTCTGATGTTAACTGGCGAGTTGCCAGTCAAAAAAACCGCTGACGTGAACGCATCAGCGGTTTTTTTTCGACTCCGGTTTTTGCGTTGCCAAACCATCAGGCCACCGGCCGCCAATGCCCGACCATGTGCTCAAGATCCCCGGCACCGACCAGCTGAAAATCACCACTGCTCCCCGCCACGCTCGCCAGCAATGTCACTTCACTGGGCAAGCGCACCGGTTTGCGAAACTGCACGGCAATCTCGATATTCGCCGTCGGCAGGTGATCGGCCAGCGCCGCCAAGGTACGTGCCTTGTTCCACAACCCGTGGGCGATCGCCGCGGGAAAACCAAACATCCTGGCGCTGAAGGCACTCAGGTGAATCGGGTTGTAATCGCCGGACACCTTGGCGTACTGGCGACCAATGTCGGCGGGCGCTTGCCAGCGGCTCACTTCGATCATCTCCAGGCTTGGGGCCAAAACGTCTTCGATCGGCTCACCGTCAAGTGTGACGCCCCGGCACAGCATCTGGCTCTGCGCTTCCCAGAGCGGCCCCAATTGATCGTTCAGCGAGGTCACCAGGTCGAACGTCGCACCCTTGGCATGCGGTTGCAGATTCTGCACCTGCACGCTGACGCGTACACGACTCACCCCGCCCAAGGGACGCAAGACGCGAATGCGGTTGCTCAGGTGAATCAACCCCAACAGGGGGAACGGGAATTCCTTGGCGGTGAGCAATTGCATCTGCAAGGCAAACGCGAGGATGTGCGGATAGGTCGGCGGCAGCAACCCGTTGTCGGCAAACCCGCAGACCTTGCGATAAGCCGCCAGGCGTTTGTGGTCGACCTCGACCCAACAGTGCAAGCCCGTGGGAGGCAACGTGGTGCCGGTAATCTTGCGTCGCGTCGCCGCTCGCACGTACAACGCCGGCAGGCTCGGTTCACGGTTGAGCGTGTGCCAATGGGTCATCATCACTAGGCCCCCAAAACACTTTGTCCACAGACCCGCAGTGCTTGCCCGGTAAACGCACCCGTCCCCGGTTGCGCCAACCATGCCACGGCTTCGGCGACGTCCTGCGGCAAGCCGCCCTGGCCGAGTGAACTCATGCGTCGGCCGGCTTCGCGCAAGCCGAATGGAATGTGCGCGGTCATTTGCGTTTCAATAAATCCTGGCGCCACGGCATTGATGCTGATGCCGCGTTGACCCAGCAACGGCGCCCAGGCTTGAGCCAGGCCGATCAGCCCGGCTTTGCTGGCAGCGTAATTGGTTTGCCCGCGATTGCCGGCGATGCCACTGATGGAGGCCAGCAAAATCACGCGACCGTTGTCGTGCAGGGTGGCGCTGTCGAGCAGGGCCTTGGTCAGCATCTGCGGCGCATTGAGGTTGACGGCCAACACCGCGTCCCAGAATTCCGGCGTCATGTTGGCCAGGGTTTTGTCCCGGGTGATACCGGCGTTGTGCACCACGATGTCGACCCCGTCGGGCAAGTGTTCGATCAACTGCGCGGCAGCGTCTTCGGCGCAAATATCCAGGGTGATGCTGCGCCCGGCAAGCCGTGCGGCGAGCGCCTCGAGATCGGTTTTGGCCGGTGGTACGTCCAGCAGAATCACCTCGGCGCCATCACGGGCCAGGGTTTCGGCGATGGACGCGCCGATGCCACGCGCCGCGCCGGTCACCAACGCCTTGCGCCCTGCCAGCGGCCGCGTCCAGTCCTGAACGGGCGTGTCGCAGGCTTTCAACCGAATCACTTGCCCGGACACAAACGCGCTTTTAGGCGAAAGGAAAAACCGCAACGGACCTTCCAGTTGTTCCTCGGCGCCTTCACCGACATAGATCAACTGCAACGTGCCACCGCTGCGCAGTTCCTTGGCCAGCGAACGGCTGAACCCTTCCAGGGCACGCTGGGCGCTGGCGGCAAACGGGTCGCTCAAGGTCTCTGGAGCGCGCCCCAGAATGACCAGGTGCGCGCTGTGGTCGAGGTTTTTCATCAAGGGCTGGAAGAACTCGCGCAACTGTTTGAGTTGATCGGTCTGCACCAGATGACTGGCGTCGAAGACCACCGCTTTGAGTTTCGGGCCGTGACCGGGAATCCACGCGGTGGCCAGCGAGGGCTCGGTGCCGTAGCTGTAAATCGCGTCGGTCAGGCGATTGGCGAGCGCGCCGACTTTCTCCGCCAGCGGACCACCGCCGATCAACAACGCCCCTTCGACCGGCCGCAATCGGCCGGCCTGCCAGCGCTCCAGGCGTACCGGCGACGGCAGACCCAAGGCCCCGACCAGGCGATGGCCGATGGACGAATTGGCGAAGTCGATATAACGGTCAGACATGGAACGTGCTCCGGCGGCTGGGGTTCGAAGTGTGGACCACGATTGGTAATCAGTCGTTCGATCCACGAGATAAGGCCTACGCTTGAACATTGCAGAGTAGTTGAACCTGGGTTCTGCAGGACTTGCGGGGGAATGCAGAGCCTGTGGGTTCAGGTTTGATGTTCGAATATTTCACAAGGAGCTTTTCATGACTCAGCTGCGCCGCGTCGCGATTATCGGCGGTAACCGCATTCCTTTCGCCCGCTCCAACGGGGCGTATGCCACCGCCAGTAACCAGGCGATGCTCACCGCAGCGCTCGAAGGCCTGATCGAACGCTACAACCTGCACGGCCTGCGCATGGGCGAAGTGGTCGCGGGGGCCGTGCTCAAACTGTCGCGGGACATGAACCTGACCCGCGAGTGCGTGCTCGGTTCGCGGCTGTCGCCGGAAACGCCGGCCTACGACATCCAGCAAGCGTGCGGCACCGGGCTGGAAGCGGCGTTGCTGGTGGCGAACAAGATCGCCCTGGGGCAGATCGATTGCGGCATTGCCGGCGGCGTCGATACCACCTCGGATGCGCCAATCAGTGTCAGTGAAGGCCTGCGCCGGATCCTGCTGCAAGCCAATCGCGCCAAGACCACCGCCGACAAACTGAAAACATTCCTGCAATTGCGGCCCCGGCATTTGATTCCGGAATTTCCGCGCAACGGTGAGCCGCGCACCGGTTTGTCCATGGGTGAACACTGCGAGCTGATGGCGCAGACCTGGAGCATCCCCCGCGAAGAACAGGACCAACTGGCGCTGCAAAGCCACCGCAACCTGACCGCCGCCTACGCCGAGGGCTGGCACAACGACCTGATGACGCCGTTCCTCGGCCTGACCCGCGACAACAACTTGCGTCTGGACCTGACCCTGGAGCAACTCGCCAAGCTCAAACCGGCCTTCGAGAAAAGCGCCAAGGGCACGATGACGGCGGGCAATTCGACGCCACTCACCGACGGTGCCTCGCTGGTGCTGTTGGGCAGTGAAGAATGGGCCAGGGCGCGTGGCTTGCCGATCCTTGCTTATCTGCGTGATGGGGAAGCAGCGGCGGTGGATTTCGTCAACGGTGCCGAAGGCCTGTTGATGGCGCCGGTGTACGCGGTGCCACGTTTGCTGGCGCGCAATGGCCTGACCTTGCAAGACTTCGATTACTACGAAATCCACGAAGCCTTCGCCGCACAGGTGCTCTGCACGCTGAAGGCCTGGGAAGATCCGCAATATTGCAAAACCCGCTTGGGGCTTGATGCGCCGTTGGGCTCCATCGACCGCAGTCGCCTCAACGTCAAAGGCAGTTCACTGGCGGCCGGGCATCCGTTTGCAGCCACCGGCGGGCGTATCGTCGCCAATCTGGCGAAGTTGCTGGACGCGGCCGGTAAGGGCCGAGGCCTGATCTCGATCTGTGCGGCGGGCGGTCAAGGCGTCACCGCGATTATCGAGCGCTGAAGAACTCCTACAGGGAATCTCGGCATCAAATAGATTTGTAGGGATCTGCTACTTGGCCTAACGTCGGCTCCATCAACCCTCTTGCGATATAAGGCTAGTTGATGCCGACTAACGGACAAATTTCCCTCGAACGGACGATACCGACGCTGACGGCTCTGCCCCGTCCGCTGTTTGCCCGGGTAGAAAGCCTGAATGCCGGTTCATGGACGCCGCCGCATCGTCACGATTGGGTGCAGTTTTCCTACGCGATCAGCGGTGTGCTCGGGGTGCATACCGCCGAGGGCAGTTTTTTTGCGCCACCGCAGTGGGGCATCTGGATTCCGGCGGACCTTGAGCATCAGGTCGTTACCTCGATGCGCGCTGAAATGCGCAGTTTGTATGTGCGCCGCGAGGATTGTGCGTGGGCGGATGGACGTTGCCGGGTGCTGGAAGTCACGCCGCTGGCGCGGGAACTGATCAAGAGTTTTTGCCTGCTGGCGGTGGAGTATCCACAGGGCGACAGCCAGGAAGCGCGGCTGGTGAGCGTGTTGCTCGATCAGTTGGCGAGTTTGCCCGAGGTGGGGTTTTCCCTGCCGTTGCCCCGGCATGAACGGTTGCTGGGATTGTGCAACGAACTGATTGAAAGCCCTGAGCAAAACGTGACATTGCAGGCCTGGGCGGAGCGCTTGGGCCTGTCGGAAAAAACCCTGATGCGCCTGTTTCAGCGCGAGACCGGGTTGAGCTTTCGCGGCTGGCGACAGCGGATGCGACTGCTGTCGTCATTGAGTCTGCTGGAGGAGGGCGACAGCGTGACCAACACCGCACTGGCATGTGGGTATGACTCGACTTCGGCGTTCATTGCCGCCTTCAAAAGCCTGTTCGGGTTTACCCCCGGCGAACTCTTCAGGCAATGATTGATCGTTCCCACGCTCTGCGTGGGAATGCCTCAACGGACGCTCCGCGTCTGCTTTGGGTGGGACGCGGAGCGTCCCGGGATTCATTCCCACGCGGAGCGTGGGAATGATCAAGTCACTGGTTCTATGGTGTGCCGGGGATCAGGTTCTGAACCGTCGAACCAACCCGTCCAGCTCATTCGAAAGCCCGGCCAGGCTCTGCGAATCCAGGCGCGCGGAGTTCGCCAGTTCCGCGACCAATTGCGCATCCCCATGAATCTGGCTGATGTGGCGGTTGATGTCTTCGGCCACGTGATGCTGTTCTTCGGCGGCTGTCGCAATCTGCGTGTTCATGTCACGGATCACGTCCACCGACTCGCGAATCTGCCCGAAGCTGTTACGCGCTTCGCCGATTCGGCTCACCGACTGTTGCGACACTTCCAGGCTGGCGTGCATCTGTTGGGTCACCTGGCTGGTGCGCTTGGCGAGGTTGCCGAGCAGCCCGTCGATTTCCGCCGTGGAGTCCGCCGTGCGTTTGGCCAGCGCCCGTACTTCGTCAGCCACGACCGCGAACCCGCGACCTTGCTCGCCGGCCCGTGCCGCTTCGATGGCCGCGTTCAGCGCCAGCAGGTTGGTCTGCTCGGCGATCGAGCGAATGGTCCC
>Ga0157370_10006523_pt1 | contig 12850 bp, 9 predicted proteins | sample C35metaG_FD_113463 | JGI IMG/M metagenome (GOLD analysis project Ga0157370, IMG submission 113463) | Corn rhizosphere microbial communities from Kellogg Biological Station, Michigan, USA - C3-5 metaG | ecosystem: Host-associated > Plants > Roots > Rhizosphere > Soil | place: USA: Michigan...
CGGCGTGTATGCCGCCGCGCGCCTGCTGGAAATCCTGGCCGACGATCCGGAAGGCCGCACGCCGGAAGAAATCTTCGCGACCTTGCCGAAAGGCGTGTCGACGCCCGAACTGCACATCCAGATGCAGGAAGGCCAGAACCATCCCTTCATTTCGCGCTTCCGCGAACGTGCGCAATTCGACGGCGCGCGCATCACCACCATCGACGGCCTGCGTGCCGACTGGCCCGACGGCTGGGGTCTGGTGCGCGCCTCCAACACCACGCCCGTGCTGGTGCTGCGCTTCGACGCCGACAACCCGACCGCGCTGAAGCGTATCCAGGATGCATTCCGCGCGCAGATTCTTGCGTGCGACAGCTCGCTCACGCTGCCGTTCTGACGCGCCACCTCGCCGCTCGTCGTTCCGGACAAGCCCGCGCAGCGGGCGCGATCCGGCTGCGTTTGCAGGATTGCAAACGCGCATGCCGAAGTCGTGGCTCAGCGGCAAGCCGGGTCCCGTTAAAACAAGCGCCGGCGTATCGCGGGCGCTATGCTGCGCGCAGCGCAACTTCAGACCCCAGGTCATGCAATCCCTGTTGTTGATCCAGACCGGCGAAGCGCCGGACAGCGTGCGTGCCCAGTTCGGCGGTTTCGCCGAATGGTTCCGGAATGCGATGCGCCTGCAACCCGCGCAGATGCAGGTGGTGCGCGTCGATGCGGACGAAGCCTTGCCATGCCCGGATGAAGTTCCCGGCGCGGTGATCACGGGTTCCGCCGCGATGGTCACCGAGCGCGCGAACTGGAGCGAGCGCACTGTGGACTGGATTCGCGCTGCGATAGATGCGCAGACACCCATGTTCGGCGTCTGCTATGGCCATCAATTGATGGCTTATGCGCTGGGTGGCGAGGTCGGCTGGCTGCCCGGCGGCCGCGAGATCGGTACGCAGCCCGTTGCGCGCAGCACCTGCGCCGACGGTGACTGGCTGGACACATTGCCTGCATCGTTTCCCGTGCATACCACGCATCGGCAGTCGGTGCTGGCACCGCCGCCTGGGGCCGAAGTTCTCGCGCGTTCCGACTGCGACCCGCATCAACTGTTGCGATATTCGCCGCACGCGCTGTCGACGCAGTTCCATCCGGAATTCAGCGCTGCGTGCATGCGCGCTTATATCGCCGCACGCGCTGACGTCCTGCGGAACGAAGGTCTCGATCCCGACGTCCTGATGGCGGAGGTCCGTGAAACCGAAGCCGCGCGCGCCTTGCTGGAACGCTTTGCCCATGCCGTTCTTGCGCGCCGCCGCGAGGCCGCTTCCGGGGAAAGTCAGGCTACGGAAGGCCGTTCTGGTGTTCCGATACCCAAATCGAATATTTGTGCAGGAGTTTCTTCAACACGCGGCGATCAGGGGTGATCGCAATCAATATGACCTTTGGCGAAGACGCCTTTCCACCGCGCCGCGCGAAATCACCGCGAACAAGATGCCGAAGCCGAAGCCGGCCAGGTGGGCCCACCACACCACGGTGCCGAAGCCGGGTCCAGCCCAGGTAAACAACAATTGCAGCAGCACCCACATGCCGATCAGCAGCGCGGCCGGCACGCGGATGAATTGAAGGTACAAGCCCAGCGGCAGCACCAAGCCCAGGTGCGCGCGCGGAAACAGCGCGAGATAGGCGCCCAGGGTTGCCGACACCGCGCCACTGCAACCGATGATCGGCCGCAACTGGCCGGACAGCGTCCACGCGCCGATGAGATTCGCGAACGCCCCGCCGATCAGGAACAACGCCAAAAACCGGCGCGAACCGAGCGCGCGTTCGGCGGGCAGGCCGAAGATCACCAGGAACAGCATGTTGCCGAGCAGATGCATCCAGTCGGCGTGCATGAACAGCGACGTGAGCGGCCGCAGCCACAGCCAGCCATCCAAGGCCCTGCCGCGCTGGAACAGATGAGCGGGCACGGTACCCCAGTCGCCCAGCACCACGTAGCGCGTCGCGGGCGCCGACAACATCAGCCACAGGTAACACGCGACGCAGGCCACCACCAGCGTGGGCGTGACCCAGCGCAGGTGTGCACGATGGCGGCTGGGGACGTCTACGAACATGGGGCATACCTTAACGTGTCGCCTCGGGCGACCTGCGGTCCTAACGAAATCACCATCCGTCCATCACGACTGTGGCCGGGTGCACGGTTATAGTGCGCCACGCATCGACCCTGCCACCAGCGCGTCTTTTGATCCGGCCCAACGGAGAGGAGCGCAGACATGTCTGCCGAATCCAGCCGCAATCGCACCGCTCCATGGCAGGCCCTTGCCGCGGCTCTGCGCGGTAAATTGTTGCGGCCGGATCATCCCGACTACGAAACGCGCCGCCGCGTCTGGAACGGCGCGATCGATCGGCACCCGCTGGCGATCGCCTGCTGCGCCGACGCCGATGACGTATGCGCGGCCGTCCAATTCGCTGCACGCGAACACCTGCCGATGACGGTACGTGGCGGTGGCCACAACGTGGCCGGACTGGCCGTGCGCGACGGTGCGCTGATGCTGGATTTGGGTGCAATGAATCGCGTGGAAATCGACGCGCCGTCACGCATCGCGCGGGTCGAGGGCGGCGCGCTGTGGCGGGACGTCGATGCGGCGGCGCAGGCGCACAGGCTGGCCACCACAGGGGGTTTTGTTTCGACCACCGGCGTGGGCGGCTACACCCTAGGCGGCGGGGTGGGCTGGCTGATGCGGCGCTGCGGCCTGGCAATCGACAACCTGCTCGAAGCCGACGTCGTGCTTGCGGATGGCTGCACCGTGGTTGCCAGCGAAAAAAAGCACCCAGACCTGTTCTGGGCGTTGCGCGGTGGCGCCGGCGGCTTGGGCGTGGTCACGCGCTTCACCTATCGATTGCATGAGGTGGGTGAAGTCTTCGCCGGCGTGATGTTCCATTCGCTTGAGGCCGCCCCCGGCTTGCTGCGTGCGTTTCGTGCGTTCACGCACGGTGCGCCCGACGCGTGCACCACAATGTTGGTGTTCACGACCGCGCCGCCGTTGCCTTTCTTGCCGCCCCAGGTTCATGGCCAACGCGTGGTGGCACTCGCCTGGTGCTGGAGTGGCGATCCCGCGCAGGGTGAGAGCGTTCTGGAACCGCTCACCCACCATTGCACACCCGTTGGCCAGCACGCCGGCGTGATGCCCTATGCGGCGTGGCAACAGGCCTTCGACCCCGCCGCGCCGGCTGGTGATCATTACTATTGGACGACGTCCCAGTTCGACGCGTTCGACGACGCACTGATCGATACGCTGGTTGCGCATGCGGCCACGCCACCCGATCCGTTGTGCGAGGTGCATGTGCATCATCTCGGGGGCGCGGTTGCGACCGTCCCGAACGGCACCACCGCGTTTTCCTCGCGCAGCATTCCGTTCTTCGTCAACGTGATCGGGCACACCGCTCGCGCGGAATGTTTCGCTGCCGTGCGTGACTGGACGCACGCAATGCGTGCCGCACTCGCTCCGCACGCCCGTGACGGCGTGCAGCCGAATTTCGCGGGAGAGCCTTCCGACCTGAATTCGCAAACGCACGATGCGGGCACCCAGTCCAGATTGTCGGCGATGCGTGCGCGCTACGATCCGGATGTATTGCTGGCGCCGGTGCGCGGCGATTGAGTGGCGGACATTACCTGCAGCAGCGCGCGCGCTTCTGCCGCGACATCTTCAAAACGCGCCGAAGCGCCTGCCTGCTGCGCGCGTTCGAACTCCAAGCCCAGCGCTGCCCGAGCTTTTTTTTCGACAAGCTCCTGCGCTTTCCGCCACTGCGGAAACAACGGTGCACCTGTCCAGTCGCGCACGCGAGCGGCGGCACCCAGGAAGCGCGCGGCCTGCGCAAATTCGCCACATTCGGCGGCGAGATAGGCAGCCCCTTCGACGCAACCAGCCGCGCCGCGCCAGTTCTGGAATCCGGTAAACCCGTCCAGATCGGAGAGCCAGTCTTGCGCCGCTCCACTCGGGTCGCCGAGATAGAAGCGTTGCAGCGCACGATTGATCAGCGTGTAGGCCCACTGAAAAGAATTACCCTGCGAGGACAGGCAATCCAACGCTTCGCTCATGCTCGCTTCCGCATCGCGATGACGGTCGCTCAACGATTGGGCAATGCCCCGGCCCAGCAGGGCATTGGAGCGGAGCCACGCATCTTCAAGCTGCTCCGCGGCGGCGAGCACGGACTGCACATAGGCTTCGGCGTCGATGAATTCGCCGCGAGTCGCCAGTTCGAAAGCGAGGATCGCCTCGCCTGCCGCTGCCAGCCAGGTGTCTCCCTGGCTTTTGGCCAGTGCAATGCCTTCGCGCAACCGCTTGCCGGCAGGTTCGGACACCCTTGAAAAATGCAGAGCCACGCCGGCGGCGACCAGCGCTCGTGCGAGATTGCGCGAAGGCGCGCGCCGCGCCTGCAGCGCCCGCTCTGCCCATCGCGCCGAATGGTGATAATCGTGGGCTCCGCGGAAGTACCAGCAAAGGTTTCCGATCAGCGCGAGCGCGTTGTCGACGAGATCCGGTCGTGTCAGCGCAAAATCGAACGCCGCATGCAGGTTGGCCAATTCCCGTTTGACGCGATCGAGCCACAGTCCGTAACGGCTGCTGCGGATTTCCGTATAGATGCGTTCGGTGAGCTGGACGAAATGCGCGAGGTGCGCGGTGCGCACGCGTGTCTCGTCGCCGCTCTCGGCCAGGCGCGCTTGCGCAAACAGGCGTACGCTGTCCAGTAGGCGATAACAGGGTGGGTTGGTGTGGGTATCGACGGCCAACAGCGACTTGTCGACCAGGCCGCACAACAAGTCCAGCGTTTGTTCCTCGTCGAGTCCGAATGCCGCGCCGATCGCATTGGCGCCGCCAAGCGTGCAGGCGCCGACGAAGGCGCTCAGGCCGCACAGCAACGATTGTTCGTGCTCCGACAACAGAGCGAAGCTCCACTCGATCAGTGCGCTCAACGTCTGATGGCGTGCCGGCCGGTTGGGGTTGTCCTCGGCCAGACTGAGCAGACGTCCCTCCATCCGGGCCAGCAACTGTTCCGGACTCAGCAGGCGCAGGCGCGCCGCGGCCAGTTCCAGCGCGAGCGGCAGGCCATCAACCCGGCGGCAGATCTCCGCGACCGTGGCGGCATTGGCCGGCGTCAACGCAAATCCGGATGCGCTGGCTTGCGAACGCAGCAACAGCAATCGCATCGCCGGTATCGAGCTCAAGCGGGCGACCTGTTCAATCGTCGCCCATTCCCCGGGTGGAGGCACCTGCAGCGACGGCAGCCCGTACAGCAATTCGCCTGCGCAATTCAAACGGCGCTGGCTGGTCACCAGAATGTGCAACTCCGCGCAAGCCGATAGCAGACTTGCCACGATCTTGCCCAGGATTTCCGCAATCCGCTCGCAATTGTCGAACACCAGCAGTGCCCGACGCGCCTGCAACAAATCACTCAGCTGGACGATCAGCTCGCTGACATTCGTTGTCGCGTGGATATCGAACATGCCGGTCAGCCAACGCGTCAACACGTCGCCATCGGCTTGCGAGGTGCAATCGAACAGCCATACGCCGTCCGGAAAATCCGCGGCGATTGATCTTGCAGTTTCCAGCGCGGCTTGTGTCTTGCCGACGCCGCCCGGGCCGGTCACCGTCACCAGCCGATTCTCGCGCAGCAGCAGCCGGAGCGCTTCGATGTCGTGATCGCGCCCGATCAGCGCCTCCGTGCGTTCGGGCAGCCGCGCACGGGTGGGTGGTGCAAAGCGCAGTGCGGGAACGCTTTTTTCTTCAATGTGCTTCAACGGTGCGATGAAGCGATAACCCAGCCCGTGCACGGTCTGGATGCAATGCGGGGTTTCGCTGTCATCCGCGAGCGCGCGGCGCAATTGCGCGACGATGCGGTTGAGCGTGGCCGGGGTAACAAAGCTGTGGCCCCACACCGCATCCAGCAACTGGTCGCGCGTCAGTAGCTGGTCCGGATGCGTCAGGAATTCCAGCAGTACCGCAAACGCCTTCGGTTCGACCGCGATGTCATGGCCGGCGCGCGACAGCCGGTGCGCACTCGCGTCGACGACCACGTCTGCAAAGGCGAACGTGCCCAGGACCGCCGTCTGTTCGGCGTATTCGTGCCTTTCCATGCCGCCGCGCGCCCCGCCCGGACCACGTCAACGCCACTGCTGCACTCTCCCGATTTCCCTACCGAAACCTCATGACTCGCATCGGGTCCCGGGCGCAGTTTATACCCCCGGATGGACGGCGCATGCCGCCATCCATCGGGACAACTTTCTTGAGGAGAGCGCCATGAATACCCGTTTGTACGCATCCGTTGTTATGGCCCTGATCGGCCTGTCCAGTGTCGCAGCGACCCACCAGGCCAAGGCCTGCGGGTTGAACCTGGTCAAATCGGCCAGTGGCCAATGGAAGATTGCTCCGCCGGCCAGAATGTCGGCTTCGGCGGCCAGGCGGATGTTCCTGGCCGCCACCCCGTCGACAACGACAAAGGCCATTGCCAATCCACTGCGGTTCCTCGCACCGATCGCGGGCCTCTACGAGGTCACCATGACCGCCGAGGGCAACGGCCCGACGGGCCTGCCGGATGGCGCCCTCGTCGATCACGCCTACGTGGCTTGGCACGCGGACGGCAATGAAATCATGAATTCGGGGAGGCCTGCCGCGGATGCCAACTTCTGCATGGGCACCTGGGCGCAAACCGGCGCGCGAACCTACACGCTCAAGCACTTCATGTTGTCGTGGGCGCAAAATGTGGACGTGAACGGCACCGCCGTTGACAACACGTTCGTCGGACCGGCGAGTATCCAGGAGACCGTCACCTTGAGCCCGGATGGCAGTTCCTACACCGGCACGTTCGTGCTCACCCAGTACGATACGAGCTACAACATCATCCTCCCGGGCGGTATCCCCATCAAGGGCAACGTGACGGGGACGCGCAAGACCATCGATTCGGCGGTCACATACTGATACGGGCTTCCCGGGAGGGAAACAGGGAGGATGCGACGCGTCAGGGCGCCGCGTCCTTCCGCGTCGAATCACGCGGCGACCAGGCGTACCCGAGCGAAATTGCGCTTGCCCACCTGCAGCACGCCTTCAAAGCCGGGCGTGAACACGCGTTGCGGATCATCCACGACCACCGCGTCGATGCGCACCGCGCGTTCCTTCAACTTGCGGTTGGCTTCCGAGTTGCTGGATGTCAGGCCCGCCGCGGTCAGCAGCGCCGGCAGGCGCAGGCCTTCGGCGGAGACCACGATGTCGGTGAGCGGCAGCGATGAAGTATCGCCTTCGCCGCGCACCACCGCGTGCCATCCGGCGACCGCTTTCTCGGCTTCGGCGGCGCCGTGGAAGCGTGCGGCCAGTTCACGCGCAAGGCGCAACTTCGCGTCGCGCGGATTCAACGCGCCGCCGGCGACATCGCGTTTCATCGTGGCCAGTTCGTCCAGTGACACGTCGAAACTCAACAACTCGAACCAGCGCCACATCAAGTCGTCGCCGATCTTCAGGGTCTTGGTGACCATGTCGATCGCTGGTTCGTCGATGCCAATGTAGTTGCCGAGCGATTTCGACATCTTCTGCACGCCGTCGATACCTTCCAGCAGCGGCATGGTCAGCACGATCTGCGGCGGCTGGCCGAAGTGCTCCTGCAGGCCTCGGCCCATAAGCAGGTTGAACCGCTGATCGGTGCCGCCGAGTTCGACGTCGCATTCGAGCGCCACCGAGTCGTAGCCCTGCACCAGCGGATACAGGAACTCGTGGATGGCGATCGGCTGCTGCGCGGCGTAGCGCTTGGCGAAGTCGTCGCGCTCCAGCATCCGCGCGACCGTGTGTTGCGCGGCCAGCCGGATCATGTCCGACGCATCCATCTTGCCGAACCACTCGGAATTGAAACGCACCTCGGTGCGTCCGCGATCGAGCACCTTGAACACCTGCTTCGCGTAGGTTTCGGCGTTCGCCAGCACTTCATCGCGGGTCAGCGGTTTGCGCGTCACGTTCTTGCCTGTCGGGTCGCCGATCATGCCGGTGAAATCGCCGATCAAAAAAATCGCGGTGTGCCCGAGGTCCTGGAACTGGCGCATCTTGTTGAGCAGCACCGTGTGGCCAAGGTGCAAATCCGGCGCGGTCGGATCGAAGCCGGCCTTGATGCGCAGCGGACGGCCAAGCGCGAGGCGCGCTTCCAGTTCATCGTCCTTCAATACGTCCACCGCACCGCGATGGATGAGCGCAAGGGCTTGCTGGTTTGCAGACATCGGTGGCTTCCGGATACACGCTGATCGATTCGCATGCCGACAAAAAAGCAGGCTGCGTCAAAGCGTGAAGGTGACGTGGTGGTTAATTATGTGTTAACAGCGAAACCGCGTGCAAATCTTTGTGCGGCAAGGCATTGACGCACACTTTCGCATGGGGCTATGGTACGGCCCGTCGTGCGTCCCTGCCCGTTTTTTAATGGATCTCCGATGGATCGCCACCTCCGTCGTGTCACCCCTCATGTTGTGCGTCGCCAGGCGATCCGTCGCAAGACCCGTCATTGTCATTCCCACTTCTATGCGCGTTGCGCGCATTGGTCGTTCCACGCCGAAGCGCCGTCGAGCGCGTTTCGCTGGACGCGCGAATGCTGGATTCTCGGCGGCGGCGCGTTCCTGCTTGCGTTGTTGACGTTGCTCGGCATTCCCGCGTGGGCGCGCGTGATCCAGCACGAAGCCGTCGTGAAGCCGGTGACGCGCGAAACGCTGGCGCTGCAGTTGCCGCCGGCGCCGAAGGAAGCCCCGCGTCCTGTCGTCGCATCGTGGAAAGTCGTCGAGGTCCAACCGGGGCAGACGCTGTCCGAGATTTTCCAGGCTCAAGGCCTGAGTGGGACCGACCTCGCCGAGGTGATGGCGACCGGCAAGGATGCCGGTGCGCTGAAAACCCTGCATCCGGGTGATCAGGTCGAATTCCTGACCGGCGCCAAGGGCCAGTTGCAAGGCTTCCGCTACGAACCCGATTCCGCGACGCAAGTGACCCTGACCGCGCAGCCGGACGGCAGCCTGAAATCGCAAGTCACAGCGTTGCCGGTGGAGCGCCGCCTGCACTTCGCGCACGGCGAGGTGCAAGGTTCGCTGTTCGCGGCCGGCGAGAAGGCGGGGCTTTCCGAAACGATGGTGTTGAAGCTCGCAGACGTGTTCAAGTACGACATCGACTTCATCAAGGACCTGAAGCAGGGCGACCACTTCACCGTCGTCTACGACGACATCTATCGCAACGGCAAGTATTCGGGTGCCGGCAACATCATCGCTGCGGAATTCGTCAACAACGGTCATCGTTACACCGCTTATCGCTTCAAGCAGACTGATGGCGAAATCGCGTACTTCAGCGAAGACGGACGCCCGTTGCGCAAGGGCCTGCTGCGTACGCCGGTGGCCTTTACTCGCATCTCGTCAACGTTCGGCATGCGCAAGCACCCGATCCTGGGTTACACCCGTTTGCACAAGGGCGTGGATTATGCGGCCCCGAGGGGCACGCCGATCCATGCCGCAGGTGACGGCGTGATCGTGTTCCGCGGCACCAAGCATGGTTACGGCAATTTCATCGCGATCAGGAACACGCCCAAGTACACCACGGCTTACGGTCACATGTCGCGCTTTGCGCAGGGCCTGCACGTGGGATCGCACGTCACCCAGGGCGAAGTGATCGGTTATGTCGGCATGACCGGACTCGCGACCGGGCCGCACCTGCATTACGAAGTGCGCGTGGATGGACATCCCGAGAATCCCCTGACCGTCACCATGCCCAAGCCGCAGCCGCTGTCCGGCAAGCAGATGATCGCGTTCAGGACGCAGACCGCGCCGATGGTGGCGCGCATCCAGATGATCGACAACGCCACCCAGCGTCTGGCGCGCGTGGATACCGGCCGCAGCAACGGCATCGCCACCGACTGAATGCCGTGGCGGATGCGACGGCGGCGCTTTACCTTGGGCTGATTTCCGGTACCAGCGCCGACGGGATCGACGCGGCGCTGGTGCGGTTCGCGTCGCGCATCGAGGTGATTGCGGCACGCACGTTCCCGTATCCTGATGACTTGAGCGCGCGCATCGTCGCGCTGGCGCGCAGTGCCGCCACCATCAAGCTGGATGACCTGGGACATCTCGACGTCGAAATCGGCGAGTGTTTCGCCGACGCGGCGCTCGCGCTGTTGCGCGATGCTGGCATCAGTCCGCGTGAAGTGGCCGCGCTCGGCTCGCACGGCCAGACAGTCCGCCACTGGCCGAACGGTCTGCATCCCTTCACCATGCAAATCGGCGATCCCAACGTGATCGCTGAACGCACGGGCATCGCCACGGTGGCGGATTTTCGCCGTGCCGACATGGCCGCGGGCGGACAAGGCGCGCCGTTGCTGCCGGCGCTGCACGCGGCAGTGCTGGCGGACGCCGCGACGCCGCGTGCCATTTTGAACCTCGGTGGCATCGCCAATCTCACGCTATTGAACCCCGGCAAACCGGTGGCGGGTTTCGATACCGGCCCCGCGAATTGCCTGCTGGATGCCTGGTCGCAGCGCGTGCGTGGCACGCCGCGCGACGACGGCGGTGCATGGGCGCGCAGCGGACGCGTGGACAAAGCGTTGTTGGAACATCTACTCGCCGATCCGTACTTCGCCGCGCAGCCGCCGAAAAGCACCGGACGCGAATATTTCAATCTCGATTGGCTCGATGCGCGCGCGTCCGCCGGAATCGACGCGGCGGACGTGCAGGCGACGCTGATGCAACTGTCCGCGCAGAGCATCGCGAATGCATTGCGCACGCATGCGCCCCACGTGCGTGAGCTGTACGCCTGCGGAGGCGGCGTGCACAACCCGACACTGATGGATGCGATTCGCGCCGAGTTGCCGGATGCGAAGGTCGACACTACTGCGGCGCTCGGACTCGATCCGGATTTCGTCGAAGCCGTGGGCTTCGCATGGCTCGCGCGTGCGCGCCTCGAGAATATTCCCGGCAATCTGCCGTCAGTTACCGGCGCGCGCGGGCCGCGCGTATTGGGCGTCGTGTATATGGGAGGCGGACCTCACTCGAAGCGGCTGTCGTGAAGAGTCAGGCCATGGAAAGCCGTTCTGGTGCTCACGACGCAGGAATGGCCCATTCATCGATCCGCATGTCAATGCAGCGATGAGGGGCGATCGCACAATCAATGCGGACGTTCGATTTCCGCACGATGGATCGCCTTTCGCAGACCGATCACGAGCAGCAAGCCAGGAATCGCCGACAACGCGGTGATCGCGAAAAAGTGCGACCAGCCGACCTGCGGCACCAGCCAAGCCGAAATCGGCCCGAGAAATACGCGCCCGATCGCGGCCAATGCCGACAGCAGTGCGAACTGCGTTGCGGAAAACCGCACATTGCATAGCGCGGTCAGCAACACCACGAACGCGGTGGTGCCGAGGCCGCTGAAAAAGTTTTCGGCCCCCACCACCACCGCGAGCAGGCTGACATCGGGACCACTGTGTACCAGCGCGATGTAACCGAGATTGACCAGTGCCTGGCAGATGCCCAGCACCAGCAACGCGGGAAACAGCCGGACCCGCGTCACCACCCACCCGCCGGCCATCGCGCCTGCGAGCCCGGCGAGCAACCCAAACACCTTGTTGACAGCGCCGAGCTGGGTCAATGAGAAGTGCGGCACGCGCAACAGGAATGTGGTGGACAACGACAGAGCAAACGCATCGCTGATCTTGTACAGGACCATCAGCACCAGCCACGCGAGCGCAAGCCAACCGTAGCGCTGGAAGAAATCCATGAACGGCTCGATCACGGCATCGGTAAACCGTCTCACCGGTGTTTCATCGGGCGCATCCGGAGACAGCACCGTCACTGTCATCATCGCCAGCATCAACACGCCCATCAGGCGATAGGTGAACGCCCAACCTGCGTGCTGGGCAATGATCAACGCCAGCGCACCGGATACCAGCATGCCCAGGCGATATCCCCCCTGGTTGAAGGCGATGCCCCAGCCGCGTTCTTTCGGGCGCAACAGGTCGGTGCGATGCGCGTCGAAGGCGATGTCCTGGGTTGCGGACGCGAACGCCAGCAGCACTCCAAGAAAGACCAGCGTTACCGCAGCGCCCTGGGGTGTGTTGAAACTCATCGCGAACAGCGCCGCCCCGCAGATCGCCTGCATCAGCACGATCCAGCCACGCCGTCGCCCCAGCCAGGGCAGTTGGAAGCGGTCGAGCAACGGCGCCCACAGGAATTTGAAAACGTACGCCGTACCGGTCAGCGTGACCCAACCGATGTCCTTCAGGCTCAAGCCTGCGGTGGTGAACCACGCCTGCAAGGTCGGGTTCGAAAGAGCCAATGGCAGGCCCGAGGAAAATCCCAGCAGACCGATGCTGAGGATGCGCCAGTTGCGGCCGCCGCGATCGCGCGCCGATTCGGCGGTCACGGATTCAGTCGGCATAATCCACCGCGTACGGCGCATGGTCGGAAAACCGCGGCGTCGGCGTGACCGTGCAGGCGCGTGCACGCTTGCCGATGCCCGGCGTCGTGATCTGGTAATCGATGCGCCAACCGACATTGTTCGCGCGCGCGGCGCCGCGGTTGGACCACCACGTGTATTCCTCGACGTCCGGCTTCACCACGCGGAAGCTGTCCAGCCAACCGTGTTTGGGCGCGGGCGAGCCGTCGCCGTGCGCATCGGCGATCAGGGCGTTCAACCACACGCGTTCCGCCGGCAGGCAACCGGAATTCTTCTGGTTGGATTTCCAGTTGCGGATGTCGCGCTCGCTGCGCACGATGTTCCAGTCGCCGCACAGCACGTATTCCCGGCCGCTGGCGAGCCACTTGTCGAAGATCGCCCGCAACTTCTTCATCGCCTCGAACTTGAACTGCTGACGTTCTTCGCCCGACGTGCCGGAC
>Ga0157370_10006524_pt1 | contig 12850 bp, 12 predicted proteins | sample C35metaG_FD_113463 | JGI IMG/M metagenome (GOLD analysis project Ga0157370, IMG submission 113463) | Corn rhizosphere microbial communities from Kellogg Biological Station, Michigan, USA - C3-5 metaG | ecosystem: Host-associated > Plants > Roots > Rhizosphere > Soil | place: USA: Michigan...
ACCGGCAGGCCCGGCCACGGTGAGAGGTTCGCAATCTCATCGAGGATCAGCGAGAGGGGCGGGTCGAGCCGGCCGCCGGGCGCGACGAAGGCCATTTCCCGGGCGGCGTTGTCGATGTCATCGATCAGCGCAGACAGGTAGGGCCCGGCGGCGGACGCGCCGCTCTTGGTTCCGATCAGGTACAGGGTGCCGCGTTGCTCAATGAAGGCCTTGGGGTCAAACTGTTCGCCGGCGCCAAGGGGGTTCAGGGCGGCCAGGACCTTGGGCGATGACAGGGGTGCCACGGCGGCGGTCACGCCGATCCAGGAGTTGGAGGTGTTGCGGGGGTCGTCGTGGAGGATGCCCATCAGGTCCGCCTGCCAGCCCAGGGCGGCCTCGGGGCGGCCCAGGATGTCAAGGGCCTCCCGGGCCAGGACGGGGTTTGAGGCCCAGCGCCGAAACGATGCAACGCCCTCCCCCTCCAAGGCGGCCGCATGGAGAAGGCACTGCAGGACAATCTGCGAGCGTTTCTGCCAGGCGGCGTTTTCCCCCTTGAGTGCCGCGTCGGCGGAGATGACCAGGGCGCGCCGGGTTGCGACGTCGGGGTCCTGGCAGCCGCGCACGGGTGACCAGCGCAGTGTGGAGGGCAGGCCTGACATGCCTTGGGGGTCGAAGACGGTGACGGGGCGGCCGTTGGTGGCGCGGGCCTTCATGGTGACGACGAGGTTGTCGGCGCGGGTGGAGGTGGTGACGACGGCGCCGGGTGCGTCGAGGATGGCGTTGATGATGACGTAGAGGCCCTTGCCGGAGCGGGGTGCGCCCTGGATGACGAGGGATTCCTCCGTGGAGACGTGTACCGTGACTCCGCGGGACTTCCCGATGGTCCAGGAGACTTCCTCCACCTTGGGGTCTTTCGCGCCGGGGCGGGTGTACCTGCCCCGTTTGAGCGCGGCGCGGGCACCAAACTCCCGGGCGATCTCCGCACGCCGGGCCACGCCGTCGCGCTTGAGAATGTCCTGCCGCAGCCAGGCGCCGGACTGTCGCCAGGAGTGCCAGGCGAGGGTGCCTGCGATCGCAGCCAGGGCCATGGCTGAGAGGGCGGGTGCGATGATGAGCCACACCTGCCCGGCCCCTATGCTGCAGGCTCCCCCGCCTGGTTGGGCCCACTGCATCCGCCCCGATAGGAGTAGTAGCGGTGCAGTGGGGTTGAAGTCCCAGGGGGCGTTGGTGCCGCAGTGGGAAGCGTAGGCGAGGTGGGCGGCGGCCTCGACAAGGAGGTCGAGGACAACGTAGCCGGCGGTGGCGGCGAGCCCGATGGAGACCAGCGGGTTGCCGTCGTCGAGGCGGCGTGGCATCAGAGCATCCTTTCATCGGTGCCGAAGACGGCGAGTTCGTCGGTGGTGACCTGGTTGGCGACGATGAAGGAGCGGTTGCCGACCTTCCACAGGCCCACGCCCTTGGGCAGGTTTTCCACGTGTTCGCATTCGGCTTCGGTGAGGCCGAGGGCTTCCTTGGTCAAGCGCATGGCGTCATGTTTTTGCCGGTAAATGACCCTGGTGTCGGCCTCGGTGAGCAAGCCAAGGGCTTTTTGCCGCAGGCCGCTGGTGCTGTCGCCGATCTCGTTGAGGTCCGCGATTTTGTGCATGATGAGCAGGTTCGCGATGCCGTAGCTGCGGGCCAGGCGCCATTGCTCGCTCATTTTTGCGAGCATGTAGGGGTCCGCGAGCATGCGCCAGCCTTCGTCGTAGACCACGAGCCTCTTGGCGCCGCCGGGGTTGGTCACTGCTGCCTCCAGCCACGTGGCGCCGCATACCGTGGCCAGGGACAGCGCCTGTTCCGAGGCGCCGATCAGGGCGGAGGTGTCCAGGACCATGATCGGGGCGTCGGCGTCGAACGCGACCGTGGAGGGTGCATCAAACATGCCCTCCAAATCTCCGGAAACGGTGCGTCGGAGTGAATGCCCGACGCCGGTCCCACCGTTGGGTCCGACGAGCGCGGCTGTCGCCGGGGTTGGGTTGAGCAGGTACTCGAGCACCATGGGCAGGGTGGGTGTGGTGTTGGCGGCGACGGCGTCGGAGAGGGCCATGTCCAAGGCGGTGTGTTCCACCGGGGTCAGCGGGACGCCGGGGCGCATCAGGGAGACCAGTACGACGAGAAGGTGGCGGCGGCGCTGGCGGACGACGGCCTGCCATTGGGCGTCGGTGAGGGCGCTGGAGCGCGGGCCGGCGTCGAGCGGGTTGACCCTCGCCAAACGTCCCGGGCCGACGGAGATGACTTTCCCGCCGGGGATGGCGTTGGCAACGGGAACCCACTCCCCTTTCGGGTCGGACGCCACGGCGGCCTTTCGTCCGAGGGTGATGGACCGGGTGACGAGGGACTTGCCGCACATGGACTTGCCGGTGCCGACGGTGCCGATGACGACGATGGAGGGTCCGCTGATGAAGCCCTTGTCGTACATGACCCAGGGGTCGTAGCAGAATGCGCCGGAGCCGAACAGGTCCGTGCCGATGTAGGTGCCTTCCGGGCCCAGCCCGGATTCGGTGAGGAACGGGTAGGCAGCGGCCATGGTCAGGGTCGAGGCCCGGTGCGGTGCCGGCTGGGCCCGGTGCGGGCCCCACATCGTCGCTACTGCCCGGTCACCCCAATTACCTGCCGAACCGGCCTCGCCCTTGTCGGCTGCCCGCTGGGCCCGCAGCTCTCGCAAGGACAGCCTGGGTGAGGCGGCCAGGGAACGTTCGCGCCGCCGTCGTGCCTGCCGCTGGCCATGAGTCTCCCCGGCCAGTGCGAAGCCGACGGTTCCCACGTGCTTGCTCATTTCAATCCCCTTCCCAGCGGCAGCGCCCCGGCTATGAACGCCGGCCACTGCTGTCCTGCCATCAGCCGCAGCTCGACGAACGCGCTCGCGGCCGCGGACTCGAGTTCCTGCCGGCACCAGGACAGCCCGTCCAGGGTGTCCGCGGTGATGGTTACATAGGCGGCCGGGCGCACATCCCCATGACCGGCCACAATTTCCTCCTCGCGCTGGGCAACTTCCTCCTCCTCGGCGCGCTGTTCACGGGTCAAGGGGCGGTCCAGGCGGGCGTTGATGCGGCGCCGGGTGTCATGGGCCTCCTGGGCGGAGCGGATGTCCCGCAGGGCCTGGTCCGTGGGCACGGCGCGGATGACCTGGGTGACGGTGTGCCGGAAGTCGCCCACGTATATCAGCGGATGCAGGAAGCCGGGGAAGACCTGCTGGCGCGGCCACTCCGCCACCCAAAACGTTTGGTGGAAGCCGGAATCCGTGCGCAGGTAGGACCAGTGTTCCTCGGCGGCCATGGGGCCGGCCGACACTTTCGGCAGTCCCTTGCCCGTGGCCGAGGCCCACTTGGCCACGGCTTCCGGGTCAAAGGAACCCCGCACGACGGCGGTCACGGCCGCGTCCGAGAGCCACTCCGTCACCAGAACGCCGTGCGTCTTCAGCCCGGTAGTGAACGATTCGACTTCCGAGCGGAGCACTGACTCCAGGCCCGCCATGCCTCCGCCGGCGTCCTTGATCCGGCGGCGTCCCTTCGCCGTGTCCAGCACGATCGCCATGATGATCTCATGGCTCATGGAGGACCCCGCGGCCTCGATCAGGTCCAGGTAGGACTGGTCGCCCCACTGTGCGTCGGCGATGCGTTCCGGCGGGACCGCCCGCTCGTAGTAGGCGCGCAGGGCGCTCGACGGATACGGCACGGTGTAGTCCTGGATGGCGATCCGGGCGACGGCCGGCCGGCGGGCCATGGCCGCCTGCACCCGCGACCACGCCTGGACCGCGTAGGCCTTGTCATCACCATCCATGAGGGCGAACGAGTTGGTGGTGCACCGGAGGGCGACGATGGCCTCGTGGCCCGTGTGGTCAACCATGAAGGCCTCACCCCTTGATGTACGGCGGAGTTCGAGGCTGCCCAGGCCGCCGGGAAGTTCCATGGTTCCCATTTTTTGTGCCTGCTCTGGTCGGGCGAGGTAGCGGGTTTCATTGAGGACGCTCCGGAGGAAGAACAAGGATGCCGTGTAGGCCCAGACGGGGTAGGGAATGCGGGCGTAGTGGAGGACCCCGAACAAGATGACGGCCAGCCAGAGTGGCGCCGTCAGGAGGAACGCCGGCGGCCCGCCCGTGGCTGAAGCGACGACGGCGACCAGCGTGCCGGCCGCGATGAGCGTGAGCTGGTACCACTGCAGGCCCATGAACAAGCCGTGGCGCTCGTAGCGCGGGAAGCGGACCGGTTGAAGGGTGCGGGTGTCTTCAGTCATGGCTGCCATCTCCAGTTCTTGGCTCGGTCTTCGGATTCGTTCGTGGCGGGAGGTTCGGTGGGGGTGTTGCGTGCCGTCCTGGTACATCCAGCGGTTTCACCGTCGGTGCCGGTGAAGGCTGCGGCGGGTTGGCCGCCGTCGTTCTTGGCCGGCCCGGGTAGCGCGACGTCGTGGGACTTTTTGCCTGCGGAGGCTGTGGGGCTTCTGCGTGCCCGCTCCCTTGCCCCGACGCGGATTCATCCTTCGACGCAGGGCCCGGCATGGGCCACGCTGCCGGCTTCGATGCCTGCTTCGGCGCCGTGCCTGCAGACGAACTACTCGACGTCGTCGGGCCAGTCGCACCTGACTGGTTGGGAATCCTTGTCCAGCCCTCCTTGGGCGGTAGGTGGCTGGTCGCGTGTGTTGATGCAACCGGAGTCGGCCCATGGGCGCCCACCCCGGACATGTGCAACTTCCCGCCAAACTGGCGGCCAAGCTGGCGTCCGGTGAAAGATCCTGCCCGGCTGGCGACGTGGCCGCCGCCAGCCATCTGTGCCGCTCCGGCAATCTCGCCGCCAGCGAAGCTGACAAGTTTCAGGGCCATCAGGGGTGCGCCGCAAGCGAGGACCATGCCGACGGCGCCGGAGGCGAGCCCGCTGAACGACGTCGAATTGGCGAATAGCTTCACGGCCACTGCCAGCACGGTGGCCGCCAGCGGTTTGGCGATCAGGAGGGCGACGACCGTCTCACACCAGAGGCGGGTCCACGATTTGGTGCGCTCCCACGGCAGCAGCATCAGTGCCACAGGGGCCACCGCGGCGAGGACGATTAGGGCGAAGGAGCGGAAGATCATGGAGCACATGAGGATGAAGGACAGGATCCACACGACCAGCACCGCGATCGCGGTCACGACCACCCCGCCGACCGGGCCGGCTGCCGTTCCGGTGCTGAGCGAGACCACGTCCCAGGCCCGGCCGGAGCCCGCGGGTGCACGTTGGAAGCCGAAGAGCCGCATGAACACGACATAGGGATCCGTGCCAAGTGTCTGCAGCAGCGCCGTCGATGCCGAGTCGGTGAAGATGGACAGCTTGCCCATGAGGCCCGTTGCCACAAAGACCAGCGGAACGGCCAGGGCGCCGCCGAGCAGGGCCCGTCCGATGCGGCGGGGCTGCTGGCTGACCAGTCCGGCGATCAGCTGCACGATCATGACGACGACCAGGGGCGTCATCATCACGACAATCCACCAGTTCGTCAGGCCGCTGACAATGGCCCACTCGGAGGTGTCGATGTTTGAGACGGCGAAGGCCCCGGAAATGAACGACCACATCCATGAGGCCATGTTCTCCAGGATGCCGGCGATGTAGGCCGTGACGGACGAGGCGAAGTCGTCATTGGCCTGCGACACGATGCCGCAGCCGGGCGGCCACCAGCCGTCGGCACCGCATTTGACCATCGGTAGCATGGCCGCAACCTAGAAACCGAGGTTGAACGCGTTCTGCGACCACAGGATGTAGCCGTTGATGCCGCCCAGGATGGCAGCCACGGGCCCGGTCCAGAGCAGGATCATGCCGCCGCCCGACGCCAGCCGCGAGGACTGGCTCAGCTTGCCGGCCAGAAGCATGGCGGCGCCGATGATCGCCACGATGGCAATCACAATGAACGCGCCGACCAGGATGCCGCCGCCGATCTGCTTGAGCGACTCGAGAAACGGAAAGTTGGTGTTCGGGACGATCCCCGGATCCACCGCTGCCATGTACAACATCGTGAACTCCATTCGGTGTCTGTCCACGTGCGTGGACAGTATGTTCACTTGCTTCATGGTGGAGAGGCAGGGAAACTATATGACCGAGGGTCTCGAGCTTTTCGTGCAAGCCACGGCCAATTCGCACATCGACCCGTACAGGTTCGCTACAAAGTTATTGGGACTTGTGTACCGGTGTGCCAAGCACTGTCAAAGAACATAATCGGCTCAACGGCAATGTCTGCGTCAAATCGGCCGCATCCCACCTCCGCCCCCCTGCCGCCACACGGCACTTTGGCATTTGGAACATCCATTATGCGATGATCAGGATTCACTTCGTACTAGGGGAACCCATGAAAAAATCACTCACTGCAATTTGCGCGATTGCGCTACTTCTGGCCGGATGCTCCGCAAGTCAACCTCAAACGGCCAGCACCCGACTCGCAACTCCACCAACGATGGAAGCAGCAGCCCCCACAACCGCCACCGCTGAAACAACAATCGCTCGGCCGGAACCGAAAAAGGACAAGCGCGGGAACGTAATTAAGGAAATAAACGAAGTCGCTTTCACCACTCTTGAATCTGGGGCCGAGTCGGGGTTGAAATTCAAAGTGGTTTCGATCAAACCTGTTGAATGCGACGCACCTTACGCTCCTCAGCCGACGGGTACCCTGATGGCTGTGACTGTCTCAGTTGAGACGAGCCCAGAGTTCCAAGGCGTGTACACGACAGGGGCCCCGACGGTCTCATTCGGGTCCACGCTTTGGCGGGCCTACAGCCCAGATGGCACGCGAATGAACAGTATCTCCGGTTCCGCCACTTATAACTGCTTCGCGGATCACGGGCGATACTTGCCTAACGACATTGGTCCAGGCGAAAAAGCCACGGGAATTGTGGTCTTGGACGTTACGTCGCCGACGGGATCCGTTGTCTATTCATTAGACTCAGGTCCCGGTTGGACTTGGGACTACCCTTCCAAGCCGTAATCGAAAGTTCGAGTTGGCGGTCCAGGCGACCCGCCAACTTACACCCACCTTTGCAGGTATGAGGCTTCCGCACTAATTCAGATTCTGCATGGCATTCAGGCTACCTATATCGGCAGGACGCAAATTCCGGATTTGAAAATATGCAGTACCCGTATTCCACGCCACCGGATGCAGAAGTGTCCCGACGTCCGGGTTGAGCGCGCTGTACATCATGCCGTTGCCGGCGTAGATACCGATGTGGCCCCAGTGGTTGGGACCGTCTGGGTTCTGGACCACGAGGTCACCTGGTTGAGGGTTGGCAGTTCGGGTGCCCGCGGTCCATTGTTCTGTCCGCGGCAGCGCGATTCCCGCCTGGCTATAAACCCATTGCACGTAGCCGGAGCAGTCCCAGGCCTTGAAGGCAGTGCCTCCCCAGACGTTGGCGCCTCCGACACCTTGCTGGGCGTAAGCGAGGATGCTGCGCCGGACCTGGCTCAGGTTGGCTGGCAAATTCGGCTGGCCAGGCCGTTGTTGGGTGGCGGTGCACGCCGCCGGGACTGTGGAGGACGCCAGGGCCTTGAGAATTTGCTCGGCCGCCGGTTGCCACTGGGCGTACCGTTCCGGGAATGCTGATCCTTGCACGGCCTGGGCCGCTGCCCCCTTGTCCATCTGTTGCCAGCCCGGGACATCCAGCAATCCTGGTGGGGAGCCGTAGTTGGGTCCTTGAGGTCCGCCGTAGAATGCCTCGGCGTTGTAGGCGGGCTGCATGAGCTGGGCGACGTTCCCCCAGCCGGCGGACGGGCGTTGCTGGGCGCTGCCGATGGAATCATGGTCGCTGCCAACGCCGTCATGGGGATAGTTCAGGGACTCCGGAACAGACGGATTGGCCAGCATTTGCAGGTCGGATTCTTGCAGCGCCATCATCAGGGCTATGACGATGCCGTCGTCGGGCACGGACCGGACGCGGCCGACGGCGATGTAGGTCCGGGCCAATGTCACTTGGGCGGCGTTCAGTCCAATGGATGTGCCCTCGGGCACGGTAATGGCCATTGTCGTGCCTGGTCCGCCGGCAGCAACAGTGCACGTCGCCGTCGAGCCTTGGGCTGCAACGGCCATCAGGGCCATGGACCCGCAAAAAGCCATGATGCAGCACAGCACCAGGGCGCTCAGGGCCGTTCCAGCGAGCTTGAGTACGGCGCGCTTCTTGACCGCGCCCAGGAGTAGTGCCGGGGCGGGCATCAGTACACGATCCGGTCGGCGGCAGCGTAGAACGCCACTACGTCGCAACGGTTGGCGGGCGCGGTCGCTGCCGGCGGGCAGTTGACGACGACGCTGACGGGTGCGGTGTAGTTGTTGGTGCCGGAGGTGGCGTGCTCGGTCACGGCCAGGGTCTCGGTGCACACGTGCATCCCAGCCCAGGGTGGCGGGTGTTGGACGTATTGGGCCAGCTGACTGTCACAAGAGGCGTTCATGAGGTGGGCGGTGCGGTGGCCCTGTGAACCGGTCAGGGATGCGTAGGCTGCGGCGTTGGTCCCGGTGGCCTCGAACTGCGTGGCGAAGACTGTCAACGGGTTCGAGCCGTCCGGGAGTACGTGCCACCAGTTGCGCAGCCGTCCGTAGGTCTGGGAGTAGGTGGCGGTGCGCGTGTCCCAGGTGTAGACGGCGCGGGCCGCCGCCGCGGCCAGCCGGCGGAAGTCCAGCGTGGATGGTTCCCCCGCTGGGACTGGCCCTGCGTCCGGAAGCGGGGTGGCCGCCGTCGGACGTTGGGTGGCACCTGCAGAAGTTGGCGCATGCGTCGCCCGCGTCGAGCTCGGCGGCGCCGGGGCGATGGTCCCGGTTGCAGTATTGGGTGTCCTGATCGACAGCACCGCGGCGATTCCGGCGATGGCCACCGCAGCGATGAGCAGCAGTGCCCACCTTCGGAACCGGCCGGCTGAACTTCTATGATGTAGCAATTTCTGGAACATGACTGTGGCTCGTCATCGGGTGGCCCAGGCCCTGCACGTCGGCAGCTCGCGGGCGCTTGGCCCTGCTTTGGATGACGGGACCCTCGATGCCGGTGCCGGAGCGCAGGACTTCGTCCACTGCGTGAATCATGCCGCGGACCAGGCCAATCTGGACTTCGACATACCTCGCACTGACGCCCGACTCTTGCCCGACGGCAGCGGCTGCCGCCTTACGCTCCCTGCCCTTGAAGCCCGGCACGACAACCCGCTTGGCAATGAGTTGGAGGAGAGGCGTCGGCAGCGACTCGATGGACGCTTCCCGGAGTGATGGCAGATCCTCCACCGCCCGGGGATCGACGTCCATGGCGTTCTTCACGGCCACGGCCATCTGGCGAACCACGGTCAGGGCATGCCAGTGCTTGCTGTCAGCGACGCGAACGTTGTCTGCATCTCCATACCGCGACGGGCGCAACACGTTTTCCATGGCCAGGTCCCAAATACCGTCGGACACGTGTGCTTTGACGATGCGCAGGATGTCGGCCGCCCAAACACCGCCGGTGGCCTCCTCTGATACCGGATCCGGGCGGCGCGTCAATCCCAGGTCTGCCACGTCGTGGACTCCGTTCTCGGGGTAGTCGACGAAGGGAACTGTCGACTTGGCAATGCTCCTCCGGAGGTGGTCGGCACACAGGTTGCAGGCAATCCCCTGCACCCAGGCATCAAATTTCACGTCGGGAATGGCCTGATAGCTCCCCCGCACCGTTCCTTCCCACGCCGCGACCCGAATGTCCTGCAGGACATCGTCCAGGTCCTGGAACAGGCCGTAACGTGACAAGTGGGAGCCGACGTAGGCGCGAACCCCCTCGACGGCCCGCATCAGCTGGTCAACGGGGATGTCCGGCACCGGAGGCCGGGTCAGGGACCCGTCAAGCGTCCCCCTAGCAAATGCTTCAACTTCTTCACTGGTCCGTGGACCCATCATGATCACCGCTTCGCGCGTTGATTGGATAGTATGCGCGGCACCCGTGGCGGATGTCGTGCTGGCGGTCCTGGGGCCACCGGAATGGCGGCAGAATCGTTCCGGCCGGAACCGGAATTAGCAGGCCGTGGCTCGATCAATGATTATTCGCAACCCTGCTCAAAGTGTCGTAAGACTAGTTTGCGAGCATCAAAGATATATTGTCAAGGGATCAATCTTACCTTGTTGATAACTATGAGGCAGAATGAGGGCATGCCTCGAATAACGCGTCCAGTAGCCAAGGATTGGCCCCAAGAAATCGAAGTGGCCGTGTTCACCTTCGGCAACTTGGCGCGCACTGAAATCATCCGCTACCTGCTGGAACACGGACCCTCCGCACGTGGCGACATCGTTGCCAACGTGGGTGCCAGCGAGGCGAGCGTAGCCAAGCACCTGGTACTTCTGGAGGACGCTGGTGCCGTGACTGCAGACGTGGAACCGGGACGCCGGCACGGCCGGGCGCCGCGGTATTCAGCGAACCCCGAAGGGATCAAAGCCCTTATGGAAGCCCATCTTCGCTACTTGACGGAGCGTTAGGCACATCAGCATGCGCGGCGATGTCGCGGTTCAAGAACTCAGTAATGGCATGCAGGGTGTCCGGGGAAACATCCGCCAGCGTGCGTGCCGCAAAGGCCTGCACCCGCGAGGCCCGCAATGCCTTCACAAAATCAAGGCGGGCCTGGATGCTCTCGGGAAGTTCATCCGAGTCCATGTCGAGCAGAAATGACGGGTCGACGTCGAACATTTCGCAAAGTGCCGTCAGGACCCTTTTGTCCCGAACCAGCGCACCGGTGCCATCCTTCATGTAGAACCACCGGGCCCGGGACATGCCGACCCCGTGCTCGGCAAGCTTTTCCTTGACCTCACGGAAAGTGACCGCCTCGCCGCGCTTTTCAGCCGCCGCGTCCAACAGCAGGTTCAGGCGCCTGGCCAGGGCCACCTGGGGCGACAGCGGCTCCGGCGTCCCACTAGGTCCAGCGGTCATGCCCGGCTCCTCACAATCCAAGTTTGGACGGATCCAGATTCCCCGGCTCCGTCGCGTTTCCTCCAGTATTGTCGCCGGCTTTCAGCACCGCAAGAAGTCGCTCCGTGTTGGCCCGCTTCCGCAAGATCGCGAACCGCAGGGCACTTTGCCATGCCAATTTGCATTTAGTCATGTTGTTCGGGGCCGTTTACACCATGGACGGGTGAGAGTAAATTGTTCAGAATGGACGGGTCCAATATGACCCGCCTGCGCGGCGCAGGAGTGTTACCCATGGAACCCTCAATCTTAATGAATCTCACGCGGAGCCGAATTCTACACATGCTGGTGACCGAGGGTCCATGCTCGGTGGCGCACATCGCCTCCGCCCTGGGCCTTTCCAGGAGGGTCACTCTCCGCGAGATCACGTTCCTTGTTGACCGTGGCGTCGTGACCCGTATTGTGCCCACCCACGGGCGCATTGATCCGCACTTTGCTGCGGGCGTCCCCGAGATTTTCCAGGAAATGGCACGGGCGTACCAATTCCTTGGACTCAAGTTTTGAGCAGCCTTCCAGCCTGACTGGTTTTCAGTCATATTGTTCACCGCTTCCCTAACTATGAGAGTGGTACGAACACAATTGGCCACCGTCAATCAGTCGGCAGCCCCATAGGAAAGGCACCCCGATGACGATCTACACTGATCCAGAGAACCGCATCGATTCCGAAACTAACCGATGGCTGTCACCAACCGACATCTGCCATGAACTGCAGATTCCGCTGCAGACGTTCTACCAGTGGCGGGTCAAGGGAATTGGACCACGTGCCTACCGCTTTGGCAGGCACTTGCGCATTGATCGCCGCGACTTCGATGAATGGCTGCAGTCCCACGTTGAAGCCGGCCACACCTTCGGTTCCCCAGAACACTGAGGGGAAGCATGTTAGCCAATACAATCCCCGATCACTCCCAGGACCCAACCGCCGAGGAATGGTTGTCCCCACGGGACATTTGCAATATTCTGCACATCCCGGAGCAGACTTTCTACCAGTGGCGCGTCAACCACCAAGGCCCCCGGGCCCACAAAGTCGGCAGGCATGTGCGCGTCATTCGCAGCGACTTTGAGACCTGGATCGCCGAGCACCTGGAGGCATAATGACTCCGCGACCGCCTCTGCCCATTGGCTCCTGGGGAAGAATTGCCCGGCAAAAGCTACCCGGAGGACAGTGGCGGGCCTTCGCCCGGCACAGGGATACGGACGGCGTGACGCGCCAAGTGGAAGCTTGGGGGAAAACCGGAGCCGGCGCCGAACGCTCGCTCGTAAACATGTTGAAGGACCGGCAAGCCCATGTGGATTCCGACATAACTCCCAGCATGCGACTGTCCGAACTCAGTACCCTATGGTTCGACGAAATCGAAAATAACGGCCGCGCAGGGCGGCGCACGATCGACGGATACAAAGACACCTACAACCGTGCCATTGCGCCCGCTTTGGCAGGCGTTCGTCTCAACGAAATGACAACGGGCCGACTGGACCGTTTCCTGAAGAATGTTGCGCTCGATCATGCAACAACCGCCCGACATGCCAAAATCGTGCTGACTGGCATTCTGGGGCTCGCCGTTCGGCAGGATGCCCTCCGCAGCAATCCCATTCGTGATGTGGGCGCGATCAAGCTCGCCACTAAAGACGTTAGGGCACTGTCGCCCATCGAGGTCAAGAAGCTAAGAGCAATCGTCCGCAAATGGCAGGACGACCCCGACCACCAAGGCCGCCCACGGGCATCCGACCTCATCGACGTACTAGACATCTTCCTGGCCACGGGTGCGCGCATCGGCGAAGTCCTGGCAATCCGCTGGCAGGACATCGACCTCGACGCGAAGCCCCCAACCATCACCATCTCAGGGACCGTGGTCATGGAGAAAGGACGCGGCACCTACCGCCAGGACCACCCGAAAACCAAGGCCGGCTTCAGGACAGTCAAGCTCCCACCAT
>Ga0157370_10006525_pt1 | contig 12849 bp, 23 predicted proteins | sample C35metaG_FD_113463 | JGI IMG/M metagenome (GOLD analysis project Ga0157370, IMG submission 113463) | Corn rhizosphere microbial communities from Kellogg Biological Station, Michigan, USA - C3-5 metaG | ecosystem: Host-associated > Plants > Roots > Rhizosphere > Soil | place: USA: Michigan...
CGAACTCGCTGGCATCACCTGCCGCCAGGCGCAGTCAGAAGCTTTTGGAAGCGTTGTCACCCCCCGCAAGCTCACCCGGATGATGCTGGGCGGCAACGTGCCGTCCATGTTCGCCCGCGGCGCGGAACATGCCTTCGGGCTGAAACGGGGGTGGATGGATCTTCCCAACAACTCGCCACCCGTATTGCCGAAGCGGCTGGCGCGGCCGGTGTACGCACAGGCGTTCGTGCCGGAGCAGACGTCGCCGGACCCGGAGATCGCCGACACCGACGACATGACGGCCTGACGATTTACCGGGGCACGGCCAGGGTCTGGATGGAATCGACAAGCGGCAACGGTATCTGCCTATTCCCACGCAGGTGCCTGTTGACCTGGACGACATCGTATTCAAGCCGGAGACCGGCGCCCGTTTGCCACAGCAGCATGCGGGCACGGCAAACCAGCGAGTCACCCTTCAGAAGGGTAACGTCGCCAACGTCAACGGCTCGCAGAAATGGCTCATCAGAAATGCACGCGCTAACGGCCGACGTGCCGTCCGTGAGCCGCCATGCCTTCGTATCGATACCCACGCACGAGACTACGGAGAAGGCGACGTCACGCACATCGTCGATGAGCAAAACCTCGCTCTCGACGGGCGACGCAAAGTAGACCCGTTCCTCGTCCCGAATGATGACGTTCAGCCGCCCACCCGTTCCAATGGCGAAGATGTCGACGCCCATCAGCTCCAGCGGCTTCACCACGTCGGCCAGTGCGGCGCGGACACCTGCGTCCTGCAAGAGATCCAGGACATGCCGGCGTGTTTCGTAAGCGTCCTCGCCCGCGAAGATCCGCACCTGCTCAAACCCCTGCGGATCGCGCCCCAAGGACTCCGCCGACGACACGGGCCGACCTCGAAGCCACCGCAGAACCGAGAAGAGCCCTTTTCCAACAATACCCACAGCGGTGAGGATCGCCGTCGCATTTGCACACGCAGCGGCGCTCTGCCCGGAAAAGAAATCACGGACGGTCTTCAACCACTGCACGCTGGCCACGAAATCGATGTTGAAACTGCCGGATTTGAACGGGCCCTTGAGCTGTACATCGACCTTCACGTCATCGCCGTAGATGACACGCGCGGAAGCCTCAAGAAGATCCGCCATAGCGATCAACGCTGGCCCAAGGTCACGAGGGCTCATCTCGTGCGATATCAGTGCAGGCCCATCATACGTAAGGCGAAATTCGGTCATGCCTTCCATGCTATCTCCCTACGTCATGTCGTGTATTGAGAAACGAGCCCATCTGCTCGCTTGCCTCGTCGGCATCCCCCATGATGCGCATGAGAACACGCTGGATCTGTAGGCCTCGCCCTTCAGCGATTGAAGGGATACCGCCCGTCGAAAGTCGGGCGCGTCGCATGGGCCGATGAATAGCCGCCCCTGGCCATGAAATTGCCAGCCGGGGCGCACACAGTACGCACTCACCATGCCTGCGAGGAGCAGAAGCCATGAGCAAGGGACAATGGATGGGGCTGCTGGCGGCGCTACTGCTGCCCGTCGTCGCCTGGGCTGGCACCAGCGGGTTGGAGCCACTGCGCGACCAGCAAAACAAACCCTGGCAACCACCCGCGGGTATCGAACAGATGCCGCTGTGGCCTGCGGACCTCCGCATCGCCGCGCCAGCAGCGACGGGGCCGGAGCGGTTTGGCTTTGCCAACGGAAAGATCGCTGACCGCCCGATCACCATGGTCGAGCTCGTGTCGCGCCCTACCGTGAGCATCTTCCCGGCCAAGGGGAAGAACACCGGCGCCGCCATGCTGGTGCTTCCGGGAGGCGGCTACCGTGTATTGGCTATCGACCTGGAGGGCACGGAGATTTGCGACTGGCTTACCGCCAAGGGCATCACCTGCGCCGTGCTGAAGTATCGCGTGCCCGGCTCAGGACCGTATTGGGCCGATGAGTGCAATTGCCGCAGGGAACCCAAGGAGCCCATGGCCTTGCAGGATGCGCAGCGCGCCATGGTGCTGTTGCGCCAGCGCGCGTCATCCCTGGGCATCGATCCGCATAAGGTCGGCGTGGTGGGCTTCTCCGCAGGCGGCCGCATGGTGGCCGATATCAGCACTCACACACGGTTGGCTTACAAGCCGGTAGACGATGCCGACAAACTCAACTTCCGGCCGGACTTCGCGATCGCAGGTTATCCCGGGCACCTGTGGGTAGGACCCGGGATCAAGCTGACCCATGAGGTACGAATCGATCCGAAGGGACCACCCACCTTCATCGTCCAGGCTGAAGACGACGCCACGGACGATATTCGCGAGTCGCTTACCTATTACCTCGCCTTGCAGCAGGCAGGGGTGCCGGTGGAAATGCATCTTTATGCCAAGGGCGGCCACGCCTTTGGCGTGCGCCAGACGGCGAACCCGATCACCCGCTGGACCGAACTCGCCGAGACCTGGATGCATACGATCGGGATGATTTAGCCCTGCTGAGCGACACACCCCCAACCGTCGTTTTCACCGCCGAGCTCGTCGGCATCCTCGGCCAGTGCATCTTCATAGCCTGAGATGTTCTCGTAGCTCGGCTCCATGAACGGGTGGGCGAGGACCTGCCACGGCATGTCCTCGCCTTCTTCGTACTCGGAGAACGAAACTTTCTGCCCCTTGCGCAGAAGGATCACTGCGAACTTCAGTGCGGCCTCCTCGGTCGGGAATACCACCGCGAAATCGATCTCGCGGGGAATCGAAAGGTTGTCGCCCTGCTCGGCCATGTACTGCAGTACCTGGCCGTTTTCGTCGTCCGGGAAGCTCGTTTCGCTATTCATGTGTAGTTTGCCGCTCGTGAGAGGTTATTTCGGTGCATCATGCGCCTGACGGACCGCTCATGTCTGTAGGGTGGTGGACATCAAGCGAAGTGCCGTAGCTAAAGCCCCTTTTCATCCAGGTATGACGAACAGTGAGTGCAGTAGCGGATGCAAGGAACCCGGCTCTTGCTCCGATTCGTGAAGCTTCGGCGGCAGTTAGAGCAGGCCCTCTTGCTCAACAAGATCAGCTTGTTCAGTGACCGCTCGCCACAACAGGGGCACCAGTCGCCTTCAGGCCTGTAAATGGCCTTCTGGCACCCGGGACAAATGAGCTTGGGAGCTGCCAACAGCGCCGAGACGACGATGAGCCAGCCAAGAAACGCAGTTATGGCAAGAAACGTGAGCACACGTCCAAACGCGAACGACAAGGCGATACTGACAACAAAAAGCGCGGCGCCGCATGCCGCGATGCGCTCGAAGCGCCGATAACGATACGCAATAGAGCTGAAGGTCTCCCTGTGATCGGCCATGATCGCTCCCTTCTGTCTTATCCCTTGATGTTCTCGGGATGCTAGTTGCGGTAGCTGCGCCCATGCAAGGAATCCCGCATGAAGTTCCATGAGCCAGAATCGGCAGCAGACTTCCCTTGCCCCTTCCCGGGGGCGCGGTTGCTACTAAAGATGTATGGACGAGGCAGGGGGTGTATGGACGTTTCAGGGGTGGTAACGGTGGGCGCGTGCGCCCTCACGCGACTGGGTCCATGCCGCTTTCCTGGGTGTGTCGCGTGGTACTCAGGCATCGACTCCGCGATCCTCATTGTCTTCTTCGTATTCTTCTTTCTGGATACCGTCAGGCATGAGGGGCGCGCCAAGGCCATCCGCGTCTTCCTGCCACTCGCGATCTTCGTAGTGCTCACTATCACGCTGGCCGTGTACCTTGCGCTGCGGAGCTGACCACACGCGGGGTGCGCTCATCCTCTTCGCTTGACATCGTCAGGTGCCTGCATGAATGAAGGAAATCCGAATACCAACGTATTGGTGTTCATCCCTCCGTTGGTCACAATGCTGTGCCACACAGAGAAGATGCTTGATCGCCCGATGACTGAGATTGAGGTGTTTACGGTGAGAGACAATGCTGCTCAGGTTCGGACTGCACCGAGGCATGCTCGCGGGCCCCGATGATTGCCTACTGCGCGACTCATTCGGGTCTTTAGACCCTGGCTGACGCAGCGCTGGATATTGAGCGAATCTCGGGGAGCCTGACCACCAACCAGGACTGAGATATGGCCACGCGAACCCAAAGCTAGCGAAGGTGCTGACGCTTCGTTAGCCTCCCTTTCGGGAGCTATGGCTAATAGTCGTAACTTATTGCGACGCCGAGCTACCTGATTCACATTCCGTGACTTGTAGGATTTCCCTTACGAGAGGTTAAGCGAGCCCCTACATACCTCCGTGTCTCATAGGTCACATGATCGCCCCGCCCCGCATTGGGGCATTCAATCAGGGGCAATTATGATCGGAAAGAAGAAGGCGCTGGCGCTTGCCGCTACAGCGCTGCTTGGTTTTGGTTCGATGACTGTGCACGCAGACTCTCTGCAGAGCGGTCAAGTTTTACAGGCAAATCAACCACTGCCTAGTCACGACGGCCGCTACGAAGCGATCCTTCAGGGCGATGGCAATTTCGTCGTGTATCGAATGTCTGATATGAAGGCCATTTGGAACACGGGGACCGTGGGGTCTGGGGCGACATGGGCGGTGATGCAAACCGACGGAAACTTCGTGATCTACACCGCAGATGGACGAGCCGTTTGGTGGACAGGCACGAGTCATCAGGAGGGCTCCCTCCCACATCAGTTCATTGTTGATGACGAGGGTATGGCCGCAGTCATTACCTACGTACCGGTTTGGATCACCAATACTACGGTTCCGAACCAGCCTGCCGCTCCGGCGCTGGTCTTCCAGTACGGATTTCACTTCGAACAAGGCAAGGTTTACAACGGCCCGAACGGAAATCAGTGGACATTCCAGACTGATGGAAACCTAGTCCTCTATCACAACGGCAAGGCAGTATGGGCGAGCAACGTAACTCAGGCCCACGGCGGCAAGGCCATCTATGCAGATTGGGAAGGTATCCTGGTCACATGGAATGACTCGGGCTACGTCTGGCAAGGCTCTGACTACCGACACTGGCCCGACGGCTTCTATCAGCAGGCCGGTGACGCCTATCCTTTGTCCCTGCATGGCGATAGCTCGTATTTCACGATCGAAGCAGACGGCAACGGCGAAGAGTGGATCGCTGCGCGGAAGTGCGGCGCTCCCGACTACGATCCCCCCGCCCGCAATCTCCCACCCCCGTCGGGTCCTCATTGCATCGGAGACCCTCGTAGCGATTGCCAGCCGGGCCCAGTCTTCGGCTTCCCTGGATCCCCGCCCCTCTAACGTAGTCGCGAAAACCGGATCTATAGCCAAGATCGATGCCGCAAGGACGCGGCAACCGCGGACGCCCTGTCCTCGAAGGCAGGTAGCGGATTTCATCGCAAGTGCGCCCCTGATCACATCTTCAGCGCTGCGCTGCCAATTGTAGGGCTTCCCCTACAGGCAGACAGGACCCCGCCTACATACGAAGCCTATTCCCTCCAGCATGATCGCCGCGCCCTCCGAATCATCGGAGCGCCAATCATCAAAGGGGAATGCCATGAAGAAGTCTGCTTCTCGCAGTATTGCTTTGCTTGCTTGTACCAGCTTCGCTGCGCTGGTTGCCGGGGTGGCTAACGCGTCGACTACCTTTGAGTCCTATACAACCGCGTGGTCCGTGCAGGATTATCCAGCACCGCAAGGCGTTGTCCTTTGGCATACCCCTTCGACCTGTACCGCCGGTCAACTCATGTTCAATCAGGGCGAGTCGCAGGAAAGAAATAACCGTCTAACGGCAATGATTATCGCAGCCAAAACTGCGAACCTGAAGATGAACATCGAATACAACGTCGTCGGGTCGTCCTGCATTATTAGCGACTTCGGCATCATCGGATCCTGAGGCGACGGACTCAGGTGACTATTCTAATGAAACGACTTCTCGCAGCTACCGCATGCGCGGCGCTAGCATTTGGGGTTAGCGCCCAGACCGCGACGCAAAAATACTTCGGCTACTTCGGCGGTGATTATGCAAGCACATCCGCTCCTGATCCAGGCGGGTCGGGATTCCCGGAAATGCAAGAACACATAAACCTATTCTCAATCATGGCCTGGGCTGGTGACTCCTCGCCATCCGGCAAGGCTTATACCAAGTCCGAGCTTCTTGGCAAGCTGGCCGCAGCGAAAGCCGCACACGTTCACGCCATCGTTCCCGCGTTCCCTTTTGTTTTCCTAGCCGACAGACGGGCCAGCGATGGCAAAATCACCTGCTGGCACAATGACCCGTCCGCTGCAGCAACTTGGGCTGATGTATCACAGGCCATGGTTGATCAAGGCTACCTCATCCCGGGCGACCCCGTACATAGCACAGTGGTCGCGGTCTATATCGTAGACGAGCCGAACGATGACACGTGCCTCAACGACATAAATGGCCAAGCGAATCCTGCGCTGGTAAACGGCATAAATGCCGTCCGGCAGGACCCCCATACGGGCTCACTTCCCATCGCGTCGATCGTCAATGGCGATGGATTCGACAAGGTCTTCGCAGCAATGAAGCTGCTAGATTGGGTAGGTTTCGACCATTACGGCGATGATGATGGTAAATGGGCTCGCACCTTCGCCGCGCTGAAGCAATACGCTCCTGGCAAAAAATACATCGTGGTGCCAGGCGCGCAGCAGGGTTGCGAAGATGTCCACCTCGAACCTACTGCACGCTATTTCACGGCCATCGAGAGCGACCCGGATGTCACCTGGATTGCGCCCTTCGCGTGGTTCTCGGGCAGCGCGACATGCCTCGGCGTCCGCGATCTCTCAACCTTGAGGTCAACGTATACCGCCGAAGGATTAAAGATTCGCGCATTGCAGTGCAGTAGCTCCCCGGAAGATGCTGCTTTCTGCCGTGGCTCTGCGAGCGTGATACCAGCCATTAACCTGCTTCTTGACTAGCCACGCTTTGATGGGAGACGCGATGAAACCTATTCTGATCAGTCGCAAGTGACCCGCGCGTTTGCGCAGGGGAGCAGATTGCTCCGAAGCCGATCATTAATTTTGGATTCTGAGTAAGCTCAAGGGAGGGGAGCTTCAAAGCCCCTCCCGATCCATTGCTAAGCGATCGCTAATTAATCACGCCTCCATTTAATGCCACCGACGATTTGCCCATACAGGCACTATGCACAACGTGCATGCCACCGAGGCGAACGCGTGCAATTTCCGGGGTCACCCGCTCAGGGCCGAGTTTCGGTCTCGACGATCGTAGTCTACGTACGCCGGTCTAGTTCGGCCGAATCGCAACTTAGACGTAAGCTCGCACACTTCGCCCAACTTGAAATTGTAGGCGATATCCTACAGGCAGACAGGACAGCGCCTACATACTTAACCGATCCTTCCCCGGCATGATCCCCGGGCCGTGCGATCCGTCACGGTCTACTCAAAAAGGGGAACTACATGAAGAAGTCTTCCTTCCGCCGATTGGCGGCGCTTGCCTGCGCGTCCGTCCTCGCAGCGACCGCAGCAGGTGCAGCAAGTGCATCCCAGTATCAGGTTGTCGGTGCCGTAAATAGCTGGCGCCTTCAGAGCTACCAGGGCGCGACTGTCGCACTTTGGTATACGGGCTCGGCATGCACCAACGGTCAGCTCCTGCTTCCGGCAGGCGAATCAATCGACCGACACAAACTGCTGGCCGCCACGGTCCTCTCTGCAAAGGCTATGGGAGCCAAGATGACAATCGGCTATGACATCATCAACGGGACCTGCACCATCACCGACTTTGCGGTCGACGGACCCTGATCTCCTAATAGGACCCTTATTCGCAAGGAGATCCCATGTTGAACAAGTTTAAGTGCTCGACATTTGCCTTACTCGCCATGGCTTCGTGCCTAGCGGCCGCCCCGGCTTTCGCCGACAGCACGACCGGTACGGTCCTGACAGTCACCGGGACGCCGACGCCAGGCAAGACGGTGACCGCGAGCATCGTAGTCAACGGGAAACATCTGGTCTATGGGCCGCCGCATTCGCCAGTTTCGGTCCCAGGCGGCGCGGTCCAGATCTCGGTCAACGGTAAGATCGTTCTTTCAGTGCAGGCGACAGGTGGTATCAACTCAAATGTCATCGACTCTGGATGCGTAAAGCCTGGTCCGTACCCCGGCACTTGCGACATCGCCAAGTACATCTCGGACAACACGACGTTCTCTGCTTCCATCCCGCTGCCAACAGGTACTTCACAGTTTACGATTTCTGCGAAGTACACAGGTGACGACGACTCTCATCCCTCATCTTCCCAGGATGTTGTGCTGAAAGCGGTGTACCCAAGTGTAAGCGCGGCGACCGATTTGCTACTGAATGACTGATACAAATCAAGGGAAAATGACATGAAACTTGCTGCTCTTGCAGTCATGGCTCTTGCCGCTTTTTCCACGCAGGTGTTCGCAGCTGAAGACCTGAACCGGACCGTCTCTGCCCTTGGCGTTCAAGGAACAGGTTACGTGCAGGTCAAGGAGGGCTTCTCGCAGTCGTGCCAATTCAGCACGGTGTATTTGCCGGACCTCAGCCAGTACAACGCTCGTGCCATGATGGCCGTGTTGGTTTCTGCACAGGCTCGCGGTGCGCTCGTGAACGTCAGCTATGATGTGGCGGCATCCGGCTATTGCACAGCCAACAAGATTCAGGCCCAGTAATCCGCGAAGGCTATGGGGTGAGGCTTGCTCATCCCATAGCCCCAAGGAACCGTCTGGCCCCATCTACCAGCTATTGCCTCATCAGGGCCTCTACTCTTCCGATCAGCTCACTGTAAGTGCTGGCGCGTAGTCCAAGCTGCCGGGCCCGGTCGTCCACCCGGACTCGACTTGCGCCGACGGGCCGCAGATCGCCTGCATCAACGCCAGGTAACTCACCATGCGTGAACTCCCCATCGTTTTCGGTCCGCCAATGGTGCGGTAAGCGCCTATCTCGGGTCTATGCCTTTTTCGCTGTCGGCTCCGCACTTGGTGAAGCGCGGAATGCTTGCCACGCTCGTGGCGGGTACGGCAGCGATTCACTACCCATCCAATGCCAGCGAGCAGCAGCAGTGCGACCAGGACGCAGCCGAAGACCAGATTCATGGTCTGGCCGAAGTCGTAGCTCGCCTGATTGAAGGGCCGACCAAGGAGCGCCGGTTCCATGCATGAGCTTCCGATTCGCTTCTCGGCGCTAATGGTGCGCGCCATGCTCGAAGGCCGCAAGACGGCCACGCGGCGGGCGATTTCAGCCCAGTCTGAGGTATGCGACCACCTATTCGTGGAGCGCCAAGCCGGCGAAGCCGTCCCAAAACATTAGGTGACCGACGCCACCGGCGAGTGGTACTGCGGGGTATGGGGCAATGGCATGGAACTATGGCGTGGACCAGAGGGAATCTGCGGTATGCGCTGCCCGGGAAGGTCGGCGACCGGCTGTACGTGCGCGAGACCTTCGCCCGGGAGAACAACGTCGAAGGTGGCGAGCCTCCGCATGCTAACGGGCGCCCCGTGTTGCGTCGGCCCAACCATGACGTTGACGGCATCCAGCCACAATGGACGCAGCCCCATAACGCCGGAGCGTGCGAACGCCTAGCGTGCGCTCAGTACCGAGATCACGACATGGGCCCTCGCTGGCGCCCTGCCATCCATATGAGGCGCAGCAGATGCTTGAGGTCGACGACTTCGAGGTGCCGGTCGTACACACCCCAGAAAAGAAGTGATTTTGAGGTGATTTTTACAGGTTTGAATGGCGCGCCGCGAATTGCTCGCGTAACCCGTTGATGCTTCTGGTGCCGGAGTGGGACTCGAACGGCGCGTCGCGATCATTGGGAGACAATGGGGAACAGCATATAATGGAAGACTGTACTCACCGCCGTACTCACAATCTTCCATTGCTGTACCTGACACCTACGGTAACGAGAGAAGACGTCCACTGGCCGTCATGGCGGTTGCAGGTGCGCGAGCACCAGCGCGCAGGGTTAAGGCCCTGGGTTTCGTATATTTGTACATTTAACCCGGATTAAACTGAGGTAGCATAGAGCTTTCCGCCAATCTCTAGGCTGCTGGGGCCCGCCGCGCTGGGCCGAGAGGTGGGAATAGACGGGCCTGGGTAGCTGTATGGCCACTTACACCGAAATTTCTGTGCACAGAAAACTGTTGACAGCTCGGTCAACGGTGCGGAAGATTCGGGTTGAGGTCGGGTGTTCTGCCGTAGCGGGGCACAAGAGCGCGTAGCTCTCCCGGCTTCCTAATTTCGAAGGGTCGCATTCGTGCGGCCCTTCTTTTCGTCAGGGGGCGAAGGGAATGCATCTTTTATATCTGGACGAATCGGGCAGCACCTCCGATCCTAAGACGAATCATTTCATTCTTGCAGGCGTGTCGGTCCAAGAACGCAAGACGCACTGGATTGAGCAGGATCTCAACGGTATCGCTGAAAAGCTGGCGCGCGACGCTCACGAAATCGAACTTCATGGATCACCCATGTTCGGTGGACGCGCCGCCTGGCGTAAAATACCGAAACAAGCGCGCCTCGATGCAATCGCAAGCGCGCTGACGGTTGCATTCAAGGACGGCCACGCACGTGTCTTTGCCGCGATCATAAAGAAGGGCTGCTCAGGTCTTGAAGACCCTGTCGAACTTGCGTTCGAAGAGCTATGCAGGCGCTTTGATTTGCACGTTGCTGCGATTAACCGGTCTATACAAAAGAAAGATCAGCACCAGCGCGGGATTATCATTTTCGACAAGTGCAGCACCGAAAACCGCATCCAGCATTTGGCACGAACTTTCAAATACTCCGGTCACCGACGCGGACAAACGAGGAACTATGCGGAAGTTCCGCTTTTTCTCGACTCCCAAGCGTCGCGACTTATTCAGCTTGCAGATCTCGTCGCATATTCGATTTTCAGGAGTTACGAATACGGTGACGACTCCTTCTTCGACATTTTCCGACATCGCATTCATGCGCAGAATGGGCAAAAGCATGGCCTTTTTGAGCTTTTAACGCCAAAGACGGCCGATGATTATCCCGTTGTCACGGATGTCGAGACCGCGGCGTAACCCTCACCTTCCTAGCGGAACGCCCTCGCACGCGCCTTCGATCCATAAGGCAACCTAGATGTTCTGGGATACGTATATTGAGCAAGACTGTGACGGGCACTGGGTCGCCGTGAATCTCCACGACAACAACCATCCGGCGCACCGCTATGGCCCCTACCCTTCAGACGACGAAGCAAAGGCCGCGGAACTTCAGGTCAGGATAGAAATGCACCGACGCCACGGGTCCCCCGATACTCCGTGATTAGCAAGCGGACGGAGACCTGCAGCAAAAAGCCCGGCGGGGAACTGTGCGTGCCCGCCGGGTAGCCCGGGATGGCGAATTTCGATGTTAGGAATCGGCCATTCACCGGAAGGACGTTCACGCGTCTTTCGAACCCAAGGGAACTACGGCGCGCTCGCCCCTGGGTCCCCCAGTATCGACTCGGCGGACGGAACCTGGCCGCGGCTGCGACGGTGAGGTGCGGCCGAGTGTAATGTTCTTCGACGCACGTACCTCGCGATTCGCGAAGGTCCAGATCTCGCCTGTTTCGGTGATGAAAACAGTCCAGTACAGGTCCGACTCGGGACCGTAGTCGATCAGGAAGTGGGCGAAACCCTTACCCTTCGGGGTATTGAGCGGCAGTGGTGGATTAAGTTGCAGCATAGGGGTCATCCACCGCTCTGCGTGTGGTTGTCCTCCCCGGTGCCATCGACCGGATCGCCAGATGCATCCGTATCTGGGTGACGAGTAGGGTTCCGCGGGTTTTCGGGGACGTCGTTTTGTCCACGGTGCTTTTCCGGGGCATTCTTTTCATTAGCCATATTGCTTGTCTCCACAATTGGTGGCGCGCCCATTGGTGCCGGGATTGGCGACCGAGGCCGCGCACGCGTGACGCCCGATCTAACCGAATCAACCATGGATATCCGGGTCGCTATCGCCGGGGTCGGAATCCGGCGGCTGCGGATCATCGATCGGGCGGTCGCGCTTGTTCGGGTCTCTCTCGGGAGCGTCACCAGGAGGTGCATCTGGCGACGGTGGTTGTTTACCGGGCGAGGTGGGATCGCCGATGGGCTTCTGATTCTCGCGGGGTTCGGTTGTCATAGTCGTTCTCAGGTGGTGAGGCGCAAGCGTTCCCAATCAGCCGTGACGAAAAGCACCCGATAGCGTTGACCATATGTGACGTCTTCACAGGCGTGACGACCAGTCCGTGTCTCCATGCGAGAGCCATTGGTCAAAATGACCACACGAACCGATCGAAGAGCCGGCACCCGCGGCGGTTGCCCGTCATCGATCAGACCGAAGTTCCCGCGTCAGATTCCTACGCGTCGCGCCCCCTTATCCGGGTAGGTCGAGCGTGCCTGTGCCGCTCCCGCCATTCCAATACCTCCCTGGCCACCCAGGTGGCGGGCCTGATCGACAGTCGCTCGGGAAAATCCGGTTTACAGGCATGGCGCTCCAGGACTTGCCGAGAGCTGCAGCCCAGCAGGAGACCAACCTCCTCCGCGTTTAGGGCTAGCTCTTCGAATGGGACGCGTGATTCGGTGGTCATGGTCCCGAGGCTCCTAAAGCTTACGCTCAAGCCACATAGATGCGCCCCTTAAAGCGGAGGCCGTGATTAGGGCAACTAGCCAGGTCGCCATTAGTCGATTGCCCGCTTGTAGATATGCGGGTGAGCTTCGATCTCCGCCTGAACCTTGCGAGCTTCTGGGCCAACGGCTTCGACCGCGGTCAGGATTGTCTCGACCGATACACCCAGCACGATCGACCAGAGCGCCAGGCCCTGTTCGTCGCCCAAGTCGATGTGCTTCAACGTGCTGCCTTCCGGCCACTCTTCATCGCTCACAATCGTCTCCCCATGGGCGCGCGTCACGTTGAACCAAATGCCTGGCATTTATCACAACCCGGTCGGCTGAGA
>Ga0157370_10006528_pt1 | contig 12846 bp, 13 predicted proteins | sample C35metaG_FD_113463 | JGI IMG/M metagenome (GOLD analysis project Ga0157370, IMG submission 113463) | Corn rhizosphere microbial communities from Kellogg Biological Station, Michigan, USA - C3-5 metaG | ecosystem: Host-associated > Plants > Roots > Rhizosphere > Soil | place: USA: Michigan...
GTCAGCATGCGTCACATCGCCCATGAAGGCCGCTGCTTTGTGGTCAGCGCTTGCCAGGTCCAGGATTCACCGCAAGCCTTGGGCGTGGACATCGCCAACTGGCCGGCGGATCGGCCACTGATTGCCGGTGGCAGCGTCATTGTCGGCCCGATGGGCGATATCCTGGCCGGGCCGCTGCGTGACGGCGCCGGTTTGCTCACGGCGCATATCGACACCGACGATTTGATCCGCGCGCGATATGACTACGACGTGGTCGGGCACTATGCGCGCCCGGATGTGTTTGAGCTCACCGTCGATGAACGACCTAAGCCCGGCGTGCGCTTCACCTCGTAACATCGGGGTTTTCCATGACCTGAAGGATCGAGGCTTCCGGGTCGAAATCGTCTTCTTCCAGCTCGATGAACTCCTCGGGCAGGAAGATATTCAACACGATGGCGCACAACGCCCCGACGGTAATCGGCGATTCAAAAATGTTGTGCAACGCCATCGGTAACTCGCGCAACACCTCTGGCACCGCCGCCACACCCAGGCCCATGCCGAGGGATATCGCCACGATCAGCATGTTGCGTCGATGCAGGCCGGCTTCGGCGAGAATCTTGATCCCGGCCACTGCCACGGTGCCGAACATCACCAGCTCGGCGCCGCCAAGCACGGGTTTTGGCATCAGTTGCAGCACCGCGCCGATCATCGGGAACAACCCCAGCAGCACCAGCAAACCGGCGATGAAAAACGCCACGTAACGACTGGCGACGCCGGTGAGCTGGATCACGCCGTTGTTCTGCGCAAACGTGACCATCGGCATGCTGTTGAATACCGCCGCCATGGCCGAGTTGAGGCCATCGGCGAGCAGGCCGGATTTGATCCGGCGAATGTAAACCGGGCCTTTGACCGGTTGCCGGGAAATCATCGAGTTGGCGGTCAGGTCACCGGCGGCTTCCAGGGGCGACACCAGGAAAATCACCGCAACCGGCACAAACGCGACCCAATCGAAGTTAAAACCGTACTTGAACGGCACCGGCACGCTCATCAGCGGAACATCGGGCAGGCTGGCGAAACTGACGTCGCCCATCAGCCAGGCCACGACATAGCCCAACGTCAGGCCGATGACGATCGCACCGAGGCGCAGGAACGGCACATCGACCCGGTTCAACAGCACAATTGTGCCAAGCACCAGGGCCGCCAGCGCCAAGTGGCTGGCCGCGCCGAGGTCCGGTGCACCGAAGCCGCCGGCGATGTCGGTCATGGCCACTTTGATCAGCGACAAGCCCATGAGCGTGATGATGGTGCCGGTCACCACCGGGGTGATGAGCATCCGCAGTTTGCCGATGAACTGGCTCAGCACCACTTCAATGAACGCCGCAAAAAAGCACACGCCAAAGATCGTCGAGAGGATTTCATCGGTGCCGCCGCCCCGTGCCTTGACCATGAACCCGGCACTGAGAATCACACTGATGAACGAGAAACTGGTGCCTTGCAGGCACAGCAAGCCGGAGCCGACCGGGCCGAAGCGCCGGGCTTGGACAAAGGTGCCCAGGCCGGAAACGAACAGCGCCATGCTGATCAGGTAGGGCACTTCACTTTGCAGGCCGAGCGCACCGCCCATGATCAGGGTCGGGGTGATGATGCCGACAAAACTCGCCAACACATGTTGCAGGGCGGCGAATACCGTCGCGGTCAGGTGCGGGCGGTCGTTGAGGCCATAGATGAGGTCGTTGTTGCGCGAGGCGGGGGCTTTTTCAGAGGCGGTCATGATGGTTTGCGTGCCAAAAGGCGGGCCGGGTCGGAAAATGGAGGCGCAGGATGCCAGCAGCGGACAGCGAGGGCAACGCACAATAACTGCCTGAAAGGTCGGGTTTTCTCGTTCCCATGCTCCGCGTGGGAACGATCATCGCTGGGAATTCATTCAAATGCAGCGAGCAGGTCTTCTTCAAAGGCCTTCTGCGCATCGCCCGGTACCACGGCGCGGTGACGGGCCAGGTGGAACGCCACCTCAAAGCTCAAATCACCTTCTCGCACGGCGCGCAGCAAACCTTTGTCTTCCCAGCTGCGGGCAAAGTGATCAGGCAAGTAGCCCACGTGTTTGCCCGACAGAATGAAGGCGAGGGTGCCTTCGACTTGCTCGGAGCGCGCCGAGCACAATTTGCCTTGAAACGGCTCGTCACTGCGCAAAAAACGGTAGGGGTGATCGACTCGGTCACAGGCGTGCAGGGCGTCGTCGCTCGGCGCGTCATCGGTGAACAACGGATGGCCGGCGGCGCAATACAAGTGCTGGGTTTCAGTGAACAGTTCGCGGTAGTCAAAGGCGCCCTGCACCTGTGAAAAATAGCCGATGGCCAGGTCAAGTCGTTGTTGTAGCAGCAGGCGTTCCATTTCGCCGGGCATGGCGCTGATCAACTCGATGCGCACCGATTCGTCTCGCTCACGAAAGCGTCGGATCGCATCGGCCACCCGCTGCAGCACCGATTGATCGAGGGCCTCGGACAGGCCCAGGCGCACTTCGCCGATCAATCGGCCCGCCACGCCATTGGATTGATGACGAAACGCTTCGATGGACTCAAACAACCCGCGCGTCGCGGTCAACAGCTGCTCACCCTTGGGCGTGATCTTGAACCCGCCCTTGCCACGACTGCACAAGCGATAACCGAGCCGGGTTTCGAGCCTGGCCATTTGCTGGCTGATGCTCGACTGGCTCAAACCCAGCTCACCTTGGGCCGCGCTGAAACCGCCGCACTCCACCACACGGACAAACAGGCGCAGCAGTTGCAGGTCGAGGTCGTGAAGTTGCCCGAGCATCAAACATTACTCCGCCATAAAGTCAGGTTAACAAACTTGGTATTTCGCCAATGTATCCGAGCGCGCACGCTGCATCCACTTCCCCTGGTCAGGTGCTCGTCATGGTTCCCGTCTTCAAGTTGTGTTTACCCGCGCTGTTCCTCGCCATGGCCGCCTCGGCACAGGCCGAGGAAAAGACCCTCAATCTCTACAGTTGGGCCGATTACGTGGCGCCCGAAACCTTGCAGCGGTTCGAGCAGGAAACCGGTATTCACGTGCGCTACGACACCTTCGACTCCTCCGAAGTGCTGGAAACCAAGCTGCTGACCGGCGGCAGCGGTTATGACGTGGTGGTGCCATCGTCCAGCGTGTTGGCCCGTGGGCTGGCGGCAGGGGCGCTGAAGGAAATCCTCCATGAAGGCCTGAAGGGTTACGCTAACCTCGACCCCGATTTGCTGGAGAAACTCGCGGCCGTCGACCCCGGTAACCGCTACGGCGTGCCTTATACCTGGGGCACATTGGGTTTGGGGATGAACGTGCAAGCGGTTCAGCAGCGTTTGCCAAACGTGCCGCTCAATAGCCTGGACCTGCTGTTCAATCCGCAATACGCCAGCAAACTGAAAGACTGCGGCATCGCCATTCTCGATTCGCCGCAAGAGGTGATCGGCCTGGCGCTGCATTATCTGGGTAAAGATCCCTACAGCACCGACAAGGCGGATCTGGCTGCCGCCGAGGCGTTGTTGCATCAATTGCAACCGAATGTGCTGTACGTCGCCACCGGCCGGCAGATCAGCGATCTGGCCAATGGCAGCGTTTGCCTGGCGCTGACCTACAACGGTGATGCCAGCATGGCGGCCGATCAGGCGCACAAGGCCAACAAACCGTTCGAAGTGGTCTACCGGATTCCGAAGGAGGGCACGCTGGTCTGGCAGGACAACCTGGCGATCCCCAAGGACGCACCGCACCCTGAAGCTGCCCGGGCATTTATCGAGTTCATGTTGCGCCCCGAATCCGTCGCGGCGCTGACCAACACGCTGTTTTTCGCCACGGCCAACCAGGCGGCAACGCCGCTGGTGGATGAAGCTGTGCGCACCGACCCGGACATCTTTCCGTTGCCCGAGATGCGCGAACGCTTGTACGCCGACCAAAGCATGAGCCTCAAGGATCTGCGCCAGCGCACGCGTCTGTGGACCACGTTCCGTAGCCATCAATAATAAAAAGGAGATCACCATGGACGTCCCGATGCAAAACGACCAGGCCATGACCCGCGACAGCCTCTATGGGACTGCCGCCGAAAGCACCTACGCCGGCATCACCAGTTTCATGCGCCGTCGCTACAGCCGTGACTTGCGCGGTGTCGACGTCGCGGTCAGCGGTGTCCCGTTCGACACCGCCACCAGCAACCGTCCCGGCGCACGCTTCGGGCCACGCGGGATTCGGGCGGCCTCGACCGGGATTGCCTGGGAACGTCACTGGCCCTGGACGTTCGATCCGTTCGATCACTTGGCTGTCATCGACTACGGCGATTGCGACTTCGATTACGGCTCACCACACACGATCCCGGAAAGCATCGAGACCCACGCGGAGCACATATTGAACAGCGGCAGCGCGATGCTGACCTTTGGCGGGGACCACTTCATTACCTATCCGCTGCTCAAGGCCCATGCGCGCAAGCATGGTGCGTTGTCGCTGATCCATTTCGACGCCCACAGCGACACCTGGCCGGACGAGGACGGCAAGCGGGTCGACCACGGCACCATGTTCTGGCATGCGGCCAGGGAAGGGCTGGTGGATCCATCGCGCTCGGTGCAGATCGGTTTGCGCACCACCAACGACGATCACCAGGGTTTTCAGGTGCTGGATGCGCGTCAGGTGCATCGCCAGGGCTGCGAAGCGATCGTCGAGGCGATCCGGTCGAGGGTAGGGGATAACCCGGTGTACCTGACGTTCGATATCGATTGCCTCGACCCGGCGTTCGCCCCGGGCACCGGGACGCCGGTGTGCGGTGGCTTGAGCACGGTGCAGGCGCTGGAGATTCTGGGCGGGTTGCGCGGGATCAATCTGGTAGGAATGGACGTGGTGGAAGTCGCACCGGCCTACGATCACGCCGACATTACCTCACTGGCGGCGGCGACATTGGCGATGGAAATGCTGTGTTTGTACGCGGCCAGACATAAAGTCGACCGGTAAACACAGTCCCCTGTAGGAGCGAGCCTGCTCGCTCCTACAGGTTTGATGTGTGTCAGGCCACCGGGATGATCGGCAGGTCGAGGGTTTGGTCACCGCTAAACCGTGAAAACGATCCGGCAAGTGTTTCGTGCGGCACACCTTTGGCCACATCGCTGACGCCATCCAGTCGCGCCAATTGATCCACGCTCAGTTGCACATTCAGCGCACCGAGCGTCGCGTCCAGTTGCTCACGGGTGCGCGACCCCAGAATCGGAATCAGCGCGGTAGTCGAACGCTGGGCTTTTGCGCGCAACCAGGCAATGGCTACGTGCGTCGGGCTGGCCTCCAGCTCGGCCGCAACGGCGAGCAACGTGTCAAGGAGGGCTGTTTCGCGGGCGCCTTTTTCCGCGTGGATCAGGATGCCGAGTTTGTTCCCGCGGTTGTCGCCATCGTTGGAGCGGTACTTGCCGGTGAGGAACCCGCCACCCAGCGGCGACCATAACGTCGCGGCCAGCCCCAAGGCTTCGGCCATCGGAAGTTGTTCACGCTCGGCGGTACGTTCGGCCAGGCTGTATTCCACTTGAATCGCCGTAATGGGTGCAAAACCGCGCACCTCGGCCAACACGTCGGCGCGGGCGATGCGCCATGCCGGAAAGTTTGACAGCCCGGCGTAATGGATCTTGCCGGCGCGCACCAGGTCGTCGAAGCCGCGCAGGATTTCTTCCATCGGTGTCACGCCATCGCTCATGTGCGCCCAGAACACGTCCAGGTGATCGGTTTTGAGCCGCTTCAGGCTTTCTTCGACGGCGCGGACCATGTTTTTGCGGTTGTTGCCAGTGTGGGAAATGCTCGCCGACGGTGTCGTCCCCAAGGTGTATTTGCTGGCGATGACCAGGCGATCGCGCTCTGCTGCGATAAATTCGCTGAGCATCACTTCAGATTGTCCGGCCTGATAGCCGTTGGCGGTGTCGATGAAATTGCCGCCGGCTTCCAGGTAGCCGTCGAAAATACGCTTGGCTTCGTCACGTTCCGCGCCATGCCCCCAACCGGTGCCGAAGTTACCGGCGCCCAACGCCAATTCCGAAACGCGCAAGCCGGTTTTGCGACCAAAAACTTTGTAATGCATGGGGTGACTCCTGAAGGAAAAACGCCGGGATTTAATATAGATGTTTTGCGACATGTATTAAATATGATGCCGGTAATCTATGGCGTCAACACGCTTTTCCATGGAGGCCAAACAAGCGACCAACGGACCCACTCGCTGCTGCCACTTTCTGACAGGGGCCTCTGCTAAGCTCCGACAACTTTTTCAGAAAGAGCCTGCCCATCGTGTCGCGAACCACTCGTCTACTCACGTTGTTGCAAGTGCTGCGGGGCAAGAGTCGGCCGGTGACGGCGGCAACGCTCGCCAGCGAACTGGAGATTTCCGAGCGCACGCTGTACCGCGATATCGCCGAACTGACGGCGCTTGGCGCACCTATTTTCGGCGAAGCAGGGGTCGGTTATGTGCTGCGCAGCGGTCTGTTTCTGCCGCCCTTGATGCTCAATGCCGACGAAACCGAAGCCATCGTGCTGGGTTTGCGCTACGTCGATCAGCGCGGTGACGAGGTGTTGAGCAAAGCGGCAGCCGACGCCTTGGCCAAGATTGCCGCCGTACTGGCCCCTGAAGCCCAGGACGCGTTGCGCAACCCGACGGTGCTGCCGGGCCCGCCCGGTTATGGCTATCCGGAAAATGCCGTGCCGTTGGGCGTGTTTCGCCAGGCCATCCGCGACCAGTCCAAGCTGAGCATCGACTACGCAGACGCCAACAAGGTGCCTAGCCAACGGCTGATCTGGCCGCTGGCGTTGGGGTTTCTCAATGAAGTGCGGATCATTGTTGCCTGGTGCGAATTACGCAGTGCCTATCGGACCTTTCGCACCGACCGGATTTCGGCCGCCAATGAGCAGGGCGAGCGATATCCGGGGCGGCGTAGTGACTTGCTGCGTATCTGGCGCAAGCAGATGCAACTGGATGAGGCCGGGCGTTTCACTCCTGACAAGAACTGACACAGGCTTGTTTTAGCATGGCTCCAGAATCAACTGACAAGGAGCCGCAAACATGTCCAATCCCGCCTCTTCACTGGCGCCCGCCATCGCTGCTTACATTGCCGCCGCCAATGCGCGTGACACCTCCAGGGTCGCCAGTTTTTTTGCCGAGGACGCCAATGTGTTCGATGAGGGTCAGCACCAGATCGGCACCCGCGCGATTGCCCAATGGATGGAAGACACCGCGCAGCGCTATCAACCCCGGGTCGAGGTGCTGGATGTGCAGCAGCGCACGGGCAAAGTGCTGGTACACAACCTGATCTCCGGTACGTTTCCCGGCAGCCCGCTTGAGTTGCGTTACATGTTCCGCCTTAACGACCAGGGCAAGATCGCCCGGCTGGACATCTCTCTGTAGCAGCTACCGTGTCTGCGTTCGTGCTGTAGCAGCTGCCGAGCCTGCGAGGCTGCGTTCGGCGACGCAGTCGTCGTGAAATCAGGCTCTGCGGTGTAACAGGAAAACCGCATTCGCAGGGTTTACGACGACTGCGTCGCCGGACGCAGCCTCGCAGGCTCGGCAGCTGCTACAGGCCGAGCTGCTACAGCCCGTGTGCGGCGTTCGGCAGTGGTTACAGATCGGACGTATACTCCCGCGCATGAATGTCGACTCTCCGTTAAGCGCCTGGCAACACGCCGTTGAACACTTGGGTTTCGTCCAGGACGAAGCCCAGGAACACGCGGTGTGGGCGCTGCAAAAATGCCACGAAGCGTTGCTTGAAGGTCACACGCCAATCACTGGCGTCTACCTGTGGGGGCCGGTCGGGCGCGGCAAGACCTGGTTGATGGATCAGTTCTATCAAAGCCTGCGCGTGCCGGCCCGGCGTCAACACTTCCACCATTTCATGGGCTGGGTGCACCAGCGGTCGTTTCAACTGACTGGCACCGCCGACCCCTTGAAGGCGTTGGCGCGCGAGTTGAGCCAGGAAGTGCGGGTGCTGTGTTTTGACGAGCTGTTCGTCAACGATATCGGCGACGCGATCATTCTCGGGCGCTTGTTCCAAGTGATGTTCGAGCAAGGCATGGTGATGGTGTGTACGTCCAATCAGCCGCCGGATCAGCTCTATGCCGATGGCTTTAATCGTGACCGCTTCGTGCCCGCCATTGAGGCGATCAAGCAACACATGCAGGTGATCGCCGTGGAAGGCAGCGAAGATCATCGCCTGCATCCGGGCACTGCCTTGCAGCGTTACTGGGTGACCGATGCCGCGCATCCCGACGCGCTCGGCGACGTGTTCAAGGCGTTGACCGTCGGCCAGACAGTGTCCAGCGAGCCGGTCACGGTTGGCTACCGTTGCGTCAATGTCGTTCAAGCCAGTGCCAGCGTGCTGTGGTGTCGTTATACCGACCTGTGCGAGCAGCCTTTTTCGGCGATGGACTTCATGGCGCTGTGTGACACCTACAGCGCTATCCTGTTGAGTGAAGTGCCGAACCTCAGCGCCAAAAAACGTGAAGGACGTATCGCCCGAGGTACCGAAGACGGTGTCGAGCGCGTCGTGGCGGGGGACCGTGAGTTGCCGCAACTGTCAGTCAACGACGATGGCGTGCGGCGTTTCATTGCGCTGGTGGACGAGTGCTACGACCGCAAGGTGCCGCTGTACCTCGAAGCGCAGGTGCCGATGGAGGCCCTGTACACGCAGGGGTATCTGGAGTTCCCGTTCCGCCGCACCTTGAGCCGGTTACAGGAAATGCAGCTAAAGCGTTTTGCCGACGCTTGATACTTGGGAGCCGCGATCATGCATCAACCCTTGTCTCATCACTTGCTGACCATGGCCTATCAAAATGCCTGGGCCAACCATCGACTCGCCAACGCCTGGCGTCAATTGAGTCCGGCGGAACTGGCGGCGCCACGCGTCAGCTTCTTCCCCAGTGTTTTTGCCACCCTTAATCACATCCTGACGTGCGACTGGTTTTACGTGGATGCGCTGGAACGCGAATTGCGCGGTGACGATCCGCACCCCGATTGCTACGTGTTTTTCAAAGTGGATGAGCCGTTCACCCTCGGCGCAGATCTCAAGCGTGAGCAATCACTGGTGGACAATCGACTGATCGCTTACTGCGAGCAACTGCGCGATGCAGATTTGGGGCGAGTCGTGACCATTGCCCGGGACACACCGCAACACGACAGCCGTCTGCGCTTGTTGTCTCATCTGTTTGAGCACCAGATTCATCATCGCGGCCAGGTCCATGCCATGCTCAGCGGCACCTCGGTCGCACCGCCTCAACTGGACGAGTTTTTCTGTGCCGGCGAGTCGGGGCTGAGAGCGGCGGACTTTGCCGAGTTGGGATGGACCGAGACGCTGATATGGGGTGTTTGAGGCAGGTTCAGGTTGTCGATGATGACGACTCGCGATACTGTCCATCGACTTCGCGGCGCGAGTGACGCGCCGGAGCTACTTGATGGGATAGCGACAATGGAAATGGAATCCGCAGACATTCTTGTACTTCAGGCCAGCTATACCAACCCGGTGCATGCCGAAGCCATTGGCGTGGTGCTCAATGCCTATGCCCAAGACCCGATGGGCGGAGGGCATTCGTTGCCCGAAGATATTCTGCAGCAGTTGCCGGGGGAGCTGGCCAAGCGTCCCCACGCCTTCAGTGTATTGGCCTTTGTCGACGGTGCACCGGCGGGGCTGGTCAACTGCTTCGAAGGCTTTTCGACCTTTGCCTGCCGACCGCTGGTCAACGTTCACGACGTGTCGGTGGTGCCGCAGTTTCGTGGCCTGGGCCTGAGCCAGAAAATGCTGCAAAAAGTTGAAGACATTGCCCGCCAGCGTGGCTGCTGCAAGATCACCCTGGAAGTCCTTGAAGGTAACGCCGTCGCGCAAGCGTCTTACGGCAAGTTCGGTTTTGCCGCTGGCATGTTCGACCCGGCCCATGGCCGCATGCTGTTCTGGACCAAGAACCTTTAACCGGGGGCACTTGAGCGCTTTCGAGCAGGCATAAAAAAGGGCGTCCATCAGGACGCCCGGCTGGCTTCGATTACTTCGGTCTGTAGGATTCGGTCATTTGTGCGGTTTGATCGCTGGGGACGCGCAGTTCAATGTTTTTGACCTCAAAGCCATTTGCCTTTTGCTGCGCGAGATGCAAAGTCTCGTAGTAATACTGCATGCGTTCGGAGCCGTATTCTGCAAAGGCAGTGGCAGAGCCGAACGTCATCAGGCCAGCAACGATCAGGGTCGTATATTTCATGGGTGCCTCCCATTACGGGTTCAGGGCCTTTCGTCCATGAAGCTATGTCGCAGGGACATTATCTGCCGATTCCGTCAAATGGGAATGAGCACGCCAGAGCCGGGCGCCCGTGATTGAAAAGGGGGAGGAGGAACTGCGCGATGCGCAACAAAAAGGGGCCGGAACCGGCCCCTGAATGGAGCTACTGTTTAACGACGGCTGGAGCCACTTTAGGCTTCATCAAACTGAAGTCGATCAGCGGGCGGGCCTCACGCTCGTAAGGGTTGCCGATCATCAGTGGGCGCGGCTTGAAGCTGTCACTGACCAGGCTTTTGCTGCGGTCCAGTTCATCAGCACTCAACCCGGCCAGGTCGGCCCAGGTGTGAATCAGTTGCGAGCTGCTGTAAGGCCGGCTCAGGTCGGCGGCAAAGCTCCAGTCATGGTTTTCACGCCATTTCGGCGAAGCCCAGGCCATGAACGGAATGGTGTACATCGGCGCAGTCGGCTTGTTCTCGTTGCGCCCGAGGGTGCTGTGCCCCACGGAGTCAAACACATCTTCACCGTGGTCGGAGAGGTACAGCAGGAAGCCGTTCGGGTCGGACTTGGCGTAGTCCTTGATCAGGCTCGATACGACGAAGTCGTTGTACAACACGGCATTGTCATAGCTGTTGTAGGTCGGCACCTGATCGTCGCGCACGCCGTCCGGCACGCCTTTGCGGTCGGTGAACTTGTCGAACGTCGGCGGGTAACGGTACTGGTAGCTCATGTGCGTACCGAGCAAATGCACAACGATCAGCTTGCGCGGTGCGGCATCGGCCAGTGCCTTGTTGAACGGCTCGATGACATCGCCGTCGTACTGGGCGGCGTTCTGATTGCGGTTGTTGTTCAGGTACACCTGCTCGTCGGCCTGCTCGGAGAAGGTTGTCAGCATGGTGTTGCGCTTGGTCATGGTCTGCTGGTTGGTGATCCAGAACGTCTTGTAGCCCGCCTGTTTCATCATGCTGACCAGCGACGGCGTAGACAGGTAAAGGTCCGGGTGTTCTTCGTCAGCGAAGGTCAGCACCTGCTGCAACGCCTCGATGGTGTAAGGGCGTGGGGTGATGACGTTGTCGAAGACCGCCAGTTGATCTTTAAGCTTGTCCAGCTCTGGCGTGGTCTCGCGCGGGTAACCGTAGAGGCTCATGCGCTGACGGTTGGTGGACTCGCCGATCACCAGCACCAGGGTCGCGGGCTGGTTGGCCATCGTGTCCGTCAGGTTTTTCAACGGGGGGATCTTGCTTGCGCTGTGCAGCATGTCTTGCATGCCTGCCAGGGTTTCCAGGTAGCGGTGATAGGCCACGGCCATCTGCCAAGGCACGGCGGGCTCGATGCGGGTTTCGAACTTATCGAAACCTTCCGCGAAACTGCCGGTGCGCGCGGTCTGTTTGACCAGCGGGTAACCAACCACGGCGATCACGATCGCCGTCGCGGCAACCAGTGCCTGCCAGCGCGGCAGGACCACCGGGCGCAAGCGGGTCCACAGGAAATAAGCGAACAGCGTATGGGCAAGGAATGCAGCGACCATCCACCAGGCGAAATACTGGGTCATGTACTCGCCGGCTTCAGAGATGTTCGATTCGAACATGATGAAGATGACGCTCTGGGAAAATTCCTGTTGGTAGATAAAGAAATAACCCAGGCTGGCCATCGAACAGGCCCACAGCACGACGCCGATCACTGCCGCCATCACACGCGTCTGTTTAGGGAACAACAGCATCGGTGCAAGCCAGATGGCGCTCATCACAAAGGCCTGGCGAAACCCGGAAAAGCCCGAGGTGCCGGTCAGTTGAATGAGTAATTGAGTGATACCGGAAAAATACCAGAAGAACAGGAATAACCAGAGAAGTGCTGCCCAATCGAGACCTTTCGCAGACGTGTTGCTGCGTTTAAACAATGCCATTCAACGCTCCAGCCAGAAATCACTTCAACGTCGAACCATCCATTGCCGACGAACAGAAACCACCCGAAAACCGAGCGGCAATAAGGGGGGCGGCAGTATCAATAGGCAAATGTGAAAAAATTGTGAAAAACGAGGTCGGAAACAGTTCGAGACTGTTTCCGAATCACCTGAGCAGATCAGGCGTGGGGGGCGTGCTGGGTGACGGGCAGGGGTGGTGATTGGGTGCCTTGAGTCAACTGGCGCAGTTTCGCAAGTTCCTGCTTCAAGAGGTCGCGCTCTTCTTTCAACTGACGCAACTCATCACGATGGATCGTGACGTAAAGGGTTTGTGCTGGCCGTGCTGCGTGTACTGTGCCCATTGCTCACCTCGCAAATGGTTGACTCAACTGTAGAACCGCCCCCTGCAATCAGGTGCTGATCTACTATCGGCGCTGATTTTGATTTCTTTTGCCCCTCAAGGGAACTTTTTTATTTTTCATGGTCGTTGTGTCTTCGGCGCGATTACCGACGTTATCCATCAGGATCGGGCACAATGCCCGGAAACTATGTGCCAACGCTCTGGACTAACCCCATGAGTCACGTTGGGCTATACCTTTGACACACTTTATTTGTAGTAGGGAGCATCAGCACATGCAACTCGGGATCATTGGACTGGGCCGCATGGGCGGCAATATTGCGCGGCGCCTGATGCTCAATGGGCATACCACTGTCGTTTA
>Ga0157370_10006530_pt1 | contig 12842 bp, 13 predicted proteins | sample C35metaG_FD_113463 | JGI IMG/M metagenome (GOLD analysis project Ga0157370, IMG submission 113463) | Corn rhizosphere microbial communities from Kellogg Biological Station, Michigan, USA - C3-5 metaG | ecosystem: Host-associated > Plants > Roots > Rhizosphere > Soil | place: USA: Michigan...
CCCACCGTCGACGTGACCGAGCATTGCCAGCTGATCGAGAAGGCGATCGAGTTCGCCGCGGGCCGCGTGCCGGTGATCGCCGGGACCGGCGGCAACTCGACGCGCGAGGCGATCGAGCTCACCAGGTTCGCCGCGAAGGCCGGCGCCGATTACGCGCTCTCGGTGGTGCCGTACTACAACAAGCCGACGCAGGAAGGGCTCTACCGCCATTTCCGCGCGATCGCCGAGGCGGCCGACATCCCGGTGATCCTCTACAACGTGCCCTCGCGCACGGTGGCGGACCTCTCCAACGAGACGGTGCTGCGCCTCGCGCAAGTGCCGCGCATCGTGGGCATCAAGGAATCGACCTCGAACATCGAGCGCGTGACCGACCTCATGATGCGCATGCCCAAGGGCTTCATGGTGTTCAGCGGCAACGACGACGCCGCGCTCGCCTACACGATGCTCGGCGCGAACGGCGTGGTGTCGGTCACCGCGAACGTGGCGCCGCGCGCCATGCACGAGATGATCGTGGCGGCCCGCTCCGGCGATTTCGCGCGCGCGATCGGCATCAACAACCGGCTGCTGCCGCTGCACCGGCACCTGTTCGTCGAGACCAACCCGATTCCGGTGAAATGGGCCCTGCACCGCATGGGCCGCATCGCGGAGGGCCTGCGCCTGCCGCTCACGCCGCTCTCGCCCCAGCACCACGAAACCGTCGCCGCCGCGCTCACCGCGGCCGGCTGCCTCTCCTGAAGGACCGAATGCCCATGATGCACTTGCGCCGTTACGCCGTTCCCGCCGTGCTCGCCCTCGCCCTGGCCGGTTGCTCCTGGTTCGGGTCGAGCAAGCCCGACTACAAGGGAGCCCAGGCGCGCGCCGACCAGCCGCTCGAAGTCCCGCCGGAGCTCACCGCGCCGACGATGGACGACCGCTACTCCATTCCCGATCCGCACGCGCAGACCACGTATTCCGACTATTCGAAGCAGGTCGCCGGCGACCACGGCACGCAGGGCGCCGCCGCGCCGGCGGTGCTGCCTCCGATCCGCGGCGTGACGATGGAGCGCGACGGCAACCAGCGCTGGCTCGAGGTGAAGGGTGCGCCCGAGAAGGTGTGGACCGAGATCCGCCAGTTCTGGATCGACAACGGCTACGCGCTTTCGCGCGAGAGCCCCGAGGTCGGCATCATGGAGACCGAGTGGCACGAGGATCGCGCGAAGATCCCCCAGGACTTCATCCGGCGCACCATCGGCAAGGCGATCGACGGCATGTACTCCACGCCGTATCGCGACAAGTACCGCGTGCGCCTGGAGAAAGGGGCGCAGCCCGGCACCACCGACGTGTTCGTCACGCACCGTGGGATGGAAGAGGTCTACATCGATCGCGACGGAATCGCGACGAAGTGGCAGCCGATGCCCGACAGTCCCGAGGCCGAGGCCGAGATGCTCTCGCGCATCATGGTGAAGCTGGGAGGCGAGGGGGCCAAGGTCGCGGCGCAGCAGACGAAGGTCGCGGCGGGACGCGCCGCGCTCGCGCAGGCGCAGGCGCCCGCGCCGGAGGCACGCAACGCGGTCCTCGAGAATTCGGGCGCCGGCCCCCTGGTGCTGAACGACGGCTTCGACCGCGCCTGGCGCCGCGTCGGGCTCGCGCTCGACCGCACCGGATTCACGGTGGAGGACCGCGACCGCTCGAAGGGCCTGTTCTTCGTGCGCTACATCGATCCGGATGCGGACCCGACCAAGGACGAGAGCTTCCTCAGCAAGCTCGCGTTCTGGAAGCCGGCGCCGAAGGGCCCCAAGCCCCAGTACCGCATCCTGGTGAGCGACGCGGGCACGAGCGCCTCCGAGGTGAAGGTGCAGGACGCGAACGGCGCCAACGATACGAGCTCGACCGGGAAGAAGATACTCGCCGTACTCTACGAGCAGCTCAAGTAAGGAGCAGCGAGCCGTGGCGAGCGGCGGGAGCCGTGTTGGAGCGGACAGCCCACGTTCGCCGGGATGCATCCGCCCGTGATGAGGTTTTGTTCGCTGGGTAGCGGCAGCTCCGGCAATGCGTTGGTCGTGGAGTGCGGCACGACGCGCGTGATGATGGACTGCGGGTTCACGCTCTCCGGAACGAAGGAGCGGCTCGAGCGCGCGGGACTTGCGCCGCGCGACATCACCGCGATCGTGGTCACGCACGAGCACGACGACCACATGGGCGGGGTCGCGCGCTTCGCGAAGCGCCATGCCATCCCGGTCTATCTCACGCGCGGCACTTCGCACTGGTTGCCGCCGGATTTTCCCGCCGTGCTGGTGCGCTTCATCGATCCGCACACCCCGTTCGCGATCGGCGACGTGGCGGTCGAGCCGTTCCCCGTGCCGCACGATGCGCGCGAGCCGGTGCAGTACGCCTTCTCCGACGGCGCTGCGCGGCTCGGCGTTCTCACCGACCTCGGCGTTCCCACCGCGCACGTGCAGGAGAAGCTCTCCGGATGCCACGCGCTCGTGATGGAGTGCAACCACGACCTCGACATGCTGATGAACGGCGACTATCCCGTCGCGCTCAAGCATCGCATCGCCGGGCGCTTCGGCCACCTCGATAACGCGGCGGCGGGGCGCCTCTTGGCAAGCCTCGATCGCAGCCGCCTGAGCCACCTCATCGCCGCGCACCTCTCGCGCCAGAACAACACGCCGGCGCTCGCGGTGGCCGCGCTCGCCGCGGCGGCCGGATGCGAGCCCTCCTGGATCGGCGTCGCCGACCAGGACGAGGGCTTCGCCTGGCGCGGACTTTAGGCGCGCCAACGAAAAAGCCGGCGCGAGGCCGGCTTTTTCCCGTCTCCGCCGAGGCTTACATCTTCTTGGCTTCGTCCTTCTTGGGCTCTTCCGCGGGCTTCGCGGCGTCGCCGGACTTGCCGGCATCCGGGGCGGGCGCGGCGGCGGGCGCTTCGGACGGCTTGGGCGCCTCGGCCGGGGCGGGCGTCGGAGCCGGCGTCTCGGCCTTGGGGGCGGGGGCCGGAGCGGGGGCGGGTTCTTTGCTGCAGGCGACCAGGCCGAAGGCCAGCGCCGCGGCGAGCAGGTACTGTTTCATTGTTCTCTTTCCTTGTGTGGGGGATGGACTCGACATTCTCGGCGCGTCCCCCGGGAGGTTATTGCGCTGCGTCAAAATCGCGCGGGCCGGGGGATTTGCCGGGCGCGATTGTAGCGGAAGCCGCGCCGGGTTCAAAGGCCCAGCGTGGTGGCGGAGACGGAGGGCTCGGAAAGGTCCCAGATCTCGGCGAAGCGCTGCGCGATCGGCAACGCGTCGGCCGGCGAGTGCACCGCAACAATCGCGCGCGGTTGCTGGAAATGCTGCTGGTGCCACACGCTGTGGTCGTCGGCGAGCACGAACGGATCGTTCGCGTTGCGTGCCTCGCCGAGCGTGCGGTGGATCTCGATCGACATCGGGAACTGGCGCAGCAGCGTGAGCAGCCGCGGGCACTCGCGCTGGAGGGCGTCGGTATCGTGCAGCGCGATGAGGATGCGGTGCGCGCGGCCGGCCACGAGGAAGCCGCGCAGCTTCTCGGCGCGCTGCGGCGAGTTGAAGCCGCGGTTCGCGAGGTCGATGTCGAAGATGCGGATGGTCTGGCGCGCGCAATCGATCACCTCGTCGATCGCCGCAGCCGAATCCGCGATGCCGAAGATCGGCCGGTAGGCCGGCTTCGGGGCCGGCGTCGTCTCGCTCATTCTTCGTCTCCCGTGCGCATTGCGAGGGCGCCCTGCACGTACCACGCGTGCATCGCGTCCCAGAACGGCGCGCCGGCGCGAATCGGCGCGTCGAGGGCGCGATCGTCGGCCAGGCGACGCACCAGCGCGCGGGCTGCGGGGGCAACGTCGACCCGCTCGCCGTTCAGGAAGAACATCGTGCCAGAAAACAGCAGCCGTGCGCGCGCATCGAGCGCGATCCCGAGCCGCGCCGCGCGCCCGGCGAAGCGCGCGCGAGACAGCGGCCGCGCCGGCGACGTGAAGTACACGTGCGCCTTCGGCTCCGAGAGGAAGCGGCCGGTGAACTCGCGCACCTCGGCCGCGCTCCAGCGCACGCGCGAGATCGCGCGCGCGACGTGCGCCTCGAGCGCCGATGGAATCGAGCCGGGGTGACGCGCCGGCGCGCTCGCCGGATCGCGGTACCCGCCCCGGGGCTCGAGCCGCTCGTGGAGGAAATCGAGGAACCCCGCCACGAGCTCTCGATCGGAGGGCGCGCGGAATCCGATCGACCACGTGAGGCATTCGGTTTCGGCGACGCCGTCGTGCGCGACGCCCGGCGGGAGGTACAGCACGTCGCCCGCTTCGAGCGTCCACTCCTGCTCGGGCGCGAAGCGCGCGAGGATCTTGAGGTCGAGGCCGGGGAAGAACGACACGTCCTGCTGGCGCGAGATGCGCCAACGCCTTCGTCCCAGCCCCTGCACGAGGAACACGTCGTAGGAATCCACGTGCGGCCCCACGCCGCCGCCCGGCACCGCGTAGCTCACCATCACGTCGTCGATGCGCGCGTGCGGGATGAAGTCGAATCGCGCGAGCAGGCGCCCGGCCCGCGGCGAGAAATGGTTCGTGTCCTGCACGAGCACGGTCCAGTCGCGCTTGCCGAGACGGCGCAGGCGCGCCGCCGCGAACGGCCCGTGCTCGACGTTCCATGCGCGCGCGCGGCGCTCGACCAGGCGCGAGACCGCGTCCGGCGAGCGCGCGAGCTCGAGCACCTGCGCGGGCGAGAGCGGGTCGACGAACGCGGGAAACGCGCCGCGCAGGAGCAGCGGCTCGCGCTGCCAATGGCGGCGCATGAAGCGGGCGATGTCGAGAGAACCGGGGGGCTTGCGCGGCATCAAAATCGGCTAGAATCGATTCGAACATCGAGACAGCGGGTGCCATGCTACAGGTTGGCCAGCCAGCACCGTCATTCAGCCTTCCGGACGCGAACCTGGAGATGATGGATCTCTCCAGCTACCGGGGCAAGAAGAACGTCGTCCTGTATTTCTACTCGAAGGATGGCACTCCCGGCTGCACCATCCAGGCGATCGGCTTCAGCGACCGCGAGGACGAGTTCCGCAAGCTCGACACCGTCGTCTTCGGCGTATCGCGCGACGACGTGCTTTCGCACCAGGCGTTCCGCGACGAGCACGGCCTTACCGTGAACCTGCTGGCCGATACCGAGGCCGAGGTGTGCAAGCTCTACCACGTGATCCAGGAAAAGATCGTCGACGGGAATGCGCGCTCGATGCTCCTGCGCTCCACGTTCGTGATCGACAAGAAGGGCGTCGTGCGCCACATCCTGCAGGACGTGAACCCGCGCGCCCATGTCGAGGAAGTGCTCAAGATCTGCCGCGAGCTCAAGAAGGCGGCGCATGCGAATTGACGCGGGCACCGTCGTGCGGCTCGCCTACGAGCTGCGCGACGCCGACGGGGAGCTCCTCGAGGACGAGGGCGCCGAGATGGAATACCTGCACGGCGGCTACGGCGGCATTTTCCCGAAGGTGGAGGCGGCGCTCGCGGGCAAGGAGCCGGGCGAGGAGGCGAACCTCACGCTCGAGCCCGAGGATGCGTTCGGCGAGTACGACGCGGAGCTGCTGCGCGTGGAGCCGCGCGAGCGCTTCCCGGAGGCGCTCGAGGTCGGCATGCGCTTCGAAGGCGTGCCCGGCGATCGCGACGAGGAAGCGCTCGTCTACACCGTCACCGACATCACGGGCGATGCCGTGGTCGTCGACGGCAACCATCCGCTCGCCGGCGAGCGACTCTGGTTCCGCTGCTCGGTGAAGGGCGTGCGCGCCGCGACGCCGGAGGAGCTCTCGCACGGACATCCGCACGGGGAATCGGGCGTTCACGCGCACTGAATCGCGAGAGACTATTCGTCGGCGAGCTTCTTGAGCCGGTAGAGCGCCTCGAGCGCCTCGCGCGGCGTCATCGTGTCCGGCTCGATCGCGGCGAGCGCCTCGAGCGCGGGATGCGTCGGCCCGGCCGGCGCTTCCTCGGGCGCGGCGAAAAGATCCGGCTGCGAGGAGGCGGGCCGCAGCTGGCGTTCGAGCTCGGCGAGGTGGCGCCGCGCGGCGCGCACCACGTCCTTGGGGATTCCGGCGAGATGCGCCACGTGGATGCCGTACGAGCGGTCCGCGGGTCCCGCTTCGAGCCGGTGCAGGAACACGATGCGGTCCTTGTGCTCGATGGCGTCGAGGTGCACGTTCGCGACGTTGGCGAGCTCGCCCGCGAGCTGGGTGAGCTCGAAGTAGTGCGTCGCGAAGAGCGTGTAGCAGCGCACCGCCTGCGCGAGATGGCGTGCGATGGCGTAGGCGAGGGCGAGGCCGTCGAAGGTCGAGGTCCCGCGGCCGATCTCGTCGACCAGCACGAGGCTCCTGGGCGTGGCGTTGTTGAGGATCGCCGCCGCTTCGGTCATCTCCACCATGAACGTCGAGCGGCCGCCGGCCAGGTCGTCGGAGGCGCCGATGCGCGTGAAGATCCGGTCGATGGGCCCGAGGCAGGCGGAAGCCGCGGGAACGTACGAGCCGCAGCAGGCGAGGAGCGCGATCTGCGCGACCTGCCGCATGTACGTGGATTTCCCGCCCATGTTCGGGCCGGTGATGAGCAACAGCTGCCGCGATCGCGCGAGGCTCGTATCGTTGGGGATGAAGTGCTCGACCTGGCTCTCGACCACCAGGTGCCGGCCCTCGACGATGTCGATGCGCTCCTCGGGCGTGAACTCGGGACGCGCGAGATCGAGCGCCTCGGCGCTCGCCGCGAGCGCGGCGAGCGCGTCGAGCTCGGCGGCGGCCTCGGCGATCGCCTGCAGCCGCGCGATGTGGCGGTTCAGCGCCTCGACCAGCTCGTCGTAGATCGCCTTCTCCTTCGCGAGCGCGCGCTCGCCCGCGGCGAGCGCCTTGTCCTCGAAGGCCTTGAGCTCCGGCGTGATGAAGCGCTCCGCGTTCTTCATCGTCTGGCGCCGCTTGTATTCCACCGGCACCTTGTCGAGCTGGCCCTGCGTCACCTCGATGTAGAAGCCGTGCACGCGGTTGTACTCGACGCGCAGGTTCGCGATGCCGGTGCGATCGCGCTCGCGCTTCTCCATCTCGAGCAGGAACGCGCTCGAGTCCTCCTGGATCGCGCGCAGCTCGTCCAACTCGGGGTCGCGCCCCGGGCGGATCACGCCGCCGTCGCGCACCATCGCGGCCGGCTCCTCGGCGAGCGTGCGCGCGAGCTCGGCGAGCGCTTCGTCGGCGGGCGCGAGCGCCGGAGCGAGGCCTTCGAGCGCCGGATGCGCGCTTCGCACGAGCGCCTCGTGCAGCGCGGGAAGCGCGGCGAGCGTGTCGCGCAGCCCCGCGAGATCGCGCGGCCTTGCGCTCGCGAGCGCGATGCGCGCGGTGATGCGCTCCACGTCGCACCAGGGCGCGAGGAATTGCGCGACCTTCGGATGCCGCAAGGGCGAGGCGGGATCGAGGAGCGCGCCGATCGCGGCATGGCGCGCCCGGGGAACCGACGGATCGCGTAGCGGATGGTGCAGCCAGTGGCGCAGCCGCCGCCCGCCCATCGACGTGGCGGTGCGGTCGAGCAGCGAAAGGAGCGTGGGCGCCTCCGCGCCGCCGAGCGTCTCCGAGATCTCCAGGTTCCTGCGCGTCGGCGCGTCCATCGCGACGAGCTCGCTCTCGTGCTCGACGCGCAAGCCGGTCACGTGCGGAAGCGCCGACTGCTGCGTGTGGCGGCAGTAGGCGAGGAGCGCGCCCGCCGCGCCGATCGCGGCATCCATTCCCTCGCAGCCGTATCCCGCGAGGTCGGTCGTGCCGAATTGCCGTGCGAGATCGCGGCGCGCGGCGGCGGGATCGAACTGCCATGCGTCGACGCGCTTCAGCGCGACGCCCGCGCGAGCGGGGATCGACGCATCGGTCGACGAAAGCAGCTCCGCGGGCTGCAGGCGCTCGAGCTCCGCGCCGACGCGTTCGAGGGGCACCTCGGCGATGCGCAGGCTCCCGCTCGCGAGCGAGATCCACGCGAGGCCGGCGACGCTGCCCGCCGGGTTCACCGCCGCGAGGAAGCTCTCGCGCGTCGGGGCGAGGAGCGAGGAATCCGTGAGCGTGCCCGGCGTGACGATGCGCGTCACCTTGCGCTCGACCGGCCCCTTGCTCGTCGCGGGGTCGCCCACCTGCTCGCAGATCGCGACCGACTCGCCCATCTTCACCAGCCTGGCGAGGTATTGCTCGAGCGCGTGGTACGGAACGCCCGCCATGCGGACCGGCTCGCCCGCGGACTGTCCGCGCGTCGTGAGCGTGATGTCGAGCAGCTTCGCGGCGCGCTCGGCGTCGCCGTAGAAGAGCTCGTAGAAATCGCCCATGCGATAGAACAGCAGCACGTCCGGATGCTGGCTCTTCAGCGCCAGGTACTGCTGCATCATCGGGGTGTGGCCAGCCTTCGGCTGTCCGCTGGAATGGCTCACGGCCGGCGCGCTCATCGCCGCTATTCTAAGGGAGCGGGCGGCGCGTTCGCGCCTTTTCACGCGGCGCGCGTCGGGGTCCGGGGAAGCGCCGCGAAGCGCACGAGAAGAAGGACGAAGGCCGCGCTCCAGCAGCCGGCGGCGAGCGCGAGCAGCGCCAAGCGCGCGGCCGCCGCGAAATCCGCGCCGATGCGCGCGACCGCCGCGATCGCAAGGAGCCCGGTGCCCAGGGCCGGAATCGCGCTCGCGGCCGGATCGGCCCGCGCGAGCCGCGCCCGAACGAGCGCCATCACATTGAACGTGAGCGTGCCCAGGCCGCCCACGGTGATCGCATGCAGCGCCGCGATCGTGTGCATGCCTGCGAGGATCGAGGCACCCCACGCGACGAGGCCGAGCGCCACCCACCCGTAGCCGATGCCGATGCATGCCAGGTCCGGTCGCCCGCGCGCGGACCACAGCCGCCATCGCGCGAGGCGCACGAGCGCGAGCCCGCCGCCCGCGACGAGCGCGATGGCGCCCGTCACGACGACGACCCGCGGGGCCGGAAGCGCGCAGGCGACGATCGCCGCGAAGAGCAGCACGATCAACGCGCCCTCGATGCGCGGCTGCACGCGCGCCGCGAGATTGCGTCCGAGCCGATGGAACTCGCCCGCGGCGGCCGGCGCGACGAGGCGCCCGCCCATGAAGAGCATGAGAAGCGAGAAAGCGGCCACCGCGACGGTGAGCACGGTGCGCTCGACAATCGCCGCGCCCAGCATGCGCGCAATGTCGGCCGCCGCGGCGCAGGCGGCGAGCATCGCGAGCACGACCGGAAGCGCGAGGTTGCGCAACTTCCTGGCGCTCGCGAAGAGGCGCGGCGCGAGCAGCGCCCCCAGCACGCCGGCGAACGCGACATTGGCCGCGACGGCAAGGGCGCTCGCCGGCGCGAAAAGGAACGAGAGGCGTGCCGCGACCCACAACGCGCGGAGAAGGCCGAGGTGGCGCGCGTCCGCCTGGCCAAGCTGCTGGCCCGCGACGACGAGCAGCGCGAAGCCGAACAGCATCTCGTGCGCGTGCGCCGCCGGCGACGCGAGGCCCGGAAGCGCCGGCGCGATTCCCAGCATCGGCATGACCGACGCGGGCAGGATCAGCGCCGCGTACGCCGCGGCGAGCGGGAAGAGAAGCCGGCTCGCCGAGGTCCCGCGCGAGCGCCCCAGGCCGCCCTGGCGATCCGCACCTTCCACACGTCGGGCCCCGACTCGAGGTATTCCCACTTGAGCTCGCCAGTGAGCTGCGCCTGGAACTGGTAGTAGAGCGGCTTCGGATCGTGGTCGTTCCCGAGCGGGAACGAGCCGCCCGGAGCGAGGCTGCGGATTCAGCGGCTTGAATCTAGCACGCCCGGGCCGCATAATCAATATCTCGTATACATCTTTCACGACTCCGGCGGCCATGCGTCTCACCACGTTCTCGGACTACGCGCTGCGCGTGCTCATCTATCTCGGCGTGCGCGAAGGCGGACCCGCGACGGTCGGCGACATCGCGAATGCTTACGGCATCTCGGCGAACCACCTCATGAAGGTCGTGCATCATCTCGGCAAGCACGGCTACGTGGAGACGCTGCGCGGCAGGGGCGGCGGCATGCGCCTCGCGCGCAGCCCCGAGCGCATCAACCTGGGCGAGCTCGTGCGGCGCAGCGAGGAGCGCAAGCTGGTCGAGTGCTTCGAGGGGCAGTCGACGTGCCGCATCGAGTCGGCGTGCGCGCTGCGCGGCATCCTCGGCGAGGCGCTCGAATCGTTCTTCGCGGTGCTGGACCGGCACACGCTCGCCGACCTTCTCAGGCGGGAGCGGGCGCTCGCGAAGGTTCTCGCCTTCGTGCCGCCCGTGCGCCGTGCGGCCGCGGTGAAAGGGGCGAGGTGAACGACCTCTCGCACGGGATCGCGCCTGCGGCGCGCAGCGCGAAGGTTCCCTCGCACAGCCACGAGCGCATCACCCGCATCGACGAGCGCACGTCCACGCTGGTGGCCTTCGAGACCACGCGGCCCGCGGACTACCGCTTCACGCCCGGCCACTATGCGCGCCTGGGCCTCGGCCCGGAAGACGACATCGTGTGGCGCCCAAATTCGATCGCATCGCCGGCCGACGAAGCGCGCCTCTCGTTCCAGCTCACGCGCGTGCCCGAAGGCGAGTTCAATCGCCGCTTCGAGGGACTGCGCACCGGAGACGAGATCCGCCTCGACCGGCGCAGCTTCGGCTTCCTGACGCTGGCGCAGGTCGCCTCGGGCGGCACCCTCTGGCTCCTCGCGACCGGCACCGGCATTGCGCCGTTCGTCTCGATCCTCGCCGATCCTTGCATCTGGAAGCGGCACGAGCGCGTGATCGTCGTGCACAGCGTGCGTCGCGCCGCGGAGCTCGCGCTCGGCGATGTCGAGCGGGCGATGACGAGATTCGCAAACGCCGAGCGCGAGCGGCTGCGCTTCGTTTCCGTCGTGACGCGCGAAGCGCTCCCCGGTGCCTTCGGCGCACGGATCGGCGCGCTCCTTCGCGACGGCAGGCTCGAAACGAGCGGCGAATGCCGCATCGATGCGCACGGATCGCGCGTCCTGCTCTGCGGCAATCCGGCGATGATCCAGGACGCGCGCGCGTGGCTGCGCGAGCGCGGCCTCGAGCCCGGGCGACGCGGATTGCCCGGCCAGCTCGCGACCGAGGGCTACTGGTAGGCCCGCCGCCGGAACGATATCGTTGCCTCGTGTCCAACGATGCGGACCTCCGCGGGAACGACCATGGCCATCCACCACGCCGCCCCCGGCGAGCGTATCGACCTCTATCCCAGCGACGGCGGCGGCGAGCAGCCGGGCTCCGTCGCGCTGATCCGCGACGAGCACTTCGAGGTCTTCCGCCTCGTGATGGAAGAGGGCAAGGAGCTGCCGCAGCACGAGGTGGCGAGCCTCGTCACCATCCAGTGCCTGCGCGGCCGCGTGCAGGTGTCGATGGCCGGGCGCGAGGAGGTCCTTCCCGGCGGCACGATGATCTATCTCGCGGGCGGCGAGCGCCACGGACTGCGCGCGCTCGAGGATTCGTGCGTCCTCGTGACGATGCTGGTCGCGCGCGAGTAGCGCGCTAGGCCGCGGGCGCGTTGAGCGCCTTCAGCATCGCGCCGAAGATCTTTCCGTTGGAGGCGACGATGCGGCCGTTCTCCAGGAACGTATCCTCGCCCGCGAGATCGCCCACCAGCCCTCCGGCCTCGCGCACCAGGAGCGCGCCCGCCGCCATGTCCCACGGCGAAAGGCCGAGCTCCCAGAATGCGTCGGTGCGGCCCGCGGCCACCCACGCGAGGTCGAGCGCCGCCGCGCCCGGGCGACGCACGCCCGCGGCCACCACCATCATGTTGCGCAGCATGCGCAGGTATTCGTCGACGTGGGCGACTTCCTTGAACGGGAAGCCCGTTCCGATGAGCGCGCCTTCGAGCTTGTCGGTGCGGCTCACGCGCATGCGCCGGTCGTTCAGGAACGCGCCCGCGCCGCGGGTGGCGGTGAAGAGCTCGTTGCGGTTCGGGTCGAACACCACGGCCTGCTGCAGCTGGCCGCGGTGCGTGAGGGCGATCGAGACGCAGTACTGCGGCACGCCGTGCAGGAAGTTGGTGGTCCCGTCGAGCGGATCCACGATCCACACATAGTCGGCCTTCGCATCGCGGGCGCCGCTTTCCTCGGCGAGCACGCCGTGGTCCGGATAGGCCTCGCGCAGCGTCGCGAGGATGGCCTCCTCGGCGGCGTTGTCCACCTCCGAGACGAAATCGTTCTTGCGCTTGCTGCGCACGGTCAGCTTGTCGACGTCGTAGGAGGCGCGGACGATGAGCGCGCCGGCCTTGCGCGCGGCCTTCACGGCCGTGTTGAGCATCGGATGCATGGAAAAGAGCGCACTGGCGCGCGGCGGGGCGCCGCGGGAAGCGTGCGATTCTACTATGAACGCGCGCGCCGGCCGCGGTTCGCGGCGCGCGTCGCGGCTTCCGGCTGCTCTCCGGTGGCGCGCGCGAAGTAGCCGATGAAGCGGCTCAGATCGCGCCCGATGCGGCGCAGCTCCCCGCGGTGGATCGAGGCGAGGCGGCCGAACACGCGCATGCCTCCCTGGGTGAGGCGCAGTCCCACCTTGCGCCGGTCGTCGGAAGCGGGCTCGCGGCGCACCATGCCGAGCTCCTCCAGCCGGTTCACCATGCCGACCGCGCTGTGGTGCTTGATGAGCATCTGCGCGGCGAGCTCGCTGATGGTGAGCAGGCCCGGGCCGCGGTGGGCGCGCACCACCAGCAGCGCCTGGTACTGCTGCTGGGTGAGCCCCACGCTCTCGGCGGCCTTCTCGCTGAACGACAGGAACTGGCGCAGCTTGAAGCGGAACGCGGCGAGCATCGCGTATTCGGAAGTGGACAGCGGCGGCATTTCCGCGCCCTCCTCGGCGCGGTTGACAGAGTATCG
>Ga0157370_10006531_pt1 | contig 12840 bp, 10 predicted proteins | sample C35metaG_FD_113463 | JGI IMG/M metagenome (GOLD analysis project Ga0157370, IMG submission 113463) | Corn rhizosphere microbial communities from Kellogg Biological Station, Michigan, USA - C3-5 metaG | ecosystem: Host-associated > Plants > Roots > Rhizosphere > Soil | place: USA: Michigan...
CGCTTCCGGCGTCCGGCGCAAGTTAGGCAAACGCCGGCGGGCGGCTTCCTTCACCCAGTCGGCGGAGTAGTTGTTGCCCTCGAAGCGGACATCCGCCGTTTCCTTGAACGCCTTGCGCACCACCTTGAGCACGGCGTCATCCGCCGACTTCGTGCTCTCGAGCGCCGTCTTGAGCTGCTCGGTCAGCTCGCCGATCGCTTCGGCGACCGTCGCGTTGAGGACCATGACGGGGAACGCGATCGTCTGCGAGCCGCCCACCGCGCGGAACTCGAACTTGGCGCCCGTGAACGCGAACGGCGACGTGCGGTTGCGATCCGTATTGTCCTTTTGAATCTCCGGCAGCTTCGCCACGCCTAACTTGATCATGGCCTGCTCGGCGTTGGACGAGGTCTTGCCGGCGGCGATGTCCTCGATCACGCGCGTCAGCATGTCGCCCATGAACACCGAGATGATCGCCGGCGGCGCTTCGTTGGCGCCTAACCGATGCTCATTGCCCGACGTCGCGACGCCGGCGCGCAGGACGGCGGCGTGCTTGTGCACCGCCTTGAGGACCGCGGCGAGGAAGATGAGGAACCGCAGGTTCTGGTGCGGTGTCTTCCCCGGCTTGAGCAGGTTCACACCGTCCAGCTCGTTGTCCGACGCGATCGCCATCGACCAGTTGCAGTGCTTGCCCGAGCCGTTGATGCCGGCGAACGGCTTCTCGTGCAGCACGGCCTGCAATCCGTGACGCAGCGCGACCTTGCGCAGCGTCGCCATCACCAGCTGGTTGTGGTCGACCGCGACGTCCGTCTCCTCGAACACAGGCGCCATCTCGAACTGACTCGGCGCCACCTCGTTGTGCCGGGTCACGATCGGCACGCCCAACTTGTACAACTCGTGCTCGACTTCGGCAATGCACGCCTGCACGCGCTCGGGAATGCCGCCGAAGTAGTGGTCCTCGAGCTGCTGCCCGCGCGGCGGCGGCGCGCCCAACAACGTGCGGCCGGCCATCACGAAATCCGGCCGCAGCGCGAAATGGGCGCGGTCGATGAGAAAGTATTCCTGTTCGGGTCCGAGCGTGGTGTACACGCGATACACGCCGCGGTCGCCCAACAGCTCGAGCAGCGCCATGGCCTTCTGCGACAGCACGTCCGAGCTGCGGAGCAGCGGCGTCATCTCGTCGAGCGCCTCGCCATTGTAGCCGATGAACACGGACGGAATGCAGAGCGTGCGCGTGTTCCCCGATTCGACGATGAAGATCGGGCTCGCGGGATTCCACGCGGTGTAGCCGCGTGCCTCCCACGTGGCGCGGAGTCCTCCCGACGGGAAGCTCGAGGCATCGGGCTCGCTCTGAATGAGCTGCTCGCCCGTGAACGACTCCATGGGCTGGCGGTCGTCGTCGAACGACAGGAAGGCGTCGTGTTTTTCTGCCGTTAGGCCGGTCTGCGGTTGGAACCAGTGCGTGAAGTGGGTGACGCCGCGCGAGATCGCCCATTCCTTGATGACCTGGGCGACGGTCGGCGCGATGTCCTGGTCGAGCTTCTTCCCGTGGCGGATCGAGGACAGCAGCTTGGCGTACACGTCGCGCGGGAGCTTCGCGCGCATCTGCCTAACGCCGAACGTGTTGACGCCGAAGTATTCGGATGTGGGTGGATGCGTCGGAGGCGCGCTGCCGTTCGTGCGCGCGAGATCGGGCGCCGGGCGGTCCGTGATGTCCCTGAGGACCGCCTTGCGAGTGGTGGTTGATGGCATCGTGTGACCGGGTTGGCAGGTGGCGATTGTCCTTCGAGCAAAGAATTCAGTCGGCGACAGCTGCACCGCGAACTCTGCTCTGCCTGCACAAATTACACCGCGTTTCGGCGCTTTTCCAGCCCGATCGCGCCGAGCGCGACAGTAAGAGTGTAGTTTCTGCGCGTTTTCGTGGACACGGCGCGCGTCCAACTGGGCCGGTCCAACGCCCCCAAGGGGCGCCCGGCCAAGGGCTTAGCGCGGCGGCGCCGCGCCAAGCCAGCCGTTCCAAGATGCTGCCCGGCGCACGCCGCCGGGACCCCGCTACCCCAACTACATCTTCACCAGCTCGACCCGCCGGTTCTCCTGGCGTCCTTCGGCCGTGGTATTCGGCGCGATCGGCTTCGACGCGCCGTAGCCCTTCGTCGACAGGCGCGCTGCATCGACGTGCGCCATCGTCACGAGATACTGCTTCACCGCCGCCGCCCGCCGCTCGGACAGCGCTTGGTTGCTCTGCGCGCCGCCCACGTTATCGGTGTGGCCCTCGATCATCAGCTTGAGGTCCGCATGCGCCGTCAGCATGTCGGTGATGCTCTTGAGCGTCGGCGCGCTTTCCGCGCGGATGTGGTCGGAGCCGACGTCGAACAAGATACCGTGCGTGGCGACGTGCCCCGAGGCCGCAAGCGCATCGTAGAGCGGCTTGCCGCCCTCGGCGACGCGGATGTTGCTGATGGATGCGGGATCTGTCTGGTCACCATTCACCAAAATCCAGACGCCTTTTGCTCGGCCGAGTTCGGCCTTGGGGACGTTGGCCACGCGCACCCCGTTCAGGTACGTTTTCACGTAGGCCCCATCCGCCATGACGGCGACGTGAGTCGGGTGCTGGATTGCATTGGGATCGAGGCGCGCCTCTGATGGCACAGGCCCCGCGACACCACCGCCATCGGGTCGAAACTCGATCTTGGACTGGGGGACGGGCACGCTCGCCGGATCCACAAACTGTATGGAATTGACCCATCCGTGCGCGCGGTCGCCGTCGAAGTCGAATTCCACCGTGAAGCGCTGCGGCATCGTCTCGGGGAGCGGAACTTTGACCTGGCCAAGGCCGGTCGCGCGCAGGAAACGCGCACCGTTCGATTCGGCGACCTCGAAATTGCCGGACACGAGGTCGAGGCGCTTCGGGAAGTCGCCGATGTTGTCGCCGGCGAAATCCTCGGCAAAGAGTACGTGGTCGCCCGGCACGAAGTCGTAGTTGACTAACACTGTGTTAGGCCCCGGGGCCGCGGCTCCGGCCGGCCCCGCGCCGCCCGCGCCGCCCGCGCTGTCCAGAGCCGGCTGAGCCGCGGCGGCCGCCTGCGCCGCCGCGGCGCTGATCGCCGCCGCCGAGTCGGCGCTCGACACCGGCTTTCCGCTCGCGTCGGTCACTTTGATGGGCTTCCCGCTGGCCTTCGCCTTGTTGATGCACGCGGCGTCGGTGATCGCGCAGACAACCGCCTGGGCCGCCTTGCTCACCGCGCTGTCCATGGCCTGATCGGCCTTGTCGTTGGCGACCTGCTTCGCCTTACTGCCTAACTTGCTGAAAATGCTCTGGCTGAGAGCAGGTTGGCTTGCGCCCGCGATCGCGGTGCAGACCAGGAGGAGTACTCCCGTGATGTGACGCATGGTTCTCGACTCCGCATGAAGTTCCATCGACCGACGAACCGACACCGCGCAATCGTGCCCCGGCGGTCTCGAAGATACCACTCGCCGGAGGAACAAGCACGCGCGCTGGCTAACGCGGACCGTGCACTGCCCTGCTCGCTTTGCCGAACGGCACAGCTCGCTTCGCGATCTTGAGCGACAACGCGGTTTCGGTCCGATAAAGCGAGAAAATCGCCGCGAACCAGACGTTTCACCGGAAGGGTCTCAGCACTATCGCCGGCAGACGCACCTTCGTTCTCTCGTCGGACCCCACGGGAGTTCCCGGTCGTCACGCGGCCTTCAACAATCTCAACACCTTGAGAGACGAAACCTTTCGGCTCATCACGCTCGGCCAGCTGGCGTTGATCGCCTCCGACGGGTCGGAGGACGCGTCACTCTCCACGCGGCGGCGAAAACTGGCTCTCCTGGCCGTTCTGGCTACCGCCGGCCGCCCGCTCTCGCGGGCCGTGTTGGCCGAGATGTTCTGGGGTGACCAGGACGAGGAGCGCGCCCGGCATTCCCTGAGCGATGCCCTGTCGCACCTGCGGCGGGTGCTCGGTCGCGACGCGATCGCCTCGCGCCAGACCGACGTGTGGATCGCCCCCGACTGCAAACTCACCGTCGACGCGCTCGAGCTGGCCGCGGCAGCGGCCGCGCGCGACACGGCGCGGGTGGTGGAATTGTATGGGGGCCCATTCATGGACGGCGTGAGCGTGCCACGCTCGTGCACGTTCGAGGAGTGGGTGGCGCGCCAGCGCGACCGTCTCGAGCGTCTGTTTCTCAGCGCCTGCGACGGCCGCTGCTTCCGCCTGGCCCGCTCTCGCGAATGGGACGAGTGCGCGATGCTCGCCGCGCGCTGGCTCGGTATTGCGCCGCTGTCAGTGGACGCGGCGCTCTACCGGCTCAACGCGCTCAAGGCGCCGCTCACGCGCGACGCTTATGCCCGCGCACTCGTGGCGTACGACCGACTCGTCCGCCGCTTGCGCGACGAATACGCGCTGGCACCGGACCAGCGGGTGTCCGTGTTAGCCACGGACATCGCGGCGTGCCTTCGGGCGGCGCCGGCGGCGGGTGTGGCACAGCCGGCGGCCGCGGCCCCGTTCGAGAGTGCCGCAGCGGGCGCCACCGACGCGCCGCACGCTGCTCCGGCATCGCCGGCACGGTTAGGCAGAGCGTCGCGCTGGGTCACGGTCGCCGGGAGCATCGGGATCACGCTGCTGTTGGCGGCGCCCGGCGGCCACGGCGGGCGGGCACCATTGCCTAACGGAGGGCCGGTCGTGGCGGTTGCGCCCGTGCGGGTGCTGGGCGCCGACGCGTCGAGCGCCTGGATCGGCGCCGCGATCGCACAGCTCGTGGCCGCGGACCTGGCCGACTCGGGGCAGTTGACTGTCGTCCCGCCCGAGCAGGTGCTCAACGCCGAAGGCGGGGCGATGGCCGCCTCGGACGATGCGACGCGCACGCTCGGTGACCGGCTCGGCGCAACTTGGATAGTGGACGGCGGCCTGGTTCACGGCGACACGCTCTACCTGCTCGACGTGAGCGTGCGCGAGGCGTCGTCGGGGCGCGTCGTGCAGCTCTTCACCGTGACAGGACGCGAGATGGCGGGTCTGGCGCGCCAGGCTGCGATGCGCCTGCGCTCGACCGCGCTGCGGCCGGCGAGCGGAGCACTCGCGGGCGTGAGTCGGCCGGCCGCCGAAAGCGCGTCCTCATACGCCGGCCATTCCTAGCTTAGCTCAGCTGTGCGATAAACGGCGCATTCCCCGCACATCAGCACGACATAGACGCGGTGTCATAATAGGCGACATACCGTGCACCGTACTCGATTGTCTGCAGGAAATGCAGAAATCGGTTGACATCAGCGCGGCGCCGAGCCTAGTTTGCTGATGGAGCTGCGCTCCTGAACTCCGGGAGCGTGATCGTGTTTCCCATCCCACGCAGCAGGCCCCACCATGAAGCTCATCACCTGCATCATCCGCCCGGAACGACTCGCCGTCGTCAAGGAAGCGCTGTTTCGCGCCGGGGTTACCGGCATCACCATAAGCCGAGTAAGCGGACACGGCGGAGAACGTGAGGTGGTGGAGCACTACCGCGGCTCGGCCCTCGTCCTCGAGTTCCGCGACAAGGTCAAGCTGGAGATGGCCTGCTCCGAACCCTTCGTCGAGCCGACCATCGATGCGATCACGTCGGCTGCCCGCACCGGGCAGGTCGGCGACGGCAAGATCTTCGTGCAGCCGCTCGATCGCGTCGTGCGGATTCGCACCGGCGAGCGCGACAACGCGGCGCTTACGCCGGTCACGGCGGACGAAGTTCAGCGCAAGGCAAAGGGCACACTGGCGGCTGTGTCATGATCGCACCGCCCGTAGACGCGGGCGATACGGCTTGGCTGTTGACGTCGACCGCGCTCGTGATGGTGATGCTGCCGGGCCTGGCGCTTTTCTACGGCGGTCTCGTCCGGCGATCCAGCTCCCTCAACACCCACATGATGACCATCGCCGCGTTAGGCGTGGTGGGCGTGCAGTGGGTGCTGTGCGGCTACTCGCTGGCCTTCGCGCCGAGCGCGCCGTGGATTGGCGGCCTTGCGTGGGTCGGCTTCGCGCACGTCGGCGCGGACGCGAACGCCGCCTACGCGGCCGGCGTCCCGCACCTCGCCTTCGCCGCCTTCCAAGCGATGTTCGCCGCCATCACCGTCGCACTCATCTCGGGTGCGGTGGTCGAACGCATGCGATTCCCTGTATATCTCGCGTTCGCCATCGCATGGACGACGCTGGTGTATGATCCGCTCGCGCACTGGGTGTGGGGCGACGGCGGCTGGCTCCGCTCGTTAGGCGCGCTCGATTTCGCGGGCGGCACGGTGGTCCACGTGAGCGCGGGCACGTCGGCGCTGGTCGCGGCCGCGATGTTGGGCAAGCGGCGGGATCTCGGTCGCGCGTCGCTTGTGCCGCACAACGTCCCGCTCACCCTCCTCGGCGCCGGGTTGCTGTGGTTCGGATGGTTCGGATTCAACGCCGGCTCGGCGCTCTCCGCGTCGGGAGTCGCGGCTAATGCGTTCGTCACCACGAACACCGCCGCGGCGGCAGCGCTCACCGTGTGGATGCTCATCGATCACGTGCGGACCGATCGCTCGACCGCTGTCGGCGCGGCCACCGGCGCAGTGGTCGGCCTCGTCGCCATTACTCCCGCCGCCGGCTACGTGACGCCGCTCGCGGCCATCGCGATCGGCGCGATCGGCGCGGGTGCGAGCTACGCGGCCATGCAATTTCGGGCGCGCACGAAAGTCGACGACGCCCTCGATGTGTTCGCGTGTCATGGCGTGGCCGGCATCACTGGTGCGCTGCTCACCGGTGTTTTCGCGACGAGGGCGGTGAACCCGTCGGGGGCCGATGGTCTCTTGGCTGGACACCCGGCCCAACTCGGTGTCCAGGCGATCGCGGTGGCCGCAGCCATACTGATTGCCGGCGCCGGCACCGCATCGATTCTGGGAGTGCTACGCGCGTTCGGATCGTTGCGCATTGCGCTCGCGGATGAGATCGCGGGCATCGACGCCTCGCAGCACGGCGAGCAGGCGTACCACGACGGCGACTTGGGCGAGCCTGCAGGCGGAGATGTCGCGCTTGGGGGCAGCGTGCTGATCGCGGCGAGCGAGATGAACGAAGAGCAGGGACGACTCACCGGCGCTCTGCTGGCGTAGCATTCGGCGGAAGAACGGGCCCCGTAACGGGGCCTTTTTTTGTCTGGTCTGCCCAAGGGCGGCGCGCAGTGGAGCGCTCTGTTACACGTCGGTCAGCGCTTCGTCCCGAGATTGTACGCTCCTGCGCCACCGACATCGATCTCCGTGAAAATCCTCTCATGCTGCGGGCGACGCTTGCGGCGCGAGCAGTCAGGGGCACCGTTGGTCACCCTGCAACGCCTTCCCAAAATCGCCGTGAGCGCGCGTCCACTCATTGCCTGTCTGCTGTGCGTGATCGCCGGTGCTTGCTCGGCCGGCCCTCCCACCATTCACCTCGGCGTTGCCGGCCCGTTCGCCCAGCCGTTCGGCGATATGAACAAGAAAGGTATCGAGATGGCTATCGCCGAGGTGAACGACTCCGGCGGTGTTCGCGGGAAGCATCTCGAGCTCGACGAACGCGATGACGGGGCGGACGGCGCAAAGGCAGCGGGCATCGCGCAGGACTTCGCCGCGAATCAGGCCATCGTCGGTGTGGTGGGTCACGTGACGTCGGGTGCGATGGTAGCGGCAGCGAAAGTGTACGACGCCGGACGGCTCCCGGCGATCGCGACGTCGGCGACGACGCCCGAGCTCACCGGCATGTCGCCGTGGGTGTTCCGCGTGATCTCGAGCGACTCGAGCAACGGCATCACGATCGCGCACTTCGCCGAGAGCATGGGACGCAAGCGCGCCGCCGTGCTGTACGAGAACGACGCGTACGGCCGAGGGCTTGCCTCGAGTTTTCGGCGCAGCTTCACCGGGCAGATCGTGAGCATCGATCCGATCTCCGCGAACGTCACGAACGCCGAGCCGTACATCGCGTACTACAAGACGCGATCGCCCGACGTGGTGTTCGTGGTCGGTACGCAGAACTCCGGGCTCGTCGTGCTGCACGAGGCGAAGCGCGAGAAGTTCGCAGCCGACTTTTTGGGCGGCGACGGGTGGACCGGGATCGTCACCGATACGGCGATGTCCGAGGGCGTGTACGTCGGCACGGCCTTCACGGTGGAAGATCCACGGCCGGAAGTGCAGCGGTTCGTCGCCGATTTTCGCGCGCGGTATCACGAGACGCCGGATGCCTACGCCGCGTTAGGCTACGATGCGGCGCGGATGATGGCGCGGGCGATTCAGGAGGCCGGGCCTAACCGCGCGGCGATCCGCGCGTACCTCGCGTCGCTCACCGACGAGACCGCGTACCATGGCATCACCGGCGTGCTGCGGTTCGGCGCCGACGGCGATCCGCTCACCTCATCGTATCGCATGACGCGCGTGCACGGCGGTGCGTTCGAGCTCGTGACGCCGGGCGCGGGGAGTGCGCAATGAGCGAGTCGACGTTCACACCGATGCGCCGGACGACCACGATTCGGGCGCGCCTGCTGCTGGGATTCGGCGCGCTGGTCCTGTTGTTGATCACCGCCGGCGTGCTGGCGCGCGCGTCGATGAGCGCCACTGCGACCACGGTGGACCACGTGCTCGAGGACATCCAGCGCGAGAACCGGTTGGCGGCGGAATTCACGGCCGACATCGCGCGCGGGTTAGGCGCGGCGAACGCGTACCTCGCCACGCACGACTCGGCGACGGGCGAAGCGTTCCGCCGGTTCAGCTGGGACGCGCACGAGGTGCAGCGTCAGATGAACGCGCTGCCGCGCCAGTCGGCCGATGAAATCGCGCTCATCTCCGACATCGACTCGCGATTGAGCGATGTCGAGGTGCGGTACAACCTCGCGCACCGGCTGCTCGACCTCGGGCGCGGGCCCGTCGCGCAGGCGCAGGCGGCCGCGGCGCGTCCCGTTGTCGACACGCTGCTGGGGCAGATCGATCGGTTAGGCCGGCTCAAGGCGAACAAACTGGTGATCGCCTCGTCGCAGCTGCGGGAAGACACGGACCGCCGGTCGCTCATCCTCCTCGCCGTGGTGGCCATTGCGTTAGGCGTCGCCGCGACGATCACGATCCGCACGGTGCGGTCGATCGATCGCCCCCTGCGGGCGCTCGTCGGCCACGCGCGGCAGTTGAGCGGCGGCGATCTGGCCGCGCGCACGACGGATCCGATGCCGGAAGAGTTCCAGCGTCTGGCCGAGGCAATGAACCACGCCGGCGACTCGCTGTCGAAGGTGGTGTCGGTGACATCGGGGACGGCGCAGCAGGTCGCAGGATCGGCCACCGAGTTGGCTGAGGCGTCCACACAAATTTCCGATGCCGCGAGCCAGGTCGCGTCCGCGATGTCGGACGTGACGTCGGGCGCGTCGAATCAGGTACAGCAGCTACGAGACATCGACAACGCGCTGCAGGTGATTCGCCAGCGCGCGGACACCGTGCGCGGCGGCGTGCACGACGTGAAAGGGCTGGCGCACGAAATCGCTGAGTCGTCGGCTGCGAAGCGGCCGGAGCTCGAGCGCGCGCTGGACTTGCTGCTGCAAATCAAGACGACGGTCGAAGCCGCGGCAACCGAAGTCCAGGCGTTGAACGACACGACCGCGACCATCACAACGTTCGCCGATACGGTGCGCGGCATCGCCGACCAGACAAATCTGTTGGCGCTCAACGCGGCGATCGAGGCCGCGCGCGCTGGCGATGCCGGCCGCGGATTCGCCGTCGTTGCCGCCGAGGTACGAAAGCTCGCGGAGCAAGCCCGTTCGGCGTCGGCAACCGTGGTGCAAATGACGCGGTCGATCACCGAGCGGATGGCGCGCACGTCGGAAGCGATGCAGGATGGCGTGACGCACGTCGCCGAGATCGAGCGCGCGGCGCGCGGCATGGACGACACCCTGTCGGTGATTGCGTCGGCGTCGGAGCGCACCCGCACCACGGCGTCGGGCGTGGGCGTGGCGGCGGAAGAGAATCTGCGCGCGGTGGAACAGGCGGCCACGGGCATCGCAGCGATTGCGCGCGTTGCCGAGTCGCACGCGTCGGCGGCCGAAGAGGTGACGGCGTCGAGTGAAGAGCAGAGTGCTGCATGCGAGCAGATGAGTGCGACAGCGGCCACGCTGCATCGCGGTGCGATGCGACTGAGGGAATTGGTGGACGGACTCGGCGCGCGCACGAACGGAAACGGCGCGCACTAGCCGGGGAAGCAGCCGCCGAAGGCTGCTGGCGGGAAGAGGGAAGCAGCGGCTTGCGCCGCTTGAGGGAAGCGGCGCCCTACGGCGCCTGTGGGATGTTCCACAAGACTTGCCGCAGCGCGAGATTTATCGCAGCGTGAGCGTGTCCCCCAGCGAAGCGCTTCCCGCAGCGACAGCGCTTCGCTCAGCGAGAGCGCTTCCCCCAGGCGGCGCCAGCCGCCGCTTCCCTGAACGGAGTTCCCGTGCCACTACTCCACAAGATGACCACCACCGCGATGTCACTCGACGGCTACCGCGTGGTGCAGAATCTCGGAATCATCCGGGGCATCGTCGTGCGGTCGCGGTCGATTGTCGGCAACATTGGCGCGGCGTTGCAAACGTTGGTGGGCGGCAACATTTCGCTGCTCACCGATTTGTGTGAGCGGACGCGCGAAGAGGCGTTCCAGCTCATGTTGACGCACGCATCCGAAGTGGGAGCCAACGCCGTGATCGCGGTGCGCTACGACGCAACCGAGGTCATGAACGGCGTGACCGAAGTTTTGTGCTACGGCACGGCCGTCGTGGTGGAGGGCGAACAGGGCGCGGCTGCGTAGCGTCGTGCGCGCGACACTTGTCACGTCGCTGCGCCGCTCCTATGCTCTCGGTATGGTTCTCGCGGCGCGTGTCCGCGTGGAGGAGCATGCCCTATACTCGCATCGTACAGATCAACGTTAGGAGTCGTGCCGCGGCCGCGGCGTTGGGCGTCGCGGCTCTCGTGGCGGGCGGCGTGCTGCTCGCATTCGGATTGACGCTCGTGGCGGGCGCGGCGGTGGTGGGTGCGGCAGCTGGCGGCGGTCTGTTGCTGTATCGCCGGCTGGCCGGGCGGAGGGAGCAGCGCGTTCGGCCGCGGCACGGGCTCGACCCGTCGCTCGAAGTTTTTCCGGCGCGGCGGTCGGAACCGCCCGGGCTCTCACCGCGGTCCCGCTAGCGCCGGCTGCCTAACGAAACGCTCCGGCGGCGAGGGACACGATGCGCAGGGTCTCACACGTGATGCGCGGCGCGGCGGCGGCGGGGCTCTCGGCCGCGCTCACGGCGGCAGCGGGTCATTCACGGGGTGGTCTCATGGCGTTTTCCATCACATCTCCGGCGTTTGCGGCCAACGGCTCGATTCCCTCGGTGTACACGTGCGAGGGGCGCGACATCGCGCCGCCGCTGGCGTGGAGCGGCGCGCCCGCGGGCACCAAGGCGTTCGCGCTCATCGTGGACGACCCGGACGCACCGGATCCCAAGGCACCGAAGATGACGTGGGTGCACTGGGTCGCGTACGATATCCCGGCGACGGCCAACGGCCTGCCGGAGGGTGCGACCACCGGCCAACTGCCTAACGGAACACGCGAAGGCAAGAACGACTGGAAGCGGACCGGCTACGGCGGGCCGTGTCCGCCGACCGGCCGGCACCGGTACTTCTTCAAGCTGTACGCGTTAGGCGCGGCGCTGGGCGATCTGCACGGTCCGTCGAAGGCCGACCTCGAGAAGGCCATGAAGCCGCACGTCATCGGGACGGCGCAGCTCATCGGGACGTACGAGAAAACGCACTGAGGCCGGGCGCACGGATGTCCGCGCGCCGCTACCGTCCTACTGCGAGTTAGGCAGCCGCTCGATCGTCGACTTGATGGTCTGCGTGATCGGCGCACTCTCCGAGATGGCGTTCTTCATCGTCAGGTCGATGCGCTGCGTGGACTGGGAGCCAAGGTATACGCCATCGTGGCTCAACACGTGGACGGAGTTCACCGAGCCCTGTCCCAGGAGCGTGACCTTCTCGCTGTCGGCGGCGGCCGATGACTGTCCACTCTGCACGATGTCGGTGTGCCGGACGACGCGCCACGCGGGCTTGCCGTTCACCGTGGTATCGCCGGTCACCCGTGTTAGGCTGATGGCGCGCGCGGTGACGTCGAAGCCGTCTTTGTCGACGTGGTCGGTGGTGGTGTCCGCCCAACTCGTGCCGGCGGCGACGGGTTTGTTGGGGAAAGACACGAGGAAGCGGCGAAATGCGCGGTAGAGCGCAATGAGGTCGGCATCGGTGGTGCCGGCCGGCGGGTCGAACCGATAGACCTTGCCCCGCGGCGAAATCAAACCCGTGAGCTTGTCACCGAAGAGGTGGCGGACGTCGGGTGCCGGTGCGTCGAACTTGCTCGAGACGGCGACGGAGTCGAGCGTGATGTCGAACTGCAGCGTGTCGCGCGACTTGGCGGACAGCTTGAGCGTCACGAGCTGCGTGGTGGTGACGTCGAACTCGAACGGCGCGCGACCGCCGCCCTGGACCTGCTCGCGGTGGTTCTCGGTCACCAGGCGATAGTGCTGGGTGCCTGGCGCGTACGCAAAGTTGCCGCTCTGCGCCGCCGCGCCAACGCCTAACGTGACGCAGAGGAGGAGGCCGAAGCCGGCAAGGGCGTGTCGCATGACGAGCTCCTTCGAGAAACAGGTGTACTGCGCGCACCGGCAGCCCAGCCGGCCGCCGCGTCCTCTCCGTTAAGCATACCACCGGCCACGGGCGATTCCGAGGCCGCCGAGCGGCGGGCGGTCGTCAGTTTGAATGGCGCCTCCGTGTGGTCGGCTGTCGCTCGCGCGGTAGCTGCCCTCGAGCGGATCATTGGGAGGGTCTCCGTGACAGAGGTTCAAATGATAACAGCAGGGGCGTCGCGGGGGACG
>Ga0157370_10006533_pt1 | contig 12836 bp, 8 predicted proteins | sample C35metaG_FD_113463 | JGI IMG/M metagenome (GOLD analysis project Ga0157370, IMG submission 113463) | Corn rhizosphere microbial communities from Kellogg Biological Station, Michigan, USA - C3-5 metaG | ecosystem: Host-associated > Plants > Roots > Rhizosphere > Soil | place: USA: Michigan...
ATTATATCGCACCTTAAGGTATTCGAGTGGAGACTGTATGTGAAAATTCTTTCGCAATCGCACCCAGTAAACAGGAAACACTTTAGCGCTCGCTACGACAACAACTCCAACCGGGAATGCCCACCACATATACATAGTAAAGCCATATGTATAGGCAACTGCCGCGTACGCAACAAACACAGCGCCGCTGTGGCCGGAAACATGATGAGAAATACCTGCTAACCACCAAGGTAATTTCCCTCCTGCAACAAAATAATCTTCAGAATTTTTACTGCTGAAATAGGACCAAATACCTACTATAACCATACTTAAAAAGAAGAGAATAATAACAATTAAATCGAGTTTATTGAAAGTCATTTTTTTAATTTAGTCGTTGATTATTTGAATTTGTCCCTTTCCTTATATTATAGAAGCATCTCTTCTTTTCCCTTTAAGATTTAGTCTAATAAAAATTTTAAACTGTGTCACTTCAAAGTCAGACAAATGAGCAAGTCATGGTATAAAACACTTTACTATTACCTGCAGTCCTTGCCCAAGCAATAGGCTGTGTTATGTCATCGAATAACACCATCAAAGACACCCCCTACTATAAAATAATTCTTAGTATTCTTGTTCTTAAAATATGACCAAAAATGGGATTCGCACTCATCCCACAGGCTCTTTTTTTTAAATCGATAACCATATTGTTATTTCAATACAAAAGCTTAGAAATAATTAATAATTAACCAAATTCAAGTTGACCAAAAAATTCAGGTAAATGAAAATCTGGATTTTCAGCATAAATCCTATTCCATGTTAAAAAATGAGGAATTGGTAATTCATCTCCACATTTAAAAAAATTCCCACGGACATTTTTTCCAACTAAAGATTTTAAATTATTATATTTAAACACTTCAATTGGTATAACCAGTGTTATTTGCCATGCAAAATTTGTAGAGGCAGGTTGCACTGATGATTTAATTATTATGGTTTTCCTAATTTTATTAATTATATTTTTAGATAAAATTTTTCTATTTACTCTATCATACCCATAACCCATTAAGCAAATACCAACACAGTTTATCTCAATATTATAGTATTCTTTTTCAGCCCCAAAAGAAATAAAAAATTCTACACAATTATCTTTATGGACCGGATCATTTACATGATGCATAGAAACTATAATTACATCTTCATTAACATAATATTTTAGCAAAATAGCAGTACCTATATGCGCAATAGAAAAGCTTGTTTGGCAATTGCTCGTCAACTTACTCCAAGGTTCATTATCAATATGATGTTTAGGTAATGAATCCATTAATATAGTTATCTCTTCGATAACGGTGTCTTCGCTGACAGAATGTATTAATGGAATATGTATTTTTTTCATAAAAAAAAATAGAAAATTAGTATGATTTTTTTCAGGTAATCAGAATAATATTATTACATCTGAATAAACAATCTTCCTAAGTTATAAGAAATAATATGTTTTCAATCAACGTTATAGATGTGTCTTATTGTTGACTATTTTTAGGACTCGACTATTTTTTTCTGGACAATCGGTCATATAGACTATTTACTTTGATATTTCTTATCCGGTTTTCTTCTTCAATTTCTGAAGGCTTTAGAAAACCTTTATTCAACTGAGTAAACCTATCATCAAGACTTTTTGAACTTACCAATAGTCCCTTTAACTTATCAAGAACTACTGGTTTTTGAATGTCATTGAAAGTAGTTCCATTAACCTGCTTCTCGATAACCTGATAACGTAAATAATAATCACGAATATCAGCCATTAACTTAAAATGCTCGTACTCTTGCTGATTTTTCACAGGTCTAAGTGCATATAGCGTTTTTAATGCTAGATGGTTACTATCCAATAATTGCTGTATTGTCATTGCAAATGGAGCATTTACTTCACCTTGCCTAATTTCATACGGTGAAGTTTTTAGCGCATTCCAGAAAGCAACTGATTGTTCTTTGTTAAATCCAAAATGGTCTTTGCAATATTTTTCTATAAAATCTTCTATATACAATGGCTGCATAGATTTTAAACTTTGATTATAAGCATCTATCAGAATATTAAAACCAGAAAGTGGATATACGTGGCGAATGGCATATATTTCAGAAACGTCTGACGAGGATTCAAAAACCTGAGAGTAAACTCCAGAGGTGGACCATGAAGTCATGATAACACCTTTATAGCCTAATTTGCGCGCTACAGGAATAAAATCACTAATGTTTTTAAAGTGCTTTTCCCACTGGGTTAGATTATAGTTATCAGGACTTGATCTTAAAGCCGGAGCACCCCATATTTCAAAGCCGCTTTCCATTAATTTTTGATGGTCCCCAAAGTGGTTCAAATCCCAGCCATAGTTCCAATCAACAAAAACAGTCCCCTTAGGTAGAGACTTAATAGCTTCAGGATATTTTAATGCAATATCCGCCCAAAGAACAGGCCGCTTACCTAATTTAATAACAATATCACATAGCATTTTAATATAGTCTGTATACAATTTGGATTTCCCTTCTTTCGCTGCTTTTACCCTGCATTTTTCATCATGGCCAAGCAAATAGGTTTCATCTCCTCCAATATGAATATATTTTGAGGTATGTGTGGAAGCCAATTCGGTATACAAATCAGTAAATAGTGCACTATCGCCTTCTTTTTCCAGCGGACAAACCTGGGAGTAGTCTTTTTGATCTTCACGCAAGTTTTTATATCTTTCATTACGGAGAATATACTCTACATGACCAAAGCTCTGCTGTAATGGAATAACATCAATATCCAGACTATCACAGTATTTTATAAAAGACACAATCTGCGCTTTACTGTAAGCATATCTGTTTGGTATTAGCGGATGTTTTTCAAAAGGATAAGTACCTTCCCATTCCATAATCAGGGTATTCATGCCTCCATTTTTTTCTTTTAGCGCAAAGTCTCTTAGCGCTGCCATCGTCATGACCTGAACCCTTAAATCCAGGTGAAACCCCCTTACCGGAAATGTATTTAATTCTGTGGCAGATTGAGCAACGGTCGTATGCGCATAGATCAAAAGCAAGAAAGCAGGTAAAATTTTTTTGATTAACTTAAGAATCATCATAGCAAAAAGATTTAAATTAGTTTATATATGGCTACAGAAATGTGATGACCAATAAATGATCAAAATATTTAAATACTCTATTTTTTATACCGAAAAACATTTATCAATTCTACAGGATTTTTACTCAATTGCTTAGAGAAATTAGCCGCCTTGTAAAACGACATCATAAAGTCTCCTTCTTTTTGTATGTCACCAACATCACTACGCCGCCCTTGTGCCCACGCCTTTTTTATCGTGGATAAAAAGCTTTCATCTTCCTTGGCTACCTGTTTAATATAATTATTTACTGATTCCGTATCAAATTTTAGGGAATTTGCAAATGTTAGCAAATTGTTCTGTCTGCTATAGATGTATTGCAAAAATTCAATACTTAATAGAAAGTTATTAAAGTCATTTTTATTTTTCTTTATGACCGCCTTTTTTTTAAGTAATAAATTTTTTATTTCACCAAACGGGTTGTCAACAGGCGTGTTATTCATCAAAACATTTTTAATGTCTTGATCAGTTGACCAAAGCATGAATCTATGACTGGAATTTTGTGCGCAAGAACTTTGTGGTGCTTTTTCATAAGCATTCCGATATATTTTTTCCCAATTGGCATCCCAAGTAGCATTAAAATGGTCTTTAACAAAAGCTGGTAGAGCCTTCATATAATCATAATTCCCCTTATTTTTCAAAATTTCTGCAGCAATCGTATAAGAATCCCATTGGCTGTTTTGAAGATACTTTTGAGGAACCCAATTGGAAAGTATAATTCCGAGGTTGTTAGGATCATCTAAGTTACAGTAAACTTCTGCGTAGGCATTGATATTTTCGAATTGATAACTGCCAACACGAGGTCCCCATCTGCACCAACTCACAGCTGGGCAGCCTATTACTTGAAATCCCTTATTCAATACTGTGTTTGCAATACTATCTACGGTTTTTTTATTGGTTTCCCAGTAATTCCAGTCCATTATCACAATATCTCTGTTGAGCAAATCAAGAATCTCTTTTTCATGATAAATGGGAACATCTCCCCAAATAATTGTTTTTTTACCTAATGCTTTTACATAGCCATTTAATGTATTTACATATCTTGCCCAAATCTGCGATTTACTTTTTGTCTTTAATGCTTCTATCGACATTTCGCTACCTCCCCAATTTACTTCATCGCATCCAATATGGAAATAATAAGAAGGGAAAATAGTAGCAATCTCGGTATATAAATCTTTCATTAAATTAAGTGTAGTATCACTTACAGGAGAGACAGAATTAAATTCCTTTCCAGTTGTTCCATCATTGAGAGATTTATAACGGTCAGTCTCAGTAATATACCTTGCATGGCCAAATGATTCAACCTCCGGAATTATTTCTATCCCTTTACTTTGGCCGTATTTAACTATCTCTTTTAATTCCTGAGCCGTAAAGGCTCCTTTACATGTTTTAAGTTCTGGATGAGATTTAAATTGATATGCGGATCCTTCATCATCTGTTAATCTAAAAATAATTGAATTCAATCCTTCTTTATGGCAAAAGTCTATAAGTTTGAAATAATAATCCAAAGATTCTATAGTACGTGGAGCATCTATCATAAATCCTCGAAATGGCTTATTTCTTTTGTGATCCGAACCTGGAGATTTGACGATAAAACTTAATAATAAAATAATCCCTATACTAACCAATAATTTTTGAATAGCTTTCATAATTTTCTGTTTTGAATTGATTAAATCATTTATTTTACTAATTCACTTGAATGAGCAAACGCCAACTTCAACCACCCGTTAATAACCGGGATTTTGTTCCATTTTTGCGCCAATATTTAGATCAATTTGATTTTGAGGGATTGGGTACAAGGTATCAAAATCCTGAATGTTTGCTCCCGGAAAGATAGGATTGTTGTTATATAATTTAACTCTTTCCACTAACTTGCCCATTCGGCGTAATGTTAACGACCTCCATTCTTCACCGTAAAGTTCTCTTGCTCTTTCGTCCAAAATATAATCCAGATTCACATCCCCCGGTTCAACAGGAGTAGCATTGGCTCTTCTCCTAATTTCATTAATATCCGAAGCTGCCGCTACTAAATTATTCATATGAACATAGGCCTCAGCTCGCAATAGTAATGTTTCAGGAAGACGAATGGCATATATATCCTTGCTTGTATACCCTCCACCGGATTGCGCCGGATTATCAAAATGATTACTTGGATCAGCAATCTTCATAAAGTAAGGAAAAAGATACTGACTCGTATCTGCAAGTGAATTTCTGGAGCCAGGAGGATAAGCACTAAAATCAATTTTTTTCTTATAATATGCGGAACTTGGATTATCATAATAAAAATTCCTCTTTATATTATGTTCAGCATTCCTAATATCATTATTCCAGTCACTTTGCCAAATATTATAAGAAAGATAATTAGTAGGACGCATCCAGCCTACTGGACGCCCTAATGTATCAGAATATCCTGTGTAAATGCCATTAACAAGTTCACCGCGGAAGGCTGCAAAGCCGTCAGGAGTATTTCCCATTCTAAAATATGCAGGCCCAAAAACTCTTTCTCCCGCATTAGTTGACCCTCCAACGATAAGCGGTTCATACTGAATCACCCAGATAGCTTCAGTGTTTTCTGCCAGATTTTGGTTCCCATAACCAAATAGATCAAAATAGACATCCCCTGATCCAAATACATCATGTCCTAATCTTGTTCCAAATCGACTTTTCATTAAAGCATAGTGGTATCCATCTATAACCTTTGAAGCGGCATCAATGGCTAACTGATATTTTGCCTCATTTATATAAAGTTCACTTAACAAATCCCAGGCTGCTCCCTGAGTTACCCTGCCTGGAGCTTCTTCGCTGCCCGGAACTGGTAAATGTGCAGCAGCGAAAGAAAGATCATTTTCCATAAAACTATAAACATCTGCCTTGGGCGCTCTTACAAAATCCACTTTTGCCGATGTAACAACAGTATCAACAAGTGGTACATCACCGTAATATGTAGTAAGAATCCTATACGCAAATGCTCTGAAAAACCTTGCCTCAGCCAAATAGGCATTCTTTTGATTATCATCTGTCCAAATAATGGAATTGGCAGCATTAATCCCCCTAATAAGAACATTAGCGCGTTGAATAGCTTGATAATTTAAAACCCAAAAGCCGGAAATGTAAGTATTTGAAGGATTAAAAAATGTTGAATAGTCGGTTAAAAAGCGGGCACTTCCCGGATCTTCACCATAGTATGCGACATCTGTACCCATTCCGTATAATTGAGTAGCATTATCATTGATTCCGTAAAACCAATTCCCACGCACCTGGGAATATAATCCTGCTACCCCTTGCCTAATACCAGGAAGAGTGTTATAGGCATTCTCTGGTGCCAAAAAATCAAGCGGAACTTCTTTAAGCACATTCTTATTACAAGAAGAGAATATCAAAATCGTAAATGCTAATAACAATAATAGCTCCGCATGGAATAAATATAAATATTTTTTCATTTTTATAAATTTTTGATTTTATAATTATTTAATTTTTAATTATTTTGTCCATATCAGAACGTAAGCCTGACACCTCCAATAAAATTTCTCATTAGAGGTAAATTGCTTACACCAGTTTCCGGATCCCAGCCTGACCAATTGGTCCACGTATAAACATTCTTGCCTGCTAAATAAACCTGACATGATTCGACACCTATAGTTTTTAATAATGCCTTGCCAAACTTATAGTTAATAGAGATGTCCTGCAATCTCACAAAACTTCGGCTTTGATAAACTCCACTCCACACAGCGGGTGCATAATAAATTCCTGCAGAATTGTTGACTCCATTTTCAGGAGTCCAGTAAGGACGAACTGCCGTTAGGTTCGTCCTTATTATAGCAGCTGACTCGTAACCTGCGGGCGCAGATGAAGCATTGATAACAGACCCATTATCTGACATATAATATCCATTGCCTCCCTGAATTGAGTTAAGAAAAAAGGAAAATGAGAAATTTTTATAAGAAAAGGTATTACTTATACTGAAACGGTAATTTGGTGTTTTGTATCCAATAACCTTCCTGTCGTCGTTGGCTTCAATAACTCCATCTTTATTCTGATCGACATATTTGAACTGACCTGGGTACCAATTTTTCAAAATATTGCCAGAGTAAAGGTCTTTTTCCGTCCAGAGCCCTCCTGACATTTGATAATCATATATAGAATTTATAGGCTGCCCAACAAACCAAGAGTTTCCTATATCTGCATCATGCTGGCCACCATAAAGTTTACTGATCTTATCTCTGTTTAAAGAAAATGCAAAATCAGTTCTCCACTTAAAGCGGCCATCAAGATTAATAGTAGATAAAGCCAACTCAATTCCTTTATTTGTAATCCCTCCAATATTAGCAAAAACACTGGCGTATCCCGCAGTTGGCGGAAGTGCTCTTTGAACCAGCACGTTGGTTGTTTGTGCTTTATATACATCAATAGAGCCTGAAATTCTCTTATTCAAAAAACCGAAATCAGCACCGAAATTGGAGGAAGCAGTTTCTTCCCATCTCAGATCAGCGTTCCCTAAAGTACTTGGATAAACGGCTACAGCTGTTGCAGATCCGTAAACATAGGAATTAGTACCCATTCTTGAAAAGCTTGAATAGCTTCCGATTCCCTGATTTCCATTTTTACCATAAGATGCTCTAAATTTTAAATAGAAGCTTTCGTCTCTTAGAAATGATTCATCAGTAGCCACCCAGCCAACTGAAATTGATGGGAATGTAGCAAATTTATGGTCGGATCCAAATCCGCTAAAGCCGTCTTGCCTTATAGTTGCAGTTAATAAATAGCGACTTTTAAATGAATAGTTAGCACGAGCCATATACGATATACCATTTGCTTCCGAAGCTGTTGATGCAACAGTGGCAATAGTACCAAGTCCCATATTATTATACCCTAGTACAGGGTTGTTGAACCCTTGAGCATCAAGGGTTGAGGTTTGATACTGGCTGTTTTCACGGCTATATAACAAGGTTGCATTAATCTGATGGTCTCCAATTGATTTATTATAAGTGACTATATTGTTAACAATCCAGTTTGTTCTTAAAGTAGGATTCTTGATTGCGTGGCCGTTATTAGTTGAGCCAAGAGGCGTGGTAACAGGATAGAAAGTATTATTATTACTATTGGAAGTGGTATTGGAATAATTCAATTCATAGGTTAAGCCTTTAACCCCGGGAATAATTATTTTGGCACTACCAACTAAAAAAAGATCATTGGAAAAGTTTTTATTAGTAACATATAAATTATTAAGTGGATAAGGCATATATGATTCGCCGGTAAGATACATGTCATAATCAGAAAAGCCGATCTTATTGTTTGCCAGAGGGCTGGCAAGTCTTGCAGCTGCCAGATCCACTGGCAATCCAGATTGATCACGATAGGAATAAGTAGAAATTAATCCTAAAGTGAGCCAATCCGTAACTTTACTTTCTAAATTAGTATGTAGCGTAAGCCTTTTAAAGTTATCATTTTTGAGAATTCCTGCCTCATTAGTATAAGAGCCTGATAGAAAGTAGGAAATCCTATCGCTCTTTCCAGACAGACTTAAATTATAATTTTGAATCGGAGCTGGCCTTAACACCTCTTTTACCCAGTCAGTTGATTTGCCTGCCTTGAAATTATCTTTTTCCTCCTGAGTGCGCAAACGATTAGCAACGATATCAGGATTGTTTACATCGGGCCTTTGTGGTTTGCCTGCATCACTTGTTGGACCTGTCTTATACCAGTTATATAAATCCTGTTCCCAATAATAGTCAACTAATCTGATAGCATATTGTTCAGCATTCATTACTTTCATTGGATTGTTGGTCATATCCTGAAAGCCATAATACATGTTAAATGATACAACAGGTTTACTGGTCTTCCCTTTTTTCGTTGTTACAATCATTACGCCGTTAGCAGATCTCGATCCGTAAACTGCAGCTGCACTCGCATCTTTGAGGATATCTATTGCCTCAACATCAGAAATATTAATATCAGAAATATTTCCATTATAAATAATTCCATCAAGGACAATTAATGGCTGGTCACTGGCTGAAAGGGAAGTTTGTCCCCTAATGGAAATTGTAGGTTCCCCACCCGCCCCTCCCACACCGTTTACATTTACTCCTGGGGCACTTCCCGATAATGCTTGAAAAAGGTTTGTGTTTGATTGTAGCGACTTATCGTCCATTGATATCCTAACTACAGAGCCTGTCAAATCGCTTTTTTTCTGAGTGCCGTACCCAACTACTACCACCTGATCAAGGGAAGCTACTTCCACCTGCAAACTAATATTTACTTCTTGTCGCCCGTTAATGGCAATAGTTTCTTCTTTAAATCCAATATAGGAAAAGAAAAGGGAATCGGGGGTGGAAATATTCCTCAAAACATAATGTCCTTTAGAATCTGTGGCAGTGGCTTTAGTAGATCCTTTTACCTGTACTGTAACCCCAGTCAAAGGTTGATTATCGGTACCTGAACGAACTGTACCTGATACTGTTTGTGCTTGTGCTGTAGAATTGAAGCTAATAAAAACAACTGAAATTAATAATAATTTAAAATACTTCTCGAGTTTTATAACTGGAATCTTCATAATTATAATTTTTTGATTTAATTTATTTTTTTGTTTCCAACTAACCATTCTTATTTTTATTTATGGAATAAGTATTTACGTAATTAGTTTGTCAAGTCAGTTTAAAGTTGCTACTCTTATTCACAACTGCTTAACAAATGTATATGAAGTGGAAAGAAAAATTGCAGTAAAAACACCGGTAAAAGATAAAAGCCTTATTACATCGTTTGAAATAGATTACTACAACGTTTGAAATAGTTCTATCGAATTTTTTCAATTTTACTTATATTGCATTAAAGCTCAACTGACATACTATTCGAAATGGGAAAAAGAAAAACATTAAAGGACATTGCAAACAAATTAAACATGTCTATTTCGACTGTTTCAAAAGCCCTTAATAATGATTCTTTCATCAGTACACTTACAAGAGAGAGAGTCAAAAATCAAGCAAAGGAATGGAATTATATACCAAATGAATCCGCTCGTAATTTTAAGTTAAATAAAAGCTTTACAATTGGATTAATCATTCCGGACTTACTCGATCAATTTTATGTTTTAGCAATTAATGGAATCGAAGAGGTTGCGACAAAAAAAAATTATAATATTATAATAACTCAATCACATGAGGATATTGCAAAGGAAGAAACTATAGCAAATACGATGATTCGAAACCGGGTTGACGGTATAATTATCTCGACTACGAAAAATACTATCAATACAGAATTCCTAAAAGAATTTAAATTTATTGGGATACCCGTAGTTTGTATAGTTAGAGAACCTCAGGATCATTCTTTTAATTATGTTACCATAAATAACCGGCAAGGTGCATTTAAGGCAACGGACTTTTTAATCAAGAGAGGGCATTTTAGAATAGCACATTTAATGGGACCCAACGCCTTACAGATTTCTCAAATTCGCTTTGAAGGATATAAAGAAGCTCTGGAAAAAAATGGAATCCCTGTAGATTCTACGCTAGTAAAAGTAGTGGATTTTAGTAAAAGGGAGACAGAAAAAGCAATGCAAGATTTAATGAAATTAAAATTTCCACCCACCGCAATTTTTACTTTCAAAAATGATGTTTCGTTAGACGCAATTGAATATTTGAAACGAAAACAGCCTGATAAACTTGGTAGAATTGAGTTTACAGATTTCGGTAATCTTCCTATGTTTCATTATTTGGATCACAAACCAGTAGCCTCAATTAAAGAAGATTTTAATGAATTGGGGAAACAAGCCGCCCAATTACTTTTTCAAATAATAAATGAAGAAAATGATGCTAAAAGCGAAATCTTCGGAAAAATTGAGATCCCTTGCAAATTGGTTGTCAATAAATAATTAGCCTCTTTTATTTAATAAACAATAATTTAAAGCGACCTTATTCCATAATGTTTGCGAACAGTCCAAATATTATTACAAAAGAACTCTATTAATTTGACCTGCCCCTTTTTTTATAACAAATCTACTCAATTCAAGATCATTCAACAATCTACTCATTTCCGCCTCCACCAAATGTTCTACATCTTGCTTTGCACTTAAATAATTTCTAAAAATCAGCCTTTACTTTATACTTTCCAAGCTTCACGGTAATATTCCCTGCTTAGGAATCATTTTTAATAGTGTTTGTTTTTTCTCCATAGCTCAGGGAATTATATTCTCACTTTTACCACCAACTTTTTAATTTCTTCTTTACCTATCATAGGTGCATGTACATCTCCCGGGAAAAATATGGCAAATTGTTTATCGGTAAGTTGAAAATACATATCAGGAACATCATCAAAGAATAAAACATCTTTCTCAGAATTATATTCACCTCTCTGTTCAAGGCAGTCCTGACGTGCTTTCCAGCCAATATGCTCTTTCCCTTTTATGCAAATTTGTATATCAATATGTTTATTATGGCATTCAAACTTTGCTATAGATTCCTCAATAGTTTTTCCCGGTTTTACAGAAACAATAGCACTTAATTGATCACCGTCAATACTATATTTCCCTGCTTCAATCTTCTCCAAATCAATCGACTTCAGATATTCAAATGCTTTTTCAAATAATGGATGCAAACAGAAATATTTCTCAGCGTTTTTTAAAGTATCTACAATCATAATTATTCATTTTTTTAATTATCTCTGAACTCTTCCACTCGCATCTCCTTTCATTAATCCTTGTACTTCATTCAAGGTTGCATGGTTCAAATCCCCTGGTATCGTATGTTTCAGTGCCGAAGCAGCCACGCCGAATTCCGCTGCGTCTTTTAAATTCATTCCTGAAACCAATGCATAAATAAATCCGCTTGCAAATGAATCGCCACTTCCAACTCGGTCAATAATGCGTACTTCATATTCTTTTGAATGATAAAATTCATTCCCACCATACACCAATGCACTCCATCCGTTATCAGAGGCGCTGTGGCTTTCACGAAGTGTGGAAGCAATATATTTGAACCCGAACTTTTCTTTCATCTGCTGAAATACATCTTTATAACCATCGAGGTTTAATTCGCCTTTGGTAACATCTGTTCCTTTACTTTTAAATCCCAATGTAGTTTCTGCGTCTTCTTCATTGCCGATACAAACATCTACATATTGACAAAGATTGGTCATTACTGCTTTCGCTTTTTCTTTGCTCCATAATTTTTTACGGTAATTCAAATCAATGCTTGTCGTAACTCCTTTTGCTTTCGCAGCTTTCAATGCGGCTTCGGTAAGTGCGGCGGCTTTATCGCTCAAAGCAGGTGTGATGCCGGTTGTATGAAACCACGAAGCGCCCTCAAATATTTTATCAAAATCAAAATCTGAAATTTCTGCTTCTGCAATTGCTGCATCTGCACGATCATAAATAACCTGTGAAGCACGCATGGAAGCGCCGGTTTCTAAAAAATAAATGCCAAGCCTTTTTCCGCCGCGTGCTACAAATTGTGTATCCACTCCGAACCTCCGCAAATGGTTGATAGCAGCCTGGCCAATTGCATTATCCGGCACTTTGGAAACGAAAACACCATTTAGCCCATAATTGGTGAGAGCCGCAGCCACATTGGCTTCACCGCCGCCATAGGTAACATCAAAACTATCAGCCTGTACAAATCTTTTAGAATTAGGAGTAGATAAACGAAGCATTATTTCTCCAAGAGTAACCACTTTTTTTACCATAACCTTTTAGAATTTAGTATAAAATGATTTTTTTTGCAACCTCCA
>Ga0157370_10006535_pt1 | contig 12836 bp, 17 predicted proteins | sample C35metaG_FD_113463 | JGI IMG/M metagenome (GOLD analysis project Ga0157370, IMG submission 113463) | Corn rhizosphere microbial communities from Kellogg Biological Station, Michigan, USA - C3-5 metaG | ecosystem: Host-associated > Plants > Roots > Rhizosphere > Soil | place: USA: Michigan...
CCCGCCGGGGCGAGACCCGGCCTCGGAAAAAAACCACCTCAATAACGTTCATACAACCAACCGAAAATCACCCGCACCAAGCAACGGCACAATACATAAGCCCCGTGCGCCAGCGATCAGGCCACCGCAACGGCCAGCGCCCCGCACAACTCCCTCGGAGATCAAGTTCATGAAAGCAACCTGGAACGGCGTCACCATCGCCGAAAGCGACGACACCGTGCTCGTCGAAGGCAACCACTATTTCCCGATGAGTTCGCTCAACCGCGATCACGTCACCTTCAGCAACCACAAGACCACCTGCCCCTGGAAGGGCACCGCAAGCTACTACTCGCTGCTGGTCGACGGCGAGCTCCACACCGACGCCGCCTGGTACTACGCCGACCCGAAGCCCGAAGCCGAGGAAATTCGCGACCGCGTCGCGTTCTGGAAGGACGTGAAGGTCAGCGCGTGACCACCGCCGCCTTCACGCCTCCCTTCATCGATCCCGCCGAACTGCCCGCCGCGCTGCGCGAGCAGGGCTACGCGGTGCTGAGCCCCCAAGGCGTCAGCGACTGGCTCGGCGCACCGCTCGCGCAACTCGAGGCACTGCACGCGGACTGGAACAACCTTCCACCCGACGACTACCTGAAGGACGGCGGCCGCTACCGCACGCGCCGCCATGCATGCTTCACCGTCGAGGCCGGCGACAACGCCACGCTCGAACAGGTGCCGCATCGCGCGCACTGGCAGCCGGTCGAATACAACGCGCTGCACGGCGGCATGCAGCGCTGGTTTGCGCCGATGCTGGCCGAGACCATCGTGCAGCCAGTGTGGCAACGCCTGCTGCAGCGCCTGGGCACCGCCGCGAGCGACATGCGCGGTGCGCCGCAGAAATGGTTCGTCGAGGCGCATCAGTTCCGCATCGACACCGCGGGCGGCATCGGCCGTCCGACCCCCGAGGGCGCGCACCGCGACGGCGTCGACCTGGTGGCCGTCGCGTTGGTCGGTCGTCAAGGCATCAAGGGCGGCGAGACGCGCGTGTTCGAGGCCAACGGCCGTCGCGGCGAGCGCTTCACCATGACCGAGCCCTGGACGCTGCTCCTGCTCGACGACGCACGCGTCATTCACGAATCGACGCCGATCCAGCCACTCGAAGAGGGCGGTGCGGGTTGGCGCGATACGCTCGTGATCACCTGCCGATCGCAAGGTTTCCAGGGCGATTGAAGTCCTTTGGCGGCACTTGCGGGTGTCGCTGGCACGAGTCCTACAGCCACCCACCGGTGTAGCGGTTAAATTCGGGACCCGGTTCGACTTCGAGCCGTGTCTGTCTGCGAACGAAAGCGAGGTCCGCCATGTTCAATCACATCCTGGTTCCCATCGACGGTTCTGAAACTTCCATGCTCGCCGTCAGCAAGGCCAGTGGCCTCGCACTGGCTTTCGGAAGCCGCATCACGCTGATTCACGTGATCGACAACTACCCCTTCATCGGCGTGGGCGCGGACTATGCGCTCGGCCAGAACGAATACCTTGCCGCCGCCACCGCCAGCGCAAATGCGGCCCTCGCACGCGGCGTTGCGGCCCTCGCGGCCGAAGGCCTGCACAGCGACCAGCGCGTGATCGACGGCCACGTGGTGCACGAAGGCATCGTCGACACGGCCATCGCCATCGCGGCCGACCTGATCGTGATGGGCTCGCACGGCCGCAGCGGCATCGAGAAACTGCTGCTGGGCAGCGTCACGCAGCGCGTGCTGCAGGACGCGACGATGCCCGTGCTCGTGGTCAAGGGCGGCTGAGCGAAAAGCCCGAAGGACTCTCGAAGCGAAGGGCCTGCTGCGTCGCCGGATGCACGAAGGCCAGCTCGCTCGCATGCAGCATCAGCCGCGGCGCACGCGACTGCACCACGGCATCGCCATACAGCGCATCGCCAAGAATGGGATGACCGATCGACAGCAGGTGCACGCGCAGCTGGTGCGAGCGGCCTGTCTCCGGTTCGAGCAGCACATGGGTCGCGCTGAAATCTCCCTGCACCGATGACGCGAGCGCACGCCAGCGCGTGAGGCTGGGCTTGCCCGCCGGATCGGTCTTCTGCAGGGGCCTTCGCGGCCAGTCGGCCATCAGCGGCGCATCGATGACCGACCAGTCTTCGCGCTCGGGCATCGCGCCATCGACGATGGCTTCGTAGCGCTTGTGCACCTGCCGCTCCGCAAAGGCGGCGCTCAACGCGCGCTGCATGTCGAGGCTACGCGCCATCACCACGAGGCCGCTGGTCGCCATGTCGAGCCGGTGGACGATCAATGCATCGGGCCATTGACGCATCGCGCGTGCGCTCAGGCAGTCCTGCTTGTCGTCGCCGCGCCCGGGCACGCAGAGCAGGCCCGCGGGCTTGTCGAGCACCAGCAGGTGGGCGCCTTCGTGGATGGGGGTCAGCGGCGGCGCAGTCATGGAGAAAGCGAGTGTAGAGAGGGGGAGGGCGCGCACGGCCGGGCATTGCGCCTTGTGCGCCTCGTGCGCTTTGCTAACGGCCGGCTCACGGCGCCTCGGCTATCCTCGACGCAATGTCCGGCCCCGCTCCCGCCTCCGCTTCCTCCCCCCAGCCCAGCTTTTCCGACCTGACGCGCGAGCGCCCCTTCATGCACCTGTGGACGGCGCGGCTCTTCGGCACCGCCGCCTCGCAGATGCTGCTGGTGGCCATCGGCTGGCACATGTATGAGCTCACCAACAGCGCCTGGGACCTCGGCCTCGTCGGGCTTTACCAGTTCGTTCCCGCGCTGCTGCTGGCGCTCCTGGCCGGCCACATCGTCGACCGCCACCACCGCGGCCGCATCGTGGCGGCGTGCTTCGCGGTGCAGGGACTGGTGGGGCTGGTGCTGCTGCTGGCCGTGCTGGAAAAGCAGGACACGCGCGGCCTGCTGCTCGGGCTCTCGCTGGTGCTCGGTGCGGTGCGCGCCTTCCAGATGCCGGCGCAGCAGGCGCTCACGCCGCTGCTGGTGCCGCCCTCGATGCTCGCGCGTGCCATGGCCTTCAGTTCGGCCGGCATGCAGGGCGCGATCATCGGCGGGCCGGCGCTCGGCGGGTTGCTGTTCGTGGCGGGCATGTCGGTGGTGTACGGCGCAAGCGTGGCGTTCTTCGCCATCGCCTGCGTGCTCGTGCTGCGGCTGCGCTATGCCTACACGCCGGCCGCTCGCGAGCCGGTCACGCTGGCCACGGTGTTCGCTGGCGTCGATTTCATCTGGAAGCGCAAGCCCGTGCTCGGCGCCGTCTCGCTCGACCTGTTCGCGGTGCTGCTGGGCGGCGCGGTGGCGCTGCTGCCGATCTATGCGAAGGACATCCTGCACACCGGCCCCTGGGGACTCGGCCTCTTGCGCGCCGCGCCCGCCGTGGGAGCGCTGGTGATGTCGATTGCCCTCACGCGGCGGCCGGTCGAGCGGCACGTGGGCCGCACGCTGCTGCTGGCCATCGGGCTCTTCGGCCTGTGCATGGTGGTGTTCGGCATCTCCAGGAGCTTCATCGTCTCGCTGATCGCGCTCGCGGTGTCGGGCGGGGCGGACATGGTCAACGTGGTGATCCGCCAGACGCTGGTGCAGCTGGAGACGCCCGATGCCATGCGCGGGCGGGTGAGCGCGGTCAACTCGATCTTCATCGGCGCGAGCAACCAGCTCGGCGAGTTCGAATCGGGCGCCACGGCGGCGCTGCTCGGGCCCGTGGGGTCGGTGGTGGTGGGCGGCGTGGGAACGATGCTGGTGGCGCTGACGTGGTTCAAGCTGTTCCCGTCGCTGGCCCAGCGCGATCGGCTGGTGGTGGCGGTGCCTGCCGGCGCCAGGCCGGTCGGGCCGCCCCCCTAGTCCTCTAGTCCTGAAAGACCGAAAAGGCTTTCGGCGCGTCGAGCGTGAGGTCGTCCAGCGCCTCGGCCACGCAGGGCAGGATCCAGCCCTCGTCCTTTTCGTCGATGCTCAGGCCGGGCCATTCGATGATGTGGCGCACGTGGCCCGACACCAGTTGGCAGATGCAGGTGCGGCAGGTGCCGTTTCTGCAGGAACTCGGCAGTTCGATGCCGGCCGCCTCGGCCGCCTTCAGGAGCGTGGTGCCCGGTTCGGTCTCAAAGTCGAGGCCCGAGGGCGCGAGTCGGACCTTCATTCCCGAGGGGGCTGCTGTTGTTGCTGCTGCTCGCGGCGCTGCTCGCGCAGCATGAAGAGGTAAAGGCTCTCGACCTTCTCGCGCGCCCACGGCGTCTTGCGCAGGAACTTGAGGCTGGAGCCCACGCTCGGGTCGATCTGGAAACAGCGGATGGGAACGAGTTCGCCGAGCTGTTCCCAGCCGTACCAGTCGGCCAGCGAGGTGACGATGGCCTCCAGCGTGAGCCCGTGCAGCGGGTTGCGGGGCTGGGCCGGCTTGGCCGGAGCCGGGTCCGCAGGGGGCCCGGCCGGTGCCTCGTCGGTCACTTGTTCTTGAGCTTGCCGCGCGGAATCACCGCCGTGGTGATCGTGCGGACCGGCTCGATGCCGCCGGTGCCCACGGGCTTGGGCGGCGAGGTGTCCTTCTTCGGTTTCTTGGCTTCCTTGGTGCTGCGTTGCTGACTCTTTGCCATGACTTTCTCCAGTTGATGCTGCGAATACAGCGGGCAGTTTAGCGGTGCGGCGACAATAGCCGGTTCCATCCGATTTCCTGCATTCATGTCCGATTACGAAGTTCGCCCCGCCACGATGCGCGACGCCAAGGCCGTCGCCGAAGTCCATGCCCTGGCCGCCAAGGCCGCCTACGAAGGCATCCTCCCCGAAGAAGAGTTGCGTACGCTGGCCCCGGCCACGCGCGAAGCCAAGTGGCGCGAAGCCATCGAATTCAGCGAACCCCAGGTGCAGGTGGCCACGCTCGATGGCGAAATCGTCGGCTTTGTCGGCTTCGACCGCTCGCGCGACCCCAAGACGCCGTCCACCACGGGCGAGATCTGGGCCATCTACGTCAAGCCCGAGCACTGGGGCAAGGGCGTGGGCGTCGCCCTCTGGGACGCGGCGCGCGAAGGCCTCGAGGAAGAGGGCTGCACCACGGTCACCATCTGGGTGCCCATTCGCAACGACCGCGCCATGCGCTTTCACGAACTCGCCGGCTTCAAGCGCGAAATGAAGACGGCCAAGACCACGCTGCTGGGCACCGTGCGCATCGAGGAAATCCGCCTCAAGCGCAGCGTTTCCTGACCCCGTACGGTTATTGCGCGTGCGTACATCCGCTACGGATAAGCTCGCCGCTTCTTTTCCAGACTGACCTTTTCACATGGCCACCAGCCTGCTCCTGCTGCTCGACGACATCGCAACCGTCCTGGACGACGTGTCGATCCTCACCAAAGTCGCCGCCAAGAAGACGGCGGGCGTGCTCGGCGACGACCTCGCGCTCAATGCGCAGCAAGTCTCCGGCGTCAAGGCCGAGCGCGAGATTCCGGTGGTCTGGGCGGTCTGCAAGGGCTCGTTCATCAACAAGGCCATCCTGGTGCCCGCGGCGCTGGCCATCGGCACTTGGCTGCCCTGGCTGGTCACGCCGCTCCTGATGATCGGCGGCGCTTTTCTCTGCTTCGAGGGCGCCGAAAAGCTCGCGCACAAGTTCCTGCACAAGAAGGAACACGAAGCCGATACCCAACGCCACGAGAAAGCCGTGGCCGACGAGGCGGTCGATGTGGTGGCGATCGAGAAGGACAAGATCAAGGGCGCGGTGCGCACCGACTTCATCCTCTCGGCCGAAATCATCGCGATCACGCTGGGCACCGTGCAGGGCCAGCCGTTCACCACGCAGCTGAGCGTGCTGGTCGGCATCGCGCTGATCATGACCATCGGCGTGTACGGCCTTGTGGCCGGCATCGTGAAGCTCGACGACGCGGGCCTCTACCTGAGCCAGCGCGCGAGCGCTGCGTCCCGCGCGCTGGGCCGCGGCATCCTCGCCACGGCGCCCTGGCTCATGAAGGCGCTGTCGGTCGCCGGCACCGCCGCCATGTTCCTCGTGGGCGGCGGCATCCTGGTGCACGGCGTGCCCGCCTTCGGCCATGCCGTCGAAGACTGGGCCACGGCCACGGGCGGTGTGTTCGGCACGCTGGGCTCGATGGGCGTGAACGCTGTCGTGGGTCTTGTCGCCGGCGCGATCGTGCTGGCGGTCGTGGAGCTTGTCGGCAAATTGCGCGGCAAGAAGGCCTGAGTTGCTGCGGCAAGCGCGCGCCTCTCAGTGAAACCCGCCGCAAGGCGGGTTTTTCTTTTTCAGGAGCGCGGCTTGTTGCGCTGGAACAGCCCGACGCCGACCAGCGCGATGCCCAGCACCAGCGCGAACCAGCCGACGATGTAGGCGCCCGCCACCATCTCGAACCAGCGTGTGCCCTGCAGGAAGCGGGGCGCCAGCAAGACGGCGGCGCCGATCACGAGGCAGAGGATGCCGCGTTCGAGCGTGCGGAGTTGTCGTTGGGGTTTGGGCATGGCGCGAGAGTGTAGGCCGTGGCCGCCCCCGCCTCAGGGGTAGTAGTAGCCGGCGGTCAGTCCGACCGACGCGTACGGGCTTCGTCCGTGGATCGCGATGTAGACGTCGCCGGGCGGCGGATTGCTGATCCCGACGGATTCGTTGCTGCCGTTGACGTAAGGACGGTGGTCCCAGGCTGTCAACGAGGGAAGTCCGCCGAAGCGGACGTACATGTCGCCATCACCGCCGCCGACGGGGCCGGTCATGTCGATGTTCAACTGCCTGATGCCCGAGGGGACGGTGAGCCTGTAATAGCGCCAGCTGTCGGCGTCGCCTGTCAGGCCTTGGGCGGGCTGCTTGTTCAGGAGTTGCGTGATCGGCGGCCGGGTGTCCATCTTGAAGGTGCGCACCATGACGTCCCATCCGGTCTCGGAGCCGCCGGTGTATGAGCCGCTGGTCCATGCCACTGCAAAATTGCCCACCGGATCCATTGCCATGCGCGGGCGGGATGCAAATTGAATCTGGGGCGGGTCGACTCGCAATTCGTCGGTAATTGGCGTTCCATTGCTGTGGAATTGTCTTGCCGCCAATGTAGAGCTGCGGGGACCTCCGATCACGCCAAGCGATGCAATCCATGAAACGACAAAATCGCCATTCTCTGCAATTGCCACGGTGGTTTCCGGGTAGAAATCGATGAGGCGTTGATTGACTCGCGTGCTTCCGGTGGGATTGCCATTTTCGTCGAATGAACGGGCATATACGATATAGGTGTAATCCAGCTCATTGGGAAATGACTTGTACCATGCGACGACGGATTTGCCTCCGGGCTCCATGGCAATATTCGCGGATGATCCTCCTGACTCGGCGGCGGTAATTACCGGAGTCAGCGCAGCACCTGCGCGGCTGAAGCGTTGCATCACAACGTTGGCCGGTGCCGAAGGGCCGGATTGGCTCGTCCATAACAATGCAATATTTCCTGCATTGTCCGTGGCAATTGAATTGGGGCCGGAAATTGTATCCACGGGACCCGTTGCAACGATGATTTCGGGAGCAATGGGAATTCCGCCGGCAGTGAATCTCCTGATTGCAAGATTTCGAGGAACATTGAATACGTTGGGGTACGTATAGGCCACGGTCATATGGCCATCGGTATCCATGCTGGCAACCGCATTCAATGTGTCCGGGGTCGGGCTGAAATTGGACAGAAGATTTCCATTTCTGTCATAAGCCATGACCATTCCGGATGTTCCGGTTTGACCTGCCAGAACGAAATTGCCGGTGCGTCCAACGGATAATTTTGCATACGTTGGCGGAAGCTGGATTGGATGCTTCGTTAAAAAAGGAATTCCCGACGACCTTATTCTTTGGGCGTAGGTGGTATTTGCCGCGGCATCTCTCCAGATCAGGAGTTTTTCTCCGTTGAATCCCGCGGCGAACAAACCGGGGGTTTGATTGCCGGCTCTTTCGGTATTCACCATGACGGGATCGCCGAGCGGCGCAGCCTGCCCCGCAGGGGCAAAGGTCAGTCCCGACAGGCAGGCCAATGACAGCCAAAGTCGCTTCTGCAAGGTATGGGGCATGGATTCCTTCTTCCCGGTTGTGGTTTCGACGGTTTGCTCTTCGAGGAAGGCTCGAGAAATGCCGCGCGTGGCATCGGGCAGGCGGCCGTTTCAGTGCGCCCCGAGGCGCCGCGTTCTTGCCGGATGCCCCTGCGCCGAGCGCGCTCCCCATGGGCGTCGGCGCACCCCTCCTCGACCCACGGAATCGTGCGATTCGGCCGATGAAGTTGTCAACGTAGAGGGAAGTAGCCGTCTGGCGCCGCGCAGCACGACTTTGTTTGCACGCGCGATGCTCTTGCGGTCGATCTTCAGCGGCATCGCCGATGCGGCGCGCCGATTCGAACGCGCCTGGCCCGGCTCGAAGGATGGCTGCTCATCTTCTCCCGGGGGCCGTTGGCGTCAGTGCGTCGTGGCGCCCCGCATCGCCGCCGGGTGCCCCTGCAATGCAAACGACTTCCCCGTCGGCACCAGCGTGTCGCCATCGACGCGCAGGATCGTGATGTCCTGGTCGATGAAATTCCCCACGTAGAGGTACTTGCCGTCCGCGCTCCACACCGCGCCTTCGGGCAGGCCGCGCACCACCACTTCGTTGGCGCGCGTGACCTTCTTGCCGTCGATCTTCAGCAGCACCACCGAGCCGTTGCGGTTGTAGAAGTAGGCGTTCTTCGCCGAGTTGCTGCCGCGCAGGATCACGGCGACCGCATGCTTGCCGGTCGGGCTCACGGCCAGGCCTTCGGGACCGTCGCCGACGACGACCTTGTCGATCACGCGCGGCGGCGCGGCTTCCATGTCGATCACGCTCACCGTGTCGACCTGTCCGTCCGATGCGCCCGAGTTGCCGTTGTCGGCCGTGAGCGCGAGCTTGCCGTCGGGCGTCACGTCCACGTTGTAGGGCCAGAGGCCGGCCGCGAGGTCGACCTTGTTGTAGCTGACCTTCTCGCCGTTCACCTCGAGCAGCGCGATCCTGTGGGTCGGGAACTTGGCGACCAGGGCGCGCTTGCCATCGGGCGTGAAGCGCACGTGCGCCACCGAATCGTTCATGGCCACGGTGTCGACGAGCGTCACCTTCTTGCCCGCGATGCGCAGCACGCTCACCGAGTTGTCGGCGCGGTTGGCCACCAGCGCGAGGTTGCCCGCGCGGTTGATCGACAGGCCCGAAGGCTGCTTGCCCACGGTGAGCGTGTCGATCAGCTTGGGCGGCGTGGTGGTGAGGTCGATCACGAAGAGGCGGTTGTCGGGCACTTGCTTGCGCACGCCGTTCTCTTCGATCACGTTGAGCGAGTTCGCGACCAGCGCGAGCGTTTCGCCCGGCGTGATCGCGAGATTGGTCGGCGGGCCGGCGATGGTGTTGTCCAGCTGCAGCGTGCCGACGACTTTCGGTGCGAGCGGGTCGGTGCCGATGTCGAGCACCTGCACCGTGTCGCGTCCCATGGGGGCGAGGATGACGGCGCCCGCATCGTTCCACGACTGCTTCTCGTCGTTGGCCACGATCATCAGCTGGCGCTGCGGGATGGTGGGAGTGAGGTTGGTGCAGCCCGAGAGCGCGGCCAGGGCAAGGGCAGCCGATGCGGCCGGATGAAACTTCATGGTGCGTGTCTCCGTTGTTGTATGTCGTTGTTGCGCGGGCTCTGGGGCCGCCGCGCATCGTAGCGGCACAATCGCTCGCCCCAACACCCCAGAGCAACCCGCATGACCATCGAGATTTCCAAGGAAGCGCGCCAGCAGGCGATCGCGTCGATCGAGCGCTACTTCAACGAGAACATGGAAGAGAAGATCGGCAACATCGCGGCCGGCGCGCTGCTGGGCTTCTTCCTGGAGGAGGTCGGCCCGCTCGTCTACAACAAGGCCGTGGCCGAGGTGCAGGAGCGCTTGCAGTCGCGCATCTCCGAAGTCGATCTCGAAGTGCACGAGGACGAGTTCCAGTACTGGCGCAAGTTCGACAGGCAGAAGAAGGGCAAGTAGGTCCCGGCGTAGCGCGCACGCATCGCCCGCCATTCAAAGATGCTTCTAAACGTTGCAGAATCCCAAGCCATGCAACGCCACCCCCCGACCCCCCGTTTTTCGCCTGCCTCGCTGCTGCGCCCGCTGATCGCCCTGTCGCTCGTGCTGGCCGCATCCCTCGCAGCCGCCCAGCAGGAGCCGCCCTCGGCATTCCCCCTGGATGCCGCCGGTTACCTGAACGAGGAGCTGCCGCGCATGGAGGCCGCCATCGCCGCCAGGGACCGCAGCTTCTTCCACGGCGCGATGGTCCGCACGGTGCAGTTCTCGGAGCGCTGGGGCTTCAAGGCAAAGGCCAATCCTGACCTTGCTGCGTACCCGATGTGCACCTCGGCGGTGATGGACTACGTGGTCGTCGGCATGTGCAGGCTGACCCCCGGCGACGAGGCCTGCGAGCCCGGGCTCGCGCCACGTTTCGATGCCAATGTGCGTCGCTGCCGCGAGCTGGCGGCGCAAAAATAGCCGTCCGATCTTTCAACGAAGAAGAAAGTCCTCGTCTTCGGACGCAGGGCGAAGACACTTCCTGGCCTTCGGGCGCAGGGCGGAGACACCATGGACTACACCCGCTACCAGACCCTCGCCATCACCCGTCGCGGCGCCAACGGCTCCGTGCTCGACATCCAGATGCGCGCGGCCAACGGCAAGCTGCCGACTGCCGGCCATGACGGCCACCGCGAGTTGGCAGAGATCTGGCGCGACCTCTCGGCCGACGACACGGTGCGCTGCGCGGTGCTGCGGGGCGAGGGCCTGGGTTTCTCGGGCGGCGGCGACCTCGCGCTGGTGCAGGACATGGCCACCGACGACGCCATCCGCCAGCGCGTGTGGAAAGAGGCGCGCGACCTCGTCTACAACATCATCAACTGCGACAAGCCCATCGTGAGCGCCATGCATGGCCCGGCCGTGGGCGCGGGGTTGGTGGCGGGCCTCTTGGCCGACATTTCCATTGCCGCGAAGGGCGCGAAGATCGTCGACGGCCACACGCGCCTGGGCGTGGCGGCGGGCGACCATGCGGCGATCGTCTGGCCGCTTCTGTGCGGCATGGCCAAGGCCAAGTACCACCTGCTGCTGTGCGAGCCGGTGAGCGGCGAGGAAGCCGAGCGCATCGGCCTGGTGTCGCTCGCGGTGGACGAGGCCGACCTGCTGCCGCGCGCCTACGAAGTGGCCGACCGGCTCGCCGCCGGCAGCCAGAGCGCGATCCGCTTCACCAAGTACGCGCTCAACAACTGGCTGCGCCAGGCCGGGCCGACCTTCGATGCTTCGCTGGCGCTCGAATTCATGGGCTTCGCGGGCGCCGACGTGCGGGAGGGCGTGGCCTCGCTGCGCGAGCGGCGCGCGCCGAACTTCGGCTGAAGAAGTCCGGCGTGTTGGATCAGGCCTTCTTCAGGCCTTGCAGCGTCTGCAACAGCACGACGCGCGTCTGCCCCAGCACCATGCCTTTCCACTCGTCGTTGTCGCAGTAGAACGCGTCGCGCAGGCCCTGGCGAATCTCGCGCTTCTGCGCTTCCGGCGCCTCGGGATGGCGGCGCAGCCAGGTGTCGGCGCGCAGGCGAAGCAGCACTTCCAGGTCGGGCAGCGTGCCGAACTCCAGGCCCATCGGCGCGATGCGGGCGTTCGGGCATTCGTCGTATGCGGTCGAGATGACCGGGCCTGACACGTCGGCCGATGCCGAGTCGCCGGCGAAGGGCGCAAACACGTCGGCGCCCCACCAGGCATGCGCCAACGCAAGGTCTTCGGGCGTGTTGCGGCCCGGGTAGATCTTCTCGCCGTGGCCGTAGGGGCCGAGGCCCGTGTGCACGTCGATCCAGCCGAGGTGGGTGGCCGATGCCGCGTACTTGCGCAGGATCGCGCGAATGGTCCTGTTGCTCCAGGACGGCGCGGTGCCGCCGTAGAACAGACCATCGGGCGAGGTGTACTGGCCCTTGGTCACGGCCGTGCGGAAGGCGGTCATGCCGTGCTTGGCTATATAGGCGCCCACGGCCGCGTCGTCGGCGGGTGTCGGCGGCCAGGTGGCTGGCAGCACCAGCGGCTCGACCTCGGCATAGCCGGCGTTCACCGGCAGCGGCGCGTTGAAGTCGATGTGGTTGCGGTTCAGGTCGATGTTGTCTTCGTTCGTGCGGTGCAGGTGCGAAAACCCGTGCGGGTTGACCGCATGCACCAGCAGCAGCGTCACGCCGGCCTGTTCGAGCCGCGCGAGCAGGTCGGTGTCGTGCAGCGTCGCGACCTGCGCGCCGGAGCCGCAGAAGCCTTCGGGGCCGTGCGTGCCGGAGGTGACGAGCAGGATCTTCTTCGCGTCCTTCGCGCCGATCAGCGCCACGTCGGTGGCGAGTTCTTCGCCGAGCGCGCCGCGGTGCGCGGGATGCACGAAGGATTCGATGGCCGCGCCGCGCTGGGCCGCGGCGTCGAGGAACTTGGCGCGGGCTTCGACATACGTGCCGGAGAAGTGGCGTGTGGCGGCTGTGGGTTGTGTTTGCATGAGTGGGCTCCTGTACGGAAATCGTGGGAAGTTTTTTCAGGCCCGTGCGTGGGCATCCGCGGCGTCGATGTCGCGGCCGGTGTGATCGCGCAGCCAGACGAGGCCGAGCAGCGAGACCACCGTCATCGCGACGAGATACCAGGCCGGCGCGAGCTTGCTGCCGGTGGCGTTGACCAGCCAGGTGCTGATGAACGGCGCGAAGCCGCCGAAGAGGGCCACGCCCACGCTGTAGACCAGCGACATGCCGCTCGCGCGCACGCGCTTGGGAAACATCTCCGGCAGCATCGTGATGCCCGGCACCGTCTGCACCACGAGGCCGATGCTCAGCACGCCGAGCACGGTGAACAGCACCACGGGCGTGGGCGAGGCGTTGAGCCACAGGAAGCCGGGGTAGATCAGGA
>Ga0157370_10006538_pt1 | contig 12835 bp, 13 predicted proteins | sample C35metaG_FD_113463 | JGI IMG/M metagenome (GOLD analysis project Ga0157370, IMG submission 113463) | Corn rhizosphere microbial communities from Kellogg Biological Station, Michigan, USA - C3-5 metaG | ecosystem: Host-associated > Plants > Roots > Rhizosphere > Soil | place: USA: Michigan...
ATGAAGGTCAAGCCGAGCGTCAAGCAGATCTGCGACAAGTGCAAGGTGATTCGCCGTAACGGGCGCGTCATGGTGATCTGCGAGAACCCGCGCCACAAGCAGCGCCAGGGCTAATCCTCCTCAATTTCTTGAGGCAGGACCCGGGCAGCCGCTCACGTAAGTAAATAAATAAGGCAGCACAAGTTGGACGAAGGCGGAGCAATCCGCAACCGGCCAACGGACCCCCGGTCGGAGGCCGGGGCCGCATTGGAAGAAAATGCGGGTGTACTGTCTACGACCTCCGGTTTACCAAAGGAGCAGCCAGATATGGCACGTCTCGCTGGCGTAGACCTTCCCCGCGAAAAGCGGTTGGAAGTAGCGCTTACATACATCTACGGCGTGGGCAAGACCCGTGCAAAAAAAGTTCTTGCTGACACGGGAATCTCCCCGGACGTCCGCGTCAAGGACTTGACCGACGCTGAACTCGTTCAGCTGCGTGACAACATCGAAGGCAACTACAAGGTTGAGGGTGACCTTCGCCGCGAGGTGGCCGCCGACATTCGCCGCAAGGTTGAAATCGGCAGCTACCAGGGTATCCGCCACCGTCGCGGAATGCCTGTGCACGGCCAGCGCACGAAGACCAACGCTCGCACCCGCAAGGGCCCGAAGCGCACCGTCGCAGGCAAGAAGAAGGCCGGCCGCTAGTCCCCACTTGCCGGCCTGGAAAATTGCTTCGCAATTTTTTCAGGAACCTGGCAAGCGTGGGCCCAAGCGCCCGCCGCCCAAATAAAACTTTCGTAGGAGAATAAAATGCCCCCAAAGACTCGTGGAGCGGTTCGTAAGCCGCGTCGCAAGGATAAAAAGAATATTGCGCTGGGCCAAGCCCACATCAAGAGCACTTTTAACAACACCATCGTTTCCATCACGGATCCCAACGGTGCAGTCATCTCGTGGGCCTCGGCCGGCGAGGTTGGCTTCAAGGGCTCGCGCAAGTCAACTCCGTACGCTGCACAGATGGCTGCCGAGGCAGCTGCCAAGCGCGCCCAGGAGCACGGCCTGCGCAAGGTTGACGTGTTTGTAAAGGGTCCGGGCTCGGGCCGCGAAACGGCAATCCGTTCGCTGCAGGCTGCTGGTCTCGAGGTTGGCTCCATTCAGGATGTCACCCCCAGCGCCCACAACGGCTGCCGTCCGCCCAAGCGCCGTCGCGTCTAACGGCATATTGGCGGCGCCAAGTTGGCCTTTCCCCCCTTCCGCTCAAACCGGAGGGTGCGGGGGAGGGCCAACTTCGCCGCCGTTAAGTCGTCAGCCGCCATTTCCACTACCTGTGTTGCGTCATATAGCGGATGCTCGCTGAAAGGAAACCCCAGTGCTCATTGCACAGCGCCCCACCCTATCTGAAGAAGTAGTTTCCGAAAACCGGTCCCGGTTCGTCATCGAACCGTTGGAACCCGGCTTCGGTTACACCCTGGGAAACTCCCTCCGCCGGACCCTGCTGTCCTCCATTCCCGGCGCTGCTGTCACCAGCATCCGCCTCGATGGCGTCCTGCATGAGTTCACCACGGTTCCCGGTGTCAAGGAAGATGTCACCGAGATCATCCTGAACATCAAGGGCCTTTCCGTGTCCTCGGAGCATGACGAGCCCGTCGTTGCCTACCTGCGCAAGCAGGGCCCCGGCACCGTCACGGCTGCAGACATTGCCCCGCCGGCCGGGGTGGAATTCCACAACCCCGACATGCACATTGCCACGCTGAACTCGAAGGGCAAGTTCGAGCTCGAACTGACCATTGAGCGCGGCCGCGGCTACGTTTCGGCAGCCCAGAACAAGAGCGCGGATTCAGAGATCGGCCGCATCCCGGTTGACTCCATCTACTCTCCCGTCCTGAAGGTGACCTTCCGCGTGGAGGCCACCCGTGTTGAGCAGCGCACCGACTTCGACAAGCTCATTGTTGATGTGGAGACGAAGCAGGCCATCTCCCCGCGGGATGCCATCGCTTCTGCAGGCACCACGCTGGTTGAGCTCTTCGGCCTGGCCCGCGAGCTGAACACGGCCGCCGAAGGCATCGAGATTGGCCCGTCCCCGACGGACGCCGCCCTCGCCGCCGACATGGCCCTGCCGATCGAGGACCTGGACCTGACCGTCCGCTCCTATAACTGCCTCAAGCGTGAGGGCATCCACTCCGTGGGTGAACTCGTTGCTCGCTCCGAGGCTGACCTGATGGACATCCGCAACTTTGGTGCGAAGTCCATTGACGAGGTCAAGGCAAAGCTGGTTGAACTGGGCCTCTCCCTGAAGGATTCCCCTCCAGGATTTGACCTGGCCGCCCGTGCCGCTGCCATCGACGAAAACGACGACGCCTACGGCGACGACGAAGTCTAAAGACGAACAACCAACTTTGGTTGCCAGGGCGGCCGCGCCATTGCCGGCGTAGCCGCCCTGCGACCGACACTTGAGGAGAAACACCATGCCTACCCCCACAAAGGGTCCCCGCCTCGGCGGCGGAGCGGCTCACCAGCGCCTGATGCTCGCGAACCTGTCCGCTTCACTGTTCGAGCACAAGCGGATCACCACCACCCTGACCAAGGCCAAGCGCCTGAGCCCCTACGCAGAGCGACTGGTCACCTTCGCCAAGCGCGGGGACCTCGCCTCACGCCGCCGCGTGCTCGGCCTGATCAGCGACAAGGGCATTGTCCATGAGCTGTTCACCGACATCGCCAAGGCTGTCGAGAACCGCGACGGCGGCTACACCCGCATCACCAAGATCGGCAACCGCAAGGGCGACAACGCCCCCATGGCCGTCATCGAACTGGTGCTGGAGCCCGTCAGCCCCAAGCAGGCCGTTGTGAAGGAAGCCACCGCAGCTGCTGCTAAGGCTGCCCCGGTTGAAGAAGCTCCGGTTGAGGAAGCTGCTGCCGAGGAAACCGCCGTCGAGGAGGCCGCCGAGGCCAAGTACGCCGGCTCACGCCCCGCCACCGCCGACAACGAAGCTCCCGAGGGCTTCGAGGTCAAGGGCAACGAGGACTCCATGAAGTTCCACGTTCCCGGCTCGCGCTGGTACGACGCCACGGTTGCCGAAGTTTGGTTTGACACGGCCGAGTCCGCTGAAGCTGCCGGCTTCGCCCCGGCCGGCGGCGAAGCTGCCCAGGCTGTTGAAGCTGAGTAATCACGCTCCAACGCCACGGTAGACTTGTGGCCATGAACGAACAAGAACCCGCTGTCCCCACTCCTGGGGGCGGCGGGTTTTTGCGCGTCCGCCTGGACATCGCCTACGACGGCGGCCCGTTCAGCGGGTGGGCTGTCCAGCCGGGACGCCTCACCGTCCAGGGCGTGCTCGAGGAGTCGCTGGCCCTGCTACTCCGCCGGCCCGTCCGCCTCACCGTGGCCGGACGGACGGATGCCGGCGTGCATGCCCGCGGGCAGGTCGCCCACTTGGACGTCACGCCCGGGGAGTGGGAAGGGTTGCGGCGGGGGCACGACGTCGACCCTGCTGTTTCGTTGCGCCGTCGCCTCAACGGGGCGCTGGGCCGGGTGCTGGGGGCGCTGCACGGGACCGTGGAGGTTGCGGCCGCGAGCAAGGCCCCGGACGGCTTTGACGCGAGGTTCTCCGCCCTCTGGCGCCGGTACAGCTACAGGATTGCTGACGCCTCCGTGCGCCGGGACCCCCTCCAGCGCGCTGTCACACTGTGGCACAACCATGAGCTGGACGAGGCCTTGATGAACCAGGCTGCCCGGCCGCTGCTGGGCCTGGCGGACTTCCGGGCATTCGCCAAGCCGCGCGAAGGATCCACCACGGTCCGCACCCTGCAGCGGCTTGACTTTGAACGCGGACCGGACGGTGTGATTAATGTCAACGTCCAGGCGGACGCCTTTTGCCACAACATGGTCCGCGCCCTGGCCGGGGCCGCCATGAGGGTGGGTGACGGCCGCGAGCACCCGGGATGGATGCACCAGCGGCTGGTGGCCGGAATCAGGGATGCAAAGTCTGTTTTGGCGGCCCCGCATCCCCTGATTCTGGAGGAAGTCCACTACCCGGACGACTCCCTCATGTTGGAACGGGCCGAGCTGACGCGGGCACGCAGGTCGGTTCCGGAAGCCGCGGACAAGGGCTGCTGAGCCTTGGCCGCGACCGGCGTTCGTCCGCTTTGACCAGCGGGGCACTTTAACGCTATTGTTGGTAGTCGTTGTGCGTGTCCCATCTCGATACCACACGCCCTTGAAGGTCCGGTTGCAGGACTGCCAACTCAATGGGCGTCATCGAGTGGTGGATGGATAACTGGTGTTAGAGCCCTCACCTCTGTTCCGGTAAACGCATAGATAGCAGGTGTCAACCATCTGTGACACCACCTAAGAACAAGAAACGAAGGCAAAAACCGTGCGTACGTATACCCCGAAGCCCGGCGATATCAACCGTCAGTGGCACATCATTGATGCCAACGACGTTGTCTTGGGCCGTCTTGCCAGCCAGACCGCAACACTGCTGCGTGGAAAGCACAAGCCGACCTTCGCTCCCCACATGGACATGGGCGATTTCGTCATCATCATCAACGCCGAGAAGGTGGCCCTGACCGGCGCCAAGCTCGAGCAGAAGCGCGCCTACCGCCACTCCGGCTTCCCGGGCGGCCTCTCAAGCGTGAACTATGCAGAACTGCTGGAATCCAACCCGGTCCGCGCCGTGGAGAAGGCCGTCGCCGGCATGCTCCCGAAGACCAAGCTGGGCAACGCCCAGATTTCCAAGCTGAAGGTCTACCGCGGTGCCGAGCACCCGCACGCCGCCCAGCAGCCCCAGACGTTCGAAATTACCCAGGTCGCCCAGTAGTCCTGGCCACCAACCCAAATATTTATCAAGGAGAATCGTGGCTCAGAACACTGAAGAGCTGAACACCGAGGCCGTTGTGGCCGAGGAAGAAGTTTTGACCAGCTACACCAGCGAAAGCGCACCCGCCGCCGACGCAGCCCCCAAGAAGGAACGCCCGGCCCTGACGGTCTCCGGCGCAGCCGTTGGACGCCGCAAGCAGGCCATTGCCCGCGTGCGCGTGATCCCCGGCACCGGCAAGTGGGTCGTGAACGGCCGCCAGCTGGCCGATTACTTCCCGAACAAGCTGCACCAGCAGGAAGTCAACGACCCGTTCCGCATCCTCGACCTCGACGGTGCCTACGACGTCATCGCCCGCATCCACGGCGGTGGCCCGTCCGGCCAGGCCGGTGCACTGCGCCTGGGCGTGGCCCGTTCACTGAACGAGATCGACATTGACAACAACCGCGCCACCCTCAAGAAGGCCGGCTTCCTGACCCGTGACGCCCGCGTCATCGAGCGCAAGAAGGCAGGCCTCAAGAAGGCCCGCAAGGCATCGCAGTACTCCAAGCGCTAGAAACTCGCGCTCCCAAAAGGCCGGTCGCCCCGCGACCGGCCTTTTGGGTCCCCTGCGCGGTTTCCAGCGCTTGGCTCCATCCGCGCTGGCGTTGGACGCCCACCAAAAGTCCCCGGTTCGCAACGCGAACCGGGGACTTTTGCGTAACCACCCCCCGCGCCCTGGACGCCCCTGGGCGGCTTTCCCAGTTGCATGATTTAGACTGGGCGGGATGTCTAGATTATTTGGAACAGACGGTGTCCGCGGATTGGCCAATGGCCTCCTGACGGCAGAACTCGCATTATCGCTGGCCCAGGCCGCCGCGGTGGTGCTCGGCCACGATCAGATGAGCGAGGGCAAACGGCCACGGGCAGTGCTGGCGCGGGACCCTCGCGCCAGCGGCGAATTCATCGGTGCGGCAGTCGCGGCGGGCCTCGCCAGCGCCGGCGTGGACGTCTATGACGCAGGCGTGCTGCCCACACCGGCCACGGCCTTCCTGATCGCCGATCTTGGCGCAGACTTTGGCGTGATGATTTCCGCCTCGCACAACCCCGCCCCGGACAATGGAATCAAGTTCTTCGCCCGCGGCGGCACCAAGCTGCCGGATGACGTTGAGGACGCCATTGAGTCACAGCTCCAACAGGACGCTTTCCGTCCGGTGGGCGTGGACGTGGGACGGATCCAGCGTTTCTCCGACGCCGAGGACCGCTACATCGTGCACCTGCTCGGCACGCTGCCGCACAGGCTGGACGGGCTGAAGATTGTGCTGGACTGCGCCAATGGTGCCGCCAGCGGCTGTTCCCCCCAGGTCTTTACCGACGCCGGCGCCCACGTCACGGTCATCGGTGCGGAACCGGACGGGCTGAACATCAATGCCGGGGTGGGGTCCACCCACCTGGAACTGCTGCAGGCAACCGTGCTGTCCACCGGGGCAGACCTTGGCATAGCGCACGACGGCGACGCCGACCGCTGCCTGGCCGTGGACCACGACGGCAACATCATCGACGGCGACCAGATCATGGCTGTGCTGGCCCTGGCCCAAAAGGAAGCCGGGGAGCTGAAGGACAATGTCCTGGTGGCCACCGTGATGAGCAACCTGGGCCTGAAGATCGCCCTCCGCGACGCCGGCATCACGGTCCGGGAAACCGCCGTGGGTGACAGGTACGTGCTGGAGGAAATGCGCCGCGGCAACTACACGCTCGGCGGCGAGCAGTCCGGCCACGTTATTTTCTCCGAGTACGCCACCACGGGAGACGGGCTGCTGACCGGCCTGCAGCTCGCCGCGCAGGTTGCCAAGACCGGCAAGCCCCTTCAGGAGCTGGTCCGTGCCATGACCAAGCTGCCCCAGGTGATGGTCAACGTCAAAGGCGTGGACAAGAGCCGGGCGAACATTGTGCCTGCCGTCAAGGCGGCCGTGGCCAAGGCCGAGGCCGAGCTGGGCGAGAGCGGCCGTGTGCTGCTGCGCCCCTCGGGCACGGAGCCGCTGGTACGGGTCATGGTGGAAGCCGCGGACGTTGACACGGCCAAGCGCATTTGTGACGAGCTGGTCACCGTGGTGCGCACCGAATTGGCGCTTTAGGACCGCTACGCGGGGATCGGCGGATCCCAAAGATCGGCTGATCGCGGCACAACTTTAAGGACGTGAGGGCGGCAACTCCGGTGGAGTTGCCGCCCTCAGTGGATGTTAGGGAATGTGGAGCCTATTGGCGCGATCGGAGCGAATCGCGGATTTCGGTCAGGAGGACGATCTGCGGATCCTCGGCGGCTTCTTCTTCCGTAATGCCGAGCTTGGCATTGCGGCGGGCAATGATGTGGTTCATCGGGACGACCACTGCAAAGTAAATGGCGGCGGCAACCAGGATGAAGTTCACAAGCACGGTGAGGAACACACCGAACTTGATCGCGTTACCGTTGAGGGTAACGAGGGCAAAGCTGTCGAAATTGGGGGAACCAAAAAGTGCTGCAATAAGCGGCATGAGTATGTTGGCTACGAGTGAGTTGACGACTGCACCGAATGCGGTACCCATGACGACGGCGACGGCAAGGTCTACGACGTTGCCCTTCATGATGAAATCTCTGAATCCCTTTAACATGCCACCAAAATACCTCAGATATTCCGAATGGGGCTGCAGACGTTAAATTAATATTATTTCGTGTCCCCGTCGTTATTTGTAGCCGGGCGCTCCCTGCAGGCCGAGGTATTGCTCATAGGTGGGGATGCCGCGGGCGCGCATGTCCAGGGCGGCTGCCGTGCCCACATAGCGCAGGTGCCAGGGCTCGTACAGGTACCCGGTGACGGCCTGCAGGCCTGGTGGGTAGCGGACCACGAAGCCGTAGTCCGCCGCATGGGCGGCCACCCAGCGCCCGGCAGCTGTTTCCTCCACGCAAATCGTGAATTCACAGTCGGCCCCAACGTTGGCGTCGCCTATGTCCAGGGCCAGGCCCGTCTGGTGCTCGGAATAACCGGGCCGGGCGGAGGAGGTGTCTGCGGACTCCTGCCCTTTTTGGGCCACATAGCTGCCGTAGAGGGACACTTGCGTGGCATAGGACCTGTAGCTGCTTTGAACAGTGATGGACACTCCATTGCTGCCGGCCGCGGCAAACATGCGTTCCACGGCGGCGGCCGCCTCCCGGCGCAACAGGACCAGCTCACCTGGGCCCGCCGGGACGTTGGGTGTCACCAGGTCCGGCGGCTGGTAGTCCAGCGGGTTCAGCGGGTGGTGCTTGTTGACCAGCACCAGCACGCTGGCGGGATTGGACATGTTGTGCACGGCGGCGGCCTGGGGCCCCGACGCGACCGGGGGCACGGGTGCGGCAGTGGTGGGTGCGCCGCCGGGGATGGACGACGGCGGTGTCCCGGCGTGGGCGGCCAGCCCGGCTGCCGCCGTGGGCAGGACAGGCGGTGCGCCTGACGCCGGCCCGTTCCCGGCCACAGCGGCAGGTTCGGGGGAGCGCTGGGCGAGCGCCGCCGTCGTGCTTTGGAAAGGGTAGGCGGACTGCACGCCCACCGCGGCGGCCAACACCACTGCGGCGCCGGCCGCGGAGAGCAGCATGCCGCCCGGGCGCGGCCAGGACAGGGCCTGCACCGTCCGCTGCCACCGGGATAGGGGAGCCCTGCGGGCCTGGTGGAAGCCAAGCAGCGGCATCTACACCTTCCTTAGGAGCATCCGGCGGATCGAGTGGTCGGATTCCTTGGTGAGCACCAGCTGTGCCCGGCCCCGGGTGGGGAGCACGTTTTGGAGCAGGTTGGGCTCATTGATCGATTTCCAGATCCGGGTTGCCGTTTCCACGGCCTGGGTGTCGGAGAGGTCGGCGTAGCGGCGGAAGTAGGACTCCGGGTTGGCGAACGCGCCCGTGCGCAGTGAGCGGAAGCGGTCGATGTACCACTGTTCGATGTAGCGGGTTTTGGCGTCAACGTAGATGGAGAAGTCGAAGAAGTCGCTCACGGCCAGCCCGGAGCGGCCGTCCTGGCGGGGGCGGGCGGCGGCCAGGACGTTGAGCCCCTCCACGATGAGCACGTCGGGGCGCCGGACCACCACCTGCTTGTGCGGGAGGATGTCGTACGTCAGGTGCGAATACATGGGCGCCCTGACCTCCTCGGCGCCGCTCTTGACGGCACTGACAAAGCGCAGCAGGGAACGGCGGTCGTAGGACTCGGGGAAGCCCTTGCGCGCCATGAGCCCCCGGCGCTCCAGCTCGGCGTTGGGGTACAGGAAACCGTCTGTGGTCACCAGTTCCACATTGGGGGTGTCGGGCCACCGGCGCAGCATCTCACGCAGCACGCGGGCAGTGGTGGATTTCCCCACAGCCACGGACCCCGCCACGCCAATGACGAACGGGGTGCGCTTGCCGTGCTCGCCCAGGAATGTGGTGGTGGCGTTGTGCAGGTGGCCGGCGGCGCCCACGTACAGGTTCAGCAGCCGGGACAGGGGGAGGTAGACATCGCGGACCTCCCTCATGTTAAGTTGGTCACCCAGACCGCGGAGCCGCAGGATGTCCTCTTCGTTGAGGGGCTGCTCTATCTGGTTGGCAAGCCTTGACCAGGTCTGGCGATCCAGTTCCACGAACGGGGAGGCGCCTTCGCCAGTGCTGGACTCGGATCTTTGCGATGTCACAACCCTGATTCTGCCTTGTTTGCGGTTCAGCACGAAATGGCCCGGCCGCCAGGGCGGGGCACCGCCGCGCAGTTTTTGGGGCCGCCTTTGGGGTAGGAGGTAGAACGTCCTGCCCATTGGCAAGCGATTATGATTGGTTTTCATGTGTGGAATTGTTGGCTATGCCGGAACTGCCCCGGCCATTGGAACGTCGGGAACAGGCTCGCACCAGGCACTGGATGTGCTGATGGAGGGGCTGCGGCGGCTCGAATACCGCGGCTATGACTCCGCAGGCGTGGCCGTGGTGGCCGACGGCGGCATTGCCATGCGCAAGAAGGCCGGCAAGCTGGCCAACCTGACCGCCGAGCTGGAGGCCAACCCGCTGCCCAGCTCCATGACCGGGATTGGCCACACCCGCTGGGCAACCCATGGCGGGCCCACCGACAAGAACGCACACCCGCACGTGGTGGACGGAGGCCAGCTGGCCGTGATCCACAACGGCATCATTGAGAACTACGCACCCCTGAAGGCCGAGCTGCTCAAGCAGGGCTACAGCTTCATCTCCGACACCGACACCGAGGTGGCCGCCGTGCTGCTCGGCAGCATCTACCGGAAATTGACCACGACGGCGGGGGCCGCGCTGGGTGCCAAGGATGCCCAGTCCGCATTGACCCGGGCCATGCAGCTGGCGGCCCAGCGCCTGGAGGGCGCCTTCACCATCCTCGCCACGCACGCCGAGCAGCCGGGCGTGGTGGTGGCCGCGCGCCGCAACTCGCCCCTCGTGGTGGGACTGGGCGACGGCGAGAACTTCCTGGGCTCGGACGTGTCCGGGTTCATTGACTACACGCGCCGCGCCGTGGAGCTGGGCCAGGACCAGGTGGTCACCATTACGGCCGGCACCGTGGACATCACCGACTTCCACGGCCAGCCTGCCGAGGGCAAGGAATACCTGGTCGACTGGGACGCCGCCGCGGCGGAAAAGGACGGCTACCCGTCCTTCATGGAAAAAGAGATCCACGACCAGCCCGAAGCCGTTGCCGCAACCCTGCTGGGCCGCTCCGACATTGACGGCAAGCTGACGCTGGACGAAATGCGCATTGACGCCGATGTCCTGAAGACCGTGAACAAGATCATCGTGCTGGCCTGCGGCACGTCCGCCTATGCCGGCCAGGTGGCCAAGTACGCCATTGAACACTGGTGCCGCATCCCCACCGAAGTGGAACTCTCCCACGAGTTCCGCTACCGGGATCCGATTGTCGATGAAAAGACGCTCATCGTTTCCCTGTCCCAGTCCGGCGAGACCATGGACACGCTCATGGCCGTCCGCTACGCCCGGGAGCAGGGGGCCAAGACGGTGGCCATCTGCAACACCAACGGCTCCACCATCCCGCGCGAATCCGATGCCGTGCTGTACACCCACGCCGGACCGGAGATCGCCGTCGCCTCCACCAAGGCGTTCCTGGCCCAGATCACGGCCGCCTACCTGCTCGGCTTGTATTTGGCACAGTTGCGCGGCAACCTGTTCCAGGGCCAGATCAAGGACATCCTGGCCGACCTGGCCAAGGTGCCGGCGAAGATCGCCCAGGTCCTGGACAACGACCAGCAGATCAAGGACCTGGCCCGCAGCATGTCGGACGCCCGCTCCGTGCTGTTTTTGGGCCGCCACGTGGGCTTCCCGGTGGCCATGGAAGGCGCCCTGAAGCTGAAGGAGCTGGCCTACATCCACGCTGAGGGCTTTGCCGCCGGTGAGCTCAAGCACGGGCCCATTGCCCTGATTGAGGAAGGGCAGCCGGTGTTTGTGGTGGTCCCCTCGCCCCGCGGCCGCGACTCGCTCCACGCCAAGGTGGTCTCCAACATCCAGGAAGTCCGGGCCCGCGGCGCGAAGACCATCGTCATTGCCGAAGAGGGCGACGAATCGGTGCGCGCCCACGCCGAGCACGTCTTCTACATCCCGGAAACAACCACGCTGCTCGCGCCCCTGCTGGCCACCGTCCCCCTGCAGATCTTCGCCTGCGAGCTGGCCACCGCGAAGGGCTACGACGTGGACCAGCCGCGCAACCTGGCCAAGTCCGTCACCGTCGAGTAGTTCGTGGCGCCCGGCCGCCCGCCGGGCCGCCGAAGGTTTTTGCCGCCGCTCCCGCTTTTTGCCACCGCTATTGCGGCGGCAAAAGGCGGGAGCGGCGGCATTTTTGGTTAGGCTGGGGACATGATTATTGGCATTGGTGTGGACGTTGTTGACATTGAACGCTTTGGCCGCCAGCTCGAACGCACCCCGGGGCTGCGCGACAGGCTGTTTGTGCCGGCCGAGCGCGGGCTGAACACGCAGTCGCTGGCCGCCCGCTTCGCCGCCAAGGAGTCCGTGGCCAAGGCGCTCGGTGCCCCGGCCGGCATGAACTGGCAGGACTGCTGGATCGGCCTGGACGAACACGGTCCCACCATCAACGTCAAGGGCACCGTGGCCGCCGTCGCCAAGGCCAAGGGAATCCGGCACTGGCACCTGTCCATGAGCCACGACGGCGGCATCTCCACAGCCATGGTGATCGCCGAGAGCTGACGTGCTGCGCGCCTACACCGCCGCCGCCGTCCGGGCCGCGGAACAACCGCTGCTTGACGCCGGACTAGGGCCCGAGCTGATGATCCGCGCCGCCCACGGCCTGGCAATGGGGGTGCGGCGAGTCCTGCGGGAGCGGGGGCAGGGGGTGTACGGCGCCCGGGTGGTGCTGCTGATCGGCTCCGGCAACAACGGAGGGGATGCACTCTTCGCCGGCGCGCACCTGGCTGCAGGCGGGGCCCGGACGACGGCGCTGCTCACCACCGCGCGCACCCACCCCGACGCGCTGGCCGCGTTCCTCAAAGCCGGGGGCAGGGTTATGAGACTGTCCGCGGCTCCGGTGCCAGCGGCTGCCTCGGTTGGGACGGCGTCCAAGGACACGGGGCCCGGGGGCGCTGCTCCTGCGCCGGAGGCGGATGGCCGGCTGGCCTTTCTTGCCGAGGCGAGCGCGGCCGACATCGTCGTGGACGGATTGCTGGGCACGGGCGGCCGTGGCGGCCTGCGGGAACCTGCAGCCAGTGTGGTGGCACGATTGTGCGAAATAACGATGGGCGGCGCGGGGCCATCAGTGGTGGCGTGCGATGTGCCCAGCGGCGTTGACGCCAGCACGGGCGAAGTGCACGGGCCGGTGCTGGCAGCACGTCTCACTGTGACATTCGGGGCCGCCAAGACGGGCCTGCTGTGTTCGCCGGGGGAGCAGCTGTGCGGCGAGGTGGAAGTGGTGGACATCGGCCTGGGCAAGATGCCCGGCTCCCCGGACGTGTGCCGGCTGGAAACCGCCGACCTAACTGCGCTGCTCCCGCATCCGGTGGCTGCGGCCCACAAATACACGCGGGGGGTGGCAGGGATCATTGCCGGCTCCGCC
>Ga0157370_10006539_pt1 | contig 12835 bp, 9 predicted proteins | sample C35metaG_FD_113463 | JGI IMG/M metagenome (GOLD analysis project Ga0157370, IMG submission 113463) | Corn rhizosphere microbial communities from Kellogg Biological Station, Michigan, USA - C3-5 metaG | ecosystem: Host-associated > Plants > Roots > Rhizosphere > Soil | place: USA: Michigan...
AACCGCCAGGACGCGGTGAAGTTCATGGCGCCGCAATGCGACGTGGTGATCGTGGTGGGCTCGCCCAACAGCTCCAACTCCAACCGGCTGCGCGAAGTGGCGCGCAACCTCGGGCGCGAGGCGTACCTCGTCGACAGCGCGGACGAGCTGAGGCCGGAGTGGGTTTCCGGCCGCAAGCGCGTGGGCCTCACGGCCGGAGCCTCGGCGCCCGAAGTCCTCGTGCACGAGGTGATCCTTCGCCTGCAATCGATGGGAGTCGCCCGCGTGCACGAGCTCGAAGGAATCGACGAGCACATCACGTTCCCGCTGCCGAAGGGCATGGGTAACGCCGGCTAGCTGTCGCGGTTGAGGCCCCTGAGCGGCGGCGCGAAGCGCACCTCCACGCGCTTCACGCTCTTCACCTTGCGTCCGTCGCGCAGCGCCGGCTCCCAGTGCGCAGTGGCGAACGCCTTCACGGACGCGTCGCGGTAGCGCGCCGGCACGGTCGAGCGCAGCACGTCGACGTGGTCCACGTCGCCTCGCTCGTCGATCCACACGTCCATCCGCAGCGTGCCGTAGAAGTCGACGCCCTCGCGCGCGTCGGGATACGGCAGGTCGATGCGCCGCAGCGGATACGCCTTGCGATTCACCTCCGATTCCGGGAAGTAGCGCGCGGGAACGCGCTCGATCCAGCCGAGGGCGGCCGCGACGACGGCTGCGAGCGCCAGCGCGGCGACGAAGTGCGAGGTACGCAGGCGAAGCTTCATCGTCTCAAAGCGAAGCGCCCGGCCGCGGGGCCGGGCGCTTCGCGGATCGCATCGAGCCTCAGTTCAGCAGCTCACGCCACAGCACGCGCTTGCCGATGGAGCCGGCGAGCGGGTTGTCGGGGTTGCCGAACACCGGGTGCTTGTCGTCCGACGTCGTCACCGTGGTGACCACGCGGCCGTCCGGCAGGCGGTAGGTGTTGGTACCGACCGCGATCGAGTTGCCGATCCGTTGTCCCGCGACCTGTCCCGTCATCGTGCTCACGAACTGCCCCGTCGTGTAGTCGAAGAAGTACAGGAAGCTCGAGCCGCCCACGGTGCACACGCTCTGCTCCGGGATGTTGGTCGCGACCGCGAGCACACCGAGCTGCAGCTTCGGATCGACGTTCACGCGCTCGCCGTCGCCCGCGAAGGTGCCCGGGCTGAAGTCGAGGTACCAGCCGCACTTCGCGCCGAGGTCGACCGGCTGCTGGCTGGTCGAGCGCGTGTTCTGGTCGATCACCGTGAGCGTCTGCTTGACGAGGCAGGTGGTGGCGGAGTGGACGTCGCCGAGGCTCGTCGCATTGAGGTCGTCGCGCAGCGCATAGAAGCTCTGCTGCTGCAGCGGCGGGCTGCCGACGTCCGAAGCGCCCAGGTAGCGGCCGGTGCCGACGAACACCATCGGGACGGTCTTGATGAGGCCCAACTCGGGCTTCGTGGTCACCGGCTGCGGAGCGCCGGCGACCTGGAAGAACGCGAGCTGGAAGGCGTCCTTGCCCGACGGCGCGATGGTGTCGTTGACGTCGAATCGCCACAGGTTGCCCAGCACGTCGCCGCCGTAGATGCGCTGGATGGTGTTGTCGTCCAGGCCGTCGTCGACCCAGGCGCTGATCCGCGCGAGGCCCGAGGGCGACGTGGAGCTGCCCACGCCGGTGCTGATCGTGAACTTGAGCACGCCCGTGTTGGCGTCCACCACGTACAGGCGCCCCACGCCGTCGGCGTTGTTGTAGCCCGAGGTGAAGGCGACGACCCAGGTCTGGTCGGCGAGCTTGCCGATGATCGGGTTGCCGAACGTGAGGCCGAGGTTCGCGTCGGTGAACTCCCACAGCACTTTGGGCGCGCTGGGGTTGGTCACGTCGAGCGCGTAGTAGCCCTTGCCGCCGGCATTCAGGCCGCCGACGAGGATCGTGCGCCATGCCGAGCCGCTCCACACGTCGCTCACCGTCGGCGAGCCGTCGACGTAGAACTGGTGCGCGTTCGCGTAGTTGTCGTCGGCGAGCGCCTTGAGGTTCGGCAGCACGAACGAGGGGATGTAGGCCCACAGCTCGGTGCCGGTGGTCGCGTCGAAGGCGTGCAGCATGCCGTCGTTCGCGGCGACGTACACCGCGCCGTTGCGGCTGAGCCCGGTCTTGAAGCTCTGGTAGTTGTTCTCCGAGTAGTTGAACGGCGGCGTCTTCACGTAGACCGGCTTGCCGTTGATGATGTCGCCGAGCACGTGCTCGCGCAACCGGTAGAGCTGCACCGCGTTGCTGCCGCGCTCCTCGAAGCCGGTCTGGCCGCGCAGGTACTTGATCAGCGTATCGGTCGTCGCCGCGGTGCTCTGCGTCGCGCTCCAGCCGGACGACTGCGTGAGCATCGGCGCGGTGGTGGGCGAGAAATACGCGTTGATCTGCGCGGTCGACAGCTTGGTGCTGAGGCTCGCCAAATCGAAGTTGGTCTTGGCGCCGCCGAGGAAGGTGAAGATCGTGCGGCTGTCGGTGGTCGTCGTCACCGACGCGTCGATCGTCTGCTGGCCAGACCAGACCGCGGTGGTGGAGATGGCGCCCGTCACGAGGTCGATGGTTCGGGCCTGCACGTCGCCATCCCACTTCACCGTCCGGTAGTTCGCCACGAACGCGAAGTTGTCGCCCGCGACCGGCTCGAGGTTCGAGGTGGCCGCCGCGGCACCCGACGCCTCGCGGGTGGACACGCCCGCGAGCGCGGTGCGCAGGCCCGAGACGAGGAGGTCGGGGTTCTTGGCGCTGAAGTACTGGCCATGGCCGTTCACGGCGGCGTGCCACAGGTCGTCGATCGTGGTGAGCGTGTCACCGGTCGGGACCGGCCAGTCCTTGGACCCGGACAGGATCGCGTTGAAGTCCGCGGAGCCGCCGGTCAGGTAGTCGGAGGAGTACTGCAAGGTGCCGTTGGTGCCCAGGCCCAGCGTGAACGTCGTCATGTGCTGGGTCGCCTTGTTGTCGTTACCCGACACCGGCACGTTGTCCAGGCACACGTCGCTGCCGAGCGCGCCCGTGCAGTTGCCGAGCGAGCTGCTGCGCAGGTCCGTGTTGTAGTAGTAGGCGGCGCCGTCGGCGAGCGTTTTCGTGGTGAGGCCGCCGTCGTATTGCGGCCGCGGGGTGGTGCCGATGTTCGAGTCCTGGCTCGCGCTGAGCGTGCTGCCGTTCACGTCGACGGGATAGTTCGAATCGTTGTTCCAGTAGCCGTCCGTGGTGAGGATCAGGAAGTTCTGCTGGCAGGAGTACTGCACGGGGTCGGCGCCCAGCTTGCCGGCGAAGTTGCGGCCGGCCTTCGAGAGCGCGACGCGCAGCGGCGTCCCCTGGTTCGGGCTCTGCGCGTACAGCTTCGTGTACCACGTGTCCTTCTGCGTCTGGTCGTAGTCCGAGATCGGCAGGTAGTTGGTCGTGGCCGAGGCGGACGGCGTCGTCTGGATGTTGAAGAAGCCGACGCGGTAGGTGGGGCCGATGCTCGCGAACGCGCGGCCGGCGCCGGACTTCATCATGAGGATGCGCGTGCGGTAGTAGCTGTACCAGTTGGCGAAGTTCTGGCGCTCGTCGGTGCCGCCGGTGCCCGAGGTCGCGCTCACGATGACCTTCTGGAACGGCACCTTCACGAGCGCGGTGGCGGTGTAGTTGAGGCTGCCGCTCGACTTGTTCACCACCGGCGTCACGTTGAGCGGGGTCGAGTTCTTCGCGAAGATCCACACCACGTTGTTCGCGACGGTCGCCGAGTAGGTGCCGTTCGAGTTGATCTTCGAGGCGATCTGCGAGGCGATGGTGTTGATGTTGCTGGTCGTGGAGCCCGAGTTGCTCGCGATCGTCGTGCCGCTGACGGTCACCGAGCTCCACTTCGTGTTGTTCGCGCTCGTGATGGTGATGATCGAGTACAGGACCGCCGTGGTGGGAATCATGCACTCGCGATAGAACTGGCTCGTGGTGTCCTGGTAGGCCTGCGTGGCCGAGCCGCTGTACGTGTAGTAGTAGGCGGGTTGCGCCGTGTCGAGCGGGCTGGGGCTGTTGCCGTTCGGGTCCGCGCCCGTGACCGACGTGAACGCGGTGAAGCTGGTCGAGAGGTCCACGCTGCCGGTCTGCGCGATGCCGTCGGTCCAGGCCGCCGTGAAGGACGAGTTCGGGAAGTCGGTGCCGTCCGAATGCTTGGCGGGCACGTACGCGATGTCCGGGCGGTAGAAGATCGAGTTGCACTGCGACGACTTGTAGCCGACCGAGTTGAAGAACGGCTGCGACTCGTCGGGCGCGTGGCTCCACGCCATCGAACCCGAGGCGTCGAGCACGAAGCTGATGTTGGGCTTCACCACGCCGCTCGAGCTGCTCGCGAGCGGCGTGGGCGAGATGTCGATCAGCGCGCCGGCCGCCGGAAACGCGGCCACGGCGAGCATGAGCGCCGCGGCGATAAGGCGCGTGCGCGGGATAGGGGCGGACTCAAGGCGTTCCATGAACGTCTCCCTGGAGGAGTCTCCTCGTTGTCACAGCAGGATCACCGCCTGCACATAGCTCACGGTGTTCTTCGCACCGTTCACGCGGGCGGTGATGCGGTAATAGACCTGGTTCTTGATCTTGAGCGCGTAGGTCGAGTAGTCGGGCGCGTCCTGCGAGCTGCCGGTGGCGTTGTTGCTCGCGGTGGCGCAGCTCTGCCCGGGGTCGTTGATCGTTCCGGGGATCGAGCACATGCGCTGGATGAGGTAGTACGTGTGGTTGCCGCTGCCGTCCACGTCGCCCGCGTCGAAGGCCTTCACGGGCTGCGACGGATCGGAGCCGCCCCAGTCGACGCCGTCGGTGCCGCCGGTGGTTGCGTTGCCGGTGATGTCCAGGTTGTCCTGGCGCGTCGAGTAGTAGCCGGAAGCCGAGTTGTCGCTGTCGAGCGTGGTGCGGTTCGTGATGAGCCAGGTGCGCGCCGCCTCGATGCCGGTGTCGCCCGTGGCGACCGCCGACTCGCGGAAGCCGATGTTGCCCGCCACGAGCGTTCCCGTATCGAGGGATCGCACCATGCCGATCGCGGCGAGCGTCATCGCGACCAGCGCGATCAGCGCGATCAGCAGGACCACGCCCTGTTGGCGCACGGCTCCCGGGCGGCGGCGATCCATGGCACGAATCGGACCGAGGCTCATGACGGTCTCCAGATCATGTTGCGAAGCGGCACCACCGTCTGGAAGAGCTTGTAGCGGTAGCACTTCCAATCCGTCGCCGGGGCGCCGGTCGGGGCCGTCGTGGAAAGGTCGATGTCGGCCTGGCCGGTGAGGCTCGCGGGCTTGTTGTTGACGGCGTCGTACCAGTACTTCGCGCTTTGCGCGGCGTCCGGATGGTTCGGGTCCGTGGTCGCGTCGCACGCCGCGCCGGATTTCGGCTTCTCCTTGAGGCCGTTGCGCGCGGTGAGCTCGATCGCCGCGGCGAGCACCCGCGAAGCCTTGTTCGAGGTGTCGAGCGCGCCGCGATCCCACTGGTCGACCTGGCCGTCGCCGGCCGGGCTCGTCGGATTCGCGTTCCCGTCGAAGTCCTTGCCGTACACCGCGCGCATGCTGACGATGTTGTCCACCATCACCGAGTAGTTCGCGAGCACGGTGCAATCCTGGTTCAGCATGTCGCAGCTGGTGAGGTTGCCGCCGTGGATCGCGTAGACCTTCACCTGCGGCAACGCGCCCAGGTCGAAGAGCTGCCCGCCCTGCGCCGAGTTGAGCGCAGGCACCTTGTTGCCGTTCGGGTCGGTCACGCCGCCCGACTCGTTGAAGATGGGATCGGTCTGCTGGCAGTTGTTGTTCGGGTCCTTGTACTTGCCCGTGTTGTGCTCGACCACGTCGCTGCCGCCGCTGGGCGGGGAGCCGCAGTTGCCCCCGGTGCCCGGCACGTCGGTGACCTGGTGCAGCGCGCAGCTGATCGCGCCGCCCGGTCCGCCGCCCGGCTGCACGCCGATCACGAGGTCGCCGTTGCGGAAGCCGTCGCGGTTCTGCGTGATCTTGAAGTTCGCGGCGGAGTTGGACGGCTGGTCGGCCGGCACGCCCTGCACGAAGTTCTCCGAGGCGCCGTAGGCGACGAGGATCACGTCCGTGCCGGGGTCGCCGGCGAGCACGCCCGCGGGGTTGATCTCGAACGGCACCATGCGCATGTTGCTGCTGGTGCCGGTCTTCGCGTTGAAGACCACGATCGAGGTGCAGCCCGTCGGGACCAGCGAGTTCATGCCGTAGCCCGCGAGCCGGATCTCGCGCTGCAGCAGGTAGAGCGCGACCCCGCCGTTCACCTGCGCGTCGCTGCCGCTGGTGGACGTGCGCTTGTAGCCCTCGGAGACGGCGAAGGTCTCCATGATCACGACGATCGCGATCATGCCGATCAGCAGGCCGATCATGATCTCCACCAGCGTGAAGCCGGCGGAGCGCAGGCGGCGGAAGCGGAACGTTTCGCGCATGACGGCCTCAGCTCGGATTGATGTTCGCGATCGCGACGTACTTGTGGGTCACGACGTCTTCGGGCTGCTTCCAGTTGACGGTGACCGTGATCACGGTTCCCGCGCGCGCGATGGTTCCGCTGCCCGCGGGCAGCGAGCGCGCCACCTGGTCGTCCCACGCGGCGCGCTGGGCGGAGCCCGCCGTCGTGTAGTTCGCGATGTTGCCCTGGTCGACCCACATGTCGGAGATGACCTGGTTCGCGAGGTAGCTCGCGTCGGTGCGGTACTTCGCCTGGCTCACCTGGAGGATCGAGTTGGCCTGCAGGCCCATCACGGCGATGATGCCGAGCGTGAAGAGCAGGATCGCGACCAGGGCCTCGATCAGCATCACGCCCGACTGCGATGCCGGCGACGGCGAGCGCATGATGGCTTTGCCTCTCATTGGCACCCCTGCGGATTGGTGGCTTGCGAAAGTTTCGGGTCGCACATCCGGATCTGCCCGCCCGGCGCGATGTAGATGTCCATGCGCCGCTCGTCGCTTCCCGCGACCAGGTTGCGCACGTCGATGCGCGCGATGTTGAGCGGCGACGCGGTCGAGACACGGCCGAAGGAATCGAAGGCGACGAGCGCGGGCAGGTTCGACCCGGGGTCGAGCGCCGTCGCGGCGGCGCTCGCCGCGAAGTCGATGCCGACGCCGGCGTTGGGCGAGCCCTCGCTCGGGCCGCGCGTGGCGATGGCGGGCTGCGCGGTGGAGCAGTTCTGCGTCGCCGGGTCGTAGAAGCAGACCTGGAACGCGGTCGAGAGCGGATCGGTAAGCTGGAACGCGACGGTCGTGTTGCGCTTGAGCGCCTCGATCCGTGCCTGCTGCACGCCACCCAGGATCGCCTCCGCGGCGTTGCGCAGCTGGGTGTTCTGGATCCAGACCAACGCGGACGGACCGGCGAACGCGAGCACCAACGCGACGATGGCGATCGACACCAGCACCTCCACGAGGGTGAAGGCGCCCTGCCGGGCGCGCGCGGTCAGCATTGGCCGCCCTTGCGCATCACCCAGCACGTGTTCGGCGAGGCAGCGGTCCAGCCGGCGCTGCTGCCGGTGCCGCTGAAGGTCGACGTCTTCACCGCGTTCTGGTCGACGGTGTAGGAAAAGCCGGTCATGTCGTTGATGCCGGTCGCCGTGACGGTATACGCGGTTGCGGTGGGCGTTCCGCAGTCGAGCGTGAAGTTCTTGAGGGTCTGTACCGTTACCTGCGTCGCGCCCGGCGTGGTGCTGGTGGTGCAGCCGCCGACCGGGTACGTGCGGTTGTCCTGGTAGTACTGCTCGATCTTCACGCGCGCGTCCGCGAGGCCGCCGAACGCCTCGGTGAGCTTGCCGCGGATCACATAGTCCCGATAGCTCGGGATGGCCACGGCGGCGAGGATCGCGATGATGGCCACGGTGACCATCGCTTCGATCAGGGTGAAGCCTCTCTGGGTGCGGCGCATTGGGGGCCCCTTTCTGCGGTTAGGCGGGAATCTAAGGATGGCGGGATGGTTGCGACAAGCGCATCCCGACGCGCGGCCATTCCAGGCCGATGGGCGGCGCCGCTCGACCGATGGGCGGGAGGCGTCGAACGCCCCCCGATTCAAGGGCTTGGCCGCGACCCGCGCTTCCGGCGCGGCGCCCGTTGACGGTATAATCCAAGGCCGTGCTGTTGTAGCTCAGCTGGTAGAGCAACTGATTCGTAATCAGTAGGTCGGTGGTTCGAATCCACTCAACAGCACCAGAATTCCCGAGGCTTATTCCGGCTGGACCGACGACGGTTCATGCGCAGGCGGGATCGTACCGCCTCAGCCGGCCATTTGCGCCGCGCGCGCGAGCGCCGTCTCCCACGCATCCAGCTCCGGCGCCGTGACGACCCGCACCGACGGGTACCACAGCGTTCGTCCTTTCGCATCCGGGACCCAATAGGAGAACGGGGCGTTCGCGCCGAGGTAGACGAGCAGCGCCTCCTTGCCGATCGCACCGGCGAGGTGCGCCGTCACGTTGCTCGTGCTCACGATCGCGTCGCAGGCGGCGATCGCGGCGAGCATTCCCTCGAGGTCGTCGACGGGATCGAGCCCCGGTACACGCGCGAGCACCCCCGGATGCCGCGCCTCGAATCGTTCGCGTTCTTCGCCGACGTCGCCGTATTGCAGGTCGACCAGCGAGGCGCCGCCGGCCGCGAGCGCCGCGAAGCTCTCCAGCGGCGCCGACTTGCGAAGCGCCAGCGCGCCGCGACCGCCATCGCGCAGGCTCCTCCACGAGATGCCGATCCGCTTCGCTCGCTTCGGCAGGCGCGCCAGCAGATCGGCCACGCGAGCCGGATCGGCACGCAGGAGCGCCGCGGGTTGCCGCGCGAAGCTCGCGAGATCGGGCCGGAACAACGCGCCCAGCGAGCCGAGGCCGATGTGCGCGTCGCACCCGTCGTATCCCGGCGCGCTGCGCGGCGCGACCACGCTCGCCCCACGCAGCGTGCGCGCGAGGATCGGCGCGAGGCGCGCGTCGACGTCGAGCGCCACTTCGATGCCGCGCGCCTCGAGCTCCGGCAGCAGCGTCGAGAATAGCAGCTGGTCGCCGAGGCCCTGCTCGCCCCACACCAGGACCTTGCGCACCCGAGCGAGGTTGGATGCGTCGAGCCGCGGCAAGGGGCTCAGGTGCGCGACCGACTGCGGTGGATCGGTTTCGAAGCGCCGCTCGTATCCCGCCCAGCCCTGCGCGAACCGGTGCTCGCGCAGGGCGACCTGCCCGAGCCCGTAGCAGGCGTCCGGCGATCCGGGCGCCATCTCGAGCGCGCGGTCGTAGAGCGCGCGCGAGCCCGCGAGGTCGCCCAGGTCGAGCGTGGCGCCGGCGCAGGCGAGGAGCGCCGGCAGGAAATCGGCCCGATCGCGCAGCGCCGCCGCGTACATCGATGCCGCCCCGGTCAGGTCGCCGGACTCGCGCAACGCGTGCCCCCAATGCAGGCGAGCGCGAGCGAAGGACGGGCGGTTCGCGAGCGCCGCGCGATAACGCTCGATCGCTTCGCGGTGCAATCCGAGCGCCGCGAGCGCGAGGCCGAGGTGGTTCAGGACGTCGGCATCGCCGGGCTGTGCCTCGAGGGCGCGCTCGAGCGGCGCGCGCGCGCCTTCCGCGTCGCCGGACTCCAGCAGCACCCGGCCGAGGCTCGCGTTCGCCGCGGCACTGGCGGGCTCGAGCGCCACCGCGCGGCGCAGCGCCGCGAGCGCCTCCTCGCGGCGTCCGAGACGCTCGAGCAGCAGGCCGAGGTGGCGATAGGCGCCGGCAAGCTTCGCATCCGCGCGCACGGCGCGGCGCAGGTCGGCCACGGCGGCCTCGATGCGGCCGGCGTCCGCGAGCACGTGCGCGCGATTGGCGAGGAACATCGCGTTGCTCGGCTCGCGCTCGAGCGATTGATCGAGGAGCGCGAGGCCTTCGTCCACCCGTCCGCCTCGCGCGAGCACGCAACCGAGGAAATGCACGGCGCGTGCGTCGGCCGGATCGCGCGCGAGGAGCTCGCGCCACGCCGCTTCCGCCTCGTCCAGGCGATCGCCGGCGAGCAGCGCGAACGCGCGCGCTTCAGCTTCCGAGGAGCTCATCGACGCGCGCGAGGGCCTTCGCCCAGGTATCGATCTGCGGCGACGTGACGATGCGTACCGACGGATACCACTGCGAGCGTCCGTCGGCGCGGGGAACCCAGTAGTGGAACGGCGGATTGGCCGAGAGATAGATCAGGAACGTCTCCTTGCCGAGCACGCCGCCCAGGTGCGCGGTCACGTTGCTCGTGGTCACCACGGCATCGCAGGCCTCGACCGCGGCGAGCACGCCGTCGAGGTCGTTGAAGAGATCGAGGTCGTCGAGGTGCGCGAGGCGGCCTCCCGCGGCGTCGAAGGACGTGCGCTCGTCGCGGGTATCGCCGTACTGGAGGTCGGCGAGCCGCAGGTCGGCGCGGTGCGAGAGCGGCAAGAACTGCGCGAGCGCCATCGACTTCTTGCGCTGGACATAGCCGCGCCCTTTGGGCTGGAAGCTCTTCCACGAGATGCCGATCACGCGCGCGCCGGGCGCGCCGAGCTTCGCGCGGAACGCGGCGACGCGCCCGGGATCGGCCGCGAGGAGCGCGCGCGGCTGGCGCTCGAAGCTCTCGCGCGTCGTGCGCATCAGCATCGGCAGCGAGCCGATCGCGATGTGGCGCGTGCACGAGGCGAACGCCGCTTGCGAATCGGCGCCGGCGCTCACGGTCCAATCCGGGTGCGCGCGGCGGTAAGCGGCGACGAGCCGGTGGTCGACCTCGAGCACGAACGATTGTCCGCCCGAGGCAAACTCGGGAAGGAGCGTCGAATAGAGGAGCTGGTCGCCGACGCCCTGCTCGCGCCACACCGCCACGCGATGGCCGGCGCCCCAGTCGGCGGCGCGCAAGAGCGGCATCGGCATCGGGCGCGCCAACGCGATCGGCGGCACGGTGTCGAAGCGGCGCTCGTGCAGCGCCCACCCACGCTCGAGGTCGCCGCGCACCACCAGCGCGAGGCCGAGGTTGTATCCGGCGCGCGCGGAGCGCGGGTTCGCGTCGAGCGCCCTCTCATAGTAGGCGATCGCCTCGTCGAGCTTGCCCTGCTCCTGCAGCAGGTAACCGAGGTTGCTGAGCGCGTCGGAATGACCCGGATCGATCTCGAGCGCGCGGCGATAGCAGTCGATCGCCCCGTCCACGTCGCCGCGCTCCTGCAGCAGCACGCCGAGGTTGCTGTACGCGTCCGGGTGCCCGGGCGATAGCTCGATGGCCGCGCGGTAGCAGTCGATCGCCTCGCGCTCCTCGCCCGAAGCCGCGAGCGCGTTGCCGAGGTTGTTGCGCGCCTCGTGGAAGTCGCCCTTGAGCTCGATCGCGCGCCGGTAGCAGCGCACCGCCTCGGCATCGCGCCTGCGCTCGTGGTATGCCATCCCCAGATTGTTGAGCGCCCCCCACGAATCGGGCTTCATCGCCACGGCTCGCTCGAGCAGCGGGATCGCCGCGTCGAGGCGCCCCAGCTCGCGCAGCGCCGCGCCGTAGTTCGATGCCGCATCGGCGAGCGAGGGGTCGTGCCGGACCGCCTCGGCGTAGTGCGCCAGCGCCTCGTCGATGCGCCCGCGCTGCTTGAGCGCGTTGGCGAGGTTGTTGTGCGCCGCGGCGAAGGCGGGGACGAGCGCCAGCGCGGCGCGATATCCCGCGATCGCCTCCTCGGTGCGGCCGTGCTCCTGCAGCAGGAGCGCGAGGTTGTAATGTGCCTGCGCCGTGGGCGCGTGCTGCAGCGCTCGTCGATAGGCGCGCTCGGCGCCGGCGGCGTCACCGGAAGCGGCGAGGACGTTGCCGAGCAGCCCCCAGGAAGCCGCATGGTCCGGGCGCATCTGCAGCGCCTTCTCGAGGTCGGCCCGCGCCTCGTCGAGCCGGCCGAGGTGCAGCAGCGCTTGCGCACGATTGCGGCGAATCGAGGGCGACGAGGGCCGCGCCTCGCGGGCGCGGTCGAAGGCGGCGAGCGCGTCCAGGTGGCGGCCCTGGGCGCCGAGCGCCGTGCCGAGGAGCTCGAGCGCGTCGGCGTTTGCGGGTTGCGCGGCGACTAGCGGGCGAAGGACGGCCTCGGCCTCCATCATTCGGCCGGCGCGCAACAGCGCGACCGCCTGCTCGAATGCGGCGCGATCGCCGGGCAGATGCGGCACGCTCACTGCAGGAAGAACCGGTACGCCGGATTGCGCGACTCGTCGGCGTAGTCGTAGCCGAGCTCGCGCAGGAACGCGCGGAACGCCGCGCGCTCGCGCTCGGGCACCTGCAGTCCCACCAGCACGCGTCCCACGTCGCCGCCCTGGTTGCGGTAGTGGAAGAGCGAGATGTTCCAGCCCGTGCCCATGCGTTGCAGGAAGTTCATGAGCGCGCCGGGGCGCTCGGGGAACTCGAAGCGATAGAGTATCTCGCGCTCGGCGAGGCGCGCGCGGCCGCCCACCATGTGGCGCCCGTGCTGCTTCGCCATCTCGTTGTCGGAAAGGTCCACCGCGGGAATGTCGTTCCTGCGCAGGATCGCCACCAGCCGCTCGGTTTCCTCGCGCCCCGCGACCGAGACGCCGAGGAAGACGTGCGCATCCTTGCCCGGGGCATAGCGGTAGTTGAACTCGGTGACGCTGCGGTTGCCGAGCAGCGCGATCAGCCGCTTGTAGGCGCCGGGCCGCTCCGGGAGCGTCACCGCGAGGACCGCCTCGCGATGCTCGCCCAGCTCGGCGCGCTCGGCCACGAAGCGCAGGCGATCGAAGTTCATGTTCGCGCCGCTCGCCACGGCGACGAAGCTGGCACCCTTCACGCGCCGCTTGCCGATCCAGCGCTTGGCGCCGGCGAGGGCGACGGCGCCCGCGGGCTCGAGCACCGTGCGCGTGTCCTCGAAGACGTCCTTGATCGCGGCGCAGATCTCGTCGGTGTC
>Ga0157370_10006542_pt1 | contig 12833 bp, 6 predicted proteins | sample C35metaG_FD_113463 | JGI IMG/M metagenome (GOLD analysis project Ga0157370, IMG submission 113463) | Corn rhizosphere microbial communities from Kellogg Biological Station, Michigan, USA - C3-5 metaG | ecosystem: Host-associated > Plants > Roots > Rhizosphere > Soil | place: USA: Michigan...
CCCGTGCTGTCGCTGGAATTCCTCCAGCGCCGGCGCCTCCTGCCGGCAGGGGATGCACCAGGAAGCCCAGAAGTTGACCAGCACCCAGCGCCCTTTGTACCGGGCGAGCGACCCGTCGCCGCCGCCTTCGAGCCGGGGCAGCGAGGTGCTCGGTGCCTGCTCCCCGACGGCGACCCGCGAGGACCCCTTGCTGACCAGCCCGAAGACGAGCAGGCCGACGAGGGCCAGCACGGCCAGCACGGCTATAGAAGAGCGAACGCTCACGGACGCCGAACTCTAGTTCCAGCGCCGCCCCGGCACCCCCGCCGCGCCTCTAGAATCAACCGCGCGCGGACGTAGCTCAGTTGGTAGAGCGCAAGCTTCCCAAGCTTGAGGTCGCGGGTTCGACCCCCGTCGTCCGCTTCGGCACCGGCTCGGGCCGCTCGGCCCGCAGCGCGAGTGCCATCGTCACCGTGGCATCGAATGCGGCCACCAGGACGGCGAGGTTGCGGACGACCATGTTGAACGGCGAGCCGTAGATCGGGAAGGGCCCGTCGGCGCCGAGCGGGCCGTAGGCGGCGGCGGTGATCACCGCCGCGCCGATCATGATCCAGGCCGGCCGGGCGAGGCGGGTCCCTCGCGTGCTGAGGAGGACGGCGGCCAGGCCCAGCGTCCAGAGCAGGTACTGGGAGCTCAGCACCCGGCTGGTCACCATCAGCAGGAGCACGACCGTGAAGACGAAGTCGCGGCTGAGGGCGACGTCGGCGAGGTCTTCCCTGCCGCGGTCGATCGCCCGCTTCCTCAGCAGCCACCAGACCCCGGCGCCGATCAGCGCGACGAGCGAGGCGATGTCGAGGAGGTGGGCCAGCAGGTCGGCCGAGTTGCTGTCGATCTCCAGCGCTCCGTAGCGCAGGACGGCGTTCGGCGGATGGCCGGTGATCAGCTGGCGCAGGTGCCAGGGCAGGCTCGCGGCCGATTCGAGCTGCAGGCCGCGCTTGCCCTGTTCGCCCAGGAAACCGAACTGGTTGCCGTCGAAGGCGACCGCCGAGGTCGCGAAGACGAGGGCGATCGCGACAGCCGCGGCCAGGATGGCGCGCAGCAGCCGGCGTCGGTCCCACTCGCCGAGCAGGAGGACGATCGGCCAGACTTTGAGGGTGGCTCCCAGCCCCGCCAGGGCGCCGAACCAGGCGGGGCGGCGGTGGATGACGAGCATCGCCCCGACCGCCAGCACGGTCGCGCTCATGTCGAACCTGAGGATCGGCAGGGTGCGCAGCATCGGGATCCCGAGCAGCCACACCCAGACGCCGGCGTCCTTGCCTTCGCGGCGGCCGAGGGTGGCGACCAGGGCGAGCCCGATCAGGTCGAAGATCAGCATGGTGGCGACGAACGACTGGCCGAATCCGGTCAGGCCGAGCCCCAGCCGCGGCACCATCAGGATCAGGGCGGCGCCCGGCGGGTACTGCCAGGTGTCGCCGGTCGGCAGCACGCCTTCGCTGAGCGTTTCCGACCAGGGCTGGTAGACGAGCCCGGTGTCTTCCAGCTGCAGCCCGGTCGTGTGGTTCCAGAACCCGACCTGGACGACCATCACCGCCCGGGTCAGGATCCAGACCCCCGCCCAGACCCAGAGCTTGTGCCGCCCGTAGAAGGAGCTCATCGGCGGGACGCTATTGATCCTGCCTGTCGTCTGATCGTTGAGACTCAGCCTTCGCGGCGGCCGTAAAGCCGGTCCTTCGCCGCGAGCAGCACGCGGTCGGCGGCGGCGAACAGGGTGTCGCTGTCGCGGTTGGTGCTGGCGGCGATGCCGTAGGAGGCGCCGATCATGCCGTCGCCCAGCTTGGCCGAGCGGACGGCCTCGGCGATGCGTTCCGCCGCGGTGCGGGCGTAGATGGCTTCCGTCTCCGGCATCAGGATCGCGAACTCGTCGCCGCCGATGCGGAAGCAGTCGTCGGCGGCGCGGGCCTCGTCGAGGATGCGGGCGACGTCGCGGAGGACCTCGTCGCCGGCCGGATGGCCGAGGCGGTCGTTGACGCCCTTGAAGCCGTCGAGGTCGAAGAGGACCAGGGCCAGCGGCCGCTCGGAGCGGGCGGCGCGGGCGAGCTCGATCGGCAGACGCTCCTGGAAGGCCCGGCGGTTGGGCAGGCCGGTGAGGGCGTCGCGGCGGCTGTCGCGGCTCTCCGCCTCGTAGAGGTTGGCGTGGGAGAGGTGGGCGGCAATCAGCTCGCTGAGCAGCTCGAGCGCTTCGACGTCGCCGTCGTCGAAGTGATGGACCTCGGGCGCGTAGACCTTGAGCACGCCGACCGTCTCATCTTTGTGGAAGAGCGGCACGCAGATCATCGAGCAGGCGTTGACCCGCCGGCAGGCCTCGGCGTCGACCCGCTCGTCGTCGCCGGTGTCGTCGCTGCGCAGCACGCAGCCTTCGATCACGGAGCGGCCGGAGAGGCTCGCCTCCTTATTCAGTCGCATCCCCAGGTAGGGGGTGGCCTCGCCCGTCGTCACCGTGTAGACCATCTCGTCGCCTTCGGCCAGCTCGATCAGGCCGGCGCTGGCGCGGGTCAGCTCCTGTGCCCGCTCGGCGATCAGCTGCATGATCGTCTCGGGGTCGAGATCGCTGGCGGCGATTTCAGTCTGCGTGCGGATGATCGCCCGCAGCTGCTCGCTCGATCGCTCGGAGCTCATTGGCCCCTTATCGGCCGCCAGGCTGTCGTGATTTAGGCGGCGAGCGGGTGCAGCGATCCATCCTCCTCGGAGTCGGTTTCCAGCTCGCCGCTGTCGCTCGTCGACTCTCTGCTCTCCGCGGGCAGGCGGTAGAAGTGCTCGGTCGCACCGCGCACCTGGCGCTCGCGCACGAGTTCGATCAGCCCTGATTTCGCCAGCTCGGTGACGTGGTAGTTCGTGTTGCTGAGGGGGATCTGCAGCTCGCGGCTGAGATCGCTGGGGGAGAGGATGCGACCGCCGTCGATACCGAGGATTTCGAGAATCGAGACGCGGAGGGGATGAGCCGTCGCTCGCGCCAGCCGCTCCCAGTTGACAGGTATCGCAGAGCGGTCTGGTCGACCGTTTTCTGCTGCATTTACGAGGGATGGATGATGCTCGGCATGGCCGTTGGGGGAATGTCCGTTGGGGGATGGCATGGGAAGATATTACCCAAAATTGTTGATTCAACTCATTACTTTCGGGTAGAACATCCGCTGAATACCTGTATCGATCGCGTTTTGGGACCTTCGGGAGGAAATTAGATGCGAGACGGAGCCGTGCGTGCGGCCTTTGCTGTTTGCCTTTGCCTATGTCTCTTGCTGTCGCTGACCGCGGCCCCCGCGGCGCTGGCCGACACCGGCGACATCATCGCCCCGAGCGACGTCACCCACCCGTCGGTCGGCTCCGGCTGGCAGGCCGGAACCTGCAAGGCCGAACCGGCTGGCGAACCGTGCTCCATCGCGACCCCGGACCTCTTCTTCGAAACCGCGGGCGCCCACCCCAACTTCGGCTTCACCCAGTTCATCATCAAGCACGAAGCACCCGGCGAAACCCCGGTCGACGAACTGAAGACGGTCCGGGTCGATCTCCCGGTCGGCCTCAGCGTCAACCCCGGGGCGACGCCTCGCTGCACGCTCTCGACCTTCGAAGCCGGCGCCTCCGGCTGCCCGCTGGGCTCGAAAGTCGGCGTCAGCCAGGTCACCGTCTCGCTGCTGGGAGTCCCGCAGCCGCCGACGGCGCCCGCCACCGAAGTCCCCGTCTACAACGTCGAACCGAAGCCCGGCGAGGCCGCCCGCTTCGGCCTCGAACTCGCCGGCAACGAAGTCTTCCTCGAAGGCGACGTCGCCTGGTCGAGCGACTACCACGAGGGGTTCACGATCCACGTCCCGGCGGCCTTGCCGGAAGCGCTCGGCGGTCTGCTCGGGTTGCTCCCCGGCCAAAAAGGGCTGATCCTGAAGAACCGCCTCGTCTTCGACGGCCGCTCCGGCGACGGCACCTTCCTGACCACGCCGACCACCTGCTTCGGCCCCGCCTACAAGGACGACTGGAAACCCGGCGAACAGCCCGGCGGCCCTTCCGGCCACATCTACTCGACCCTGCTTCGCGCCGACTCGGTCGGCAAACCCGATCCGAACTTCCCCAACGGCTCCTCGTTCTTCGAGTCGCCGATCCCGCCGAAGAGCGAAACGAGCGGCCCGGGCACCTCGCCCAAAGCCTGCGACTCGATCCCCTACGAACCCAAACTCGGCGTCGACCCCGGCACGGCGAAAGTCAACTCGCCCGCGGCCGCCGAAGTCAGCGTCGACGTCCCGCACCTGAAAGAAGCGAACGGCCAGGACAGCTCGCATACGCGCAGCGCCACGGTGGCCCTGCCGCAGGGCATGGGCCTCAACCCCTCCGCCGCCAGCGGGCTGAAGACCTGCACCGTCGACGAGTTCGGCAAAGGCACCAGCAACCCGGTCGCCTGCCCGCCCGAGTCGGTGATCGGTCATGCCCGGATCGAATCGCCGCCGCTCGTCGACCAGACCAACCCCCAGCCCGAAGAAGTGCTGGAAGGAAACGTCTACGTCGGCAAACAGGAAAGCCGCGACCCGGCTTCAGGCAAGGAGTACCGGATCTTCATCGAAGCGAAGTCCGACCGCTACGGGATCTCCGTGCGCCTGATCGGCAACGTCAGCGCCAACCCGGTGACGGGCCAGCTGACGACGACGATCGACGAAACGCCGCAGGTGCCCTTCACCTCCTTCGACCTCTCCTTCAGAGGCGGCGATCGAGCGGTGCTCAGCAGCCCCCCGACCTGCGGCCCGAACAAAGCCTCCGCGGTGATGACCCCGTGGTCGGGGACTCCACCGGCGACGCCGGACGCCAGCTTCGCCCTCAGCGACAACCCCGCCGGCGGGGCGTGCCCGAAGACGATGGCCGAGCGGCCCTTCGGCCCCGGCTTCGCCGCCGGGCCGGCGAGCTCGAAGGCCGGCGCCTACAGCCCGGTCTCGATCCAGATCAACCGCCCCGACGGCCAACAGGAGCTGAAAGGCGCCGACGTCGTCCTCCCGCCGGGGATGACCGGCAAGCTCCGCGGCATCCCGTACTGCCCCGAGGACGCGATCGCCGCGGCCGCCGGCAGGGCGGGCGCCGACGAGGCGGCCGCCTCGAGCTGCCCGGCCGCGAGCCAGGTCGGCATCGCCTCCGTTGCCGCCGGCACCGGCGGGGCTCCCTACAAGATCGACGGCAAGGTCTTCCTCGCGGGCCCCTACCACGGGGCTCCGCTCTCCCTCGCAGTGATCACCCCCGCCACGGCCGGTCCGTATGACCTCGGCACGGTCGTGGTGCGGGTGGCCCTGTTCGTCGATCCGGAAACGGCTCAGATCCACGCCGTCTCCGATCCGATCCCGGACGTCTTCGGCGGCGTCCAGCTGAGCATCCGCTCGATCGACCTGAAGATGGACAAGCCGAACTTCACCCTCAACCCGACCAGCTGCGAACCCTTCGCCACCACGGGGACGCTTGCGGGCGGTGGGGCGGACCCGACCAACCCGGCCGCCTTCAGCGCCTTCGCCGTCAACGCGCCCTTCCAGGCGAGCGACTGCGAAGCGCTCGGCTTCAAGCCGAAGCTGTTCACGAAGCTGATCGGCGGCCGCAAGTCGATGCGCCGCAACGGCCACCCGGCCTTCCGCGCGATCCTCGTCGCCCGCGAAGGCGATGCCAACATCAAGCGGGCGGCGCTGACCCTGCCGCACTCCCAGTTCCTCGACCAGGGGCACATCGGGACGATCTGCACCCGGGTCCAGCTCGCCGCCTCGGCCTGCCCGGCCCGCTCCATATATGGATACGCGCGGGCGCAGTCGCCGCTGCTCGACCAGGAAGTCGCCGGCCCCGTCTACCTGGTCTCCTCAGACCACGAACTGCCGGACCTCCTGGCCGACCTGCATGGGCAGGTGAACGTGCGACTGCGCGGCGTCATCAGCTCGGCCAAGGCGCGGCTGCGGACCGTCTTCTATCCCGTGCCGGACGTGCCGGTGAGCAAGTTCACGCTCAACATGAAGGGCGGCAAGAAGGGCCTGCTCGTCAACTCGCGCGACCTCTGCCTGCGCCCGAACCGCTCGGTCCTCAACTTCAAAGCTCAGAACGGCAAGAGCCTGAAGGTGAAGAAGCTGCCGCTGCGGACCCCGGCCTGTCGCAAGGCCCGCAAACACCGACCCTCCAACCACCCACATAGGCATGGGCACTAGATGCGGTTAACGGCACGTCTAACTGGGTACCGACCTGCGCAGGTGAGGAAGTCAGTCGCACAATTGCTGCTGCTTGCCGTCTTCGGCGGTCTGCTGCTCGTGCCCGCGGCGCAGGCCGGTGAAGTCCCGTTCGCGCCGCAGAACAACCCGCCGGACGCTAACGACGGCTGGCAGGCCGGAACCTGCAACACCCCGACCTGTGCCCCCGACAGCCCCAAAGCCGAGTTCTTCGAAACCGCTGCCGGTCATCCGCCGTTCGGGATCACCCAGTTCATCATCAAGCACACGACGGTTGTCACCCACGAAGAACCGGACGTCAACCTGAAGGACCTGCGGGTCGACCTGCCGATCGGTCTCAGCGTCAACCCGGGCGCGGTGCCCCGATGTGCCGCTGCGCATCCGGTCGAATGCGGGACGGCGCAGCCCTTGAGCAAAGTCGGCGAAAGTCAGGTCACGGTCTCGCCGGAAGTGCCGCTGGCGCCGCCGATCACGATTACGGCGCCGGTCTACAACCTCGAGCCCAAGCCCGGTCAGCCCGCGCGTTTCGGCTTCACGGTCGAAGCCATCCCCGGCTTCGAAGCCGTGCCGCCGAGCGACATCTACCTCGAAGCCGACGTCGCCTGGGACTCGGACTGGCACGAGGGGTTCACGATCTCCGTGCCCAAGGTCGAACTCGTGAAACTCCTCAAAAACCGGCTCATCTTCAACGGCAGGGCGAGCGCGCCCGGGGGACAGGGCTTCTTCCTCACCACCCCGAGCACCTGCTGGGATCCGACCGGGGCCCACCAGCACACCTACTCCACCTACGCCCGGGGCGACTCAGAAGAAAACCCCGATCCGAGCTTCCCCAGCAACTCGCCCTTCGTCGAGGCGCAGCTGCCGCCCGGGACGTCCCCTAAAGCCTGCGACTCGATCCCATTCGAACCGACGGTCCACGTCGACGGCGGGACCAACGCAGTCGACTCGCCCGCCGCGGCGACCACCGAACTGCAGATGCCTGTCAAGCCGAACGCAGGCGAACAGGAAACCTCGACGGTGCGGACCGCGAAGGTGACCCTGCCCCAGGGCATGGGCCTCAACCCGTCCGCGGCCAACGGCCTCGCGGCCTGCAGCCCACAGCAGTTCGGCAAGGGGACCAAGAACGCGGTCGCCTGCCCGGCGAACTCGAAGATCGGAACCGCGACCGTGGTCAGCGAGGCGCTGCCGGACCAGGCGCTGACCGGTGACGTCTACGTCGGCAAGCAGGAAAGCCGCGATCCCGAATCGGGCAAGGAGTTCCAGATCTACGTCCACGCGGCGTCGGATCGCTACGGCGTCGACCTGAGGCTGGTCGGCAACGTCTTCGCCAACGCCAAGACCGGGCAGCTCACCGCCTACTTCGACGATCCGGCGAAAAACGTCACCCGCGGCGGCAACGCCGACAACATCCCTAACGGCCTGCCGCAGGTTCCCTTCACCAGCTTCGCGATCAAGATCAACGACGGCCAGAAGGCGGCGCTCAGCAGCCCGCCCACCTGTGGGCCGAACAAAACGACCAGCGACATCACTCCCTGGTCGGCCGAATTCGGTGGCAAATCAGCCAGCCCCTCGAGCGAGTTCGGCCTCGCCAAACTGCCGGGCGGAGGCGACTGCCCGAAGACGCTGGGCGACCGGCCCTTCAGCCCCGGCTTCAGCGCCAAGCCGAAGAGCGACGAGGCGAAAGCCTTCACCCCCTTCATGGCGCATGTCACTCGCCCCGCCGGCCAGCAGGAGCTGAAAGGCCTCGACATCACCCTGCCGCCGGGCGCGACGGCGAAACTGGCGGGCGTCCCCTACTGCCCGCCGGCTCAGATCGCCGCCGCCGGGGGGCGCTCCGGCAGCGACGAGAAGGCCCACCCGAGCTGTCCCGGCGACAGCAAGATCGGCGTCGCCACGGTCGAAGCCGGCACCGGCGACTCGCCGCTGAAGATCGAGGGCACGGCCTACCTCGCCGGTCCCTATGAAGGGGGCCCGCTTTCGGTCGTCGTCGTCACTCCGGCGATCGCCGGCCCGTTCGACCTCGGAAACGTCGTCGTTCGCGTCCCGCTCTTCGTCGACCCCGAAACCGCCCAGGTCCACACCAGGACCGACGCGCTGCCGGACGTCTACGGCGGCACGAAACTGGACATCCGCTCGGTCTTCCTCAACCTCAATCGCAAAGAATTCACCCTCAACGGCACCAACTGCGACAAAGCGGCGACCGCCGGCGTGATCAAGGGCGGCGGCTCGGACCCGACCAATCCGGCGGCCTTCTCGTCCTTCGCCGTCAGCGACCCCTTCCAGGCGCAGAACTGCAACAAACTCGCCTTCAAGCCGAAGCTGAAGATCCGCCTCTTCGGCAAAACCAACCGCGCCAAGCACCCGAAACTGCGGGCGATCCTCACCGCGCGCCCCGGTGACGCCAACATCGCCCGCGCCTCGGTGGCGCTGCCGCACGCGCTCTTCCTCGACCAGGCCAGCCTGGGGAGGATCTGCACCCGGGTGCAGTTCGCCGCCAACGACTGCCCGAAGAAATCGATCTACGGCCACGCCCGCGCGATCACGCCGCTGCTCGGCAAACCGCTCGAAGGCCCGGTCTACCTGCGCTCGTCGAACAACACGCTGCCGGACATGGTCGCCCACCTGCAGGGCCAGGTGGACATCGATCTGGTCGGCCGCATCGACAGCTTCAAGGGCGGCATCCGCACCACTTTCGATCGCGTGCCCGACGTGCCGGTGACCAAGTTCGTGATGACGCTGCCCGGAGGCAAGAAGGGTCTGCTGGTCAACTCGCGCAGCCTCTGCGTCAAGCCGGTGAAAGCGATCATCCGGATCAAAGGCCAGAACGGCAAGAAAGCCAACCGCAAGCCGAAGTTGCGCACTCCGTGCAAGAAAAAGCACGGAAAGAAGCACGGTCGCCACCACAAACACTGACACCGAAAAGTGTTACGTCACCAAACGGTGACACGTTTATGCGGTTAGGCGTACGGGCAGATACTTGAAAGACCCGGACCGATGTGTAATGTCTTCTGCGGGAGGGTTGTTCTGGGCGCTCACAGGGGGGCGTCCTCGTAAGGGAAAACGAGGAGGAAATTGATGGCGAAGCGCTCGCTCGCATTGCTTCTGTTGTGTCTTGGTGCTCTGCTCGTGATGCCCGTCCTGGCTCAGGCCAACACGACGGACATCATCGAACCGAACTCCGAACCGCCTACTAATGCCGACGGCTTTCAGGCGGGAACGTGTGTGACTGATGAACCGGCCCCGGGGGTCAAGTGCGGCCCGCAAACGCCGGGCGCGTTCTTTAAAACTGCCGGAGGCCATCCCCCGGTTGGTTTCACGCAATACATCATCCAGCACGGAGCGGTGACGCCATTGCCCTCGCCGCCGTTCCCCGCGGGCGCTGCAACGGCTCCGATCAAAGAGCCTCTTGCGGACCGGACGATCAAAACGCTGCGGGTCGATCTTCCTCCGGGGTTGACGGTTAATCCGAATGCGACGCCGAAGTGCTCGCTTGCGGATTTCGAAAACAAAGCAGGCGAATTCCACGTCCCGCTTTGCGACGAAAGCAGCCGGGTCGGCACCGAGGAAGTGACCTTGGTGACGAACGTCGAAGGGTTCGAAATCGCCCCCGGCGTTCCGGTGCCGAAAGGCTTCGTCATTCCTCCCAGCGAATCTTCGAAAACCAAAGTTCCCGTCTACAACATCGAGCCGAAAGAAGGCGAACCGGCCCTCTTCGGATTCGTCGTTGCCGCGAAAGAGGAGGTCTTCCTCGAAACCGACGTGGCTTGGCAGAGTGACTTCCACGAGGGGTTCACGATCCAACTGCCGGGTCCCTCAGCACCGTTCTCGACGCTGAAAAGCCGCCTCGTGCAAAACGGTCGGGCCGGCAACGGGACCTTCATTACCAATCCGACCACCTGCTTCAACCCCAGCGAATTCCCGCACCTGTACTCGACCTGGTTCAGGGCTCATTCCTACGGGGAAGAAAACCCGACCTTCCCGGCTGGCTCCACGGCGGTCGAGGCAAAGGTGGAAGGGAACGTCGGCGGCAAAGCCGTGCCGATCCAGCAGGAAGGCTGTGACTCGGTGCCGTTCGAACCCTCGATCGACATGGAAGCCGGGACGACGAACGTCGACTCGGCTGCGCCCGCCACGGTCAACGTGAAACTGCCTTTCGACGCCGCCAAAGAAGGTGGCGAAGGACAGTCGCAGTCCTATGTCCGCAAGGCAGAAGTGACCCTGCCGCCTTACATGGGTCTCAACCCCTCAGGCGCTCAAGGCCTCGTTGCCTGCACCGACGCTCAGTTCAAGAAGGGCGTGCGGGACTACAACAACGAATGTCCGACCGCTTCCAAGGTCGGAACGGCGACGGTTGAATCGCCGCCGATCGAACGACCGCTTGTCGGCGATGTCTACGTCGGGACCCAGAACAGCAACGACCCGCAGTCCGGGGAACAGTTCCGGATCCTGGTCGAAGCCAAGGAACCGAAAGAGGGCGTTGCCGCTCGTCTGATCGGTCACGTCAAGGCGGATCCCAACACGGGCCAGCTGACGGCGGTGTTCGATGAACAGCAGAAGCTGGAAATGTCGAAAGAAGTCGTCCCGCCCGACGGCGAAAATCTCCCCAGCGGTCTGCCGCAGGTGCCGTTCACCTCGGTGAAACTGCACATGGACGGTGGGGACAAAGCGGTTCTGACCAGCCCGCCGATCTGCTCGAGCGAGTCGACCAGCAAGCTGGAACCGTACGCACGGCCCGGCACCAACGCTGAACCGAAAAGCACGGTGACGCTCACCGGCGACCCGACCGGGGGCGACTGTCCGAAAACGATGGCCGACCGCAAGTTCACCCCGGCCTACAACGCCAAAACCGACAGCACCAAAGCCGGCGCCTACAGCCCCTTCCACGTTCTGATCACGAAACGGAACGGGGAACAGGAGCTGAAGGTCGTCAACGTCACCCTGCCGAAGGGGCTGACCGGCAAACTCGCCGGGATCCCCTACTGCTCAGAGGAAGCGATCGCGGCCGCAGCCGGCAAGTCCGGCAAGGCCGAGGAAGCCAGCCCGAGTTGCCCGGCGGAGAGCCTGCTTGGCTCCGCCACGACCAACTCCGGCACCGGTGCTCCGCTGAAACTCGGCGGCAAGGTCTACCTGGCCGGTCCCTACAAGGGGGCGGCGCTGTCGCTGGTCACCATCACCCCGGCAGTCGCCGGTCCGTTCGACCTCGGCACCGTGGTCGTCCGGGTGGCCCTCAACGTCGAACCGGAAACCGCCCAGATCCACGCGGTCTCCGACGTCATCCCTGACGTGTTCGGCGGGGTCAAGCTGGATCTGCGCTCGATCAATCTCGACATCGATCGCAGCCAGTTCATGATCAACCCGACCAATTGCGCCGCTCAGGCGACGACCGGGGCGATCAACGGCGGCGGAGCCGACCCGACCAACTCGGCGACGTTCAGCTCCTACGCGGTCAATGATCCGTTCCAGGCCACCGAATGCAACACGCTCGGCTTCAAGCCGAAGCTGAAGGTGACCCTGAACGGCTCGACCAAGAGGGCGAAGAACCCGCGCCTGACGGCGGTCTTGACCGCCAAGAAGGGTCAGGCGAATGTCGCCCGGACGGCACTGACGATGCCGCACTCGCTGTTCCTCGACCAGGGCCACATCGGGACCGTGTGCACGAGGCCGCAGCTGGCCTCCCACACCTGCCCGAAGGGTTCGGTCTACGGGCACGCGGAAGCGAAGTCGCCGCTGCTCAGCAACAAGTTGAAGGGCAAGGTGTTCCTCGTGTCCTCCAACCACGAATTGCCGGACCTGCTCGTCGACCTACGCGGCCAGGTGGAGATCTACCTCCGCGGCGTCATCAGCTCGAAACACGGAGGCCTGAAGACGGTCTTCAACAACGTGCCTGACGTGCCGGTGAGCAAGTTCACGCTGAAGATGAAGGGCGGGAAGAAGAGCCTGCTCGTCAACTCGACCAACACCTGCGCCAAGCCGCAGCGGGCGAAGTTGAACATCAAAGGCCAAAACGGCAAGAAGGTGAAGAACAACAAGTTCAAGTTGAACATCGCCTCCTGCAAGAAGTCCAAGAAGCACAAGAAGTAGTCGAGTAGCCCGGTCGCGAGCACCGGCGCGGAGGTCCAATAGCCTCCGCGCCGGTGCGACCGACGCTTTCAGTCCTGATCGTCGCCTACGAGAGCCGCGGCGATCTGACCAGGACCCTTCCCGCCCTGCTGCGCGAGCTGGGCGATGACGACGAGCTGATCGTCGTCGACAACAAGCCGGGCGACGGCAGCGTCGAGCTCGTGCGCGAGCTGGCTCCGCAGGCGCGGATCGTCGCTCCGGGACGTAACACCGGCTTCGCCGGAGGCGCCAACGCCGGCGCCGAGGCCGCGCGAGGCGATCTGCTCGTCCTCCTCAACCCCGACGCGATGCCGCAGCCGGGCTGGGGCGAGGCGATCCGAGCACCCTGGCTCGGGGAGCGTGAATGGGTGGCCTGGCAGGCGCTGGTCGCCGACGGCGCGGGGGAGCGCATCAACTCCGCCGGCAACCCGATCCACTTCACCGGCATCGTCTGGGCCGGCGGGCACGGCCGGCCGCTCGGCCAGGCACCGGGACCTGGCGAGGTGTCCGCCGCATCCGGCGCCTCCCTGGCGG
>Ga0157370_10006544_pt1 | contig 12831 bp, 4 predicted proteins | sample C35metaG_FD_113463 | JGI IMG/M metagenome (GOLD analysis project Ga0157370, IMG submission 113463) | Corn rhizosphere microbial communities from Kellogg Biological Station, Michigan, USA - C3-5 metaG | ecosystem: Host-associated > Plants > Roots > Rhizosphere > Soil | place: USA: Michigan...
AACCTGACGGGAGACAATATACGGAGTTTAACAACCGACACCACTGGTCTAATAACTCCCATTCAGCAATTGGGAATAATTTCTATAAAAGAAAAAGGATGGCTGAAACAATTGTTTAATGATATGCAAAAAGATTTGCAGATAGTGGTAACTCTTTCGCAAAACACTTTTACCCCCGACAGTCAGAAATTAAATAGTACCATTACGCAATTGAGCGCTGCGGTTTCAGGCGTTAAAATCATTGACCTGTCTGCATTGCAGCCCGCATCGGCATTGGTTAGTGCATTTGCATCTTTGGATGATACATTACAAACACTAAATGCTGTTAATAAAAAAAGGACTCCTTACACGGATATTAAAAATAAAAAGTCATTATACATCTATATTACTAAAACGGTGAATGATGTGAAGGCTTTTTATCAAAATGCAGATGCAAAAGTAAAAGCATTGCAATACATAGATAAGGCGCAGCGTGCTCGCATTCAGCAATTGCAGCAGGATATTCAAAATCTTTTGAACACCACCATTGCTTCTATTGCAAAAATTCATCCGGATGCTTCGTGGAAAAAATTTGTGCAGGAAACAGTAACACCATTGGTTACAGAAATTATTAATCTCAGCAATGCATTTACTGCTTCGTCGCTGCCGTTGTTGAATAAATTACCCGAACCACCCGCACGCGAAACGGGCGATATTTATTTCAGCGGTATAAAAGCATTGATAAAAATTAATCGTTTCAACCTTGATAAGAAACAAGGATACGATATAATGAAACGGTATAAAAAATATATTGATCCGCACATTGCATCGCTCACCAAAACGATTGCCTCGCCCATCAATGAATCAGCAGCAGGGCAAAGTGAAACATTGCAGCATTTATTTGCATCCATAAATACAGAACTTCAAAAATCTATTACGAGGATTAATAATTATAATGCGATTAATAAATCGCAAACCGCCGGCAAAACTATTATCAGTAATTATTTTGGTGAAAATGTTTCCAATGTTATCGGTGGTTTTGCAGGAATAGGAAACTTTCCAAAACCTGTTTATGTTCCTGCAGCGCCACAATTGGTGAATCAATTATGGGTGCGCATTTATCCTGATGATATTTTTGTAATGACCCATGAAGAAGCATTGACGGATGCTGAAACGCAGGCCGGCAAACAATTCTGGAAAACATGGTGGGCAGCAGGCGGCGATAACGATTTGCAAATGGGCGCCTGGCAAACTTTGTGCACTGCATTGGGCAATCACCGCGCATCATGGGTAGCAAGAGTATTAAACCCAAACGCGAATGCACAAAACTTAACTGCATTGCAGGCTAACCCTTCTGCAAAAATTATTGATGCCATCAACATTACCGATGCCACGAATGCAACTTTTAAAAAATTACCGCTTGATAAATCTGCAAGTGAAATTGTAAATGCAGCCGTGAGCATGCACATCATGAACGGCCTGCATGTTAATTTTAGTAAAATAGAAAGTGAATTGTCTTCTTTAAATTTTGAACAGGATTACCTCCTCGATAAATTTAAAAGTCATTTTATAAATACCATGGCAATCATCAGCGCATTAATTAATAAATGCAAAGCGCTATTGAGCCATCATCAGCCAAACATTATCCTGTTCATACAAAACCTGCAGACATTGGTGAACCTGGCTAATAAAATTCAAACTGCATTTAATAAAATAACACCGGTAAATCATAAAGATTTTGTTGATAAAATAACAGACCCTTTTGTATATCCGTCGTTAACGCCGAAAGATGGCGACTGGACCACCGCTCCGCATACTACCTGCCTGCCCGACAGGTTTGTAGTAATCACTATGAAAGGCGAACAGTTTACACGCATTGCTGTTGGCAATCCAATTGATGAAACATTGCAGTTAGGATTAGACCCAACCAGGTTTAATGATCTTTCCATTTTTACCATTGATGAAAACGGCAACCTGAATATAGATGAAAACCTTAAATGGATGACCGATTATGATGTTGCCGTTTCAAAAGGAATGAGCATTACGCTTGACATTACCGATGATGAATATAATAATGGTTTTGATCGCTTGATTGTTCTTGGTGTAAAAACAACCGATGCCACCAATTCAAAACAATTAGTGGAGCAATTGCTCACCAATCATATTTATGGTGTTGATGGATTAAGTTTTTTAGAAGTGGGAACACCAACCAACAATACACATGATGTAAAATCGGGCTGGCAGCAGGGCGATGATACACAGCAACGGTATGATATAGAAATTGCCAATAAAAAATACGATGCATCGCAAACAAATGTTTTTAATAAAGCCGATGGAAAATTTTTATGTGATGTACTCGGTATTGATAATGGTGTAGTGCAATATGCCAACAATGCAACCAACTTTGAAACTGCCAATGCATATTCCGCTAATCGTGCATTGTGGGGCGTATCATTGGGCCACTATATGGAAGAGATGTGGGATGAGATGTTTACTTATGACAACATCCGGCGCACCGAAAACTTTTTTACGAATTATTGTTTTGCACGCGGTGTTGTTCCATCGTTGCGCGTGGGAATGCAACCTTATGGAATCATTACCACCACTGCGTTTTCGCAATTGCAATTGTTTGACACAGCAATGCCATCACTCACACCACAACAAGCACAGAGTATTTTACCCTGGGGCGGGCTATCGCCAATGAATCCATTGGAGAAAACGCTGGAACAACGATTTGAAATGCGTTTATATAATTTGCTGAACCTTTTTAAAAACACCTGGACCGATCTGCGAAATAAAAATGTAATTTATTCCGGTAACCTGAATGAAGAAGGCACCGATCCGCAACAACGGTTTGTGCAAATGCTTGGATTGAATGCAACATCATTGGATTATTTTTATCGCTATGCCATCAATATTGCAAAAGGGCCTAATGCTTCCAGCGCTGGATTCAGCACCAACTTTAAGATTACGGATATATTCGGCCCCAATGGTATTGCAGAAATTTTTAAATACCAGGCATTCGATGGAATATTCAAACCATCGTTCGATTTTCCGGACGAAGATTTTGCAGGATTGAGTTGGATGCTTACGGATAAAAAATATTCGCGCATTCTTGAACAAATTACTTCATCGCGTTTGTTTATTGCAAGGCTGGTAGAAAATTCATTACCGGTTACGGGCAATATCATTGATACAATACCCGATTCGGAAAGTTTGTTGAAAACAGATTACCTCACCTGGCTGCTCAATGCAAATGCCAATGATATTTTAGGAGGCAATGCGGTGGGCGATCCCAACAAGATCCCATTTAATACCATGTTGTTTGTAATGCTGCGCCAGTCGCTGTTACAGGCATACCAGGAGGCTGCATTAAATATACTTCAGTCGGAATCGCTGATTGATGAATTGTCAAGAAGATCTTATGGCGATACCAATCATTATCACTATAAAATGTTCCAGAACGGCAAGTATGTAAATAAATATTTAACTAAATGGCATTTCCTGTTTAAGAATCTGTCTGACCTTGTTGCAGACAATGCATTGCCATCAACGGTAACTGTTACGCCCTTCTATAATTTTATTAATACCACTACTCATTCTGTTGCCAACTATTTAGACAGGATAAAAACTAACAATCCTGTTTTATTTAATAACAATCATAAAATATTTTTTGATAAACTCAATAATATCCGCACTGCCATCAATACATTAAAACGGGCCAACACCAATGCACTGGATATTTTAATGGCGGAACATATTGATCTGTGTACTTACAGGCTGGATGCATGGTCGCTGGCATTTGTGGTAAAACGATTGCAGGAACAAAGAACTACGCAGGCTTCGGGACTTTTTCTTGGCGCTTATGGTTATGTGGAAGATTTAAGAAGAGATACAGGGAAAAAAAGTTTTAAAGATGCAGATACATTAAGCAATTTTAAACTGGATGCAAATAAACCTGTTTACCATGATGACAGCAACATGGGATTTATTCACGGGCCATCCATAGGCCAGGCAATTGCTGCAGCGGTTTTGCGCAATGCCTATATGACCAACAATCTTTCTTCGGAAGATGTGGCCAACAGGCTTGCAGTAAATATTTCGAGTAGCCGTGTACGTATGGCGCTGCAATTGATTGAAGGAATCCGCAACGGGCAAGAGTTAGGAGCAATACTCGGCTTCCAGTTTGAAAGAGGTTTGCATGATAAATATAAAACAATGGAGTTGGATAAATATATTCAACCATTACGCAAAGCATTTCCATTGCAGCAAAAAGTGGATGAAACCGCCAATGGCGAACCAACTTATATAAGCCTTGTTGTAAATGGTGCTGCTATTTTAGATAAAGTACATGCAGCAGTTGACTGGCCTTCTAATCCTGCTATTAAAGATGAAACGATCGGTGATTTATTGCGGGCGAATAATTATTCAAAATTTCCCAAAGAAATCAGTGATGTAATTGATGCCAATCTTTTTGGTGACGATAAATTTAAAACGTACAACCTGATTGTTGAAGAAATTGATAGAATGGCAGATGCATTTGATGCATTAGGCGATCTGGCTATTTCAGAAAGCGTTTATCAAATGGTAATGGGAAATCATGTGCGTGCAAGTGCAATGCTTACCGCTCTTGCAGAAGGGAAAAATATTCCGGAAGCACAGATTATTGATACGCCGCGGAACGGCCTTGTTGTAACACAAAGAGTCATTTTAAATTTTGCAGCTATCACTGATCTTACCACCATTGCAGCCGGGTGGGGAAGTGTGCCAACCATTAGGTCTATGACAGAACCTTCGTTCAACAACTGGCTGGGAGCTACGCTGGGAGCGGCTTCCGCTATTAAATATGTTCTTACCAAAAAAAACAACAATAATATAGTTACAAAAATAAGTTCATCTATAAGTAATATTAATCTTCAGCCGATTGATTTGTTTTTAATCCCCGGCGCCGAAAATGAATTGCAGGAAATCATTATTAATTTATACCGGAAAAATTCCAATGATTTTACTTCCGCCATTTCTATTGATATAAAAGAAAGAGACGATGCATGGACAACCGATGATCGTTCTATTTCTGAAACATACATACTCATCAATCATATACGGAATATGATTAGTAATGCAAAATATGCAGGCGATAATGATCTTCGTTTACCCGTTGACGTTATGAACCCGGATAATGTGGGCAACTGGGATGCTGATGAACTGAATAAACGCGTTAACGGCGCTTATAAATCATTGCAGGTTTGGATACAGGGTGTAGAAGCTGAATCATTTCTTACCAATATACTCAACGGAACAACGCATGTGGAAGATGCAGTGGTGACGGTAGCAGAGATAAATACAATGTTCGATCACCTGGATAATGCATTGTTCCTCGGAATACCACATGCATTATCCATTCCGTTTAATGCCACAGCAACAGATGCACAAAGAGGAACAACTGTGTTGCAGCAAATGGTAAATATTTATAAGCAAGCTGTTTTGAGAGAAAGCGATGCAACTGCTGCCATCAACGCAATGGCTTCTGTAACCTCTGCAAAGCTGAAAGTGCAAAAGCTGATTGAACTTGCAAAAATTGTGTTGGGTAAAAATGCAATCGTGAATCCTTTATATACGCCATTAAGTATAACAACTATTCAAACTGAATTAAACTTAACACCTGACAAGAGAATTACAAGATACGGCAGCAGTGTGGTTGTAGAAGACTGGATACAAAACGTTGCAAAAGTTCGAGAACGAATCAATGATTTGTCAATGGTGATGGAAACTTCCGATATGTTTAATCTTTCTTCCATCAATGCAGATGTGGCGCAATTGCCATATACCGATGGCGATTACTGGCTGGGCATTGAATACCCGACTACTTATACACCTTCCGGGGATTCGGTTTCATTAATACTTGTAAACCCGCAACAGTTAAAGGTTTCAGGCGCTCAATCCGGATTTGTAATAGATGAATGGCTGGAAATTATTCCAACCAAAGAACAAACAACCGGGATTACATTTAATTATAACAATCCGAATGCATCGCCACCGCAATCATTATTGCTTGCAGTTACGCCTCAAATTACTAATCAATGGGCATGGGATGATTTGGTATATACCATAGTGGATACAATGGAAATGGCGAAGAACCGTGCGGTAGAGCCGGATCATTTTGATAATACTTATTTAAGCCAGGTTTTGCCCGGAGTATTTTCTGAAGTGGTGCCGCCGCAATTCAGGAATGAAGATGTAAACCCGTTGGGTGTGCAGGTTGTAATGGATTTTGCTGATGTGAAGAAGCCGGCGGTTAGTTGATAGCTTTGTTAGTTACTGGTTAGAATGTAAAATGTAAAAGTAAAAATTGACGATTCAAGATTCGACAATCTAACAATTAAACAATTCACGATTGACGATTGACGTATAACATAAAACGTATAACTTATAACTCACAACTCAAATGCCCAGAATAGATGTTTTTTCATGCGAACCATTCAGAGCCTGGAACCGGCTTGAATCAAGACCCCGTACTGCAGAGTTTGATAAAGTATTACAGGCAGGTGTACACGATGCATTGTGGATGCTTACCCGGCAATGGCAGTTTGGAGAGTTTCAGGGCGAAGATACCGGCTCTGCAATTTTTTCAAAAATATACATGAAAACAACTGCAATCACGCAAGTAAAAACTGCCAATGCATCTTCGTCTACACCTTACAGTGATACGTTACCATTAGAAGAACAAATTGAAAACATGCCCTACCGGCTCGACTTCAAAAGCATGCTGGATGCGGCTTATATGTTTTTGAGATGCGTAGATAATGCGGCTGCAAAACTGGGCAAATCATCAACGAACAGTGGAAAATTTTATAGAAACAAATTAAATCTGTTGTATCCAATTCATGAAATAGACGCGGTGCAAAATGGTGACAGTAATGATAAAATCATTCAAAAATTAAAACCATTGAGCAATGAAAAATATGTGGGTATGGTGAATGCAAGCGCCAAAAGATATTTTGATGGGTTTGCATTGTATGAAGCAATATTGACTGACGAGGTAAACGCAGAAGTGAATGTAAAAAATTCTTTAAGCCTCGGCAACAGTGATGATTCATTGTTAGATGACGCAATTGCAAATTTTATTGCATGGTTTGCCGGCAACTTCAGTGTGGGCGATGCTGCAAACTCAGCATGGGTTCCATCCAAACTTGAATATTCATTTGACTGTGTACTGCCCGAGGAAGATAAGAGTAACAAGATACTTTCAGCAGATCAATATTATTCCGGCGAGCTTGATTGGTTTTCGTTTGATATTTACAATAAAAAAGATGCTGTTTCCGGAATTCCCGGTAATGCCACAGATGGTGAAATGATGAATGTGAAAGAACAATTGTTATCCGTAATTCCGGTGGAAGCTAAATTTGCAGGCGCTCCAAACTCGCGCTGGTGGCAGTTCGAGAATGGCAATGTTGATTTGGGAAACATCAATGCGCAAACAACCGATTTACCAAAATTAATTTTTACAGAATATGCATTGATGTATAATACCGATTGGTTGCTGGTTCCCTATCGCGTACCTGTCGGAACATTTTGTGATATAAAAGGAATTGTAGTTACTGATGTTTTTGGTCAACAGTTTTTTACTAAAGCAGCCATACAAGGGCAAACAGATAATTGGGCCGGATGGGGAATGTATAATTTAAGTAAGCTGAATGATGATGGAGCAAGGAATATACCGATTGATACGCGATTGCTGGTTCCGCCAAACGTGGTAAAAAATCTTGAAAGCGAACCGCAGGAAGAAGTTTATTTTGTACGCGATGAAATGACCAACAGTGTTTGGGCTATTGAATCGCATTTGCCGGATGAATTAGGCAGCACACTGGACGGAAACACAAATGCGCGTGCATTTGCAGATGCATTAAAACAAATGGATACAACACCTGCAGCAGACAACAGCGATATTAATTCCATGTTCAAATATATTTTGGCCAATACGGTTCCTGAAAACTGGATACCCTTTATACCGGTTCATACTGATGACAAGAATCGTGATATAAAATTGCAACGTGCATCCATGGCACGTTTGTTCAATAATGAATTTTCACATGTGCGTCCAGTTACTCAATTGCTGCGTGAAGGTATTGATGATGATGATAAGCAGTTATCGTCCTATTTTGTAAATGAAGAAGAAGTGCCAAGGGCCGGAGTGCAACTCACTTCTACGTTTCAGCGCACGCGATGGTACAATGGCAAAGTGGTAAACTGGTATGGCTATCGCAAACAAGTGGGCAGGGGAGAAGGTTCCAGCGGATTAAAATATGACAGCGTGGAAGCCGTTAAGAAATAATGATCCCATGTTCCTGCAGTTCTTGTATTAACTCATCCGCAATTTTTTTTACTTCCGCATTTCCGTTTAAAGTAATTATGGGCTTTTTATTAAGCTGGTATTGTTTGGCATTATCATAATAATCCAGCATTGTATTAATAAATAAAGTATAGTTTTTGTCAGCAAGATATTTCTCACACTCATTTATAACGGTAACGGGTAAACGATTTTTTAGTTTTTGTAAACCATTCATAAAAGCTTTTCCGCTGTCGGATCCATATTCTTTTAAAATATTATTTATTCTGATTTCTTTACCGGTTGCCAGCTCAACAAAAACTCCTTCATTAATTTTTTTAAATAACCAACCGGGGATTTTCCGTTTACCAATGGAAGATGGTTTTTGCTCAATAAATAAAAAATTATGTGTATTCAATAACTCAATTTGCTGTTCCAGTTTTTTTTCAAAATCTTTCTGAGAAGGTTGAGTGCTCGATATTACATTGCCAAATGCAGAGCCGCGGTGCGAAGCGATTTGTTCAAGGTCAATAGCAGGATAACCGAATGCAACGATTTGCTGTAATAACCGGCTTTTGCCGGATCCTGTGTTGCCACACAAAACAATAAAGGTAAAAGGAACAAAAGAGGCCATAAATAAAAAACACCTTTTAAGAAGAAAAATGTTCTATAACTCACTTGCAGCATTGAAGCTCCTTCTGAGAACGTAAGACAGGTAATGAGCCGCAAACGAAGACAGTCAGATCAACAACACCACAGGCTAACATACGAGAGACTCATCATTCAACTTTATTAAGGTGGTAATATTCTCTGTTCGGACCAAACCCGATACTGCTACTTGCAATCGAATATTTACATTTCTAAGTTACGGAAAAACTGCTGACACAACAAAAAAATAAAGGCGTTTTTGGGGATAAACTTATGCAGTTTTTAAATGACAGGTGACCCCTTTTTAAAAAGTGTCACCTGTGGAAACCAGGCAACAGTGAAAAATTTTATTCACTCATCCTCTTCATAAATACAACCATCGTCAAACTGTTTTACCAGTTTCATCTTTTTTGTATTCACTATAAAATCTTTTCCAACAAGATCATCATTTTCGCCATCATCAAACCAGATTACGTAGCATTTTTTATCGTTTAAAAAACTTTGTACGGCTGTTTTATTTTCATAATTGGGTAAAAATTTTCCGGGCCGTTTTGTAAAAAAATAAACCGCGTCATACGCATCGGAGTAAATGGTATGATCTTTTAAAAAGGGCAGCGAATCATTTTTCATAAATAAAACCGTTCGGGAATATTGCCATTGATCTTCGGTGTAACCCGGTATCCCCGCATCTTTTATTCCATCCCATGATTCATAATCGGCTGCCAACTGGCCGTATTGAAAACATAAAAAAATAATCAATCCTGTTGCCATCATTAATCTTTTCCCCGGAAAAAACTTTTTTCGTTCATGCAAAACAAGCCAGCTGCTGAGGCTCCATAGCAGTGGTATGTAAGCAGGAGAAATAAACCGGCTGTTCAGCGTTTCAAATCTTGAAATGCTTGCAACGACTAACATGAACAGCAGGTAAACAAATGCAAAAAGCAGTGGTACATTTTGAAGTTTCGCTATATTTTTTTTTAGAAAAAATTGTTGAACACAAAAAAAAGCGAGCAATGCTATTATGAAAACCGTAAGTGCAGCAGCATGATTGTAATGCTGATTAAAAAAAGGCAGCCAGTCATAAAATACAGCGCCCACATCATGAAGATTTGCATGGAATGCCGTGAGTGAATTTTCACGAATCCCTGTAAACGTTCCGCCAACAATGGTATTTCTCACAAGATTAATGATTAATAACAGCGGGCTGATAATGGTATAGATAAAAATATTTTTTAAGCGCTGTTTTACAGGTAATGCCGTATCCATGGCAATCAGCAGAAACCCTGTGCCAATCAACGTTACGCCGGCATAGCGCGTTACCGATGCCAATGATGCAATGGCTGTAGTTGCCAGTAAAGCCTTGTTAGAATGACTGTTTAAATATTTATTGGCCGTTATAATGAAAAGCAATATCCATATAATAAAAAGAGTTTCTGTCCACATCATGGAATATACTTCCAGCAGCGCAGGGCTTAGTACAATGCAACTAAGTATGGCAATTTTGTACCACTTGTTTTTGGTGAATTGAGCAGTGATATAACCGGAAATAAAAATTACAATTGCAAAAAGAAGCGGGTTTAAAACAGCACCGAATACTAAAGGCTTTATTCCGGTAATGAGCATGATGATGCTTAAAAACACCGGATAGAATGCAGGAAATTCTATCATCGGGTAATTCCTGAAATCGGTAATATGACCATTGGTTGCAATATGCGTTGCGGTGGTAATATATACCACGCCATCAGGTTCAAGGCCAATGCCACTATGCCTGGTAAATAAAAAAATAATGCTGAACCCCGCAATTGCAGCAAGCAAGCTATCAACATTATTTTTTAAAGAAGATAATTTAAACATTCGATTGAACAATGTTCAGCTAACAGAGCTATAAAAGTAATGCCAAATTGTTTTATTACATCGTTCCAATGAATTATTTACTTTTTATTTATATAAAAGAAACAACTAACATTTATTTATAGACAACCTTTTACCAGCTTCGGGATTACTGTTTTAGCCTCGCCAGGTAAGTGTTTTACCCTATTAAGTGATATTCATTTTAGTAAAAACTACGTCCATAGGTAATCCAATTGCGTATGTTTACCACAATGCTCAGTAATTTTTTAATTAAATAATAAAGAAATAGTTCTCTTGCAAAGAATGTTCTGCATTTCTATTTTTGTATCACTTGATTAATGATTGTAAACATTTACGCAAATCCAAATCCATTGAAAACAAAAGCAGAATCCTGAAAAATCATGAGGTGATAGCCTACCTCGTTGTATCCAATACCTGGAAAACAAAATGCCGAAACCGTCCGTGCTATCCTTGAAAAACAATTACCCCTGGAATCGAAAGTTATTCCGTAAAACGCCCGAAGTGATCTTCGGGTTTTTTATTTGTTTGATTTGCAATGCATGTTTATGTTTTTTCAAATGCATTCCAGTTGATTTATTCAGTTCATTTTTCAATACTTATCTGCATTTAATAAAAATTGTGAACAAATCTTTTGTTAATGTTAATAATTTTTTAACCTCACAGTGATTTTTCGATAGTACTTCCCCGTAAATTTATTTTATGGAAGAAGAGTACCAGACACTGCAAACCATTTTTGAAATTGTAAAGAATGATGCTAATCCGCAAACATATTTGTGCAGCCCGCGCGAAATAATTCTGAGGCAGTTTGCCGGATGGGACGTAATAGAAAAACATTTACACCTGTTGGCTGAAAAAGAGTTGGTAGTGGTAAAACAACTTGATAAGATAGTAGTATCTATTACTCAAAAAGGAATTGAAAGGGTGAAGAGCGTATCTTCTTTTAAACATTCCGCCAATAAAACATAGCAGTTATCCGGGATTACTTACCGGGAAACTTATTCAGAAAACTTTCCTAATTAATTTTATAGATTAATAAATATGATGTCCTTGCATTAGGACCAAACGCTGTATTTGCGCGGGTTTCAGGTGTTGATATAAATGAAAAATAAAATGGCAAGCCCTTGTAAAAGGGTAACCAGTAATACTCCCCTGAGTGCTTCTTTTTCTTCTGCTGGGTATTTCATGAAATATATTTTTAAAGATAGCGAACTGATTGAACCCTGCAAATTTATATCAATAAAAGCAAATGCAATGCATCCATAAAATATTTTTCATAAAACGGATGTCTATCATCCGTATAAACAATATCATTGTTCATTTTTTATTGAAGCTACAACAAACTGCTTTATTAATTTACCACAATACATCTCTTTCCTGGTAATTGGGTTATTATTTTTTTTCTGAATAATTTATTTTCAAAAAAATGAAGGTATAAACATAAAACAAAAGCCCATTCAATGAGCTTTTGTTTTTACTTCAACGATAGTTTCAATTACGCTTATTTGTTGCATCTTCATGTTATAATAAACATGCAGAAGAGTGAAACGTGATTGCTTTTCTTTTAATCATTGATATGAATTTTTAATACTTGCCCTGCACCGGGAGGAGCACCAAAACCAAGATTGGATACATACAAATTTCCGTCGGGGCCAAATGTCATTGCAGTAGGCACCGTAAGGCCGCTGAAGATTACCTGTTTTGATCCATTATTATTTACTCTTACAATATCTCCTGTTCCTGGTGTGGGTCCGGGGCCGCTTACGGATGAATTTTCCAAAACATACATGCGGCCTTTGCTGTCAAACGCAACCCCAACCACTGTTGTAAAGCCGGATGCCCAAACTTTGATATTTCCGGAAGGAGTGATTTTATAAATATTTGAACTGCCTGCTACAACCGGGAATGTATAAAGATTACCTACAAAAAAATTGCCATGATACGCAACTGCTGTAGGAACAATATGTCCCTGCGTTTTAGAAATATCAATTACAAGGCTAATAGCACCA
>Ga0157370_10006545_pt1 | contig 12828 bp, 13 predicted proteins | sample C35metaG_FD_113463 | JGI IMG/M metagenome (GOLD analysis project Ga0157370, IMG submission 113463) | Corn rhizosphere microbial communities from Kellogg Biological Station, Michigan, USA - C3-5 metaG | ecosystem: Host-associated > Plants > Roots > Rhizosphere > Soil | place: USA: Michigan...
CAGAAACTACTGTTGAAGAAATTAAAGACGCCGCAGAACCTATACTTGAAAATGCTGCCGATTTAATCAGCGATGTATTTGATTCTATAAAAGAAGTACTGTCAGAAAACACCAATTCTGATTATGAACTTGTTCCCGAAACCGTTGTAGACGTAAGCGAAGATGCTGTAACTGATTTTGATTCTGAAGAGTCAGAAAAATAAGCAGCTTCTGAATTAAAAGATAATTATTTTATATTTGCAGCAATCAATACACCTTCTCTATTGAGAAGGTTTTTTTAATTAAAATAATGTACATCAATCCTGAACAATTAAGCAGTTACGCGGCGAAATTTATTAATCTTTTAATTGATTATTCGCCAAAATTAATCTCAGCATTTCTAGTTTTATTTGTTGGTTTATATGCCATAAAATTCATCAACAGAATTATTAGAAAAATAATGGAAAAGAGAAATCTGGATCCAACATTGACCAAATTTCTTGCTGATATTTTACTATGGGCTTTACGAATTTTATTATTTGTAACCTTTATTTCAAACCTCGGAATCGAGACTTCTTCATTCGTAGCCATTTTAGGTGCTATGGGTCTTGCAGTTGGTTTATCATTGCAGGGATCACTTTCTAATTTTGCCGGCGGTATGTTAATTATCGTTTTTAAGCCTTTTAAAGTTGGCGATACGATCGAGGCTCAAGGTGTTATAGCAACGGTGCTGGAAATTCAAATTTTTGTTACCAAAATGCTTACCGGAAACAATCAAACTGTTTTTGTTCCAAATGGAGCTTTGTCAAACGGAACAATTATTAATTACTCTATGCAGGGAGAAAGAAGAGCTGATTTAACTTTTTCAGTTTCTTATGATTCTGATATTAAGAAGGCAAAAGATATTCTTTTGGAGGTTTTAAATAAAAATCCAAAAGTGCTTCAAAAGCCTGCTCCGGAAGTTTTTGTTAAAAATTTATCGGCAAGTTCTGTAGATTTTGCAGTGCGTCCGTGGGCGAAGAATGCTAATTATGGAGCTGTTTTTTCTGAAACGCTCGAAGATTGTAAAACAGCTTTAGATCAGGCAGGAATTTCTGTTCAGCCTTTTACACTTCAAAAATAAAAATGGATTACTGCTTTTTAGGCAGTGTCATCATAAAATCTTTTAAATAATAAGGTTCAAAGTAAGCGACATCAACGGTGTCGCTTTTTTGATACTTATCGTAACTGATTTTACTCATTTCGTTTGCCGAAGGATATTTGATTTCTTCTAAAAACACAAAGTTATCTTTAGTCAAAACAGACTTGCATTTCTCGGCACAATCTCCCACGAAATAAAGTGTTTCTTTATATGATGCAAAAGAATCTTCTGTAATAATTTCTGCCTGAATTGTTCTTTCTACTTCTAAATCTGCATTAAAAATTTCGCTGTAAACTTCCATTCTTCTGGCATCAAGCATCGGAACAATTTTTCCTTCAGAGATTTTAGCTTTAGAGGCCAGAGTCTGCAAAGTATCTACCGCTATTAAAGGAATATTTAATGCATAACACAATCCTTTTGCTGCCGAAACTCCAATTCGTAACCCGGTATAAGAACCTGGCCCCTGGCTTACTGCAACTGCATTTAAATCCTGAATTGAAACTCCGGATTCTGCAATAACTTCTTCAATAAAAACATGAAGTTTTTCGGCGTGCGAATATCCTTCTTCTGCAATTTCTTTACAAAGAATAGTTTCTCCATTTTTTGCAATTGATACTGAACAATTTTTGGTTGCTGTTTCGATATTGAGAATAAAAGACAATGTGTATGATTTTAAAATTAATTATTTCAGGCTGAGAGAAAACTTGATTCTGCTCAGCCTGACAAATATATCTTATTTATTTTTTAGGAGCGTCAGCTTTTTTAAGTTTAACTTTATCTCCAGAATTTAGTTCTTTAGAAACGGTTGTGTAAGGCCCAGTAATTACTACATCTCCAGATTTTAATCCAGACATTACTTCGATATTAGTATCATCCTGAATTCCGGTTTTAATAATTCTGATTTTGGCTTTGTCACCTACTTTTACAAAAACACACTCAAATTTTTTATCGCTTTTTGGAGTTGTTTTTTTCTCATTTGGATCGTCAACTTTAAAATCTTTAACAGCTGTTGTATCAGATTTTACAACTACAGAACTAATTGGCACTGCCAAAACATTGTTTTTAGTTGTTGTAATAATATCTACTGTAGCTGTCATTCCAGGTCTAAAAGGCGAATATGCATCTGGCTTTCCTTCTAATAAATCCTGATATGATTCTTTTAAAATACGAACTTTAACTTTAAAGTTTGTAACCTGATCTGATGTTAAGGTAGTGCTGGCAGAATTAGAAATACTGGTTACTACTCCTTTAAATTTCTTTTTTAGGTAAGCATCAACTTCAACATTTGCTTCGTCTCCAATTTTAATTTTTACGATATCATTTTCATTAACATCAACTTCAACTTCCATGTTGTTAAGATTGGCAACTCTTAAAAGTTCTGTTCCGGCCATTTGCTGTGTTCCTAAAACACGCTCTCCTAATTCTACATTCAATACTGAAATAGTACCATCGGCAGGAGCATAAATTGTGGTGCGTCCTAAATTATCTCTGGCTTCTGTTACAGATGCCGAAGCACTTTGAACATTGTAATATGCATTTTGTTTTGTTGCTTTGGCAACTTCGTATGTCGAAACAGCTTTATCCCAGTCTGACTTTGAAATCACTCCTTTATCGTATAATGTTTTATTACGTTCGTAATTGGCTTTAGCTTCTTTAAAACTGGCTTCAGATTGTACTAATCCGGCTTTTGTTCCAGATAAATTTGCTACAGATCTTTCTAGTCCTGAAGTATATAAATCAGGGTTTATTTTTACTAATAAATCGCCTTTTTTTACAACCTGGCCTTCTTTTACATTTAACGCAATAATTTCACCGGAAACCATTGATGAAAGTTTTACTTCTATTTCCGGCTGGATTTTTCCGGTAGCCGAAACAGTTTCAACGATTGTAGAAGCCATTACTTTAGAAACTTCAACTTCTTTTCCTTCATCTTTATTTCCTATTACTCCTGCCTTAGAAAGACTTACTAATAATGCAATTAGAACTAATGCCCCGCCAACTGAGAAGTAAACTGTTTTTTTTGACATAATAAATTATTTTGTAATAACTGGAACAATTGGAATTCCGAAATAGAATTCAAGTATTTTAATTTTAAACATGTAATCGTATTTCGTTCTAATAACGTCTGATTGTGCATTTGTAAGCAAAGTTTGCGCTTGTGTAAAATCAAATGAATTCATTAAACCAACATCGTACTTTTCTTTAGCATAATTATAGGCCTGCTGTCTTGCTTCTAAAGAAACTGTTGCAGATTCATAGGTATTTAAAGCACCTTTTGCATCTGTAAAAGCAGTATAAACGTTACGCTGCAAATCTAAGCTTTTTTGTTCCAAATCTATTTTAGATTTTTCTAAACTTACTTTGTTTCTTTCAACATTATTTCTGGCAGAAAAACCATTAAAGATTGGCACACTTAACTGAAATCCAAAATTGTGTCCTTTATTATCACTAAACTGAGTTAAAACGGGATCTGGACCAACGTAAATTGGATTTCCTGCTGCATCAGCTCCAATTAGTCGGTCACTGTAACTTGCACTTGTGCTGAAAGAATAGAATCCTCTTAAAGTTGGCTGATAAGCTCCTTTTGCAATTGAAACATTTTTCTCGGCAATTTCCAGATTAGTCTGTGCTAATTTTAATTCCGTTCTAATTTCTTTTGCTTTATTGTAAATATCAATTGGCGATTGTGCCATGATATTGTTTTCATCTTTGGCATTTGTATCATCTACTACATCAAAATCAGCAAACTCTTTTAATTGTAAAAGCTGCGCTAAACTCAATTTTGAAATTAGTAAATTGTTTTCAGAAACTGTAATATTTTGTTTATCTGTTGCAACAGTTGCTTTTAAATCAAATAAATCACCACGCGGAATTGTTCCGGCATTAACCATTTCCTCAGAACGTGCAAGACGTTTTTCGTCAATAGCTAATTGTTCTATTCTTACTTTTAAATTTTCTTTATTAGATAAAATCTGCAGAAAAGCGTTGGCTACATTCAGAGAAATATCTTCCTGCATTTTCAACAATTGATATTTTGATGCTACAATAGCAAGTGAAGCTCTTCTATATGCATTTTGATTTTGCAGACCTTTGTAAATATCAACATTGGCATTTACTCCTAATGAAGAATACTGTGTAGTCTGCGTAGTTGCAATGTTGGTAACCGGGTTAACGTTCAAACCAATATTCCAAGAGTGTGAAGCATTTCCGTTTACTGTTGGCAGATAACTTCCCAAAGCACCTCTTTTATCAATATCTGCTGTTTTTACATCAAGTTCAGACAGCTTAATCGTGATATTGTTATCTAATGCGTATCTCACACATTCTTCTAAAGTCCATTGTTTTGTTTGTGCCTGGCCCGATAATCCAAAACCGAACAGCATGGCAAAAACAAGACTATTATATTTATTTATTTTCATATATTTTGATTGATGGCGCAGTCGATGCTGCACAAATTTAACATTTTTTAAAACCAAAAAACTCTTTACGATTTCAATTATTTTTTCTCTTTTTCATCGATCAAACCCTGATTCCAGATTTTAATTTTATCTGTGTTTTTGATCCCGCTTTTTACCTGAACGTAGATTCCGTCGCTTACACCTAAAACTAAATCTCTTCTTTCAAATTTCTGAGGTGTTGTTTCAACTTCTACATAGGGTTTTTGAGTTTTTTTGTCAAACTGCACTAATGATTCTTTTATTGCCATAACTTTCTCGGCTTTTTCAAGAATAATAGAAGCATTTGCACTTAATCCGGCTCTAATAAATGTTTCGTCTCTATTTTCTAATCTAGCTTTTATTTCAAACTGAATTGCTCCGTTTTCTGTAACTCCTTTTGGTGCAATATCAGTAAGAACTGCTTCAAATTTTTTGTTTTCGATAGCACCTACAGTAATTTCAATTGGCATTTTTTCTTTGATTTTACCCACTTCAGATTCATCAATTTTTCCAATAAAAATCATTCTTCCCACATCGGCAACGCTTGCTATTGTAGTTCCTTCATTAAAGTTATTACTTTCAATAACCTGATTTCCTACTTTTACCGGAACCTGTAAAACCATTCCGTTTACTGTAGAACGAATCAAAGTATTCGCATAACTTCCTAACGACGAAGTTGTTCCTGTTTTTACAATATCTAAACTTTGTAATGCTGATGCATAGTTTTGTTTGGCTTGTTTATAAGCTAATTGAGCTGCATCAAAATCATTGGCAGAAATTACATCTTTTTCAAAAAGTGTTTTTTGTCTTTGATAAATTTTCTCCTGATTGTCTAAAGCAATTTTAGCAGTTTGTACTTGATTTTGAGTACTGCTTACATTAGATACATTGGCTACAACTCTAATTTTAGCAATCATATCACCGGCTTTGATTTTTTCTCCGGCTTTAATATAAACCTGCTCAATAATACCTGAAATGTTCGGTTTGATTAGTACCTCTTCATCAGGCTGAATGTTACCAGTAGCAATTGAATTTTTTACTATTGTTTTGATTTCTGCTTTCTCCGTTTTAAAAACAATTGGTGATTCCTGATTCTTCGCATACAAATAGTAAAGTGCGCCAAAAAACACTACAGCAATTAAAATTAAAATGGTTACGGTTACTCCTTTTTTCATTTTGTTTTCGGTTTAATCGATTATTTTTTTGATTGATAATTTATTCTGTTCGCAAAGCGTCTACAGGCTTCACATTAATTGCGGTCTGCGCCGGAATAAATCCTGCCAGCAAACCTGATCCTACTAATATTATTAAGGCTACAAATACAACTCCCAAATCAACACTTGGATTGGCAAACATGGTATCGTTTCCTGGCGGCATTGAGTCCAATACCATATTTAAAATCGCAATGATTCCGGTTGCTACAGCAATTCCTAACATTCCTGAAATGATTGTTAAGAAAATAGATTCAGATAAAATCTGTCCTCTAATTGCAGCCGGTGTCGCTCCCAAAGCTCTTCTAATTCCAATTTCTTTGGTACGCTCTTTTACTACAATCAGCATAATGTTTGAAATTCCGATTACTCCGGATATCAAAACTAATGTTCCTACGAAGTAAGCAATGATTTTTAGAATATTAAATAAACTCTGTACTTTATTGAACTGTTCGTACAAGTCGAAATTTCCAACCGCTCTGTCATCTGTAGGATTTACAGAATGCAGTGCTTTTATGATTTCTAAAATCTTTGGTTTCAATTCTGTTATCGAAGTTTCATCTCTAGCTGTAAGCGCCATCCATCCTACTTTATCGCCATAATTAAACGCCTGCTGAAAAGTGGTAAACGGAATAAAAATATTTTTTTGTTCCTGTTCTGCATTTCCGCCCTGTTGTTTGGATTTGTAAACCCCGACAACCATAAAATTTATACCGTTGATTTTAATATAAGTGCCGACAGCTTCTTCTTCTTTTCCATATAATTCGCTGATAACTCCTTTACCAATTACAGCAACTTTTCGTTTTTCCAGAATATCCTGCTGATTTACAAAACGTCCTTTTATAATATCCATTGGCTGTTGTTTAATCAGCTCAGGATAATCTCCATAAATCGTAAAAGCCGAAGTTTTTGTACCTCGAACTACGTTATTTGTTCCGTTAAAATCGCCCAATTGATTTCTTGGCGAAACATATAATAAATCTGGTATTGCTGCTTTTAATGCCGTAACATCGCTGTTTCTAAAATCGTAACGACGGGTTTTTGGAAGTCCTTTATAAGCTTTTGATGTTGTCTGGCTCCACATAAACATAGTGTTTGTGGCAATACCATCAAAACCTTTTTTAATACCGTTTTCCAGACCATTACCAGCTGCAAGTAATATGACCAAAATGAAAATTCCCCAAAAAACACCAAAAGCCGTCAGAATAGTTCTGAATGGGTTAGCCGTTAAGGCCTGTAAAATCTCGTCCCAATTATCTTTTTTAAACATAATTATTCGTCTCTAAGTGCTACAATAGGTTTAATTTTGGCTGCTCTGTATGCTGGAAAAAATCCCGCCAGAGCACCTGCAAACACAAGTAAAAATAGTGTTGTTAATGCCACGCTGAAATCTACTTCCGGATTTCTAAAATATTCACTCTGAACCATAGGCCCAACAAATTCTAATAACAGCAGACTTGCCAAAAGCCCGACAAATCCGGCAATAGTGGTAATAAAAATTGATTCGTGAAGTATCATAGCAATAATCGAAAACGGAGAAGCTCCTAAAGCTTTACGAATTCCAATTTCTTTTGTTCTTTCTTTTACGATAATCAGCATGATGTTACTTACACCAACAACTCCGGCAATAATGGTACAAATACCAACCCACCAGAAAAACAGCCTGATGTAAAGATTTAAATCATAAAACTGCTTTGCATCTTTAACAGAATTATAAACTCCTACTCCGCCATCATCATCAGGCGCAACCATATTTTTGCTCTTTAATAGATCTTTTAAATCCTGTGTAAATTTTTCTGATTGTGCCAAAGCTTCATCATAATTACTTGTCTTTTTTAAAGTAAAAAACAAATTGCTGATTTTATCTCCGCCTCCAAAAGTCCTCTGTACAGTTGTTAAAGGCAGGTATGCTCTGGTTTCTTCTCTTTCTCCTCCCGGATCTGTAAAAACGCCAATGACTTTAAAACTGATATTGTTAATTAAGATTTCTTCGCCTATCGCATCTTTATCCTTTAGCAAATCATTCTTTAATTTCATTCCAATAACCGCAACCTTTTCGTTGTTCTGCAAATCTTTACTATTTACATAACGTCCCTGAACTATTGTTAGGTTTTCGATGCCGCCATAATCAGGATCTACGCCTCTAAACTGATAACTTCCTGATTCTTTCCCATAAGAAAAAGATTGCCCCCAATAATTTTGTGTTGAGGCTCTTAAATCTAATTTATCTTCAAATTTTTGAGTAGACTGATTGTAATCACTATTTCGAAACTGAACCTGTCTTCCTGGATTCAATCCTTTATATTCTTTTGTAGTTGTACCAGACCAGACTTCGATAATTCCGGCAGCGTCTCTTTCAAATTGTTTTTCAATACCATTTTGAAGCCCTTTTCCTGCTCCAAGCAAAATCACCAAAATAAAAATCCCCGATGCTACCGAAATTCCCGTTAGAAACGTTCGCAGTCGGTTTTTAGAAATGGCTTCAAATATTTCCTGCCAGCGCTCAATATTAAACATAAGATGAAGCTCTAACTTGTTCTACTAATTTATCATCGATAATTAATCCGTCTTTCAGGACCACATTTCTTTTGCACATTGCGGCAATATCAGGTTCGTGTGTTACGATTAAAATCGTTTTGCCTTCGTCATTAATTCCTTGAATTAACTCCATAACCTCATAAGAAGTTTTAGTATCTAAGGCTCCTGTAGGCTCATCGGCAAGCAAAACTTTGGGATTAGATGCCAATGCTCTTGCAATTGCCACACGTTGTTTTTGTCCTCCAGAAAGTTCGTTGGGCAAGTGATGAGAATGCGATCCTAGACCTACTTTTTCAAGATATTTCATTGCAATTTCATAACGTTCTTTTCTCTTTACACCTTGATAATACAAAGGCATTGCAACGTTGTCTAATGCAGATTTATAATTTATTAAATTGAAAGACTGAAAAACAAAACCCAGAAATTTGTTTCTGTATTTTGAAGCTAAAGTTTCGTTCAGTTTTTTAATTGGAGTTTTGTCTAAAATATAACTACCAGAGTCGGCCTCGTCAAGAATTCCTAAAATGTTAAGAAGCGTAGATTTTCCAGATCCCGATGATCCCATAATGGCAACTAATTCACCTTCGGCAATATTAAAATTTATTCCTTTCAACACATGCAGCTCCGAACTTCCCATTTTATAGGATTTGTGCAAATCTTTGATTTCGATCATGATATTGTTAAATTTTTAAAACAATAATAATATTTTTTATAAGTAAATTATGATAACAAAACGTTAATAATTTTATCATAGTTTTTAAATAAGACGGTGGTTATTATCAAATGTTACACTTTATGAGAATAATTTAATTGTTTTCTTAATTTTGCTTGACTTTAAAAAAATCATAATTATGAAGTTTTTTTCAAAAATCTCAATGTTTGCAGTGGCTGCGGTGTTTTTAAGCTGTTCAACAACACAAAAACTGGAAACACTTAAGCCAGAACCAGATGATGCAAGTCCTTTAGTTTACGACGCAAGCCCGTCATTTATTAATCTGCCTATTACAGTTAAATTAAATGATATTGAGAATCAAACCAATGCAATTTTAAACGGATTGATTTATGAGGATAACGACATTGAAGATGACGATATTCAAATGAAAATCTGGAAACAGGGACCCATAAAAATCCAAAACGATCCGGCTAATCCAGATAAAAAGATCAAAACGATTCTCCCTTTAAAAGCCAATATTAAATACCGAATTGGTACAAAAAAACTTGGGGTTGAACTTTACGATACCCGCGAGTTTAACTTAAACGGAGTTATTACATTATCCAGCGATGTAGCTTTAACCAATTGGAAATTAAACACTAAAACAGAATTTAAATCTTTAGACTGGAGCGAAAGCCCGACAATGACGGTTTTTGGGAAAAACATGCCGATTACGTATTTGATTAATCCGGCAATTTCAATTTTCAAATCAAAACTGGAACATAAAATTGATGAAGCAATTGAAAAATCAATGGATTTTAAACCGAATGTTTTATCAGCTTTAGAAAAAATCTGCACGCCGTTTCAAATGAGCGATACTTATGAAAGCTGGCTGAGAATTGTTCCTGTTGAAATTTATTCAACAAATGCAAAGCTCAAAAATGATTCATTCTTACTTGAAATGGGAATGAAATGCAACATGGAAACCATTGTAGGCAAACAACCGGAATCTAAGTTTAATGCCAGCAAAATTGTTTTGAAACCAGTTACTAAAATCCCAAATCAGATTTCCGCCAATATTGCAGCAATTTCCAGTTATGTCGATGCTTCTAAAATTATGACTAAGAATTTTGCCGGACAGGAATTTGGATCAGGAAGTAAAAAAGTGACCGTAAAAAATGTTTCAATCTGGCATAAAAACGAAAAAATGATTATTGCTCTTGATGTTTTAGGATCTATAAACGGAACATTGTATTTAAACGGGATTCCGCAGTATAATGCGCAGACAAAAGAAATTTATTTTGACAAACTCGACTATGTTCTTGATACCAAAAGCAAATTAATGCGCACTGCAAACTGGCTTGCACAAGGTTATGTTTTAAGAAAAATGGAAGAAAGCTGCCGCTATTCTATCCAGCCTAATTTAGAAGAAGGCAAAAAAAGCATGGCATCTTATCTTAAAAATTATTCGCCAATGCCTGGTGTTTTTGTAAACGGAAAAATGGAAGATATTCAGTTTGATAAAATTCAGTTAACCAATCAGGCAATTATAGCTTTTATCAAAATAAACGGAACTGTAAATGTTTCTGTAAACGGATTAAAATAAAAAAAAGGCAGAATAATTATTCTGCCTTTTTCTTTTTCGATTGGTACATTCTATAAATTAGATACCCTATTATTGCTACAAGTAAATACGGGATTATCATTAAAAAAACGATTCCATCGTTTACTGCTTCTGCTTTTTTTACGTTTGAATCTCCTGCAAGCGCGGCGCGGCACATTGCACACTGAGCGTTTGCTGCAATTCCAACTAAGAACAGACAAATTCCAAAAACCAATTTTTTCAATTTGGAATTTGGAGTTTGAAAATTTGATATTTTATTTTTAGTATACATAGTAAGGAGAAATCATTAAATAAACTACAACTCCTGTAACCGCAACATATAACCAAAGCGGAAAAGTAATTTTAGCTATTTTTTTGTGTCTGTCGAATCTTTGCGCAAGTGCCCTAACATAAGTAATCAATACTAATGGGATAATCGCAATAGACAATAAAATATGAGTTAATAAAATAAAGAAATACACATAACGTATAATTCCTTCACCGCCAAATTTAGTAGAATCTGACGTCATGTGATACGCAACGTACATTACTAAAAACGCTACAGACAACGCAATCGCAAAAGTCATTAATCGTTCGTGTAATTTAAGTTTTCCGTTTTTAACAGCAATTACAGCCCAAACTAAAACAATGGCTGTAATACCATTTGTAGTTGCATAAATTGGAGGCAGAAATGAAAGCGGTTCAACGCTAATTCCGAAATCTTTTAATTTAATTCCAAAAAGGATTGCTACAACAACCGGTATAATAATTGAAACCGCAACAATAAATTTATTGTATTTTTTTTCTAATGAATGATCTTCCATTTTTATTCTTCTAATAGTATTTTAATGTCTTGTTGAATATCTCTAACTCCTTTTTTATCTAAACCATCATAGTAGATATTTGGATTCCCAAATTCATCTTTTCTGCAGCGAATATTTCCGTCTTTATCAATTAAAGCAAATAATCCTGAATGTTCAAAACCTCCGCTTACTTTTGAATTTTCGCCGGCATATAAATTAAATCCTTTGTTTGACAAATCCATAATAGTTGCTTTGTCTCCTGTCAGGAAATTCCATGAAGCAGATTTTACGCCTAATAGTTTTGCATGGTCTTTTAAAACCTGAGGTGTATCATGAACCGGATCAATTGTAATTGATACAATACCAAAATTTGGATTTCCAAAGAATGTTTTTTCAATTTCCAGCATACTCATATTCATCTTTGGACAGATTGATGGGCAGGTTGTAAAGAAAAATTCTAAAACATATACTTTTCCTTTATACGTTTCATTAGATATTTTAACATTATCCTGATTTGTTAATTCAAATTTTGGAGCCGGACCAATCGTTAATAATTTTGCATCTTTAGAACTTTTAGAACCTACATTATCTAATCGATTTCCTTTTACAACATCACCATTTTTAATTCTATCAACAATTTTTGGCACTGCATAGATTCCGAAAATCAAAATAATAAACGAAATCCCGATGTAAGATTTATTTTTGAACATTATTCGTAAGTTTTAAAGTTGTTTTGTGGCATTATGGTTCTTTTTTAGAGCAGCACGGTATTCATACAAAATGATTTTAAAGTCATCCAGCATTTCATTACTCAGCTCAGACGGATGAAAAGTATCATATCCTTCCTTATATTCATCTTTTTTGTCTTTACTTTCTCCTTTACGTCCTCTTAAATTTCGTTCTTTATCTACAATAAAAACATTAGAAGTCCCAAGTTTATCATCTAGCTTTCCTTTTAACTGCAATTGATTGTAAAATGCTTGTATTTCTTCTGGAGAAGCAAAAACAAAATTCCATCCAGAAACATCTGTAAAAGGTTTTAATGCATCAACCAGTTTTTGAGCTTCTTTTTCTGTACCAAGCGGACAAACTACAACAAACTGAAGATCTTCGAAACCATGATAACGTTTGTAGATTTTTTCATTAAGATTAAAGTAGTTTCCTCTGCTGCTTAAAATATCAGAACCAGAAAAACCTAAAACCGTAATTTTTTTATCAAGAGAGACTTTCTTGCCGTCGAGAGATTTCCAGTTTCCAAAGTCGGCAATTTTTGGAGTAATTATGGGAAGTTTTGTAAAACTATTTACACCTGAAGCAAAAAACAAATAGGCTACAATTGGTAAAACAAAAAGCACAAAAAGAACTATATTTTTTTTCATTGTTTTAACGGAAGTTATTGAGGTACAAAAATAAAAAAAGCTCCGTTAAACGGAGCTTCTTTTCGAATTAATATCATGTTAAAAA
>Ga0157370_10006549_pt1 | contig 12825 bp, 11 predicted proteins | sample C35metaG_FD_113463 | JGI IMG/M metagenome (GOLD analysis project Ga0157370, IMG submission 113463) | Corn rhizosphere microbial communities from Kellogg Biological Station, Michigan, USA - C3-5 metaG | ecosystem: Host-associated > Plants > Roots > Rhizosphere > Soil | place: USA: Michigan...
CAAAATGCAGGAGCTTTGGCAATAGGAGGGAATACCGCTTATCTGAGCCTTGATTGGGGTGCCTCAATTAAACCGTTTGATGTTGCCACCGGGGTATTAGGTAAAGAATTTATTACTGATAACACAATGGTTGTGGGTACTTATGGGTTAACAGTTAATCCGGTAGGTAACGAGATTTACGTTGCTGATGGAAATAACTATGGAGAAGAAGGAAAAGCATTTTGCTTTGGTGCAGATGGTAAAAAGAAGTTTGAGTTTGTAACAGGCCCCTTGCCACAGCATGCGGTATTTCAATACGGATATTAATAAAAATATATAAATAGAATAATCATGAATAAATCAGGACTAAATTATAGAAAGCCAGTGTTGTTTGCAATCCTGGGCAGTGTTTTAGGATTAGCATCTTGTAAAAAAGATAAACTTCCGGCAATAGATCCACGACCGGTTTCTACAAAGGGTGTATACGTGTTGTGTGAAGGTTCTTTTGGTCAGGCAAATAACAGCTCTATTACATATTATGATATTGCTACAAAAGCTGTAACCCAGAACTATTTTCAGCAGCAGAATGGGATTCCTTTAGGAACCGACGCCAGTGATTTAAAACAATATGGTAGTAAAATGTATTGTGTAGTTACAGGGGCAAAAGACACAAACAAGGACTCTTATATCGAGGTCATTAATATTACAACAGGAAAATCAATTAAAAGAATTCCTTTCTTTGATGATAACAAAGATTTTATGCCACGTTATGTAGGGTTCTACAAAAACAAAGCATATGTTTCTGGTTATGATGGTTATATCAGTAAAATTGATACTGCAAGTTTAGCTATTGAATCGAGAATTTCGGTTGGAGGCGCGCTGGAAGGTTTGGCTATTGTAAATGGTAAGCTATACGTAACAAATTCTAATCATTTCTACTATCCTAGTCCTAACAATACATCAGTTTCTGTAGTCGATTTAAATACATTTACTAAGAAACTGGATATAAACGTTGGTTTTAATCCTACTAAAATTGGGGCAACTGAAAATGGCGATCTGTTTACTATTGTAAAAGGAAATTATGCAGATGTTCCGGCTCAGCTTGTTAAATTAAGTAGTGTAACAGATACAAAAGTTAGTTCCAATGAAGTGAGTTTAGAATATTTAAATGTTACCGGAACAAAAGGCTTTGTAATTGGCGATTATTTGGATCCATACTTTAAAACATTTAATATATCTAATGGTACAATTAATGGGAATTTTGTTACAGATCAAACAGTAATTACAACCCCTTACGGTGTTACCGTTAATACACTAAACAATGATGTTTATGTTGGAGATGCAAATGGTTATGCCGCTACAGGTAAGTTCTTTTGCTTTGGTGCTGATGGTAAAATCAAGTTTGAGTTTGCTACAAGTGGCTCGCCTCAAAGTGCAGTATTTAATTATAGTTATAAATAACGATATTGTATTGTTTAAATAACCTTGTTATGAACATTAAATATTACTTGCTTTTCATTTTATTGAGCATTAGTGTTCTATCTGCATGTACAAAAGACGAGGATGCTGAGCAGGCTCCAGTGGTAAAAATGAAAATTGAAGATAGTCCGATAAATGGAAGGGTTAATGAAAAGATTGCATTTTTAGCATTTAATGTAAATAGCAAGGTTTATGATGAGGAATGGAAATTAGATGGAGAAGTTACCAGTACAACCTCATCGTATGATTTTACACCACTAAAAGCGGGCATATATAACATAGAGTACACTGCTACCAATAGCAGTGGCTCTTTTAACTATAAGTACGTGGTTAATGTAGGCATACCAACGGTACCCTCAAATCCGGGAAGCAATAATTACGTAACCAAAGTATTTGAATATTTACCTGCTCCCGGGCAATTTACCAACAAATCTATAGGAACACTTGAAGGTGCAAAAAGCCTTGAAGGTAAAGAAGGTATAGTGTCGCTTGGTGCCTGGGGAGGGTATATTGTGCTTGGTTTTGACCATACTGTAATTAATGAGAATCAGAAAGATGATATCGTTATTTATGGTAATGCACAGGCTAACTGGGCAGAACCAGGTGTGGTGTGGGTAATGCAGGATGAGAATGGAAATGGTAAACCAGATGATACCTGGTATGAACTTAAAGGAAGTGAGTTTGGTGAGAAAGGGTATATCCGTGATTATGAAGTAACTTATACAAAACCGGCCACAGGCGGTAATATATTATGGAAAGACAATAAAGGAAAAACAGGGGTAGTTACTATTGCAGGCACTTCTCAGGCTTTTCCGTCATGGATAACCGGAAGCGAATACACACTTAAAGGAACATTGCTGCCTTCATCAAATATAAATCCACAAACACCAACATATATTACAAGTACACCTTTTGAATTTGGATATGCCGATAACAAAGTAGGTGGCGACAATATTGATATTGCCAATGCCATTGATAAAGATGGAAAAGTGGTGCATCTGGCCGGTATAGATTTCATCAAAATTCAAACAGGAATCCAGGCAGATCTTGGCTGGTTAGGCGAACTATCAACCGAAATAATAGGCGTTGCTGATTTAAATCTGGCCAAATAAATCTCCCAATTAATAATTTAATCAATTTTATAATAAGCCGCTCTCAAAAAATCAAAACTCTTAAATGAATAACATTATTTTAAAAAAATCGCTTTTACTTGCAGTATTAGCCGGAACACTATTTTCTTGTAAAAAAGATAACAAAGGAATTCAAGAACCAGAACAAGGGAAATTTGAAGATGGATTTTTTGTAATTAACGAAGGTTGGTATGGCCATGGTACAGGTTCAGTAAGCTTTTTTGACGCTGCTTCAGGTTCGTTAAAAGACAGTGTTTTTCAGAAAGAAAACCCTGGAAAAGACTTTGAGCCTAAAAGCTCAACAATGCAGTTTGCAACCATATTTAACAAAAACCTATATGTTGTAAGTAAAATAGGTGGGCCTGTTGTAGTAGCTGATGCTAAGACACTTAAAGAAATTGGTAGGATTCCTGCCTCTCCCCAAAGCGACTGGCGTGCTTTTGTAGGGCTTGATGAAAATAATGGACTTTTAAGTAGCAGTAAAGGCATTTTTAAAGTTAACCTTAAAACATATGATGCACCTACACAACTTGCAGGAACCAGCGGCCAGACAGGTGATATGTTAAAAGCCGGAAAATACGTTTATACGCTAAGTCAATCAGAGGGAGCGGTAATTTACAATGTTGCAGACCTTACTGTAGCCAAAAAGATAAAGAATGTTTCTCTTGGTTTTGCTCAAACTCCAAACAATAAAGTATGGTATACAAAAGGGAAATTCCTTTATAACTCCGATCCTTTAACCCTGGCTACCGATAGTGTAGAATTGCCTTTTACACCCGCAAGTACATGGTTTGCCTGGTTCTCATCGCCAATAATAGCATCTACTAAAGAAAATACAGTTTTCCTTCTAAAGTCGCCTTCTTTTGGGGGTGGTAAAATGTTATATAGGTATATAGAAGGAAATAAAGCTTCATTAGATCAGCCTTTTATAACTACTCCGGATAAGCAATCTTTTTATAAAAAGAACCTGGGTTATTACGCTAAAACAAACCAGATTGTTACAACAACTGTTCAGGACGGGTATGGAGCTAACTACGGAGTAAACAATATTTATTTTTATGATGCCACTTCGGGTAACTTAGTTAAACAGATTCCTTACGAAGGATATTATTTTCCGGCAATGTTTGTGTTTCATTAAAATATAAGGGAAATAATATAACTTTGCGTTATAATCTTAAAAAGATGTCGGAATTTAAATTCAATCCACGTACTGCTATTCTTTTGTTAATTATCGTTGCGATCAGCCTGATTCGTGTCGCTGCCCCGCTTTCTGATAATTTCAAGGAAATTGCAAATTTCTCTGCCGTGGGGGCGATAGCCTTATTTGGAGGAGCGTATTTTAATAACAATTACAAAGCATTTGGATTTCCATTGCTGCTATTATTGTTAAGCGATATTTTTATTGCAAAAACATCTGGTTACGGTTTCTTTTATGCTGGCTGGTACTGGACATATATTGCATTTGTACTAATGGTTTTGGTTGCTAAACTTATCATTAAAAAAGTAACGGTATTAAGTTTCCTTGTTGCAGCTGTACTGGCGGTTCTTGTGCACTGGATTGTTGCCGATATTGGAGTTATGTATTTCCCGGGATTGTATGAACCTACATTAGCTGGATATATTAAATGTTTAGGTGCGGCAATACCTTATGAAAGGCTATTTCTTTATGGAACTTTAGCATACGGTGTGATCATGTTTGGAGCTTTTGAAGTTTTAAGAGCAAAGTATCCTAGTTTAAGCTTGTCAGCAAATACAGCAGTATAATTAATTGTAAGTAAAGTATTTATTATATTGAAGGCTGTTCCGAAAGAACAGCCTTCTTACGTTTATGAAGAATTAGAATATTTATGAAAAGGAAACTTGTAGTGCTAACAGGGGCAGGCATTAGTGCAGAAAGTGGTTTAAAAACCTTTAGAGATACGGATGGCCTATGGGAAGGGTACAACGTGTATGATGTGGCTACCCCAGAGGCCTGGAAGCGTAATCCTGCAATGGTGCAGGACTTCTATAATCAAAGGAGAAAGCAGGTGCTGGAAGCCGAACCAAATGCTGCTCACAGAGCTCTTGCCGACCTCGAAGAATTTTTCGATGTACACATCATCACCCAAAACATTGATGATTTGCATGAACGCGCCGGATCATCAAATGTTACCCATTTACATGGTGTAATTACCCGTTCTCAATCAGATATAAATCCTGAACTAACCTATCCAATAAACGGATGGGAACTTAAAACAGGAACATACTGTGAACTAGGTTCCCAATTAAGACCTCATGTTGTTTGGTTTGGAGAAGATGTGCCTATGATAGGTCCTGCAACTACAATTTGTTCAAAAGCACATGTTTTTATGTTAATTGGAACTTCTTTAGCTGTTTATCCGGCAGCAGGATTAATAAACTTTGTTCCAAGAACTACTGTTAAATATATAGTTGATCCTAAAATACCTGAGGTAGATCGCTATAAGAATATTGTTAAAATAGAAAAAGCAGCAACAGTGGGAGTAGCAGAAGTTGTAAAAATGTTAACTGCTACATAATTGTAATACCTACATTCCAACCAATCCAGCCTTTGGCTCTTTTGCTAATGTAATCATGCTTTGCAGGTGCAATATTTTGCTTGTACCCTTTGCCACTTGAACCTTCAGGTGCTTCTGAACGATAAATGGAATATACCGGTCCGCCAAATAATGCTATTCCTTTAACCAACTGAATTTGGAGGTTGGTTTGGAACCTGTGCAGGAAGTTTGAATAATCCCAATTTCCCAGATATAAATACTGAGAAGTTATCTCGGCAGCTACAGAAAACCTGTTGCTAATAATAAAATCATGTCCAAAGCCCAGGCCTGCAGTTTCGATGTTAGCAGAATCGGCAAAGTTTTTTCCAACCAATATGATATTGTATAATTTCGCATTGCCCATTTTAAATGATGCATTTACATTAATAGTTTCATTGGTAGAGAAACTAAGCTTATGATATCCATGATGAACATAGTTGACCAGGCCTATGCTATAGCCATCAGATTTTCCAGAAATATTGACGATACCAATCTGTAAACCATCCATTTCCTTTGCGTAATTAAAGAAGCCTGCTATCTGAGTTCCTTTCATTCGTTGAGAGGTCATATTGCCAAAACCGGCTATTTGCATTCCATTAAGATTTTTAGATGTAAGGTTTCCAAATCCGGCAATTTGTATACCCTTCATTTCTTTGGATACTACATTGCCAAAACCTGCTATCTGAAAACCTTCGGCCTTCTCTTTTACATGATTTAGAAAGCCTGCCACCTGCACGCCTTTAACGTTTGTTCTTACATCATTAAGTAGGCCGGCCACTTGCACACCATCCACAGAGCCACCAACCCCATTAAATAACCCGGCCACTTGTAATTTTTTAACATTTCCTTTGGTTAAGTTAAACAGGCCAGCCACTTCAACACCGTCTGTTCCTGCAGTATAGCCACCTAAAACATTAAGCGATACTTTATTTATCACCTGCGAACTCATTATACCATGTGTACTTAAACCAGGGGTGAGGGAGGCCTGAAAGGGCGTATTTGCAAAGAAATCAGGTATGTTTAAACTTTGCATTCTTTGTTTTGACGAAATAAAGAATCTGCTGATTCCTGAATTCTCAATAGAATTGAAAACTTCGCCACCTTGTTCAGAATCTTCATCTTTATATCCCTCTGGTTTAACTGTAATATCTGCTAAAAAAACCAGTGAAGTATCTCTATAAGTGTCTTTACTGGCTGTAAGCGTTACATCAGTATGCTCGCCTTTAAAACGAAGCCTGAAATAGCCCTCATTATCTGTAAGTGTAGATTGCAGGAGTCGCTTTTCGTAAACACTTGCCTGTTTTATTTTTTTGCCCGTTTCCGTATCAATAACATATCCGCTAATAATATACAATTTATCGGCGCTGGTAATATTTTCAGGCTCTATGGTAAGGTGATTGGCAGCGTAACGAAGTATAATGTATTTCCCGGTCTCCTTATAATCTACTTTTCCATTAAACAGGCGGTCAAGTATATCTCTAACTTGCATGTTTTTCACTTTCATGTTTACTATGCTGTCCTGTTTAAACAAAGACCCTGTGTAAGAGAAATAGAAGTCGCCTACTTTACTCATTTTACTGAGCACCTCAGAGATCGGTTGTTGCTTTATATCCAGATCAACCCTTCTATCCAGATTACGCATATAATTGGATACAGAAAACTGGGCATTACAATATCCGGTTATAAACAATAGGGCTATGATTATTTTTAATCTCATTATTTAATTTTAGATAGTATAATCTGCCCTTCGTTACGATCTATTTTTAAATTTTGCATTGTTTGCAGGATTATATCAAGGTTATCATCTAATGATGCACTTGCTTTAAGTGTGGTGTTAAAGGTTTCACTGGCAATACTGGTGTCTTTTACAATAACATTTACATTGTAAGCTTCACTTAAAACCTCTGCTACTTTCCAAAGCGGCGTTTTATAAAATACAAAGTTTCCGCTGCGGTAATAATCATATAATCGATCCGTATTTTCTTCTTTAATCAATTTGGGTGATGCCTCTTTGATCAAAACTTTTTCTCCTTTATGGAGTTCTATTACTTCATTACCATTGCTCACCTTTACAATACCTGTTTCCACAATAACTTCAGTTTCACCTTTTATGTGTTTCACGTTAAAGGAAGTACCAACAACAGTTACAGATACTTTATTAATCTTTATTACAAACGGTTTTGATTTGTTATGCGCTACATTAAAAAATACATCACCATTTTTTAGTTTAACACTGCGGTCGTCTTTAAAATCTGTAGCATAGCTGATTTCTGAATTTTTATTTAAGGTTACTTCCGATCCATCAGGCAAATGCTCAATAACTACCTTGTTATTTGCTACCAGATCTGTATAATTTACAGGGCCAAAAATATTGAACATCATCCATGCTCCGGCAACCAAAACCAATACTGCGGCAATTTTTAACCACCAGTAATTTTGTTTTATTGGCCTCACAATAGCTTCATTTGAGCCTGAAGCTGTTTTGGCTTTAAATTTTATCCATGCCTGTTCTTCATCAATATTGCTTGTGCTATTTAAGCTTTTACTTGCAGTCCAGATCCTTTCAAGCCGCACAAATTCGACCTTGTTAGAGGTAGCTTCATCCAGCCATTTTTGCACAGCAATGCTTTCTTCTTCACTTGTTTCTTTTAAAAGAAACTTTATCAATATTTCCTCGTTCATCTGTTCCTCTTAATTAAAAAAATCCTTGTAAAACATTATTATGCCTGGTAAAATTAGTGTAATGAAATCGGCTAGTTTCAAACGCAATATTTTTAAAGCTTTCCCCATCTGATTCTCTACTGTTTTAATTGAAAGATCCAGCTGTTCAGCTATCTCTCTATATTTCAATTCCTCAAACCTGCTCATCTGAAAAATAGTTCTGCAATGTTCAGGTAATTCATTTAATGCTTCTTGCAACTTAAATTCAAGCTCAGTAAGCTCTACTTTTGATGAGGCCGCTTCATGATGATTGTTCATGGTGTAAACTGTAAAGTCCTGATATTTTGTTTTAACTTTTTGGTGCTTAAGGTAATTTAAGCTATCGTTATACACACATTTGTAGAGGTATGCTTTTATTGAAGTTTGTACATTTAACAATTCTCTCTTTTCCCAGAACTTAAGAAACATAGATTGAACAATTTCTTCTGCAATGTCTTGGTCCCTAAGCATTACATTAGCGTAGGAATGAAGTTCTTTATAATGTGCTTTGAACATTTGTTCAAATGCTTTATCATCATATTGCTGCAGTGTGTCGGGTTGATTTATCACTGGTTTGTTTCTTAATCAAATATATTAGTTTTTCTTTGCCTGCTTAAATCTCTATTCGCTTTAAAAACTCAATGCCCGAAGCACTATTTACTGTTATCAAATCAATATACTCCACTTTTGGGAACCAGAATGAGCCACCATTAACCCTAACAAAAACCCTTTTTAGCAATAAATCCTTTCCCTCATCTTTTATGTAAATCTTATATTTATTGTCTGTTTCTGATCTTTTAAGGTATAAGGGCAGCTTTTTGTAAGCAACCAGTCTTATCTCAAATTCATCATTCTGTAGGGCTTTACATTTAACACCGTAAGCAAATCTGCGTTCAATACCAGTTAGCTCCTTGTATTTACCTTGTTCTGTATACCTTATCCACGATCCTTTTACCGGGTTTTCAGGATCAAGAACTCCGTCACTTTTAAAATTGAGTTCATAAATTACCGTATTTGCATCTGGGTTTCTCTGAAGAAAAAACAAGAGATTTTCTCCTTTAGGAGTAGGCAGAGCTAAGGGGTCAGACTCATCAACCTTTTTTGAAGGCTGACTTAAGGTGTTTAACGACTGGCTTAACAATAGAATAATTACCATTAGCATGCCGGCAAACTTTAAAAGTTTTATTTTCTTGTTTTTAATTTGCGCTTTTTGATCTAGGGCAGGAGTTTTCGCTTTTTCAATATTGGCAAGTTTATGTCTGTAAATTTTACCTGGACTGGCAAAAATGAAGAAGAGTATTTCTTTAATCCCATCACTTTGTTTAACATCCTTAATCATATCCCTATACTCATGAAAATTTAAAATAAAGGGATTGGTTTTATTATCAACTGGGGTTGTAAGGCCATAAACAGGTTTTTCTTCTTCGTATTGAAAAGTGCCAAACAAATGGTCCCAGATCATAAAGGTAGCACCAAAGTTCTTGTCAAGGTACTTGTCCTGACTGCCGTGATGCACCCTGTGATTAGATGGAGTGCCAAAGTATTTTTCAATAAAAGGATGTAACTTTCCAATGGCTTCGGTATGTACCCAAAATTGATATAATGTACTCAATTGACTGGCTACAAATAATATAACCGGATTAAATCCCATTAAAGCTACGGGAATAAAAAAAACAATTTTAAAATGCTGTACCCAGCTTTGTCTAAAAGCTACTGTTAAATTGTAATGCTCAGCCGAGTGGTGTACCACATGTGTTGCCCAAAAGAATCTGTTAAAGTGTGAAATACGGTGCGACCAATAACTGCAGCAATCATAAACAATAAAACAAGGAATCAAAGTCCACCAGTTCAGAGTCATACGCCATGGCAAAACATTATATATCCAAATGGCTCCATAAAGCAATACAGCTTTCATTAATAGATTAACAGCTAAATTGCCAAGGCCAATAAAAACCGATCCTATAGTTTCCTGCCTTTCATAGCTTTTATGTTCAGCGAAATGAGAAAATCCATATTCAAGAGCGGTACAGAAGAATACCAAAGGCAAGGCATATACCATTAAATCAGGAGCACTTTTCTGTAACTGATTAAGATCATTAATTGGAAGTGGTGCTGCCCCGAACACTGAGATTAAATCTTGCCAAAATGATTGAAATGATGCAATGACTGGTGTTCTCATAGTAGTTTGGTTTTTGTATGTTATAAATTATGATTGTTAATTTCAATTAAAGGTTGCATACCGTTAAAAGATTACCTGAATGCCCCCCATATAGCCTACATATAGTCCCTGGAAATTCCTGCCCGATTTGTTACCCCATTTAGATAGGTAGTGTTTATTTAAATCTTTACCTTCAACTGTGTTGGTATTTACATAGTTAAGAGATGGGCCAGCATAGACTTCTAGAAACCTGGCAATCTTTAAAGCAGGGAGGATACGAAATGAAGAGCTAAAATATTCTCCATGCTTAAAGCTCTCCAAGCTTATTGATGTTAATTCTGTGTTTAACCTGAAGCTATTTGAAGAAAAGAAATGAGCCCCTAAACCGGCTTCAAGTGCATATACTTCTTTATCGTTTTTAAAGTTGTATCCAACCCCTAAAATCCCATACAGTACTCTGCCTCCCGATCTTAAGGTCAACATTGTGGTTAGGTTGTCGGTGGTGCTTACCCCAATACTTTTCTCTCCGTTTTTTATAATATTTACAATACCTATTGGGAAGTCACTGCTCTCGGCAATGTTAATGAATCCTGCAATTTGAGCCCCCTTTACCTTTTTGGCTATGTTTATAAATCCTGCAATCTGAGATCCCTTAACATCTTTAGCTGTATTGATGAAACCAGCTATCTGTGTTGCCGATACATCTTTGGCAATATTGGCAAAACCGGAAAACTGAGCACCATTCATGTCCCTGGCAATGTTTGCAAAGCCCGAAAACTGAGCCCCTTTTACATTTCCTGATGATATATTGGCAAAACCAGCAAACGAAACTCCCTCGCCACCACCATAAGTATTCAGGAAACCTGCAAATTGTCCGCCGTTTGCATTTTTTACTACATGATTAGAAAATCCTGCAAACAGAAATCCTTTGGTATCTTTTAGTACCACATTCGAAAGTCCGGCAAATGCTAAACCACGTTCTGCTGCAGATACGCCACCAAGTAAGTTAAATGAAAGATTATTAGTGTCTAAAGGAGCATGTGTTCCATTGGTACTTAAAGGGTATACAATGCCAATATGCATTTTGCCCGGCATTTGATTTTGGGCATTGGCGCCCATGTAGGTAGCTAGTAATACTAAAGCTATTATAAAAGATTTAATGTTCATTATTGTCTTGTTTTAAAGTAAGACAACATGATTAGCTTATACCCCTACGAAGGGCTGTAAAAAAAATTAAGCCTCTTTTATATTTCTTCTTCCAATAACTAAAACAGTGAAAGCAATTAGAGAAGTCACCGTCATAATTAATACCATAGGCACAGCCGATGTTTGTTCAAAAAAGCCAATACAAGCCGATGCAAGAGCTCCAAGCCCCATTTGAAGTGCGCCCATTAAGGCAGATGCACTGCCTGCGTTTTTAGAAAAAGGTGCAAGTGAAAGGGCTAAAGCATTTGGATTTGCTACTCCTAAGCAGCATAAGAATAGGAACAGAAATCCTATGGTCTCGAAAAGGCCAAACCAACCGTTAATACTGCCAATCAAGAATACAATAACTGTAATAACCTGCCCAATTAAAGCAACAAATATCAATTGTTCACTTTTATACTTTCTTAGCATTAGAGTATTAACCTGACTGGCCCCAATAAAGCCGACAGAAAGAAAGGCAAAGATCCACCCATAAGTTTCTTCTTTTACTTTAAATAGCGACATGAAAAGGATAGGAGAACTGGTAATGTACACAAATAAGCCTGCAAATGCCATAGCTCCGGTAAACGCATAAGTATAAAATTTAGGTTCACGTAACACCAGTATAAAGTTGCTTATTATGGGTTTAGGTTTTAAAGACATGGTAGTATCAGGCTTATAACTTTCGGGTAGCCAAAGCCAGCTTGCAATTAAATTAAATAAACCCAGACCTAGTAAAATCAAAAAAACCGTATGCCAGCCAAAAGCAACAGTAACATAGCCACCTACAGTAGGAGCAACCATTGGCGAAACACTAAGAACCAACATCAATAAGGCAAATACCTTGGCATTTTCGCTAACAGGAAACAAATCGCGAACCATGGCTACCGATGCTACAGTAGCAGCACAGCTTCCAATTGCCTGGATAAATCTTAATATAATAAATGAGTCAATATCTTTAACAAATGCGCACCCAACAGATGCCAGAATATATATGATTAAGCCAATAAATAAAGGTTTTTTCCTGCCAAAACGATCTAATAAGGGGCCGTAAAGCAACTGGCCAGCTGAGATACCTATAAAATAGCTTGATAACGACCAGGCAACCTTCGCTTCTGTGGTATTCAGGTCCTTAGCTATGGCTTTAAAACCCGGCAGGTACATGTCAATTGAAAAGGGGCCGAGAGCGGTGAGTGAACCAAGTATTAAAATTAAGAACAGATATCTTTTTTGCGTCATGCTACAAAAGTAGTTATTTGATAACCGGCTTTTCGTCACACCAATTCCAAATTATAGAATATTATTGGCTATTTTTATGAGGGATAGTAACTTATAACATTTAGTTACTGCATTAATGTAAGTATAGAAAGATGAAGGCATTTTTTACTGCAGTACTTTTTCTTTGGAAAATCTCATTATTTGCACAAACAGTAACCTCATTTGTGCCTGCCAGAATAGATACTGCTGGAACATATATGTTTTACCTTCATGGTGGAATTGTTCAGGAGCAGGGAGTTAATGCGGTAAGTAAGGATTTCGGACCCTATGAATATCTAAAAATAATTGATACCCTCAAAAGTCATGGGTATAATATCATAAGCGAAGCCAGGCCCAAGGGAACAGATGAAACCCGCTATGC
>Ga0157370_10006553_pt1 | contig 12824 bp, 14 predicted proteins | sample C35metaG_FD_113463 | JGI IMG/M metagenome (GOLD analysis project Ga0157370, IMG submission 113463) | Corn rhizosphere microbial communities from Kellogg Biological Station, Michigan, USA - C3-5 metaG | ecosystem: Host-associated > Plants > Roots > Rhizosphere > Soil | place: USA: Michigan...
GCCTTTGAAGTTCGTTGATTATTGGCTCACGACACCTCGCACGCTCCGCTTGATGCGGTCGTGGTGGTGGTTGTCGAGGTGAGGCAATGGGTTGTCATGGGGCGACACTAGCATTGTGGTTGCGGGAATGCCAGGTACAACAAAAGACGTCTGTGGATGTCTCTTTTCGTTGAGCCGGGGTAATTTGAAACAAGTTGGTATCTATTTGTTTTTGCTGGTAAACAAATGTTTGGTCAACTTGCTTGGAATACCAGTTGGAACGCTGCGTGGTCTGGATTCCGATGGGCGGTGCTTTTTGAGCTCCGCCCAAAAAACGAATCGGGATCGAGTCTATCAAGCAAATGGTCGCGCTGTTGATTGTTGCCCCTGTGCGTACGATGTCCCCACTCGCAGGTACAGGGGTTCCTAGCAAACGATACCGTCAATGATTGTTTTGGCTAAGCCGACTCTTGAAGTACTGCGCAGTCTCTTTGTCGGTGCAGTACAGGTAGCAACCCTTCATCCCGCGTGTCATCAGGGTTCGGTATGTATTCTTGATGATCAGGTCTGTTTCATTTTTCGCGAGGGCAGGTTGCTCTTTCATCATTTTTTTCCAGCCGCGAATCTATTTATCGTGCTTATCGCGCTCATCCGGGGATGTCACTACTTTACCGTCACGTACGACTAGGTCTGGCCCGATGATCACCCCGATGTAGTCGACTTCCAAACCTTGGCAGGTATGAATGCAGCCAATCTGCTCGATGGAGTTCTCAGCGATGATCCATAGGCTGCCATCCTGATCCAAGTTCCATTGGCGTTTTGTAGTCACCAATGACGATATCAGCAGCGGTGGGGTCTTTCTTGCTCAACCAAGGCCAACAATAGCCCGCGACCACACGAGCTTTGTTTCCGTGGTTTTTCTCGTTGATTGCTTCATGCAGCGCTTGGGGTGAGTCGAACACCTTAAACTCGTACTCTTGAGTCTCAAGCGTCGGATTTGCCGTCGAGCGAATGCCTAGCGTGTCATCCAGCCATGCCAGGTAACCGTCAGAACCACTGCAGCGAAACTGCGAAGACAGCACGTGTTCTTCAACCACAGCACCCTTGGCTTTTGCAAAGGCGCGTATCGCCTGCTTGCTGCCGATATCGCTCAAGGTTACACGCTGGTCTTCATCAATGAAGAAAATTGAGCATTTCGCTGAATCAATCAGCTCCTTGATCTGGTTTTCCCCAAGGTTTCCATAAAGCCCGCTTTTCTCATTTAGCCGATGAGCTTCGTCCACGATAAGCGCATCGAATGTGTTGGGCTCAGTGTCGATGAATGCCCCAGAGCCTGAAAAGAAATTCGAGAAATGGCTGCGCTTGATGGTGCCAACCAGTTTGCTTTCGTAGACCTTGCGTGGGGCGGCATTCTTAGAGACGTATTTGCTCATCAGCTTCAATTCGGTGAGCTTCACCAGCAGATTGATAGCCAGAACAGTTTTCCCCGTGCCTGGTCCACCTTCGATGATCATCACCTTGGGTGCTTGGTCCGAGGCCTCACTTGCCGCCGCCAGCGCCGACTCAAAAATTGCTTTCTGATCGTCAATCAATACGAACTCGGGTTTGCCTTTCATCAACCCCCCGAGGGCTTCGGCTAGCGCCTTGGACGGGCGAATTTTTCCTTCGGACAGCTCGTAAAGAACCTCTTTGTTGTCGCCATGACTTATATGCTTTTTCAGAAAGGTTCTGAGTCTACTGAGCTCTTCCGGGCCTTTCAGAAACAGCGGAGCCTTGCTGATGTGGGGCTCATAGTGGGCTGAATCTATGACGCCGTCGCTGACGTAGTTATGGAGGTAGGCACACGGACGGATTTCGATGCTTTTGTATACACCGCCTCGTTGAAGCCTTCCAGCAGCGCTGCATAGGACCATACCTGATAGGACGGGTGAATGGTCTCAATGAGGCCGCCACCCAATGCCGTTTTGACGATGGCATCCTTGGTTGTGGCGTTGGCCTTACTCCATTGCTTCAGCTCGATCAGTACGGCCTTTTTTGCCTGGTTTTCGTCGCGACCGGTGAGTAGAAAGTCGATTCGCTTCGACGACTGCGGAATGTGCAATTCAATGGCCAGGCCTGCATCGCTCGGCAGGCCCTCATCTCTAAGGACCTTAGCCATGTACGTCAGGGATCCTTGCCACGACCTGATTTCCGAGGTGCCAACGTTCTTACCGGTTGCTTCCTTGTAATGCCTGAGGATCACCTCCTCAATGTCATCGTTATCGTTGTCTTTAAGAAATTGCTGTTTGGTCGCAGCGTAAACGATCACGGGTTGTCCTTAGATGGGAATTGTTCAGAGTCGGTCGTACTTTTTGCTGCTGCTTTTGGCTTTATCTACGGGGTATTTCTGGCCGTTCGAGGCGAGTTTCCGTGTCACTGCTTCGTTGAGATCCACCCCGAGTACGCTGCTCAGGCGCACCAGGTACATCAGTACGTCCGCGAGTTCATCTTTGACGGCTTGGCCAAATTCGGGATCTGTTGCGGCTGAGATCGAATCGGCATCGCTCATCCATTGGAAAATCTCGCACAGCTCGCCTACCTCGCCAGTGAGAGCCAGGATGAGATTTTTGGGGAAGTGGAATTGCTGCCAGTCGCGATCATCTGCGAAACGCTGAAGGGATGCGGCGAGCTTCACTACGTCAACCAGTGGCGCGGATGAGCTGTCTGAGTCACTCACGGAGCTATCTCTTGAGTATCGGGGGGCAAAAAAATGTGTAGGAAATCTGACCTAAGATTGTAAGAGTTTTCGCTGCTTGCGCAGCTTTTTTGTGTTTTTTCTCACACGCTCTCTGCTGGCCGCAATGCTTGCCAGTGTTCGCTAGGTACTTTGAGCGTGACTAAGTAGGCCACGACGACCCCCATGCCCACCGACTAGCGGCCTTTTCTCACTCTGTTCGTTGGTTTTCAGGCTGGACCGATTCTGGTTAGCAGGTGATGGCAATTGGCACCAGACGAACGGATTATTGCCGGGGGCTGGACACTTCCTCCCCGAACTAGTCAGCGGCAACAGCCCTGAGCGCGCCTCCGGTACCAGACGAACGGTTTGTTGCTGTGAGGGTAGGGGATTCGCGGGGCTGGAATTTGGTGGATTTTGCGGCGTACCTCTAAGGGTAGCTATAAATAAATCAGCTAGTTATGGCGTTTGGTGGAATCGAATCGGGGAGTTGCTGTTTGGCAACACTTACACGGCATGGCGGTGCGATAACCACCGCTTCATCAGCGTGCAGCTTGGGCACCAGCTACAGCGGCACATACGCTGGCACTGGCGCGGGAGATTTGTCGAGGTAGATCGGCAACCTCCTGAGAATGATGTTGGCGTTGATGCCATGGCTGATGGCGATACCGGACATCGTGCCGCCCGGTAGCAGGAATTCCTGCATGCCTTGGGGCTTGAGGGAAGTAGAGCTTCGTTTGCTCATGAAAAATCTAGCTCTAAAGGTGGTCGCGTCTGCGGAACTGGCGGGCACAACTGCCCTTAATGCTGAAGTTCGAAAGATGTACTCGCCATCCGCTGATACAGCTGTGATCAAACACTGCTCCGATGTTACATGCAGGGCCGAACAGAAGGTCTTGGGCACGAGAAAAAGGAGTAGTCGTGGCACGTCCCCTTCGTAAGGTCAAACTTGATGGAACGCTGTATTCCCGACGTCCGGCCGTCGAAGCTGAAATCCAAGAGCTCGAGGTCATAGGCGCTGCTGAGCTTGAGCGTAGAGCGTCCGACTGCTCACGGACCTCTCCCGATTTTGTCTCGCCGGAAGCGTTGGTGCATTTTGTGCGAAATGTAGAATCCGGAATTCATCGTGAAACACTCACCGAGCGCTTGCTTGAGCGTCTCCACCTTCTCCTGCCGCGCGCTGATGACGCTTCGCTTACGAACGCAAACATCCGAGCTGATGTGGCTGACCATTTCATTGATCTGCTACTTAGCGACCGAGTGGCGTATGACGACCGTCTGGACTACTACGAGATCAATTTCAACTCGGCTGTCGCCAGGGACCGAAAGGATACGCGTGATCGCCATTGGAAGCATGAGAATCGCTTTGACGAGCTAGAGGTGGACGAGGACGAAGGGGCTCGCCCTATAGCTGCTATCGGTGGCTACGAACCCTTTGATCCAACCGAGCTCGATCAAAAAACTTACCGGCTTCAGCTCGATGATGCGATTGATGGTCTACCTGAAATCCAAAAAAGAATCATCGAGATGATCCGCCATGACATTCCTATCGACTCGAAAGATCCCTCTGCCGTCACCATCAGTAAAACGCTGGGTAAGAGTGCAAAGACTATCCGTACGTACCGTGACAAAGCATTCGCAAGTCTGCGGTCGCGCGTTGAACTCAAGGGGAAACTGTAATGACTATTCGTTCGCCAATTGCTAGCGAAGACGTTATGAACGCTTTCGCAATGGACTACGAGCCAGGAACTGACGTACTCAGACGATACCTGTCAGATTATCCTCAATTCGCTATCGAACTCGTGGATCTTGCAAGGGAGCTGTCCCGCGAGGTCTATGAGGATCTTCCTCTCAGTGCCAACGAGCTTGCTGCTGTGAGCGCTAAGATGGGGCGGCTTCGCGACTCCGTTGTGACTGTGGAGCTCTTGCAGTCGGCGCCGCCGAAGGTTTTTGCTAAAGCAGCGAGGGAGCTCGGGTTGCCTATCCAAGTTGGCGTAGCTATTCGCGAGCGACGAATAGATTCGGTGGTATTGCCAGAGAGGTTTCTTGCGCGATTAGCTAGAGCATTGAATGCATCAGTTTCCGTTGTTCAGTCATTTCTCGCTTTGCCAGCCCAAGCATCGGCGCTTCGTGCAAACAAATCTGATGACAAGCCACTCGCAGCCGAAAAAGTTCCGCTTGAGCGTCTGCTCAAGGAATCAGGAATGGATGAGGAAAGCATTTCACGGATCCTCCAGGGCGATGACTAACCATGGATCATATAGAACTCGCTCGTCAGCGCGCAGAGCGCCTGCATGAGGAAGCGATCGAGCAGGGCAGTGATCCTTGGTCTCCCTATCAGTTCGCGAGAGAGATTGCGGAGAGGCGTGGCATCACGGTTGAGTCGTGTGTCCCCGGCGCCTCGATTCTTGACGGAGCACGAGCGACTTTCGACGCTGAGTTACAACTGATCGTTCATGAGAACTCAGGAACACCGTTCGAGCAGGCTTTCCTGATCGCCCATGAGATTGGGCACGCAGTTTTAGGCGACGGTGAAGATGAGTAGGGCGATGTATTTCAAATCGATCCCGCACGAACCTCTGAGGTTTCGCCAGTTGGTATAGAGCGGGTCGTCGATTACAGCCGCCGGCAACGTCGGGAGGTCCAGATGGACCTTTTCGCAAGAGAGCTGCTATTGCCGAGGAGTCGAGTCGTCGAGCTGCACCTGACTCAACGCCAAACATGTTCTGAGATCGCAACTCGATTGGGGGCTCCCTTCGAAGTGATCGGGCAGCAAATGCTAGATGCGCTTCTGCTTCCTCCTGTGCCAGCCGTTACTCCTGAAGCCCCGGTCGAAATCCCTCTCAATGATGAGCAACGTATTGCGGCCTCTCATCGGGGGGGCGCGTTTCTTCTCCAAGCTGGGCCTGGTACTGGAAAAACGCGTACGCTCGTGGCGCGGGTTGAGAGCCTACTCGACGATGGGGTTGATCCACGGCGAATCCTTCTCCTAACGTTCTCGAACAAAGCCGCTGCCGAAATGTCCGAACGAATTGCGTTAAAGCGGCCCAAGGAAACAGCGGCTCTTTGCATCGGCACCTTCCATAGTTTTGGCCTCGATATTCTCAGGCGATTCAACGACCGTTGTGGCTTACCGGTTGATCCTCGTCTAATGGATCGAACCGAAGCCGTAGAGCTGCTTGAGAACGAATTTCCTAGGCTAGGCCTGACTCACTATCGCAACCTCTACGATCCATCCCTAACTGCTGCTGACATCCTAACTGCGGTGTCGCGCGCTAAGGACGAAGTTGTCGATCCGGAAGGGTACCTTGACTTAGCCAATGCAATGGCAGAAACGGCAGATGACCCAAGCGCAGTAGAGGCTGCTGAAAAAGCTACGGAGGTCGCCAAGGTTTACGCGCGCTACGAAGAGCACAAAGCACTCGCAAATTGTGTCGACTTTGGCGATCTGGTTATGCGCCCAGTCCAGCTGTTAGAGGGGGATGAAGCTGTACGGACGCAGTTGCAGAATGACTATGATCACATCCTGGTCGACGAGTACCAAGATGTGAACCACAGCAGCGTTCGACTTCTCAAAGCACTCAAACCATCCGGTACAAACCTCTGGGTGGTGGGGGACGCCAAGCAGTCGATCTATCGGTTTCGAGGTGCCTCGTCCTTCAACATGGCCCGGTTTGGGCGCGAAGATTTTCCGGGTGCTGTGCGAGACCGACTGAAGATTAACTACCGTTCTACAGGTGAGATCGTCGAAGCGTGCTCTGCTTTTGCCGCAGGAATGTCGACGGCCGATGGAGACGAAAGTCTTGAGGCAGACTGCGGGCGATCTGGAAATCTCCCCGAAGTCATCACGGTGGATAACGGTTCCCTCCTGACTCCTGCAATCGCTGACCGCATTCAAGAGCTTCTAACGTCGGGTTACAGTTATCGGGACCAAGCGGTTCTCTGCCGCGGCAATGATCGACTTTCGGACGTTGGGCGTGAGCTTGAGCGAGCTGGTATCCCAGTGCTGTTCCTTGGAAGCCTCTTCGAGCGTCCAGAGGTTAAGGACTTGGTTTCGATACTCTCGCTGCTTGTGGATCGACGCGCGATGGGTTTGATCCGGGCCGCTTGCTTTCCCGAATTTGCGATGTGTTTAGAGGATGTTGTTCGGATTTTTGAGACTCTGAGAGAAGTCAATTCGGATGTCGGAGCTTGGCGCGTCATCTCGCCAGTAGAACTGACGTCTGCTGGGCAATCAGCACTTTCTGAGCTCAATTCCGCATTGGCAGGCTTTGACGCTAGCTCTCAACCTTGGAAGGTGCTGACAACTATTTTGCTCGACCGAACAAGATTGGCAGCTCGTGTTGCTTCTTCGTCAGAGGTTTCCGACCAGGCGCGAGGTATCGCGATTTGGCAATTCATGAACTTCGTCCGTGCACAACCCAATGGGCAGGGTCTCCCTATTCAGCGGCTTTCTGATCGTATAAGGAGGCTGCTACGACTGCGGGATGATAGGGACTTGAGGCAGCTCCCCTCTACTGCTCAGGGGATTGATGCCGTCCGATTGATGACAATCCATGGCTCTAAAGGACTGGAGTTTCCGGCGGTTCACATCGCTGGCGTTAACAAAGACTCCATCCCAGGAGCATTTCGGACATCAAAATGCCCTCCGCCTTCGAACATGGTCGCTGGTGCTCAAGGTGGTACGGATGACGTTACACGGGCGGCCCACAATGAGGAACAAGAGTGCTTGTTTTACGTCGCCATGTCCCGTGCAAAAACCTCTCTGTCGTTCTATGGAGCAACCGCAGCATCGAATGGGCGCACACGCGCACTCTCGCCGTACCTCGATCGGATTGGCCTTGTAAAGCAATGTGCTGTCACGCCTAAGACCGTATTGCCTCCCGCCCCAGACTCAGTGGCGATACCCATTGTGTTTACTGGAGTTCCACGTTTTAGTTCCGACGCGGTATCGCTTTACGATTCTTGCGCGCGGCGCTTCTTCTATACGCATCTGCTTCAGGTTGGTGGTAAACGCAAGATGAACTCATTCATGCAAATGCATGAGGCCATTCGGGACGTCTATCGCAAGCTTGTAGCGCAGGGCAACCTTCCGGTAAACGATTGGGAGGAGCAGCTTTCCCAAGCATTTGTGATTCGCGGGCTTGCGGATCATGGCTATGTCGACGACTACCGTGCGATGGCCTCTAGCATGCTCCAATACTTCATGGAGTCGAGGGCCGGAGCGCAAGTTGAGGCGTCGACGGCGCTTCGAATTGTGGTGGACGGCCATGAAGTTGAGGTGACGCCAGACGAAATACTATTGAGAAATGGAAAGCGAATAGTACGCCGAGTCAGAACCGGCCACGCGCCTAGCAATGTTGGTAAGGATGTGGGCTCCGCGGCATTGATACTCGCAGTCCAGTCGGTTTTCCCAGACGCCGAGCTGGAACTGCTTTACCTCGCGGATGCTGAGAGCAAGCCATTGAAACTGTCGTCAATAGAGCTGAGTAACCGACAGGTAAAAATCGCTGAGATTTTTCGCGAAATCCGAGGTGGCCAGTTCCGAACGAACGCGTCGGATGCCACCTGCCCGAACTGTCCGGCCTTCTTCGTATGCGGCGAAGTCCCTGCAGGTGCGCTCTCCAAGCTTTTTTAAAAAAGTTTACCGGCGAGAGCCAGTCGGTCCGATTAGTGGGATGTAGGCGAAATGAGTCGCCGCATCACGCTAGAGGACTGTATGAAAAAGACACATTTTGAAGACGTTGGCGACGCAATCCGTGAGGGTCGTCCATTGCGAGAAGCTTCCGCCTATCGCATTCGTTTTGGCTTGGAAGGGCTCAGCTTCCGCGACATTGACGTACCCGATCCCGTTCAGACGGGGCGGCAAATTCTGGACAGCGCCGGCCTTGACCGTCGTAGCGATTACATCCTCTACGCCTTGCTTGTTTCAGGCGACTTCGAGGACGTACGTCCTGATGAAACGGTGGATTTGCGCGGCAAGGGCGCCGAACGCTTCATCGCGTTCAAATCTGATCGTGACTTCAAATTCGTCCTTAATGACCGGCAAATGGCTTGGGGGCACCCAACCTTGGACGCCAGTGTTCTGTATGGTTTGGTCGACGTCCTGCCTGCAGAAGCGATCTTTCTGGAGGTTAGGGGCGGTGAAGACCGTCTCATTGAACCCGAAGAGCAGATCAACTTGGACGCTCCAGGCATCGAGCGATTCGTGACTGCCCTGCGGCCGCAAAAAGGCTACGTCATCGTGGTCAACGCTGTCGAAGAGGTCGTACCGGACAAGCATGTCACTTTCGAGCAGGTGGTCAAGTTGTCGCATCCGAATGCGCCGGCAGAAGCCAACGTGAAGTTTTCGATGACCTACCGTAATGCTGCCTCGCACCCACACGCTGGTGAGCTCGCCGAAGGCGGTTCCGTTGAAGTCAAAAAACAAGGGACGATCTTCAATGTCACACGCACTGTTCAGTCTTAATGCGGATTTGGCTCGGTTGCGAGCTGAGGGGTATTTCGTACGCATACAAGGAAACCTCCTTGTAATGCGGGAGGTACCATATGTCGACTCTCAATGCCGCGTACGCACAGGAACGTTGGTGTCTAACCTGGATTTGGCTGGAGACCGGACCCGTAAGCCGGAGACCCAAGTAATCCATTGGGATGGTGACTTCCCTTGCAGCGCAGTTGGGACGCCATTGCCAGGCATCTCGCACGCGGCGCCCAATACGGATCTCGGGTACGGACTTACTGCGAAGCACAGTTTCTCCAGTAAGCCCAATGCCGACGGATATCCTGACTACTACACCAAGATGGCTACATACGCGACCATCTTGGCGGGGCCTGCGGCGGTTCTTCAGCCGGGTATCAGCCCGCGCTTGATCCGGGGTACGGATGATGAAGATGAGGTCAGCGTCTTCAACTATCTCGATACCGCATCCAGCCGTGTTGGCCTGGGGGCGCTCGCCAGTAAGCTGGAAGGTGAGGTGATAGGGATTCTGGGCGCGGGAGGAACTGGGGGATACATCCTCGACCTGGTTGCGAAAACACCGGTTAAGGAGATCCGTCTTTTCGATGATGATGACTTTCTGTCGCACAACGCGTTTCGCGCCCCTGGAGCTCCATCGCTCGAAGAGTTGCGTGATGCTCCCAAAAAGGTGTTCTACCTCAAGAATATCTATGAACGGATGCACCGCGGGATAGTGGCTCACCCAGTGAAGATGAGACCGGAGACATTGGGGCTACTTGACGGCATTACGTTCGCTTTCATCAGTATGGATGCCGGTGAGGAAAAGAGAGCAGTGGTTACGAAACTAGAGGCACTTGGCGTCGCATTTATTGATGTCGGGATGGGACTTGCACTCAACAACGGCAGTCTGGGGGGAATACTGCGCGTCACGGCGAGTACGCCAGCACAACGCGACCACGTACATGCGGGACGTATCTCTTTTGCTGGAGGCGGGGGCGAAGATCTGTACGCGTCAAATATCCAAGTGGCCGACCTCAATGCCCTGAATGCATGCCTTGCTGTTGTGAAGTGGAAAAAGTTGCGCGGATTCTACCGAGACCTAGAGCGCGAGCATCATAGCACCTACACGACTGATGGAGGCATGCTGCTCAACGGTGACCAATCATGATTCGGTATCTCAGCCTTGAGCACCGTTTCGTGCGAAATGTTCCTCGCGAATTGGAGTCCGGCATTCTGTACATCTCGATGGACTACGCAACCGCAGTGCATTCGTGCTGCTGTGGTTGCGGCGAGCGTGTTGTAACTCCTTTTACCCCGACCGACTGGAGGATGACGTTTGATGGGGAATCCATCTCGCTTCACCCGTCGGTAGGTAACTGGAATCAGAATTGCAGATCGCATTACATCGTCCAAAGAGGTCGCGTCGTGGAGGCTGGGCCTTGGTCGCAAGCCAGGATCGAGGATGAGCGGCTGCGCGACAAGATGGCCAAAGCTGCACACTATGGCTCCGAAACGAAGGTTCGATCCGATGCCCCGCCGTTATCCAGCGAACGAAACCCGAGTACGACTCCCCCAACGAGTAGTATCTGGGCTCGGCTTAAATCGTGGCTTGGTCTCTGATCACTGTCGGGGTGGCATTACAGTACTTGGTCAACGGCAGTGGATCACAAGCAGCTTAGAACAAATTTCTGTTTTGGTCCGAGTTCCACAGTTATTGATCTGCGTTTGAAGGTTTTTCAAAAATAGGCTTTCTACAGATGATAATTTTAATGGGATGAGGAGGATTTAATATGACGCTTCCTACAGCGTAATATTGTATTGAGAAACACAAACACCAATACGGTAAGTGGTGCGCCGCCGCCGCATATGGCCGAGGCTTGGTTGGTGGAGGTAACGCATTGGCATTCAAGCTAATAGAACTGAGCGGCTTGTCCCAAGGTACTGGGCCAGAGGATATTGGCCAAAATGTCGACAAATGGCAGATCAGCTTCATGAAGAAGATTGAAGTGGAGGCGAAGAATCTTGGTGTAACCAGCTTCACCTTCGGCCGCGCCCAGAAACTGGTAAATATCTATCTGAAGACGGTCCTGGTCTGCGGCGGGCATCACCAGCACCCAAGCGTTGCCTTGCTCCACCCGCCGCTGGATTTCGAATCGTTCAAAGGGTTGCGGAGTTTCCTATTGAAGAACCGATCCAGTATGAGCAGAGCACGCTCAGCATTCATAGCTGCCCAAAAGCGTAATCCGCGATGGACAAAGTTTTCTGAGGACGATTACGAGGCACATATAGAGGCTATTAAGCTGATAATGGCAGGCAGACCCCTCTACCTAATCGAAGAGTATTGGGAACTTTGAATTTATCATGAGTGGTGGCGATAAGTGTCGAGCCCTAATATGACTTTTCTATGTGGCTGAGTATTTAGGCATCTACTTGGCTTCCTAACTAGCTACAGCGTCATCGCGGCTTGAGACAGGCTTGTTAGGTAACAGCTATGCCAATTATTTTTGAAAGAGGTAAAAATATGAGTAAACAAATTGAGCAATACCTTGAGAAAATACGACATGAAGTGCAGGGCGGGGAGCATGATCTGGTTGATCAGCGTCAGAAGTCTCTGAAATATTACGTACGGGACATCCATCAGCAACTAGGGAAGTGGCTTTCCCTACAGGGCTACACTGAGGACCGGCGTCGCTATGACCTTAGCTGGGCGCTTGGATTTATTGGTATCGTAGGTGTCATGCTCGCTATTACCCGGTCGGCCACTAGTGATTTCGATTGGGTGCGAGAACACACCGTTGCGTTCCGCCTATGGGCTGTCGTGTTGTGTACGATTTTCATCGGCGTATCTTTGGAGCGATCAGCGGTTATTCGATCGCTGTGGAGTTTTGCTAGTACCAAATTTCTAGTCTCTGTCATCCTTTCGGGAGTGGTGCTGTATTCGAGGGGCAGCGCAGCGGCATACGTGAATAGTGTCTTTCATGTAGATGCTTCCGCACTACCCATCACACTGGTGTTTACTACTGGCCTGCTAATCATAAAGCTGGTGCTGCCTTTTATCCTCACCGTTGCACTGGTTCTTTCCTTGGTTCACGGGTTCATTGGTGTAGGCTGGGTCAAAGGTAAATTTGCAGGTGTAGAGGTGAACGAGCCTCCTTTGTACTCTGTGCTCGCTTTTTTTGTATCCAGTGTGATTCTGTACTTCGGTTGGAGCTGGTCCCATGATCAGATTGCAGATTCCAGGGTGCCGGAGAAGGTTTACCTCATGGCTCATGCACTTGACTTCAACTACTCGCATGAGTGCAGCAATGTCGCCCCTAATCGGCCCGTGATATTTTTGGGAGCCGGCCAGGAGGCCGTTCTTGTTGCTCCTTATCAGCTTCAAAGCTTTGACTTTGCTGAATTCTTTGAAGGAGCGGAACCGGTCCCTACCGATTTCATACGTCTTCGGTGCGAGTATAAGTCTGCGCCTGGGGCCGAGCCGTCGAGCTTGAGTTCTAGACTTTCAGCCCAGTGAGTTCGACAGGTGCTAGGATGAGCTTTCGCGGGGCACGCGATGAATCGCCCCGGGTTTCGTAGACACCTCCATGCCTTAAACTGAGGCCAATCAGGAGGTGCCATGAGCAACCCACGTTATCCCGAAGAATTCAAAATCCAAGCGGTCAATCAAGTGACCGA
>Ga0157370_10006554_pt1 | contig 12823 bp, 11 predicted proteins | sample C35metaG_FD_113463 | JGI IMG/M metagenome (GOLD analysis project Ga0157370, IMG submission 113463) | Corn rhizosphere microbial communities from Kellogg Biological Station, Michigan, USA - C3-5 metaG | ecosystem: Host-associated > Plants > Roots > Rhizosphere > Soil | place: USA: Michigan...
GATGATAATAAAAATAAATTTACAACCGGAAGTGTTTTCAAATCCAAAGGATATGATGTCAAGTTTCTATACGGCGGATACAGCTATTTTGACAATATGCAGGACTTCTTCGCTGGAAACGGCTATGGTATTGTAGACAGAAACAACTTTAAACCTGAAGAAATTACTTTTGCTAATGTTTGGGGTGTTACTGATGAAGACATGGCCAGAAAAGCCATTAAAGTAATGAATGCGGAAGCAAAATCAGGGAAACCGTTTTTCAATCACTGGATGACTGTTTCCAACCACAGACCATTTACTTATCCTGATGGAAGAATAGATATTCCGGGAACAGCAAAATCACGTGAAGGAGGTGTGAAATATACAGATTATTCTCTTAAACTGTTCTTCGAAATGGCTAAGAAACAGGACTGGTATAAAAACACGGTTTTTGTTATCATTGCAGATCACTGTGCATCAAGTGCCGGAAAAACAGAACTTCCGATGGATAAATACAGAATTCCTGCGCTGGTCTTTTCAGAAGGATTTGTTCAGCCTCAAAAATTTGATGGCCTAATGTCTCAGATAGATGTGATGCCTACCGTTTTTGGACTATTGAATTTCAATTATCAATCTAAATTCCTGGGACAGGATGTTTTCAAAAAAGAATTCCAGCCTAAGGCTTATATTGCGACATATCAGGATTTAGGCTTTGTGAAAGATGGGCGTCTGACCATTATTTCTCCGGTAAAAAAAGTGAAACAGTATTCTTTGGAACTGGAAAAAAGTGATTTGAAACCCGAATTTAAGCTGTATTATGACGAGAAATTATTAAAAAATACAGATCAGAAACTGGTAGATGATGCCGTATCAGTATATCAGTCTACTTCTTACTGGCTAAAAACAAAACAACTTAACAGATAAAGATCTAGATATTTTTCGCTTATACTTTGGTGTAAAATATTTAAATTAACACATAAATTTATTATCATGAAATGGACAGACGACAGAGGCGGAAACGTTGATGACCGCCGTGGTTCCGGAGGTGGCAGTGGAGGAATGATTGTAGGAGGCGGACTCGGAACTTTAATTATAGCAGCAATCGTATTCTTTTTGGGAGGAGATCCGTCCGGTATTTTGAATTCCGGCAGCATACAGTCTTCAGGAAATCCTACCGAGCAAAGAGATCTTACTTCCGGTGAAAAACAGATCGGGGAAATGGTCAAAATGATGGATGCATGGAATAGCCAGACCTGGAATCAGATTTTCACAGAAAACGGCATGAAATATAGCGATCCGGGGATTGTTCTTTTTGAAAACACTACACAATCTGGCTGCGGAACTGCACAATCTGCCATGGGACCATTCTATTGTCCGGCCGATCAGAAAGTTTATATGGATATGAGTTTCTTCAATGAACTTCAGCAGCAATTCGGGGCTAAAGTAACAGAATTTACGGTAGCTTATGTTCTTGCCCATGAAGTAGGACACCATGTTCAGACACTTTTGGGAACCACTCAAAAAGTAGATGCATTAAGAAGAAGCGGAAGATATTCTGAAGAACAATTGAACAGAGTATCTGTTGCTACAGAATTACAGGCAGATTTCTATGCCGGAGTCTGGGCAAAAAGAACCAATGACAGCAAACATATCCTGGAACCCGGAGATATTGAATCTGCCATAGATGCTGCCGAGGCTGTTGGTGATGACAACATTCAGAAAAGAGCACAGGGATATGTAAACCAGGAAAGCTTTACCCACGGATCTTCTGCACAACGTAAAGAATGGTTTATGAAAGGTTACAATACTGGAGACATCAAACAAGGTGATACCTTCAACCAGCTTTTGAAATAATTTTATTAATGTTTTAAATAGCATGCAAAATAAAAAGCGGTCTCAAATTGAGACCGCTTTTTTTATTTATTGCAATTCGATTGGATTAGAATTTTTCTTAGCTTCTTCTTTTACCCTTTCTTCCATTCTCTTTCTCATATCGGCAGGATTTTGGTTTCCGCCACCGCCTCCAGGGCCTCTTCCTCCTCCGCCCGCTCTCACAGTCGTTGAAAATCCACCTTGCCCGCCACCACTTTGGTTCATAAATGACATTGGATCCGTTTTAAACTTTTGTTGCTGCTTTAGATAGTCTGCTCTTTTTACTTTTAAAGTATTTCCAAACTGATTCAAAGTAGGAAACTCAGCAATTTTATAGTTCTTCATCAAATCAAAAGAATACTCTCCTTTATCATCTTCCACTTTTACGATAAGTCCCGGAAGTCCTCCGAACTTATATGGCCCATCCTGATAAGGAAGATCTGTTGTAAACCATGCTGTCCACTTTCTTCCTCCAAAATCAGTTTCAGCTTTCTGAACTTTGTATTCGCCTATTTTTCTTGTTTCTGATCCGATTTTCCAGTTCAGAGGTCTGTCTTCTTCATAAGAATATAGATCTCTTCCAATTCTGTCTTTGAAATAGGTCTTTTGGTTTGTTTTATCTTTTTCTACGGAATAATTGATATTCGTTCTCAGCCCTTCCATCTGATCTCTGTTGATGCTTCCTCTTCCACCGCCGCCTTGAAAAGCTTTCTGCATGATAGAATCTCTTTTGATTCGGTTTTCAGAATAGAATACAGATTTTTCGGGAGAAATATCCAGGTAAGCGTTTTCCGTCTTGATATCTGTTTTATTTTCAGCATCAGGTTTCATAGTCACCTGATACACAAACCTGTTTGTCTGTGCAGAAACATTCTGTATAAAGAGTGCCAATGCGATAATACCTAATTTTTTCATTTATATTTTTGTTTATTTTAATTCAATTGGGTTTTGCGCTGTATTGGTAAAAGAAGGGGTTTCTACAGATGAACCTTGTGACATCCGCATTCCCTGATTCTCACCACCCATTCCACCTCTGTGCATTCCGCCACCGCCATGGCCTCCGCCTCTCATTCCACCGCCGTTCATACCTCCTCCATTCATTCCGCCGCCCATGCCGCCACTATGTCTTCCTCCTCCCATATTCATATTTCCTCCGCCTCCATTTCCGGCCATTGCCTTTCTGTTTTTACCAAACTCCAGTTCCAGAGCAGCTTTATCACCATGGAAGTTAGCTCTTGTACTTTGTTTAGCATCAGAGTTGATCTGTTCTTCAAAAGCATTTTTAACGATAATTTTTTTTGCAAGATCAAATTTATAATCTCCTTTGTCATCTTCCAGTTTTACAATCAGCCCCGGCAATCCTGAGAATTTGTATGGGCCGTCAGAAACTGGAATTTCTTTTGTAAACCATGCTGTCCAGACTCTTCCCCCAAATTCCGTTACTGCTTTCTGGGCAGAATAACCATTTTGTTTCTCAACAACATTGGTCACTTCCCATTTTATGGGTCTGTCTTCCTGGTAATAAATTTGTTTCCTGGCTGCTCTTTCATAATAATATACTTTCTGATCCGGAATGCTTTTAGAAATAAAATATTCAAAGAAAGTGGGTTCAAAATGTTTCTTTCCTTCCAGCTTTGAAAAATCTTTTTCTTCTTTTTTATCATTTTCTTTCGCTTCTGATCTTAGAGAAGTAAAAAGAGAGTCTCTTTTCAATTTATTTTCGCTGATAAATAAGGAGCGGTCTCCTTTAATATCCAGAAATGTTCTTTCACTTTTCATACTTACCAGATTGATGGAATCCGGGTTTACCAGTGTTTCGTACACAAATCTTGTTGTCTGTCCGTAAGACACTGCGGTGAAAAGCAACACAAAAAAAGCAGTTATTTTTTGTTTCATTACCAATTTTATTTATAGATATGAAATACGTTTCAAGGTTAAAATGAGAAATGAAATCTTCACATAAGCATAACAAATTTATCTAATTTTAACATAAATAACCCCTTTCAATCTCGCTATTAATATCAGAATCATTAAAATAGATATCTTCGATTTGAGATTGCGGAAATTAGTTCGTATTTTTGCATCATTAAATCATTCTAAATAAATACAATGATAAAAGTATCAGACTATGCAAAGGAGAAAGCCATCCAGTTGATGACGGAAGATGGTTTTAACCCTGCTGAAGATTATATAAGAGTAGGGGTGAAAAGCGGCGGATGCTCTGGTTTAGAGTATGTTTTAAAGTTTGATAACCAAAAAACAGACACAGATCAGATATTTGAAGATAATAATATCAAAATTATTATAGATAAAAAATCCATCCTTTATTTAGCAGGAACAACTCTTGAGTATTCAGGAGGATTAAACGGAAAAGGGTTTGTTTTTAATAACCCGAATGCATCCAGAACATGTGGATGTGGAGAATCATTTAGTCTTTAGAAAAAGACCTTAGATCCTAGATTTCAGACCTCAGAGCCATTCTGAATTCTGAAATCTAAAATCTGAAATCTAAAAAAAAATAATGAGTAAATATACAGAAGACGATTTAAGAGTCGATCTAGAAAATAAAAAATATGAATTCGGTTGGGAAACGAAGATTGATTATGAAGATTTCCCGATCGGTTTAAATGAGGACATCATCCGTGCCATCTCTGCTAAAAAAGAAGAGCCGGAATGGATGACTGAATGGCGTTTGGAGTCTTTTAAAATCTGGTTGAAAATGGTAGAGCCTGACTGGGCCAATATCAAGTATGAAAAACCAGATTTCCAGGCAATCCGTTACTATGCTGCTCCTAAAGTAAAGCCTGAACTGGCAAGTCTTGACGAAGTAGATCCTGAATTGTTGAAGACATTCGCAAAGCTAGGGATTAATATCGAAGAGCAAAAAAGACTTTCCGGAGTTGCTGTAGATATCGTAATGGACTCAATTTCTGTGAAAACCACTTTCCAGGATACATTGGCAGAAAAAGGAATTATTTTCTGTTCAATCTCTGAGGCTATTAAAAACCACCCGGATTTAGTAAGAAAATATCTTGGAAAAGTAGTTCCGAGAGGGGATAATTTCTATGCAGCACTGAACTCCGCAGTATTCTCTGACGGAAGTTTCTGTTATATTCCTAAGGGTGTAAAATGTCCTATGGAGCTTTCTACTTATTTCCGTATCAACCAGGCAGGAACAGGACAGTTTGAAAGAACGCTTCTTGTAGCTGATGAAGGAAGTTATGTTTCTTATCTTGAAGGCTGTACAGCACCATCAAGAGATGAAAACCAGCTTCACGCGGCTGTTGTAGAATTGATCGCTTTGGATAATGCTGAAATCAAATATTCAACAGTTCAGAACTGGTATCCTGGTAATGAAGAAGGAAAAGGAGGGGTATTCAACTTTGTAACGAAAAGAGGACTTTGCGAAAGAAATGCAAAAATCTCCTGGACACAGGTGGAAACAGGTTCAGCAGTGACATGGAAATATCCGTCTTGTATCCTTAAAGGAGACAATTCTATCGGAGAGTTCTACTCTATAGCGGTAACAAACAACCACCAGTATGCAGATACAGGAACAAAAATGATTCACATCGGAAAGAATACCAAATCAACGATTATCTCTAAAGGTATTTCTGCCGGAAAATCTCAAAACTCATACAGAGGATTGGTAAAAGTAATGCCTTCTGCAAAAGGAGCTAGAAACTTCTCCCAATGTGACTCTTTATTGATGGGTAATGAATGTGGAGCTCATACTTTCCCTTATATTGAAATCAAAGATCCTACGGCACAGTTAGAGCACGAGGCAACGACTTCAAAAATCGGGGAAGATCAGATTTTCTACTGTAACCAGAGAGGTATTGATACTGAAAGAGCAATTGCTCTGATTGTGAATGGATTCAGTAAAGAAGTTTTGAATAAGCTTCCAATGGAATTTGCTATTGAAGCTCAGAAATTACTTGAGATTTCATTAGAAGGTTCAGTAGGATAATTCATCCAAACTAAGGATCTCACAGATAAAAATAAACTGATTTAATGGCAAGGTTTTCAGTATTTTTATCAGATCAAAAAACCGGTTTATACGGAAATATAAGTGATCATCTTCATTGTGAAGACTATTACAAAAACAAAATATAAAAAGTTTCTTTCTGTCTTCTGACAAAATATTTCAGATAAAGATGATGTGTATCTACAGACAAGAAGCTCATACAATTATAAAAAGCAAAAGTTAGCAAGAATGTTACAAATTAAAGACCTTCACGCCAAAATTGAAGATGGCGCAGAAATATTAAAAGGTATTAATCTTGAAATAAAGCCGGGCGAAGTTCACGCTATTATGGGACCGAATGGAGCTGGGAAATCTACCCTTTCTTCTGTAATCGCCGGAAAAGAAGATTATGAAGTAACTGGTGGAGAGATTCTTTTCCAGGGAGAAAATATCAATGAAGATGCTCCTGAAGATAGAGCTCACAAAGGAATTTTCCTTTCTTTCCAGTATCCAGTGGAAATTCCGGGAGTTTCTGTAACGAACTTTATCAAAGCTGCTTTGAACGAAACAAGAAAAGCAAACGGACTGGAAGAAATGCCGGCAAAAGAAATGCTTGCATTAATCCGTGAAAAATCTGAAAAACTAGGGATCAAAAAAGATTTCCTTTCCAGATCATTGAACGAGGGATTCTCTGGAGGTGAGAAGAAAAGAAATGAGATCTTCCAGATGATGATGCTTAATCCTAAACTGGCTATTCTGGATGAAACTGATTCAGGTTTAGATATCGATGCTTTAAGAATCGTGGCAGATGGAGTAAATCATTTTAAAAATGAAGGAAATGCAGTTCTTTTGATTACACACTATCAGAGATTGCTTAATTATATTCAGCCTGACTTCGTTCACGTTTTAGCAGATGGAAAAATCATCAAAACAGGTGATAAATCTTTAGCATTAGAACTTGAAGAAAAAGGTTACGACTGGCTTCTTAACTAAGAAGAAAATATATTATTTCAGAGATTACCATTTTTCGCGTTCATAAAATGCAGCAAAATGCAGAATCTCTAGTATTAAAATTGGGTTTCCTATTCCTCGGAATAACAATATTTTAGTTAATAAAAAAAGAAAAAATGGTGCAAACCACAGATATACCAGTAATGGCATTAAAAGAACAAATTATAGAGAACCATAATGAATTTTTGGAGAGTCTTCGTCACAGATTTCTGGATGACAGTAGAAAAGCAGCTCTTCAAAGATTTGCAAACCTTGGTTTTCCAACAAAAAAAGACGAAGAATATAAATATACCAATCTAAAGGAAATCACGGAAAAAAGCTACAACTTCTTCCCGAAAGAGAGCCACAATATCACTAAAGAACAGTTTGATGAACTGCACCTTGGAGAAGAAAATTTTGATTGGATTGTTTTTGTAAACGGTAAACTTCACAAAGAACTTTCTAAGGTTTCTATTGAAAATGTAGAGTTCCTTTCATTCAATTATGCATTGAATGATGAGAAGCACAAAGAGGTTTTTGAACAATATTTCAATACTATTGCTTCTAAAGAACAAGCATTTACGAACTTAAACCTTGCTTATTGCAAGTATGGTTTCTTTTTGAAGGTTCCTAAAAATGTAGTGATTGAAAAGCCGATCCACGTTTTTTATATTTCTCAGAATCAGGAGGAAAATACATTCTACAATACAAGAAACCTTTTGATCGTAGAAGAAGGAGCAAAAGTAGAAGTGATTGAAAGCCATCATAATTTTGACAGCACTTATGTATTGACAAACTCTGTAACAGAGATCTTTACACATCCTAATGCAAAGGCAGACTGGCATAAACTTCAGAATGACAATAACACAACATATCTTATCGACAGCACCTTCGCAAGACAGGAGAAAGACAGCTTAACGACTGTAAATACATTCTCGTTCGGAGGTAAACTGGTAAGAAACAACCTGGATTTTATTCATAATGGATCTAATATCAATTCATTCATGAATGGAATCACCATTATTGGGAAAGACCAATTGGTAGACCACCATACGGCAGTTCACCATAACTTCCCGAACTGTGAAAGCTACCAAAACTACAAAGGAATCTTTGACGGTAATGCACACGGAGTTTTCAATGGAAAAGTTTTTGTTGACAAAATTGCTCAAAAAACAAATGCTTATCAGCAGAATAATAACGTATTGCTAAGTGAAGGTGCAAGTATTGATACAAAACCTCAGTTAGAGATTTTTGCTGATGATGTAAAATGTTCTCACGGTTGTACTGTAGGCCAGCTGAATGAAGATGCTTTATTCTACCTGAGAGCGAGAGGAATTTCTAAAAAAGAAGCACAGGCATTACTTTTATATGCTTTTGCTAATGATGCAATGCAAAACATTGATATAGAGCCTCTAAAAGAAAAAGTTTCAAAGCTGTTGGCAGAGAAATTAGGAGTTGATATAGAATTCTAAGACTTATATATATTGATAAACAAAAGCACTTCTTTTTGAAGTGCTTTTATTTTTGTAACAGATGGTATGTCTGTTTTATTTCTTTAACCAGCCTTGGTTATCTTTATTATCTGAACGCTTCTTCCCATTATCAAAATTATAGGCTAAACCTACGCCTAATGTCTGTTTCAACTGAGTTTTCCATATCTGATTATGGTCGTACAACAGATCAAGAGTTACATTGGTAGAGATATATTTGTTGATTTTCATGCTTAAAACTCCGCTATACCCAAGAACCAGTCTTTCAGGATGATCAAGATAGTTGGAGAATACAGAAGCAGTATTCAGCAAAGTGATGTTCTCCATAATTTTCAGTTTATACATTGCTGTACCAAGGAAACCGAATTGAAAAAGAGAAGAATCTCCATCATTTTTCAGCCCGTAAGTTCCAGCTTTCTGAAGATCTTTGTCTAAAACAAACGTCCATCTTGCATTCGCAGGACGCAAAGTGACTGAAAGATTATCATTGGGACGATATGTAACACCTCCACCTACATTCAGGTATCCTGGCGCCATGAAATTGGAAATCTTTTTAGCATCAGGATTGTTCCCGTCTTCATATCCCGGAGCAAACTGAGTCTGAAGACCTGCACCTGCCGAGAAATACCAATGCTTGGCAAATTCTCTACCATAGTTCGTAGAAAGATTGATAACGTCCTGAGTTTTTCTTACGCCAGTCCCCTGTGTATTATTTTGCCCATACCCAAGGATAATAATGTTTTCCCAAAGATCTTTCCCTTTTTCATAGGTAAGGTTGTAATTGACACCGGCAAGCCATCCAACGTTGTTGGCTCCACCTCCTACCCAGTTTGAAAAGGCAGCCTGATTAAGCATTAGTGTATTTTGACCCTGAATAGACCAGGCTTTAACAGTATCAGTTGCCGGAGCCTCCGTTTTAACCTCCTGAGCCATTGCTGCAGCCCCTAAAGAGATCGAACTGATCAATAAAAGTTTTTTCATAATGTCGATTTATTACAAATGTATAAATAATAATCTTTGTTGGAATAAAATTCACCTTAAAAGGAATTTAACACAACTAATTTAAGGCTTATAACCCTATGAAAACAAATCATTTAACCAACATCTTCAAGTCAACCAAACTTAAGTCAACTTAAAATTACAGAATTTTAAAAACAAAAAACACCTCATTTCTGAAGTGTTTTTATATTAAAATATAGGTATTTTATCTTATTTCTTTATCCACCACTGGCTGTCTTTACGATCAGACCGTTTTACCCCGTTATTCAGGGTATACGCGAAGCCGATTCCTAAAGTTTGTTTCAGCTGTGTTTTTTCTATCTGGTTATGATCATATAGTAAATCTACCGTGACATTGGATGAAATATACTTATTTACTTTCAGGTTCAATAGTGCTCCATATGCAAGAGCAAGCCTTTCCGGGTGATCAAGATAATTTGAAAAGACTGAAGCTGTATTCGTTAAGTAAATATCTTCCATTATTTTCAGCTTATATATTGCCGTTCCCAGGAAACCAAACTGTAATAAAGAAGAGTCTCCATCGCTTTTCAAACCATAACTTCCTGCCGTCTGAAGATCTTTATCCCTCACAAAAGTCCATCTCGCGTTGGTAGGACGTAAAGTTACCGTAAGATCATCATTCGGTCTGTACGTGATACCCATCCCGACGTTCAGGTAACCTGGTGCCATAAAGTTTGAGATTTTCTTTGCTTCAGGATTGTTCCCGTCTTCATACCCTGCGGCAAACTGTGATTGCAATCCAGCGCCTAAAGAGAAATACCAGCTTTTTGAAAATTTTCTCCCGTAATTCGTAGAAACGTTGATAACATCCTGAGTCTTTCTTATTCCAAGCCCCTTCGTATCATTTTGTCCATAACCCAGGATAATGATATTCTCCCAAAGATCCTTGTCTTTTTCATAAGTTATGTTATAATTGATGCCGGCAAGCCATCCCACGTTATTGGCTCCACCTCCTACCCAATTTGAAAAGGCAGCCTGATTAATCATTAATGTATTTTTTCCTAAAACTGACCAGTATTTTACTGTGTCTACCACTACAGAATCTTTTTTCAATTCTTCTTGTGCACTTGCATATATTCCTACAAAAAAGGAAAGAATTAGTAAAAACTTCTTCATTACTCTAAATAATTTTCATTGCAAAAATATTAATATATTTTTTTTTAAAGGTAAATTCGGCTTTAAAGCACCTAATTTTATCAAATTTTAATCATCACAACAAAATATTTATATAAAATCAGTGCCAAAATAATAAGTTTGGAACAAAAATTTGAAACTTTTTGTCTTAAAATCAGCTCGGTAGGAATAGATTCATCGACAAATTTTCCGAAATTTATCATTGGCTTTTGATTTGACGTAAAACACTCATGTTTAAAAATGTAATTTCCAAAAGAGCGGTTATATACCCATTGCTGATGCTTTCTGCGATGTGGTTCGGGTATTTTTTACAAACGCAGGGCTTTTTTCAAAGTTGTTTTGGAGCCATCATTCCTCTTTTACCTGAAGGATTGCTGGGTGTGGTTACATCTCCCCTTTTACACGGAAATATTGATCATATTATAGGAAATTCTATCCCGATAGGAGCATTGATGTTTTTGCTGTATCAGTTTTATCCTGTCGTTGCGAACAAAGTTTTTATTATTGGCTGGCTGGCAACCGGGCTTTTGGTATGGCTTCTTCCGCCTATTGACATTCTCACGGGCGACTATATGTATACATGTACCATCGGCGCCAGTGGTGTAGTTTATGTTCTGGCCTTCTTCCTTTTTTTCAGCGGGGTATTCAAGTGGAATACAAAACTTCTGACCATCTCCATGCTTGTAGTACTGTATTATGGAAGTTTAGTCTGGGGAATGCTTCCTGAAGAGCTGTTTTATAATATGCAGGAACCGAGTAAAATCTCCTGGCAGGCCCATCTTTCCGGAGCCGTAGTAGGAAGTATTATTGCATTTTCTTTTAGAAATGTGGGTGAAAAAAAGAAAAAATTCATTTGGGAATTTCCAAATTATTATAGTGAAAAGGATGACAAACTCTGGCAGGAATACAAAGAAAACCATCCTGAAGACTTTATGGAACTTCCTTATAAAAAAAGAGACGATATCTGGGATCATTTGGAGGAATTAAGAAAGAGATAAAACTTATTTCATTACATTTGGAAAAAAACACACATGATCTCTGAAGAATACTTTTACGCCATCGCTCTCCGCGAATGCAGCCAGATTGGTGACATTCATTTTCATAAACTTGTCCGTACTTTTGGAAGTGCTCAGGAAGCATGGAAAAGAGCCAAGAAAGAGTACAAAAGGCTGGAAGGAATAGGACAGAAAACAGTTTCGGATATAGGTAATGAGGAACATTTGAAATTCGCAGAAGAAGAATTAAATTTTTGCGAAAAAAATAATATCCAAATTAGGCTGAGGCACCTTAACGAAACCCCATTCCTCCTTCGTGAATGTAATGATGCTCCTGCGATTCTTTATCAGAAAGGAGAAATTAATGATTCATTTCCCAAAGTAAGTATTGTAGGAACCAGGAATATGACATCCTACGGTCAGCAATTTATTGTAGAGTTCTTTGAAGCTTCACAATCTTCACAATATACATCAGTAAGCGGACTTGCTTTAGGAGTTGACAAAGAGGTCCACGAGCAGTCTATCCGTACCCGAAAACCTACTATAGGAGTTCTGGCCCATGGTTTTCAATTTTTATATCCCGCAAAAAACAGACGCCTTTCTGAGAAAATTCTTGAGGAAAAAGGAGCATTAATCACAGAGTTCAGTTCTTCGAGAAAACCAGACAGGGAAAATTTTATTCAGAGAAACAGAATTGTAGCGGGAATGTCTCCTGCAACCATCGTAGTGGAAACCGGTTTTGGAGGAGGATCTGTAAGTACGGCAGCATTTGCCAATGACTACAACCGTGAAGTCTTTGCCCTACCCGGAAAAATTACAGATACGAGCAGCCAGGGATGTAATCAGCTGATTTTCCATAATAAAGCAACTGCTATTTCTACGATAAAAGATCTTGTCAGTATACTTGGATTTAATGATCCAAAAGAAAAAATGGAAGAGTTATTTCCTTACAGTGAGACACAGATACAATTATCTGAAAATCAATATTTAATATATCAGTCTATCAAAGACCAGCCACAGATTTCTTTGGATGATCTGTCACAGAAAATTGAGGTTTCTACACACAAAATTTTACCAATAATTTTGGAATTGGAACTTTTAGGGAAAGTAAAATCATTTTCCGGGAGGCAATTTATCGCAATTTAATATTTAACGATTTCTTAATATTGCATTATTTCACACATAACATTTCATTTTTAATAAAATTTGAACATAAATTATCAATTTAATAATATTACGGAACATTATTATTTAATTTTTAACAATGTTAAAATATAGTGTTGTGAATCTTGAAAAAAAAATTAAATTTGTTGACAATAATATTCAACCTTAATATATGGAACAATATAATATTGACCAGAAAATCCAAGAGTTTA
>Ga0157370_10006557_pt1 | contig 12820 bp, 8 predicted proteins | sample C35metaG_FD_113463 | JGI IMG/M metagenome (GOLD analysis project Ga0157370, IMG submission 113463) | Corn rhizosphere microbial communities from Kellogg Biological Station, Michigan, USA - C3-5 metaG | ecosystem: Host-associated > Plants > Roots > Rhizosphere > Soil | place: USA: Michigan...
ATGCTTTCGAGCGCCGACTGGAGCCGGGTGAAATTCAGGAATTCCCTGGGGCCGATGGCCAGATGCCGGTCGAAAAGACGTTCCATGGTGCGCGCCGTCAGGAAGTGCCGCCGGGCCAGCTGGTCGACGGTGAAGCGTCCGCGGCTTTCGCGAATATCCGCAAGCACAGGGAGAAGGTCTCGGGATGCCGGCCTGAGCCGGTCGAGGAAGTAACGATTAAGGGCAATGGCGGGGTCGGACAACGGGCCTCGTGAAGCGGGAAGCGATCGGTCAGCGAGTAATGGGAAGAGCGACCGGTCGAAAAGGACGGTGCTGTCCGCGGTCGATCGCAGGAATAGGGGATCGTAGAAGCAGGTGAAACCACCGGGTTTGAAACGGATGCCGTACAGCTGTGTCCCGGGGGGGCGGATCATATCCTTGAAGCGCGTCATGGTCCCCACCAGGTAGGCCTCGTCGCTGCACATCCGGGTCCTGCCCTGTTCCGTGATAAAGGCGGGCCCGGTATTGAAGATGATATCCACACAGCCGTCGGGGAGGATCCGGTCCGTCTGGTCGGCCTTGTTGGCGCCCGTGACCGTCCAGAAGGCATCGATAAACGGCGACAAGGCCATGCAGGGCGCGGTCTCGCGGTAGATGATCGGTTGCGTGGGCATCATCTAATTTAAACAAAAAACCCGCCGGGTGGCGGGTTTTTATATTAGCGGACCTGTTAGCGCAGGAACAAAAGTTCGCGGTATTTGGAAAGGACCCATTCCTGGTCATCTACCAGCAGCTCGAGCTTGTCCACATGGTAGCGGATCTGGTCGAAATAGGGCTCTTTTACCTGGCTGTTATAGGCTATCGCCTTTGTGCGGGTTTCGGTGATATTGTTGGCGACCTTGCGTGCCTCGATCATTTTCTCTACCAGTTCGCTCACCCTGGAGATATGATCGGAGATCTTGATCAGGATCTGCAGCTGGTTCGAATAGGCGCTATCCTTCAGCCCGATCTCTTTCAGACCTTTGATATTCTGGATGAGGTTGTTTTGGTATTTGATGGCCGGGGGCAGGATATGGCTGGTGGCCAGCTCGCCCATGATGCGGGCTTCGATCTGTACCCGCTTGATATACTTTTCCAACTCGATCTCATGACGGGCTTCCAGCTCGACATGCGAATAGACGCCGTTGGATTCGAAGAGGTGTTTGGCCTTGCCGGTGACCATGGCGTCGAGCGCCAGCGGGGTGGTCCGGACGTTCGGCAGACCGCGTCTTTCGGCCTCATGATGCCATTCGTCGCTGTAGCCGTCTCCTTCGAAGAGGACCTTTTCGCTGCCGACGACATATTCGCGGATCACGTGCATGATCGCTATCTCTTTCTTATCACCCTTTTCGATGAGGGCGTCGACATCTCTTTTGAACTTCTTGAGCGTCTCGGCGAGGATCGTGTTGAGGATGATCATTGCATTGGCGCAGTTGGCGCTGGATCCCACTGCGCGGAACTCGAACTTATTGCCGGTGAAAGCGAAGGGAGAGGTACGGTTGCGGTCCGTATTGTCCAGCAGCAGCTCGGGGATGCTCCGGTGGAGGTCCAGCTTGAGGATGGCCTCGTCCTGCTCGTCGAACTTGTCGCCGACCCTTTCCTTGATATCTGCCAGTACCTTGCTGAGGTATTCGCCGATGAAGACCGAGATGATGGCGGGAGGAGCCTCGTTTGCGCCCAGGCGGAAATCGTTGCCCGCGCTTGCGATGGAGGCGCGAAGCACGTCGGAATAATCGAAAACGGCCTTGATCGTATTGACGAAGAAGGTCAGGAACATGAGGTTTGTCTTGGGCGTTTTGCCGGGAGCCAGGAGGTTGATGCCAGTGTCGGTGGCCATGCTCCAGTTGTTGTGCTTGCCGCTGCCGTTGATGCCCGCGAAAGGCTTTTCATGGAGCAGTACGCGCAGTTTGTGACGGCGGGCGACGCGGTCCATGATGTCCATGAGCAGCAGATTGTGATCTACGGCGACGCTTACTTCCTCGAAGATGGGCGCGCACTCGAACTGGGCGGGCGCTACCTCGTTATGACGCGTGCGGAGAGGGATCCCCAGCTTATATGCTTCCTGCTCGTAGTCGCGCATGAAGGCGTAGACGCGTTCGGGGATACTGCCGAAATAATGGTCTTCCAGCTGTTGTCCTTTGGCGGGGGCATGACCGAAAACGGTGCGGCCGCTGAGGACGAGGTCGGGGCGGGCGTTGAAAAGGCCTTCATCGACCACGAAATATTCCTGTTCCCAGCCAAGGGTAGCCGTTACCTTGGTGACATTCTTATCGAAGTAATGACAGACATCGACCGCTGCTTTGTCGAGCGACGCGAGCGCCTTCAAAAGAGGGGCCTTGTAGTCCAGCGATTCGCCTGTATAGGATACGAAAATGGTAGGTATGCACAGCGTTTTCCCCGTTTCGATCTCCATGACAAAAGCTGGTGAAGACGGATCCCATGCAGTATAGCCGCGAGCCTCGAATGTTGCACGCAGACCGCCGCTGGGGAAGGATGAGGCGTCGGGCTCCTGCTGGATCAGCGCTGCGCCGTCGAATTCCTCGATGGCCGTTCCGTCGCTCTTTATCGTGAAGAAAGAATCATGTTTTTCTGCAGTAGTCCCGGTCAGGGGTTGGAACCAGTGGGTGAAGTGGGTAACTCCCTTGGCCTCTGCCCATTGACGTATACCCGAAGCAATCTGATTGGCAACGGCCCGGTCAATCTTTTTCCCGCCCTTGATGGAGGCCAGCAGGCTTTTATAGGCTTCATCACTTAAAAATTCCCGTGCAGTTTTCAGGGTGAATACGTTCTCGCCGAAAATGGCGGTGATCTTGGCCGCGCCAGGGACCTGGCCGTCAAGGCTGGATGTTGCCAGATTGTCAATAGCTTTAAATCTTATCGAGGACATGCTTCAAAATTTTAGCGAAACTAACGGATTGCGTGATATTAAACAATTTTTTGGTGAATTTGGGCCGAAAACCGGGGATTTAGGGGTAAAACGTAAACATTTTATTAATGATAATATGTAAAGTGCATTTGGAATGCGGTTAAAGGGTCGGGCAAAATGCCTGGCTGGAAAGCCAAATCATTCAATTGTTGGGGAGGGTCATGCGGGTTTGGCTATATACATGGCGGAAAAGCCAACCGTTCAATTGGCGCAGCGGTCCCAGATCGGCTATTGCGTGGAGACAGGGGGCGATGAGAAAAGGGAGATAGATGCTGCGATAGCGGACGATGGCGCCTGCAAAGGGTACGAAAAGACCAATGGCGAGCATGCCGGCGACGGAGAAGAGGATACAAAAAATTGAAAAGGGGGCTTTGAGGCGAGTACGGAGGAGGGCCGGTAGGGCGACGGCCCAGATTGCCAGCAGCTCGATGGAAAAAGCGAGATAGATCGGCTGTCCTCCCGAGCCGGGAAGGGGTTCGAACAGGCCATTGAGGAAAGCGGCGGGTAGTACCCGGAAGAGCCCGGACCACGAGCCGTCCATTACCGGCAGCGGGAGTCTCGAATGGCCGTAAAGGGCATAGAATTCTTTTTGCCAGCCCGCAAGGACGGCGGGGATGTGAAGACCGGGAAACGCGAGGATCGATAAGAGCAATGTGCCAGTAATGCCGAAGGCGATCCTGGCGAGCAGCGGCCGAAAGGGTGGTTTTTCGAGATACCACCAGACAAAAATGGCCGCCGCCAGGGTGAGGGCAAAGCCGCTGCGGAAATAGAAGATCAGCAACAGGCTGACGATCGATCTCCATAACCCGCCGGTTCGATAACCGGCAGTCATCATCCGGTGAATACTGAGGAGCAGAAACCCCAGCAACATATACAGGACACCTTCGCGGTGGATACAGGAGGTCCAAAACAGCGTGGAAGGCAGGAGGAAGACGGTCAGTGCCGTCAACGGATCATTGGGAAAACGATCCCGGAAGACGCGGAAGAGGGCGATGTTCCCCAGGAAGACGGGGAAGGAGAACAGGAGGGTATTGATGCCCAAATGGTCGAACGAAAAAAAGCTGAGGATCATCTGGATGAAGATCATACCATTATGGCTGAAATGGGTCCAGCTCGCATTGTCAGCCAGAAAGGCACTGAAATCCGAGCCGAGGCGGTGCCGGTAAATGAAGCTGTTCCAGAAATAGTCCCAGATATCTCCGTGGTCCGGGTAGTAGCGGTAAGCGATCAAGTTATGCGCGAGGCCTATGACCACATGGAGAGCGAACAGCAGGAGCAGCAGGACGGGCCGCAGTCCGCTTTTGCGGATGAAAGGGATCTTCACGATGGCGATGCCGCAAAGCAGGCTATAGAATATGAAAAGGAGAATGTGCATGTCCTTTTGTTATCCGGCTGACCGTAGGATCTTTATTTTGTCGAGGTAGATGCCGGTGACGATGTCCCGGGTATATTGCCGGAGCACTCGGTTGCGTCCTTCGATACCCATCTGTTTTTTAGCCTCGTCGGAGAGATGATAAAAGGCAGACATTTTATCCGCAAGGTCGGCTCCGTCTTTCACCCGGCACAGGAAACCGTTGGCCCCGTCTTCTATTACGCTACGGCAGCCGGCAGTGTCAGCCGCGATCAGGGCCTTGCACATACTGGCGCCTTCGAGCAGGCTCAGGGGCATCCCTTCGCGGTAGCTGGGCAACACGATACAGTCGGCTTTTTCAATAAAGGGCGCGACACTGTCGGTATGGCCCAAATAGGAAATGATGTGTCTGCCCGACCATTCTTCTATTTTTCTCCGCGGGATGGCAACCGGGTTTTTTTCATCGAAAAAGCCCAGCAGCTGGCAATTGACGGCGAGCCCTTTTTGTTGTAATAACGCCGCGGCCTGTACGAACTCCTCGATGCCCTTGTGCTGGATGAGCCGCCCGATGAGCAGGTAGGTGATCTCTTTTTTCCCTGGTTCATACGGTGCGGGGAAAAAATCGGCGGGGTCTACGCCTTCGCCCGGCAGGAGGAATGTCTTTCCTGCGGCGACCAGGCGTTGGCCGGTGAAAATGCGCCGGTCGTCCTCGTTGAGGAACCAGACTTCGGCGTTGGACCGCAGGACGCGCCGGTAAAGGAACTTGACGGCTGCGCGAAGCCATCCGCCACCCGTGAACGTATAGCCCAGACCCGTGACGACGCTGACAGCCGGAATGCGGGCCTGGCGGGCGGCCATCGAACCGAAAAGGTTGGGTTTGATGGTATAGTGGAAGACCAGAGAGGGACGGATTTGGCGGTAATGTCGCAGGAGCTCGCGGTAGAGCAGGAGATTATTAAAAGGAGAGAGGGTTTTGGCCCTGAGGTGCTGCAGCTCGATATAATGGAGGCCCGGCAGCTGTTCGAATTTATCCGTATAAGCATCGCGTGGAGCGAGTACGGAAACAGAGAATCCTTTCTGCAGCAGCCTTTCGATGAGATATAGCCTGAACTTATAGATACTCCAGCTGGTGTTCGCTACAAAAGCAATCCTTTGTTTTGAGGCCATAGCCCGCAAACCTACAGAAAAATTTTGGGGGCAATGGGCAGTCCCCGGAGGAAATTTGGGAGCGAGGGTCAGTCATCGTATTTTTGCCCAAAAGAAGCCGGAGGCTTCTTGGCCGAAGGCCCGACATTAGAATATTTGTCGAAGCCGGATAATTTTGGCCCGGATTCGGCTTCGACAACAAATATGGAAATAAGCGAAAAAACGGCCGAGAGCCTGCGATTGACAGCGGAGGAGTTCGCTCTCATCCGCCAAAAGCTGGGCCGTACTCCCAATTTCACCGAATTATGTGCATTCAGCGCCATGTGGAGCGAGCACTGCAGTTATAAGAACTCGATCAAATGGCTCAAGACGCTGCCGCGCGAAGGCAAGAAGATGCTGGTGGCGGCGGGGGAAGAGAATGCGGGGCTGATGGATATCGGCGGCGGTTACGGCGTGGTGTTCAAGATCGAATCGCATAACCACCCGTCGGCCATCGAGCCGTTCCAGGGCGCCGCTACGGGTGTTGGCGGAATTCACCGGGATATCTTCACGATGGGCGCCAGACCGATCGCATCGTTGAACTCGCTCAGGTTCGGCGATCCCACAGAAGCGAAAACGCAGCATCTGTTGTCGGGCGTGGTGCATGGCATCGGGCATTATGGAAATTGTTTCGGCGTTCCCACCGTCGGAGGGGAGATCTATTTCGAAGGTTGTTATCATACGAATCCGCTGGTCAACGCTATGAGCGTAGGAATATTGAAGAATGGAGAGACCATATCGGCGACTGCGAAGGGGACGGGCAACCCGGTGATCTTCGTCGGTAGCGCTACCGGAAAGGATGGCATCGGCGGAGCAAGTTTCGCGTCGGCCGATATAACAGGGGAGTCTGTGAAGGAGCTGCCAGCGGTGCAGGTAGGCGACCCCTTCCAGGAGAAAAAGCTGCTCGAGGCCTGTCTCGAGGTCATCCATACCGGTGCGGTGGTGGGGATGCAGGATATGGGCGCCGCCGGCATCATCTGTTCGACAGCCGAGATGAGCGCGAAGGGAGAGGTAGGCATGCGGATCGATCTGGACAAGGTGCCGACCAGGCAGAAGGATATGAAGGCGTGGGAGCTGCTGTTGAGCGAAAGCCAGGAGCGGATGCTGATGGTCGTTAAGAAAGGGAGGGAGGAAGAGGTTATCCGGATCTTCGAAAAATGGGACCTGCCGGCCTCCGCTATAGGCGAGGTGACGGATGACGGGTTGTTACATTTTTATATGCATGGGCACAAGGAAGCCGTGATCCCGGCGCACGAGCTGGTACTGGGTGGAGGAGCGCCGCAATATGACCGGCCCTATCGCGAGCCGGCCTACCTGGAAAAGATAACGGGCTTCAGCGCCGCCTCGGTTCGCGTGCCGGGCGACCTGCGGAAAGTCGCCGAGCACCTGATCGCCTTGCCGAATATCGCTTCCAAACGCTGGGTGGCGGTCCAGTATGACAGTACGGTAGGGGCGGCGAATGCCTCTACGAATGAACCGAGCGATGCGGCGGTGGTGCTGGCAAAGGGAACAGGCAAAGCGTTGGCCGTGACGACGGATTGCAACAGCCGGTATGTATTCGCGGATCCCTTCAAGGGTGCGATGATCGCCGTGGCGGAAGCTGCGCGAAATATCGTCTGCAGCGGCGGGCAACCGCTGGGTGTGACCAACTGTCTGAATTTCGGGAACCCTTATGACCCGGAAGTATATTATCAATTCGTGCATGCGGTCAGGGGAATGGGAGAGGCCTGCCGGCGGTTCGACACCCCGGTCACGGGCGGGAATGTCAGCTTTTACAACCAGAGCCCTAACGGCGCCGTATACCCGACACCTACGATCGGGATGGTCGGGGTACTGGACCGCGTGGAGGATAAGATGACGCTGGACTTCAAGGAAGCAGGGGATAGGATCTTCCTTCTGGGCGTCAGCAGGAACGACATCGGCTCTTCGGAATACCTGCACAAAGTGCAGAAGGTGGAATACAGCCCGGCGCCCTGGTTCGACCTGGAAGAAGAGGCGCGGCTGCAAGCGTTATTGCTGGGGTTGATCCGGAAGAAGCTGGTGCGGAGCGCGCACGACGTGAGCGAGGGCGGTCTGTTCGTCACGCTGGCGGAGTCGGCCTTCCCGCGGGATCTGGGTTTCGAAGCGGCCGGCCGCGACCCTGGGATCCGACGGGACGCTTATTGGTTCGGTGAATCGCAGAGCAGGGTAGTGGTGAGCGTATCGCCGTCGCAGGCGGATGCGTTCCTGGCCGCGGTAGGTGAATTCCCCGTGGAGCAGCTGGGAGTAGTGACCGCGGGCGAGATTAAAGTGGATGGTTCCGATTGGGGAAGAACGGAAGAATGGAAGAAAAAATATGACCGCAGCCTGGAGAATCATATGGCTGCCGTAACCGATATAGATCAATTATGAAAGAATATATCGTCGTAACGGGCGCCGCGGGATTCATTGGCAGCTGTCTCGTCGGATGGCTGAATCAGCATGGCCATAACGACCTTATCCTGGTCGATGCATTCGGGCGCGACGACAAGGCGCCCAACCTGGAAGGGAAATCCTTTGCAGTGAAGGTGGAGCGCGAAAGCTTTTTCGATTGGCTGCAGCGCGAGCGTCCGGCGGTCCGGGGATTCTATCATATCGGAGCGCGTACGGACACCACCGAATTCGATTATTCCATCCATGAACATTTGAACGTCGAGTATTCCAAAAAGGTCTGGGCGTATTGCGTCGGTGGGGGCGTGCCGTTAGTGTATGCCTCATCGGCCGCCACATATGGGGCCGGCGAACACGGATATGACGACCGTCACGATATCGTCGATAACCTGAAGCCCCTGAATGCCTATGGGATCAGCAAGAACGAATTCGACAAATGGGCATTGCGGCAGGCGGAACAGCCGCCGTTCTGGGCCGGTCTGAAATTCTTCAACGTATATGGCCCCAATGAGTATCACAAGGGCAGGATGGCCAGCGTGATCTTTCATTCCTTTCAACAGATCAAAAAAGATGGGGTGGTAAAACTGTTCAGATCGCACCGTCCGGATTATAAGGATGGACAGCAGCTGCGCGACTTCGTATATGTAAAAGACGTGGTCAGGGTATGTACCTGGCTGATGGAGCACCGGCCCGCGTGTGGCTTGTATAACCTTGGAACGGGAGCCGCGCGTCCGTTCGACGACCTGGTTAAGGCTGTCTATAATGGATTGGACTTGCCCTCCAGGATCCAATATATCGATATGCCGGAGGATATCCGGGACAAATACCAGTATTTCACACAAGCCAATATGGGCAAGCTGAGAGCGGCGGGATATCATGCCCCCTTCTGCGGACTGGACGAAGGCGTAGACGATTATGTACGGAATTACCTGGCAAAAGCAGCATATTTATGAACAAGAAGATCGCCATCATCGGCGGGGGCAACCTCGGGACGGCCATAGCGGAAGGACTGATCCAAAGCGGATTCGTCCTGCCCAAACACATCCTCATCACGAAACGAAATATCCATACGCTGCATGAGCTGGAGAGAAAGGGCGTGCTGGTCAGCGACAAGAATGAGGAGGCCGTCCGGTATGCCGGCCTTGTGATCCTCGCCGTGAAACCGTTCCAGGTGAACGATATCCTGGTTTCGCTGAAAGACGAGTTCCGTGCTACGGAGCAGGTGCTGGTCTCGGTGGTAACGGGCATCTCCATCGAGCATATCAACGGCTATCTCGGAAATGCGCTGCCGGTGGTGCGGGCGATGCCCAACACGGCCATCGCCATCCAGGAAAGCATGACCTGCGTCGCGGCGCGAAATGTCGGCGAAGAGCACCTGCAGTATGTGATGGATATCTTCAACCAGCTGGGCAGAGCGGTCCGGATCGATGAGAAGCTGATGGATGCCGCCACCGTGCTCGGTGCATGCGGAACCGCCTTTGCCATGCGGTATATACGGGCGAACATACAGGGCGGTATCGAGATCGGGTTCGATGCCGCCACGGCCAACCTGATAGCGGCGCAGACCGTGAAGGGAGCTGCGGAACTGTTGCTGAAAAAGGGCGCTCATCCCGAACAGGAGATCGACAAGGTGACCACGCCAAAGGGTTGTACGATCGCCGGACTCAATGAAATGGAACACCAGGGGTTCAGTTCGTCGCTGATCAAAGGGCTGGTGGCGAGCTATGATAAAATTGCGAAGGCCTAGTAGATGTGTCCCGAATCCATATCGACGGTATAGATGCGTTGAGTATTGCTCGTGAACAAGGGGGGACCGGCGGGAGACCAGTAACCCGGTGAGCCTGGAATGACCGCGCCATTGGGAGCATTTATCGGCGGAGACCCGGGGGTATAGACCTGGTTGTTGTTGGCCTGTTCTTTATAAGCCTCGCTCATGAAATAATAGGCTTTCCCTTCCTTCCAGACCATCAGCAGGATGCCGTCCCGCATGATGTAGATATCCTTCCCGTCGCAATAGCCCCAGGCGTCATGCGAATAATAGAAAGCGCCGTTACCATCCTTTATATACAGCGTGAGATCCTTGTTTATCCTCCGGACCTCGAAATCCCGGATCGAGGGTGCGTTGTTCCTGAACTCATCGAAATTGGCGTACACACCGGGGCTTGGGCTTGTCGTCCCGGTAATGGGAGCATCGAAACGCGACCGGTTGAATTGCAGGATGTCGTCAAGGCCGATGCGACGGCCGTTGTCGGCCCGGGCTGCGGCTATCCCCGCGGCGCTGTCGGCCATATCGGATAACATGCCGGTGAGGTCCCGGTCCCAGAGCGAATAATAGGTGTTCATATCGCTATAGGTATTGCTCCTCTTATATGTTTGCAGCGTATCGAAACGGACGAGGGGGATATACTGGCTGTCCTTTATTGCATAGATCTCCGTCTTCAGGCGGATATGCGTCCTTTCAGCGACGATACTGGGATCTTTTACTTTATCCTCGCGGAGGTAGTTGGCATCGGACAACCAAAGATTACGCAGTATGATGAGGGCGGTATAGGGGCCGTCCGGACGGGTAAAATGGTCGTTTAGCCAGGCGGCAATCTCACGGGCGGCGGGGTGCTGAAAGACCAGCTGGCGATTATGGATGCCGCCGCCTAATGTCGGAATAAAGGCATGAATGCCGATTCGGGCGGTGTCGGTCCTGTCATCGATGACCTCGAAATGGCTGAATGGGCTGGCAACAATGGCCCCTTCGCTCTTTTTCAGGTGGATGGTGACCGAAGGCAGTCTGGCCAGGGATGGATGGGGTTGCGTTTTCCCGGAAAGGAAAATCAGCAGGAAACACATCGACGATATTGTACATTTCATAGTCAATAGGAGATGCGACAAAATATAAAAAATTTCGGTCCCAATGAATAAATTTTTGTTTTATATATAAATGACTGTTAAATGATTAGAAAGCCCTTCGGGGCTGGGGAATGCTCGTAAAGAATGCGTGAAAAGATGGATTTCCACCTTGCAGGGAAAATAAAGCGTTACTATCTTGCGTTTAAACTAACCCGGGCATGAGCGCTGCCGGGAGATAATCTGAAACCCGATCTAAATCCAATAAAACCATGAAGCAAGGAAAAAGCCTTACTGTACTCGTTTTGGTTCTCGAAATCGCTTTCATCGCAGTCCTTCATGCAGTAAAGATCACACAATCGGAAAAGGCTGCTACCAAAGAGATGACCAGGAATAGTTCAGTTGAGACCCTCGAAGTTCATCAAAAACCTCCTTTTGCGCTGGCAAAATATTAAACTAAGCCTCCAAAGAAAAGGCCCGACGCGAGTCGGGTCTTTTTGTTATACCTACTTTTTTACGATTTATCCACACGCCTCCCCACAGGACCATAATTTGATTACATTTTGATGTATCTTTGCATGACCTCTTGGAATTTCCCTTCTATATGGGTTCAAAGGTCACGAATCTGATGATGATGGCCAGGATCGATGATGCTAAGGTGTTGATTTCCGCCTGTCGCCCGATAACATAACAACTCATTTGATAATAAATTAATTGACCATTCTATGGCTAAGTATGTTTTTGTTACAGGCGGTGTGACTTCTTCGCTGGGAAAGGGGATCATTGCTGCCTCGTTGGCTAAATTATTGCAAGCCAGGGGGTTAAGAGTAACCATCCAGAAATTCGAGCCGTATATCAATGTCGACCCGGGTACCCTCAACCCCTATGAGCACGGGGAATGTTATGTGACGGAGGACGGGGCGGAGACGGATCTCGATCTTGGCCATTACGAACGCTTTTTGAATATTTATACATCGCAGGCCAATAACGTGACGACCGGTCGCATTTATCAAACGGTGATCAATAAGGAGCGGGAAGGCGCCTATCTCGGCAAGACGGTCCAGGTGATCCCGCACATCACGGACGAGATCAAGCGGCGGATGCTGTTGCTTGGACAGGGAAACAAATACGACATTATCATAACAGAACTGGGCGGCACGGTAGGCGACATAGAATCCCTTCCGTTCATCGAGGCCGTGCGTCAGCTGCAATGGGAGATGCCGGATGAAGACTGTGTGGTCGTGCATCTGACCCTGATCCCTTACCTCAAGGCCGCTAAAGAACTAAAGACCAAGCCGACGCAGCATAGCGTCAAACTGTTGAGCCAGGAAGGGGTACATCCCGACATCATCGTGTGCCGGACCGAGGAGCCGCTGTCGCCCGATATCCGGAAGAAGATCGCCTTGTTCTGTAATGTCAAGGCCGAGGCAGTGATCGAGGCCGCCGACGCGCCGACCATCTACGAAGTTCCGCTTACCATGATGCGCGAGAAGCTGGACCTCATCTGTCTGAAGAAGCTGAACATCACGCAATATCACGAGCCGGAACTGGCCCGTTGGAAGGAGTTCCTGGACAAGCTGAAATATCCCAAAAGCAAAGTGACCATCGGTCTGATCGGAAAATACATCGAGCTGCAGGATGCCTATAAATCCATTCTCGAGTCGTTCGTCCACGCGGGAGCGCTGAACGAGAGCAAGGTGCAGGTCGTCAATGTCCACAGTGAATTCATCACGGCCGAGAACGTGGCGGAAAAGCTGTCCAACCTGGACGGCCTCGTGGTCGCACCCGGCTTCGGTCATCGTGGCGTGGAAGGAAAGATCATAGCGGTAAAATACGCCCGCGAAAACAAGCTGCCTTTCTTCGGGATCTGTCTCGGGATGCAAATGGCGGTGATCGAATACGCCCGGAACGTTTTGGGTTGGACCGATGCGCATTCTACTGAAATGAACGTGCATACTCCGTATCCCGTAATTGATCTGATGGAAGAACAAAAGAAAGTAACGGCCAAGGGTGGGACAATGCGGCTGGGCGCTTATCCCTGTGTCCTGAAAGAAGGGACGCTGGCCAGCCGGATCTATCATTCCCGACCGGAG
>Ga0157370_10006560_pt1 | contig 12818 bp, 8 predicted proteins | sample C35metaG_FD_113463 | JGI IMG/M metagenome (GOLD analysis project Ga0157370, IMG submission 113463) | Corn rhizosphere microbial communities from Kellogg Biological Station, Michigan, USA - C3-5 metaG | ecosystem: Host-associated > Plants > Roots > Rhizosphere > Soil | place: USA: Michigan...
CGAACTTGCGCTCGGCGGCATTGTCCGCGGATGCCTCGGCGAAGGTGCGCGGCGTGACGATTTCGCCGGCGAGGAGCGAGCGCAGCATCGAGCCGATCTCCTCGATGCTCGCCGACTTCGGAATGAACCCCGATGCGCCGCACGCGATCGCCTTGCGCGCGATCGTCGCGCTCTCGACCGCGGAGATAAGTGCCACCGGAATGGCGGGATGGCGTATCCGCAATTCCATCAGCTCTGACAATCCCTGTACGCCCGGCATCCGCAGGTCGAGCAGGATCAGGTCGGCGTCGGGATGCTCGTTCGCGGCCTGCTCGAGCGACGCGACCGAGCCGGCCTCGACGATCTTCGCGTCCGGCAGCCATCGCGCGACCGCTTGATGGAGCGCGGCGCGAAACAGCGGATGATCGTCGGCGATGATCAATGTCGAGGGCTGCGACATCGCGAAGCCTGGTAAACGAGCGGGACGAGTGGAGATCTGCATGTCCGCGACCCGACGTGCCGGGCATCGGGTGAAGGATGCGCGCGGTCGTCTTTCGGTGGTCCGATGCTGGTCGACGATCGGAGAGTCGGTGTCCGGCGCGATTTTGGTGATGTCGCCGGGGAGCACGGTATGCGGCGGTAGCGAAGCGAGGCGCTAATGCACGGCGAGCTCCTCCATTGGCTGATCGGCCATGCCGTGGCTCGTCAGGTAGTCGCGCATCCCGAGACGCGCAATGCGCTCCATCTCGGGCGTTTGCCACGCGGGCCGCGCCGACGCAACGACGGCGCGATTACCGCCAGCCGGATCGGGCAGCACCGAAAGCCGCGCAATGCGGCGGCCATCCGCGCAATGCGCATCGGTCGCTTCCTCGAGGCTGAAATTCATGTTGCGCGCGAGCGTGCGCACGAGGTCGGTCGCGGGCGAGCGCGTGTCGGTCGTGACGACCGGATCGGTTTCCGACTGGTAGACGACGACGAAATGCAGCGACAGCGACAGATCCTTCAGCACCGTCGACAACGGCACGTCCTTCGCGATCAGGTGCACCGGCTGCGAGCAATCGGCGCTTGCAATGCGCAGCTCCTGCGCGTGCGTCGCGAGCGCGACGAACCCGAGCGCCGCGAAGGACGCACTTGCGCACCGACGCCATGTGCGTCGCGCGTTCATCGTGCCGGAGTCACCTGGCTGCATTGGCATCTCGCGTCCGTCTCGCTGCGCGTAATGATAGCGACTGTCGCCGGCGCTGCCGAGCCCTCCGACAAGGGCAAACGACAAGGGCCTCGACGGCGCGAACCGGAGGCCCTTGCGTTGCACGATGAATGCCGAGGTCAGTGGCGCGAGGGCCGCCCCGCGCCACTGACCCGCCCTCTTGGGTCAGCGAGCCAAGCGAGCGCGGGGGGTCGTTACGTTAGTTCTGCTCGCCGCCGGGCGTGTTGCTGCCCGGAAGTGGCCACGCGCCGTTCGTGAACTTCAGCATGAGCACGCCGTTGTCCTGGCAGGTCGTCCACAGCGTCCCGGCCTTCTTGTCGAGGTGCACCTGTGCGGAGCACCAGTCGGGGCCGCCCGACACCCAGTTGTTGCCAAGCGTGTGGTTCGAGCCGGCCGAAGGCGTCGTCGTGCCTGCCGGGTTGTAGTACGCGATCTCCTTCGGACGCAGCGGATCGCGGATGTCGAACACGCGAATGCCCGAGTTGAAATACCCGCATGCAAGCGTCGTCGCGTGCTTCTTGTCGTCGACGCTGCAGTAGTGGCTGCCGTAGGTGAAGATCGACAGGCCGGTCAGGTCAGGGACGGTCTTCGAGCAGTTCGCCGGATCGTGCACCTCGAGCGCGACCTTCGACACGACGGCCGGATGCCGCTCGTCGCTGATGTCGATGATGCGCGCGAGCGGGAACGGAATCATCCCCGCGTTGCATGCGGCCTGCAGTTGCGACGCGCTCGTCGTGCCGCCGGAGCCGCCTTCGTCGACGAAGATCACGTACGGCTTGCCGCCGATCTTCACCGGAATCGTGTGCTGCGCGACGGAACCGTCCTTCCAGTACACCTCGCCGATCACCTTCGGTTGGGGATTGGCGCGGCGGAACTGAAAGTCGGAGAGGTCGTAGATGACGAGCCCGTTGTTCGCCTGCACGTTCGGATCGGCGATGCCGGCCGGCGTCACCGAGCCGATCGACACGAAGTAGCCGCGCGTGCCGTCGTCGCTAACCGACAGGCCGTGCGTGCGCGCGCCCTGCGCGACGCGCGGAACGTTCCAGCTCGCCATCAGCTTCGGATGCGTCGGATCGGCGACGTCGACAGCATAGTAGTTGTTCGGAACGGTGCGGCCGCCGCCATAGTAGGTGAGACCGTCCGGCGCCCATGCGCCTTCGTGGCCGACGATCGGCGTCACGACGCCGCTCCCATCGGCGCCGGTGCCGACAGGCGCGCTCGCGAGCAGCTGCGGATTGCGGCAATCGGCCGAGATGTCGTAGATGTCGACGGCGGGTCCGCCCGCGCCATTCCTGCCTTCATCGGCGGCGAGAAGCTGGCGCCGCTCGTTGACCTTGAGCGATTCCCACGGATCGAGCATCGACGTGGTCGTCAGGAACGCGGTCGGATGCGGATTCGTCGGATTGGTGAGATCGATCACGCGCGAGCCGAGTTGCTGGCGCCCGGGCAGGCTGCGATCGGGAGATGCGGTGCCGTGATAGCCGCAGTGGTGTCCGGCCTTGTCGACGAAATCGGTCGTCTGCCAGTTCGCGCCTTCGCCGCGGTACTGGCCGATCAGTTCCAGGTTGCAGTTGAAGCCCTTGAAGCCTGCCGCGCGAAGCGCCGCCGGCACCTGTCCCTGCAGGCCGGTTTCGGGATGATCGTTGGGTCCGCACTGCGCCTTCGGAACGGCGAACGGAGCGGGGTCGCCGGGCTTTTTCGCGTAGCCGTCGGCGGCCATCAGCGCGATGCATGCGATCGCCGCGAGGCCCGCGGTGACGGGTCGCGACAACGACTTCATTAGCGTCATGACATTCCTCCTTCTGTCGGCCGCGCGTTCTTCGAACGATTGGCGCGGATCGCGAGACTCTAATCGGAACGCGGCGAATGTCAATTCGACGAAGGTGTAACACGTCGGGCATCGCCTCGCCGCAAAAAAACAAAACGGGCTCCGCGCACCGCGCGAAGCCCGTCATCAGTCGCTCGACGAAGTGCTAGTTTTCCTGCCCCTCGGGCGTCTGGCTGCTCGGCAGCGGCCATGCGCCGTGCGTGAACTTCAGGACGAGCACGCCGTTGTCCTGGCAGGTCGTCCACAGCGTGCCCGACTTCTTGTCGAGGTGCACTTGCGCCGAGCACCAATCCGGGCCGCCCGGACGCCACTGCCCGTTCGTCGCGTGGTTCGAGCCGGGGCTTGCCGTCGTCGTGCCGGCCGGGTTGTAGTAGGCGATCTCCTTCGGATGCTCGACGTCGCGAATGTCGAATACGCGAATGCCCGAATTGAAGTAGCCGCACGCGAGTGTCGTCGCCTTGTCGCGATCGTCGACGCTGCAGTAGTGGCTGCCGTATGTGAAGCTGCCGAGCCCGGCGAGATCGGGCAGGACCGCCGCGCAGTTCGCCGGATCGTGGATCTCGAGCGCCAGGCGCGCGACGATCGTCGGCTTCGTTTCATCGCTTATGTCGATAATCCGCGCCATCGGCCACGCGGGCATGCCCGCTGCACACGCGGCCTGCCATCCGGCTGAACTGTTGCCGCCCGATCCTGCCTCGTCGACGAAGATGAGGTAAGGCTTGCCCTTTATCTTCACCGGAATCGTGTGCTGCGCGGTCGCGCCGTCCTTCCAGAACAGCGTGCTGATCAGCTTCGGCTGGGCGTTCGCCTTGCGCGCCTGGATCTCGGACAGATCGTAGATCAGCAGGCCGTTGCTCGCCGGCTGGTTCGGGTCGTTGAGGAACGTCGGATTGCTGCTCTTGAGCGATACGAAGTAGCCGCGGTTGCCGTCGTTGCTGATCGACAGGCCATGCACGTTCGCAAAGCCGGGCGTCCACGCGGTGATGAGCTTCGGATGCGTTGGATCGACGGTGTCGACCGCGTAGTACTGGCCGCCATGCGTGCGCAGGTCGCCGCCGTAATAGGTGAGGCCATCGGGCGCCCACGAACCTTCGTGGCCGATGATCGGTTGCACGACGCCGCTGCCGTCGGTGCCCGTGCCGACGGGAAGGCTTGCGAGAAGCTGGGGATTGCGGCAATCGCTCGAGATGTCGTAGATGTCGACCTCGGGTCCTCCGGCGCCGTTCTTCCCGTTGTCCGCGCCGAGCAGTCCGCGCCGCTCGTTGACCTTCAGCGATTCCCACGGATCGAGCATCGACGTCGTCTGCAGGTAGCCGGTCGGTGTCGGATTCGTCGGGTTCGTGAGATCGATGACCGGCACGCCGAGATGCTGGCGTCCCGGCAGGCTGCGATCGGGCGAGGCAGTGCCGTGGTAGCCGCAGCGATGTCCGTTCTTGTCGAGAAACTCGGCCGATTGCCAGTTGGCCCCTTCACCGCGGCTCTGGCCGATCAGCTCGAGATTGCAGTTGAACCCCTTGAAGCCCGCGGCGCGCAGCGCTGCCGGGACCTGCCCCTGCAATGCGGTCTCCGGATGATCGCCGGGGCCGCAGGTGGCCTTCGGTACGCTGTACGACGTCGTCTCCCCGGGCTTTTTCGCATTCCCGTTCGCGACCATCAGTGCAAGGCATGCAACGGCGACGAGCCCGGCCGTCACCGGTCTCGCGGACAACTGCTTCGTCATGGCTCTCTCCTTGTGCGCACGATTGCCGGGCTCGATTTCCAGCGGCGCCGGCTGCAGCGACTCTCGAGTGTGTGCGCACGAATGTCAATTCGCCCAAGGTCGAAAAGGCGTCTGGCGCCGGAACGCGGTGCGCTGCGAATTCGACGAAGGTCGAATGCGGGTGCGGCCCTTCCTCGGATTGCAGGTGTGCGTTGTTCAAGCGAGTGCCGGCGAGGGCGTCGGGACGTTACCATTCGCGCTCGGAGGCAATCGATGAACATGATGCGCATCATGCAGGCGGTCGCGCTGTTCCTGCTGCTCGTCGCGACGCACGCCAACGCATTCGAAGGCGACGTGCATTACGGTCTGACGCAGTGGCTCGCGATGCAGGCAGGATTCGGGACGGAAGCTGCGCAGATCATCGCGACCGGCGATCAGCGCGTCGAGTCGGGCGACATGCAATTCATCGAGCTCGTGCTGATCTACGCGTGCGTCGGCAAGGACGAGCTCGCCCAACGGCTTGCGCGTGATCAGGACTATCCGTCGGCGGGACCGGTCAGCGGACCGCCCGAGCAGCGGATGGTGCAGGCGGGAAGCGCAGTGGCGGCAAAGGCAGCCACTGATTTGTTGAAGACGCCGCTCGACAAGTCGCCGTACATGCTGCTGCTGCTGGGCGGCGCCGTGCATGCGCTGCAGGATTCGTGGTCGCATCAGGGCACGCCCGACGTGCCGAAGCCCGGCGACGCGATCACCTGCGATCCGAACCGCGCGTGGGCGCATCCGGCAGCGCGCGGCGGCTGGAATTCGCACAAGGCCGATCTGACGAAGGACTGGTCCGCGGACACGATCGCGATGGCGAAGGCGACGTACGACATCTTCGTCAAATACCCGATGCCGCCGGGTGCGAAGCAGACGCCGAGGGCGTGGGACGCGATCGCACCCGAGCTCGATGCGTTCGTGCGGGCGGCGACGAAGACCGACAAGAAGAGCTGGTTCGTCGCACACGGCATCGGCGACGTGTCGTTTCTCGAGGGCATCAGCCTTCCCGACGGCAAGGAGCCGTTCACGGAGAAGTGGCCGGGCCGCAGGCTGCCGCCGCTGCCGTCGGCCGAGTCGCGGCAGCACGACATCGATCCCGACGTGCTGGCGTTCTTCAACCGCTTCTTCACGCAATGGATGTCGAGCGACGATTTCACTGCGCTCGCGACGGCCTTCGGTCCGCTCGATGCGAAGCATCGCAAGAAGCCGGTTGCCGATGCCGAGCTCGTCGCGCGCCTCAAGGCATGGCGGCTGCGCGACCATGGCCGCATCTTAGAAATCGCGCATTCGCTCAAGCCGCTGACGGCCAGGCAGCGGCGCGAGATCGATGTGGCGGCGAAGGCGAGCGATGCGCTTGCGCATTACGCGTCGCCCGGCGACGCATTCTTTCCGCTGCTGCCGCGTGGCAAGGACGTGTCGCCGTTGCTGCCGTTCTATGTCGCCGTCGACAAGGCGACCACCGGCAAGCCGCGCGCGATCGCCGTGGCGAAATTGCGGCACGTGCCGTACGACTCGATCGCGGTCGTCGCCGAGCAGGTCGGGGGGCAGTGGCGCATCGTGTCGATCACCTCGGTCGTCGACCACTGACGAACGACGAATCGCTCGTGCACAGAAGCGCCATTTCGACCCCTCTCTCCGCGCAATTCGACCTTGGTCTAATTTACATTGCCGACGAATCGCGGAGAGTACTGCCTTCCCGGGGGGGTTCACGCCCTGCTGCAACAGGCACGAGGGCGACTATGGAGGAACGATTCATGAGGAACAGGATGCGGTGGCAGGCAGCGCGAGGTTCGTCGCTCCTGGTTGCGCTGGGCTTGCTCGTGAGCGCGGGCATTTCGTCCCCGGCGCAAGCGGCAGGCGAGCAGCTCACGGTGCCCAAGGCCACGTGCGGTCCCGGGGATCATCCCGAGACGGCGCTGCAGGGACAGGTACCGGCTGCGTTGAGGGCGGCCGGCTTCAAGGGATTCAATTGCAACCTCGAGCTCGTCGGTCAGAGCAAGGGCGACGGCGGCAACTGGCAAAGTGCCGAATATCGCGACTCGATTGGCAACTCGACCAGTCAAGGAAAGGGCGTCGGGCACAAGCAGGGCGTCGTCTGTGCCTATCACGGCACCGCCTTCACGACGGCGAACCGCACGCATGTCGGCGTTCCCGTCATCGACGTCACCGACATGAGCCATCCGACGCCGACCGCGTACCTCGCGACGACGTCGATGCTCGATCCATGGGAGTCGCTGAAGGTCAATCAGCGGCGCCAGCTGCTCGCGGCCGACAACGGACACAACGGCGGCGGCGGTCCGGAAGTGGACATCTACGACATCTCGACCGATTGCACGCAGCCGCAACTGCTCGCGAGCCTTCCCGTCGGTACGGGAAGCGACGGCGGTAACGTTGCCCCGGTCGTCGGGCACGAGGGAAGCTGGGCGCCGGACGGCTTGACGTATTACGGCGGCGATCTGCGCACGCATGGCGGCCAGTACTACGCCGTCGATACGGCGGATCCGGTGCATCCGAAGCTCATCACGACGTGGGTTCCCGGATTTGCCAACGTGCACGGGATGTCGATCAGCGACGACGGCAACCGGGGCTACTTCGTGTCGCTTGGGACGTCGGGAGGCGCCGCCGGATTGACCGATCCCACGATCGCGGCGAACAACGGCCTGCTGATCTACGACCTGTCCGACATCCAGGCGCGCAAGCCGAACGCGCAGGCGAAGCTGATCAGCACGCTGTTCTGGAAGGACGGCTCCGGTGCTCAGCACACGATACCGATCACGATCAAGGGCAAGCAATATCTGGTGTTCATCGACGAGGCGGGCTCGGGCGGGTTCAGCAGCCAGGCGCAGCGCCAGGCGGCATGCGCTGCGAATATGCCGCCATACCCGATGGCGCGCATCATCGACATCAGCGACGAGAAGAACCCGAAGATCGTGTCGCGGCTCGGGCTCGAGACGCACGATCCGGCGAATTGCGCGCAGGTGTTGCCCGATCTCGTCGGGCTCTCGACGTTCACCTACGGGAGCCATTACTGCAGCGTCGACAACCGGGAGAAGACGACCACGCTCGCTTGCGGCTATTTCAACTCGGGCATACGCGTGTTCGACATTCGCGATCCGGCGCATCCGAAGGAGATCGCATACTTCAATCCACCCGGAACCACGACGCCGAGTCCCGGCTCGAACCATGTCTCGATCGCGCAGTGGCGTCCCGGTGGTCCCGATTGGTGCAGCGCACAGGTGCATCTCAATGCCGCAACGGGTACCCTGTGGACGACGTGCCAGGATAACGGTCTGTTGACGCTCAAGTTCACGCATGGTGCGTGGCCGTTCCCCGAAAGCAAGACGCCTGCAGGCCAGCAGAATTAGCGACGCCGGCCGCACGTCCGCGGCTTGCAGTTTTGTCATTTCACCGACCCCGGCGAGCGATCGCCGGGGTCTTTGCTTTGTGCAACTCGGCGCAAGCAAGCACGTGTCGATCGCGGCATTGCGCTTTGGCAAGCCCGTGCTCGCGATGGCGATCGGCGCGTTGTCGATCGCGCTGCCCGCTTGCGCGGCTGACATTCGCATCACTGGCGGCAACTGCGCGTCGGCCGTCCATGTCGTCGCGCGCGACGCTGCGCTTTCGGACGTGCTCAGGCGATTGGCGAAAGCGCTCGACTTCGAACTCGTCGACGGCGGCGCCAGCGATGCGTCTGTCAGCGTCGACGTCGCCCGTCGCCCGGTCGATCTCATCGCGTCGCTCGCGGGCGACGAGAACGTCAGCATGACGGTCGAGACCAATCCGCGCTGCCCGCGGCGCGAGCGCATCGTCAAGCTGTGGATTTTGCCGGGCAAACAGGCTACGCCGGTGCGCACGCGGCCAAGCGCTGCGCAGGCCGAGCAGGCGCGACGCGAGCAGGAAGGCATCGACATGGTGATGCGGGCGCACGGGATGCCGACGCCGCAATCTCCTGCGACGAAGACTCGGTGATCGCGTGATGCGAACGGGGACGCCCGGCGTGCGGCCGGGTCGTCGACGTGATCGAATCTACTCCGCCGACGTTGCCAGCGGCTTGCCCTTTTCGACGATGTACACGGCGAGCACTTTCGCGGGGCCACTGCCGGTTCGTGCATCGTGAATGGCGTGCTCGGGCACCTTGTACGAGTCTCCCGGTTTCAGCGCGAGCGGCGGCTGGCCCTCGACCAGCAGCGTCATCTCGCCCTCGAGGACGTAGCCGGTTTCGATGCCTGGATGACTGTGGCGCCCGATGTTCGTGTTGGGCGCGATTTCGGCGGTTCCGGTGATCACTTCGTACGTACCCGTCGGAACGTCGGCCTTCTGAAGCGGCGTACGCTTGATCGCGGGCGTGGCGGCGCCCGGTTGCTGCGCAGCAACCACTCCCGGCAATCCCATCCAGGCGAGCAACGCAACGGCGACCAGCAGTTTGCGCATGACGGACCCTTTCGTGAAAGGAAGTGTCGGCAAACGCGGATAGCGTCGCTCCCGCGCGCCGCGGGCGAGATTAACATCGGGACGTCCAAAACGACAGGCCGCACAGGCTTTCGCCTGTGCGGCCCGCTTGGTTACCGCGTGTTCGACGGGCTAGTTCTGCTCGCCGGGTGGCGTCGCGCTTCCCGGGAACGGCCACACGCCGTTCGTGAACTTGAGCATCAGCAAACCGTTGTCCTGACACGTCGTCCACAGGGTGCCGCGCGTGCGATCGAGATGCACCTGCGCCGAGCACCAGTCGGGACCGCCGGGCTTCCAGTTGTTGGCAATGATGTGATTGGAGCCCTTGCTGACGTCGGTCGTGCCCGCCGGATTGTAGTAGGCGATCTCCTTGGGCCGCAACGGATCGCGGATGTCGAAAACCCGAATGCCGGAATTGAACATCCCGCACGCGAGCGTCGTTGCATGGTGGCGATTGTCGACGCTGCAGTAGTGCGTGCCGTACGTGAAGATCGACAACCCGGTGAGGTCGGGAATCACCGCGTTGCAGTTCTTCGGATCGTGCACCTCGGTCATCAATTTCGAGACGACCTTCGGATTCGCCTCGTTGGAGATGTCGATGATGCGCGCCATCGGGAATGGCGGCATGCCTGCGGCGCACGCCGCGGCCAGCTGCGCCGGGGACGTGATCCCACCCGACCCGCCTTCGTCGACGGCGATGAGATACGGCTTGCCGCCGATCTTCACATTGATCGTATGCTGCGCGACCGAACCGTCGTTCCATAGCACCTTGCTGATGAGCTTGACTTGCGGGTTCGGCGCGCGCGCCTGGATTTGCGACAAGTCGTAAATGAGCACCCCGTTGGTCGGAGGGCCGGCGATCGCGGCGGCCGGGTCGGCTCCGAGACCGCCGAGCGACACGAAGTAGCCGCGTGTACCGTCGTCGCTGATCGAAAGACCGTGCACGTTCGCGATCCCCGGCACCCAAGTCGTGATGAGCTTCGGATGCACGGGATCGGCCGTATCGACGGCGTAGTACTGGCCGCCGTGCGTGCGCAGATCGCCGCCGTAATAGGTCAGGCCGTCCGGTGCCCACGCACCTTCATGGCCGACGACAGGCGCGACATTGCCGCCATCGGTGCCCGTTCCCACGGGGAGGCTTGCGAGAAGCTGCGGCTGCGTGCAATCGGACGAGATGTCGTAGATGTCGACTTCGGGACCGCCACCGCCGTTCTGCCCGTTGTCGGCAGCGAGCAGCTTGCGCCGCTCGTTGACCTTCAGCGACTCCCAAGGGTCGAGCATCGACGTCGTCGTCAGGTACGCGGTCGTACGCGGATTTTGCGCGTTGGTGATGTCGATCACGGGCACACCGAGGTGCTGACGGCCCGGTGCCGATGCGGTCGGCGACGCGGTGCCGTGGTAGGCACAGATCCGATGGTTGCCGTCCTTGAACTCGGTGGTCTGCCAGTTGGCGCCCTCATCGCGTACTTGCGCGACGAGCTCGAGGTTGCAGTTGAACCCCTTGAACCCCGTGGCGCGCAATGCGGCAGGCACCTGACCCTGCAGGCCCGTTTCCGGATGATCATTGGGACCGCACGTGGCCTTCGGTACGGTGAGCGGGATGGGCGCGTCGCTCGGCTTCTTCTTGTCGACGCTGCCGAAGCCGGCGAGCGCGAGACACGAGACGGCGAGCAGCAGCGTGGCGGCCGGATGAATCGGCGCGCCGCGAATGGATGCTGACTTCATGAAACCTCCTGACAAAAGGGCGGGTGGCGCTGTTACGTCACGCCGTTTGCTTTACCGCGGACCGTCAGCGTACGAACATTCGCGTGCCGGGTAAATTCGACCAAGGTCGAGCAAAAGGTCGGTGCTCGTATTGTCTCGAAACGCCAGGAGGCGGTCGTATAATGCGGCGGCAGTTCCCCGCCTCGATTGTCCTTGTGTTCATCCTCCGCCTGCTCGCCGCCATTGGTCTCGTTGCGCTCGCCGGCTGCAGCGACAAGGCGACCTCACCGTCGACGACGCCAAAGTCCGCGCAAGCCCCGATCCCCGACGTACCGGCGGCGCGGGGCATCTTCAGCGAGGTGGCGAAGCAGGCCGGCATCGACTTTCATCACGTGAACGGCATGTCGGGCGAGTTCTACTACCCCGAGGTGATCGGCGCCGGCGTTGCGCTCTTCGATTTCGACAACGACGGCAAGCTCGACGTGCTGATTCTGCAGGGCGGACCGCTCGTGCCCAACGCGGCGGTCGACATGAAGACGTGCACGGCGCGGCTTTACCGGAACGCGCTCGACGTGCAACCCGACGGCAAGCGCGTGCTGCGATTCAGCGACGTGACCGACGCGTCGAAGCTCTGCTCGCACGGCTATGCGATGGGTGTCGCGATCGGTGATTACGACAACGACGGTTATCCCGACGTGTTCATCACGCACTTCGGCGCGCCGAATCAACTCTTCCACAACAATGGTGATGGCACGTTCACCGACGTGACGGATAAGGCCGGCGTTGCCGGCGCTGGCCACTGGGGAAGCAGCGCAACCTTCCTCGACTTCGATCACGACGGCCGGCTCGACCTCTACGTCGTCAACTACGTCGACTATTCGCTCGCCAACAACCAGAAGTGCTTCGCGAGCACGAGCGCGCGCGACTATTGCGCACCGTCGGGCTACAAGCCGGTGCCCGGGATCCTGTATCGCAATCGCGGCGACGGCACGTTCGAGGATGTCTCGGTCAAGTCGGGCATCACGAAGGCGTTCGGCGCCGGCCTCGGCGTGATGGCGATCGATTTCAACGAAGATGGATGGCCCGATCTTTACGTCGCGAACGACGGCAATCCGAACCAGCTCTGGATCAACCAGAAGGATGGGACGTTCAGGAACGAAGCCGACATCCGTGGCGCCGCCGTCAATGCGGATGGGATGGCCGAAGCGGGCATGGGCATCGACATCGGCGACTTCGACGGCAACGGCACCGATGACATCTTCCTCACGCATCTGACGCGCGAGAAAAGCACGATGTTCGTCAATCGCGGGCAGGGTTACTTCGAGGATCGCAGCGTCGAAGTCGGCGTGGCCGTGCCGAGCATTCCTTTCACCGGCTTCGGCACTGCATTCCTCGATTACGACAACGACGGCTGGCTCGACGTCGTGGCCGCCAATGGCGCGGTGCACCTGATCGAGGAGTTGCGCGCGAAGGGCGACCCTTATGCGCTGCATCAGCGCAAGCAGTTGTTTCACAACCTCGGCAACGGTCATTTCGAGGAAGCGACGGCCGCAGGCGGTCCCGCCTTTGAATTGTCGGAAGTGGGACGCGGTCTTGCCGTCGGCGATCTCGACAACGACGGTGCAGTCGACTTCGTCGTGAACAACAACAACGGTCCGTTTCGCGTGTTCCACAACGACGTGGGGGCCGCGTCGAACTGGTTCGGACTGCGCCTTTTGACCGGCAAGCGCGACGCGTACGGCGCGCGGATCGAGGTGCGGCGAACCGGCTTGCCCACGATCGTTCGCCGCGTGCGCGCCGACGGCAGCTATCTGTCGGCGAACGATCCGCGCGTGCTCGTCGGACTCGGCAAGCAGCCGAAGGTGGATGCGTTGCTCGTCCATTGGCCCGACGGCGTCGTCGAGTCGTTCGAC
>Ga0157370_10006564_pt1 | contig 12812 bp, 11 predicted proteins | sample C35metaG_FD_113463 | JGI IMG/M metagenome (GOLD analysis project Ga0157370, IMG submission 113463) | Corn rhizosphere microbial communities from Kellogg Biological Station, Michigan, USA - C3-5 metaG | ecosystem: Host-associated > Plants > Roots > Rhizosphere > Soil | place: USA: Michigan...
CCGTTGAAGATCACGTCCTGCATGTGCTCGCCGCGCAGCTGCTTGGCGGAGGACTCGCCGAGCACCCAGCGCACGGCGTCGATCACGTTGGACTTGCCGCATCCGTTGGGCCCCACCACGCCCACGAGCTGGCCGGGCACGGCGATGGTGGTCGGATCGACGAAGGACTTGAAGCCGGAGAGCTTGACGGATGTGAGTCGCAAGGGGGAGACGCTCGGGTAAGTGCCTGTTTTCGAGACGCCATCGAACCGGCGCGCCTTCAGTAGAATTGCGATTTTACCGGAACGAACCCGCACGCCAATGGCTTCCGCATCGAAGGCTTCGAAGGGGGCGAAGAGGTCGAAGGCGCTCGACACCTTCCCCAACCCCGCCCCGGGGCGCGACTACGCGATCCACATGCAGATCCCGGAGTTCACGTGCCTGTGCCCGAAGACCGGCCAGCCCGACTTCGCGGCGCTCTTCCTCGACTACGTGCCCGACCGGGAGTGCGTGGAATTGAAGAGCCTCAAGCTCTACATCTGGTCCTTCCGCGACGAGGGCCATTTCCACGAGGATGTGACCAATCGCATCCTCGACGACCTGGTGCGCGCGACCCGGCCGCGCTTCATGCGCCTCAGCGCGAAGTTCTTCGTGCGCGGCGGCATCTTCACCACCGTCGTCGCGGAGCACCGCAAGAAAGGCTGGAAGCCGGCGCCGCAGATCCGGATGGAGCACTTCCCGCCCGAAACGAACACGCGATAGCCTCGCGCGCCCACAGGGAGAAAAATCGCAAATGAAGAAGACGAAGCAAGCCGCGGTCCTCGGATTCCTCCTCGCCTTCCTCGCTTCGGCCGCCGCGCACGCCGCGACCTCGATCGAGGATTTCTTCCGCCTGCCGCGCTACGCGGCGATGGCGATCTCGCCGGACGGCCAGCACATCGCCGCGCTTTCGCCGGTGCGAGGCCGCCAGAACCTCGTGATCCTCGACGTGCCGCCGAAGCAAGCCACGCCGCTCACCGCGTTCGACGGCAAGGACGTCGTGTGGTTTCGGTGGGTCAACAGCAAGCGGGTGATCTTCGCGACGGGAAGCCTCGCCACGCGCGTCTTCGACTACCAGGGCGGCGCGCTTTTCGCGATCGACATCGATGGCGGCGCGGTGAAGCAGCTCGCCGAGGGAAACGGCATCGACGAGAAGCTCGTCTCCGGCGCCTCCGCGATCGGCCATGGCCTGCGCATCGTGCGTTTCCTGCCCGGCGAAGGCGACGATTTCATCGGACAGGAGATGACGTTCGACCAGCTCGGCCGGCAGATGGGCGAGCTGGTGCGCATCAACTCGCGGACGGGAAGGCGCACCAACCTCCTGCTCGAGAAGCCCGACAGCGCGGAAGAGGAAGGCTGGGTGGTGGACAACCACGGCATCGCGCGCGCGATGATGGCGAGCGGCAAGGGCCGCACGCGCATCTACTATCGCGCCGGCGAGGACGCTCCCTGGCAGAAGCTCGACGAGTTCGATTCCCAGCAACCCGGTTGGACTCCGCTCGCGATGGCCGAGGACGACAAGACGCTCTATGTCTCGGCCTACGACGGCAAGGACAAGGCGGCGATCTACCGCTACGACCCGGCGAAGCGCGCGTTCGGCGAGATGCTCGCGCGCCATCCGCAGGTGGACCTCTCCAACCTCGTCACGGACTACGACGGCAAGGTGGTGGGCGTGAGCTACGACGCGGACCGCATCGGCATGGCGTTCTTCGACGGCGAGCTCGCGCGCGTCCAGGCCACCGTGGACAAGGCCTTTCCCGACACGGTGAACGTGCTGTCGGCCTCGCGCGACCGCTCGCGCTTCATCGTGACGTCCTTCTCCGACCGGCTGCCGAGCACGTACTACCTCTTCGACGTGAAGAAGGGCCGCATCGAGTACCTCGCCGACATGTCGCCGTGGATCGACCCGAAGCAGATGTCGCCGATGAAGCCGGTGCGCTACAAGGCGCGCGACGGTCTCGAGATCCCCGCCTACCTGACGCTCCCCAAGGCAAGCGACGGCAGGAACCTGCCGCTCGTGGTCGTGGTGCATGGCGGTCCGTGGATCTCCGGCGACAGCTGGTGGTTCGACCCCGAGGTGCAATTCCTCGCCTCGCGCGGCTATGCCGTGCTGCAGCCCGAGTATCGCGGCACCACGCGCTACGGGTGGAAGCACTACCACTCGAGCTTCGGCGAATGGGGCCTCACCATGCAGGACGATGTCAGCGACGGAGTGAAGTGGGCCGTCGCGCAGGGAATCGCCGACCCGAAGCGGGTGTGCATCTACGGCGCGAGCTACGGCGGCTACGCGGCGATGATGGGCGTGGCGAAGGATCCGGACTTGTACAAGTGCGGCATCGACTACGTGGGCGTGACGGACCTGCCGCTGCTCCTCACCGCCACGTGGTCGGACTTCGCGTACACCGACTACCTCGACTACGACTCGAAGAAGCTGGTGGGCGACGTCGACAAGGACGCGAAGCGGCTGCACGATACCTCCCCCGACCAGCTCGCCGGCAGGATCAAGGTGCCGGTGCTGATGGCCTACGGCGGCGCCGACGTGCGCGTCCCGGTCGAGCATGGAACGCGCATGAAGGCGGCGCTCGACGCGGCCGGCGCCAAGTACGAGTGGATGGTGATGGACGGCGAAGGCCACGGCTTCCGCGACCCGGCCAACCAGAAGGCCTTCTATACCGCGGTCGAGAAGTTCCTCGACAAGAACATCGGCCACTGAATGGGGACAGTCCCCTTTTTCTCTTAGGCGGAACCGCGTTCGCTCTTACGGGAAAAGGGGACTGTCCCCTTTTTTCCGTTCGAGCCACGCGCTCGCAAGGCTGGCGCAAACGATGAGCGCGCCGCCGATCCACTCCTGCGGGCGCATCGCCTCGCCCGCGAGGAGATAGGCGGCGATCGCGGCGACCACGAGCTCGAAGAGCAGGATCACGATCGCGCGTGTCGCGGCCATGCGCGCGAGGCCGTACTGGAGCGAGAGGCTCATCGCGACGAGGGCGAGCCCCACGCCGCCGACGATCGGCCAGCCGTGCGAAGCCGCGCTCCAGGCGCTCGCGGAATCGACGCTGCTCATCGGCACGTAGGCGAGGGCCGCCACGGTCACGCCGGCCCAGATCGCGATCGACTTGCCCGCGTCCGTCATCGCCGCCAGGCGCCGGATCAGCACGTTGCCGAGCGCGAACAGGAACCCGGCGACGAGGCCCAGCCATTCCGCCCGCGCGCTGGGCCAGGGGACGCCGAGTCCCGGGTTCCACAGCATCGTCATCGCGCCCGCGAACGCGAGCGCCATGACGAAGAGCCCCGTCGCGTCGAGCCGCTCGTCGAGCAGCAGGCGCGCGAGCGGCACGGTCCACAGCGGCGCGAGGTAGAAGAGCAGCAGCACGCGCATCACCTCGCCTTGCAGCACCCCGAGCACATAGGCGAGATTGCTCCAGCCGATGGCGAGCGCCATCACGATCGCCAGCGGCGGCGCGAAGCGCAGGCGTGCCGCCTCGCGCGGAAAGATCGCGATGCCGGCGAGGAGCGCGATGCCGTAGGTGAAGACGGTGGACCAGATCCCGTCGAGCCCGACGGCGGCGAGCCGGCGGTAGGGATACCACGCGACGCCCCACAGCGTCGCGCCGGCGAGGAGCGCCCAGGTCGGCGCGGATGCGGGAAGCTTCACGGTAAGATCGGGCGATGGAACCGTCGGGAGTGTTGCACATCGCATCGCTGCACGGCGGAGGCGTCGACCGCCATGTGCGCGACATCGCGCGCAACGTCCCGCGGCCGCAGATCGTTTGGCACGCATCGCCGGGCGCCGACGTGCTCGAGCTGCCGCGGGAAGGCCGCGTGTTGCCGCTGGAGGCCGCGGCGCTGGAGCGCGAGCCGGCGGCCCTCGATCGTTTCCTGCGCGAACGGCGCGTCGGCCTCGTGCACGCGCACTCGCTCACGCAGGCCGCGCGCCAGCGCGCCCAGTCGCTCGCGCGCCGCCTGGCGCTTCCCACGATCGCGACGCTGCACGACATCCTCTTCCTGAGGGCCGACGCGTTCGAGCCCGGCGCCGACGCGAATCCCGATCCCGCCTGGCTCGCGCAAACGTCCGCCTTCCTGCGCGCGGCGGCCTCGGTCCTCGCGCCTTCGGAATACATCGCCGATCTCGCGCGGCGACATATCCCCGGCCTCGACGTGCAGGTGGTGCCCAACGGCTCGCCCCCGCGCCGCCGCGAAATCGCCACGCTGGAGCCGCGGGTGTCCTTCGCCGCGCGCAAGCCGCGGCACGTCGTCGCGGTGCTCGGGGCGATCGGGCCGCACAAGGGAAGCGCCGTGCTGGACGAGCTCGAGCCGATGCTCGCGGGCAGCGGCATCGCGATCGTCGTGATCGGCTACCTCGACGCGCAGGTGCCCCCGGGCTGGCGCGGCGAGAGCCTCTTCGTCCACGGCGCGTACCAGGACGACGAGGTGCCGGCGCTGCTTCGCGCCTATGGCGCGCGCATCGCGCTTTTTCCCAACCGCGTGCCCGAGAGCTTCAGCTACGCGCTCTCCGACCTGTGGGACGCGGGCATCCCGGTGCTCGTCCCGCCCGAGGGCGCGCTCGCAGAGCGCGTGCGCCGCCATGGCGGCGGCTGGCTCCTTCCCCCGAACGCGGGCGCCGGCGAGATGGCGGTGGCCCTCGCGCAACGATTCGATGCGGCCCATGCCGCCGACCTCGCGCGCGTAGAATCGGACCTCGTACGCGACGACGACGCCCGCGTACCCCGGCTCGACGCCATGACGCGCTCCCTCGAAGCCCTCTACGCCCGCCATTCCATCGATCCCACGCCGCCCGTCGACGTGGAGGCGCCGGCGATCCAGTCGCTCCTCGCGAAGAACCTCGACGGCGCCCTCTTCCGCGAGGAAGTGGCGCGCCTCGCCGACGAGGTGGCGCAGCTTCGCCGCAGCATCGAGACGGAACGCGGGAACGCGAAGACGTGGATCGCGAAGCTCGAGGGCGACGTCGCCGCGCTGCAGGCCGAGCTCGCGCGCGAGGTCGAGGCGCGCCGCTCGTTCGCCGAGGAGAACCGGCAGATGCGCGAGGCGCGGCAAGCGTTCGACCTCCTGCCCTCGTTGCTGCGCCGCATCCTCCTCAGGAAGGTTCGCGATGCCCGAGGTTGACGTCAGCATCGTCGCCTACCGTCCGGACTTCGCGCTGCTCGGCCGGCTCCTGGCGAGCCTCGCCGAACCGGTGCGCACTCCGCTCGTGCGCAATCTCTATATCCAGGACAACGGCGACGATGCAGCGACCACCCGCGCGATCGACGAGCTCGCGCGCGCTCGCGTGGGCGACGCATTCGGCCGCATCGAGGTGCACTGCTCGCCGGGCAACGTGGGCTACGGCCGCGCGCACAACGCGGCGATCGCGCGCGGGAGCGCGCCGTTCGTGCTGGTGCTGAACCAGGACTGCGTGCTCGAGCCGGGAGCGCTGGAAGCGCTCCTCCTCACGGCGCAAGCGGACGCGCCCGACGTCGCGGGCTGGGAGCTGCGCCAGATCCCCTACGAGCATCCCAAGGCCTACGATCCGGTGACGCTCGAAACCGCGTGGATGAGCGGAGCGGCGTTCCTCGTGCGCCGCGCGGCGTTCGACGCGGTGAACGGCTTCGACGCGCGCATCTTCATGTACGGCGAGGACGTCGATCTCTCCTGGAGGCTGCGCGCCGCCGGATGGCGCCTCACCTACCGGCCGAAGCTCGCGGTGGTGCACGACACTTACCGGGAGCCGGCGGAGGTGAAGCCGCTGCAGGCGATCGGCGGCGTGCTCACCAACCTGTGCCTGCGCGCGCGCTACGGCGGATTCCTGCGCACGCTGCAGGGGCTCGCGATGCTCGCCGCGGAGATCTCCGCGCCCGCCTCGTTTGCGGGGCGCCGGCGCGGGCTCGCGCGCGCGGCGCTCGTCTTCCTCGTGCGCTGGCCGGCCTTCGTCGCGACCCGCGTGCGCCCGACCGAGCGCTTCCGGCCGCAGTTCTGCGGCTGGGGCTACGAGACGCGGCGCGACGGCGCGTTCCACCGCTTCACTTCCAGGCGCGAGGAGGGCTCCCGGCCGGCGCCGAAGGTCTCGATCCTCATCCGCACCGTCGATCGCGCCGCGAGCCTGCGCGAAGCGCTCGCCTCGTGCGCGAACCAGACCTATGCGAACCTCGAGGTGATCGTGATCGAGGACGGCCCCGAGCGCTCGCGCGCGGTAGTGGAGGAATTCAGTCACCGGCTCGACGTCCGCTATCGCGCGACGGGCAAGCGCCTCGGCCGTGCGCGCGCCGGCAACCTCGCCCTCGCCGCGGCGACCGGCGAATGGCTGAACTTCCTCGACGACGACGACGTGCTCTTCGCCGACCACGTGGAGGTGCTGCTGGAGACGGCGCTGCGCGGCAATGCCGCCGGCGCCTACGCGCTCGCCTGGGAGACGCATGTCGAGGGCGGCGGCGGCCGGTTGGACGAGGTGATGCACGTGACGCGCCACCGCCAGCGCTTCGACCGCCTCGCGCTCTGGCACCACAACTACCTGCCGATCCAGGCGGTGCTCTTCCATCGCAGCCTGTACGAGCGGCACGGCGGCTTCGAGGAGGACATGGACCAGCTCGAGGACTGGAATCTGTGGACGCGCTACACCCTCGAGCACGACTTCCTGCTGGTGGAGAAGACCACCTCGAAGTACCGCGTCCCCGCCGATGCCTTCGTCGCCGCCGAGCGCCAGGCCCGGCTCGATCGCGCCTACGCCGACGCGCTCGAGCGCCAGCGCAAGATGCGCGTCACCTTCTCGCCGCGCGAGATCTCGGAGATGGCCGAAGCGTACGTGCGAACCGAGACGGTGGTGATGGTCACGCGCGGCGACCTGCGCCGCCTGGTGCGCTCGCGCCCGCTCTTCGCCCGCCTCGCGGCATGGAGGCAGCCGGCGAAGGAGTGGTTCCGGCGGCGCGGGCTGCTGCGCTGACGCGGGCCGCAGGCCGGGCGGCGCCCGCTCCGGCGAGCGCCGTCACTTCACCGCCGAGAGGCCTTTCACGGCGTGGCGCTCGATCGAGCGCGCGACGAAGCCGGAAGCGTTGATGTCGCGCACGAACTCGGCGAGATATTCGGCGGCGGCGCTTCGCGTACGCGGCGTGCCAAGGCCGTGGTTGACCGCGGTGAACCGGCCTTCGAGGAGCCGCGCGCCGGCAAGCTTGCCGAGCGATTCCAGCAGCACCGGCTTCAATCCCGCGAGCGCATCGGCGCCGCGCCGGTTGAAGAGCTCGATCGCCGCGGCGGCGCCCTCGGTGCGGACCAGCGTGGCGTTGCGCAGCGTGCGCGTGAGGTAGAGCTCGTAGCCCGCCTTGGCCGGCGCGGCGATGCGCACGCCCGCCGCATCGGCTTGCGCTGCGGAGCGCAGCGGCGAGTCTTCATGCACGGCGTATGTGGCCTCTATCTCGGTCATCGCCGGGGAGAAGGCGATCTTCTTCGCGCGCGCTTCCTCGATCGCGAGGACGGCCACGTCCCACGTTCCGGAATCCGCCGCGTCGGCCACCTCGCCCGGCGTGGCGAAGAGCACCAGCTCGAGCGGCACGGCGAGGCGCGCGGCCAGCTCGCGCATCAGGTCCACGCTCACGCCGCGCAATTCGCCGCTCGCAGGGTCCTTGCCGGTGAAGAGCGCGTTGCCGAGGTTCATTCCCGCGCGCAGCCTCCCGCCGGGCGCGAGCTCGCGGCGTGCGGCTTCCGGGACGTCGGGGGAGCGATCAGGGGACATTGGCGACAATGATCCCGACTCCGCCCAGCAAGAGCAAGCCGAGCACCAGCTTGCTGAAGCGCTCGGTATCGAGGCGCTGGTACATCCGCCGCCCGATCCACGCGCCCACGATCGTGCCCGGCAGCGCGACGAGCAGCAGGCGGCCCAGCTCGAGCGTCACCAGGCCGCGCGCGCCCTGCGAGGCGAGCGCGAAGAGGAGGATCGAGAGGTTGTAGCCCTGGAACACCGCGCGGCGCGCGTCCTTCTCCCATCCGCGCAGCTCCGCCCAGAGCGTGGGCAGCACGCCGGACAAGCCCGCGAGGCCGCCGAGGATGCCGCCCGCGAAGCCGATCACCGAATCGGCCGCGCGGCCGCCGTGCGACCACGGCGCGCGCGAGCGCTTCGCGAGCAGCAGCGTGCAGCTCGCCACCAGGAGGACGCCCACGGCGAGCTTGAAGATCGCCGGCTCGACGTGCGGCAGCATCAGGACGCCCAGCGGAACGCCCGCGAGGCCGCCGAGCACGAAGGGCGCGAGCCGGCGCGGATCGATCGCATGGCGGATCGCCGGCAGCGTCTGCAGCTGTCCCGCGATCGAGCACGCCACCGTGAGCGGCGAGGCGAGGATCGGCGGCAGCACATGGACCCAGATCGGAAGCGCCGTCATTCCGGTCCCGAAGCCCGTGAGGCCGTTCACGAGCCCGCCCGCGAAGGCGCCGGCGAAGACGAACATCGCCGCGTGCGAGAGGTCGGGCAGCGCCGCCATCAGCTCTTGCGCGAGGCCGGGATCATTTCTCGTCGGGCTCTCGCGCCGGGCGCCGCAGGCGCAGCAGGTCGGCGCCCAGCTCGATCGTGTTCCTCAGGTACGAGACGGCGACCTCGAGCTCGTCCTGGTTGCACCAATAGTCGTCGATCCGACCGTAGCCCGAGTAGCCGGAGCGGTTGAATCCCTCCTCGATGTCGTTGTACCAGATGACCGATCGCCCGACGATCGCGACGACCCAGAACCCGCCGCCCGCGTCGCCGTAGGGATGCAAGGTCCACTTCTCGGGCTCGATGCGCGCGGCCTCCCACAGGCGCCTGCAGGGCGCCGACATGCGCGCCACGCCCTGCTCGATCCTCGCGCGGAGCGCCGCCTCCGGGATCGGATTCCACTCCACCATGCGGTCCCTTTCGCCCCGTCGAAACGGAGGTCTCGCGCATTTTCCTATAATTGGCCCCATGGTCCCCCCGGACGACGAGCTTGCCTTCACCGGAGAGCGCTTCGTGCCCGGCACGAAGGGCGAGATCTGGATGGAGCACTGGCACCGCTACCACTTCGCCGCCCGCTGGGCCGCGGGGCGCGCGGTGCTCGATGTCGCGTGCGGCGAGGGCTACGGCGCCGCGCTCCTCGCCGGGCGCGCGGCACGAGTCACCGGCGTCGATGTGTCGGACCAGGCGATCGAGCACGCGCGCCGGACGTATGGGGACAGGGCGAATCTCGACTTCGTGCGCGCCTCGTGCGCGCGGCTCCCGCTCGCCGATGCGTCGGTCGACGTCGCCGTCTCCTTCGAGACCCTCGAGCACATCGAGGCACAGCGCGAGTTCCTGGACGAGCTCGCCCGCGTGCTCAAGCCCGCCGGCGTCCTCGTGCTCTCGTGCCCGAACAAGGTCGAGTACACCGAAGAGCGCGCCTACACGAACGAGTTCCACGTGCGCGAGCTCTATCGCGCGGAGCTCGAGGCGCTCGTCGCCGGGCGCTTTCCCCATTGCCGATGGTACGGGCAGCGTCCCACGTTCTACTCGGTGATCGCGCCCGAATCGACCGAGGCGGCACGCGGGCAGCTGGTCGAAGTGGACGAATCGCATGCGGGCGAGGCGGGCGCGCGGCTTTCCCGGCCGCTCTACTTCCTGCTCGTCGCGAGCCGCGATCCCGCCGCGCTCGCCGGCGTCGCGCCCGTGGTCTCGGTGCTTGCGGATCGGGACGACTGGGTGTATCGCGACTACGAAAAGGTGTACCGCGGCTTCGTCGACGCGTCGCAGCGCGCGCAGGCGCTGCAACGCGAGCTCGCGCAGCGCGATGCGCAGCTCCTCGCGCGCGGCCTGCAGCTCAGCGAATGCAATCGCGAGGTCACGCGCCGGCGCGGCTGGCGATGGTGGCTGCGATTGCCGCTCGTGCGACTGGGCGTCCTCAAGTAGCCACCGGCGCGTTGGTGAGCCAGCTCCTCGCGCTGCAGCGCTCGGCGCGCGACCTTCCGAGCACCGGAGTCGTCCACGTCGCGCGGTAGCGTCCCCGTATAATCGCGGGATGAATCCGCGCCTCGGGCTGCTGCAGCCCTACCCCTTCGAGAAACTGCGCCAGCTCCTCGCCGGCGTGGCGCCCCCGCCCGGCGTTTCGCCCATCGCGCTGTCCCTCGGCGAGCCGCAGCACCCGACGCCCGCGGTCGTCAAGGAAGCGCTCGCCGCGAACCTGGGCGGGCTCGCGCGCTATCCGCTCACGCTCGGCCTTCCCGAGCTGCGCCGCGCGATCGCCGCATGGCTCGGCCGCCGCCACGCAGTCGCGATCGACTTCGAGAAGGAAGTGATCCCGGTGCTCGGCACGCGCGAGGCGCTCTTCTCCATCGCGCAAGCGGTGCTCGACCCTTCCGAGGCGCAGGCGCTGGTGCTCTCTCCCAATCCGTTCTACCAGATCTACGAGGGCGCGGCGCTCCTCGGCGGCGCGAAGCCGCACTTCGTGAACGCCCGCGGCAACGAGGCGCCCGACTGGGATTCGATTCCCGATTCCGTCTGGCCACGCGTGCGGCTCGTCTACGCGTGCTCGCCGGGCAACCCCAGCGGGCGCGTCATGAAGCTCGACGAATGGAAGCGGCTCTTCGCGCTCTCGGACCGGCATGGCTTCGTGATCGTCTCCGACGAGTGCTACGGCGAGCTCTACTTCGACGAGGCGAAGCCGCCGCTGGGCGCGCTCGCCGCCGCGCGCACGCTCGGACGCGAGGGGTGGCCGCGGCTCATCGTCATGGGCTCGCTCTCCAAGCGCTCCAACGCGCCGGGGCTGCGCTCGGGCTTCGCGGCCGGCGACCGCGCGATCCTCGAGCGTTTCGTGCTCTACCGCACGTACCACGGCGCGCAGATGAGCAACGCGGTGCAGCTCGCCTCCATCGCGGCGTGGAACGACGAGGCGCACGTGGTCGAGAACCGGCGCCTCTACCGCGAGAAGTTCGCCTCGTTCTACGAGCGCGTGAACCCCGTGCTGCCGCTCGCCATGCCGGAAGCCGGCTTCTACTTCTGGACCGACGTGCGTTCGGCCTGCGCCGGCGATCCCGGGGGCGGGGACCTCGCGTTCACGCGCGATCTCTTCCGTGCCGCGCACGTGACGGTGCTTCCCGGCAGCTACATCGCGCGCGACACGCCCGCCGGCAATCCGGGCCGGGGCTACGTCCGCATGGCGTTGGTAGCCACCGTCGAGGAGACGCGCGAGGCGGCTTCCCGGATCCGCAACTTCATCGAGCAACGAGCGCCGGCCGCGGCCCGCGCCGCACGAGCATGAACGACATCGCCGCCCCCGCCCTGCAGTCGCTGATCGACTCCGCCTTCGAGCGCCGCGCCGAGCTCTCGCCCGCCGCCGCGCCCTCCGACGTGAAGGACGCGGTGGCGCAGACCCTCGCCGCGCTCGACGCGGGCCGCATCCGCGTGGCCGAGAAGCGCGACGGGAAGTGGATCACGCACCAGTGGATCAAGAAGGCGGTGCTGCTCTCCTTCCGCCTGCGCGACAACGAGATCCTGCAGGGCGGCTACACGCATTACTTCGACAAGGTCGACTCCAAGTTCGCGCGCTATACGCAGGCGGATTTCCAGGCCGGCGGCTACCGCGTCGTTCCCCCCGCCGCCGCGCGCTACGGCTGCTACATCGCGAAGAACGCGGTCCTCATGCCGTCGTACGTGAACATCGGCGCCTACGTGGACGAGGGCGCCATGGTCGACACCTGGGCCACCGTGGGCTCGTGCGCGCAGATCGGGAAGAACGTGCACCTGTCGGGCGGCGTGGGGATCGGCGGCGTGCTCGAGCCCGTGCAGGCGAATCCCACCATCATCGAGGACAACTGCTTCATCGGCGCGAGGAGCGAGATCGTCGAGGGCGTGGTGGTCGGCGAGGGCTCGGTGATCTCGATGGGCGTCTACATCGGGCAGAGCACCAAGATCTACAACCGGGCGACCGGCGAGGTGACGTACGGCTGCGTCCCGCCGGGCAGCGTAGTCGTCTCGGGCAACTTGCCCGGGGGGGATGGCCGGTATAGTCTCTACTGCGCCGTCATCATCAAGCAGGTGGACGCGAAGACCCGCGCCAAGACGGGCATCAACGAGCTGCTCAGAGGTGATTGATCTCCCCTAGTGAACCGGACACCGGGGACAGACCCTGAACCAGGCAAAGGCGTGAACCAGGGTCCGTCCCCAACGGAGCGCACGACATGATCATCGAGAAGCTGCTGCAGCTGATGGCCGAGAAGAAGGCCTCGGACATCTTCATCTCGGCGGGCTCGCCGATCAGCATCAAGATCCAGGGCAACATCATGGCGGTGAATCCCCAGGTGATGGACGGGGAGGCGACCAAGAAGATCGCCTACGAGATGCTCACGCCGCAGCAGATCGAGACCTTCGAGCGCGACCTCGAGCTCAACTTCTCCAAGCCCATGCCCGGCCTGGGCAACTTCCGCGTGAACATGTTCTGGCAGAAGAGCGCGGTCTCCACCGTGATCCGCTTCGTCACGTCGGACATCCCGAAGATCGCGGACCTCTTCCTGCCGCCGGTGCTGTCCACGCTGGTGATGGAGAAACGCGGCTTGATCCTCGTGGTGGGGGCGACCGGCTCGGGCAAGTCGACGACGCTCGCCTCGATGCTCGACTATCGCAACTCGGTGCAGGCGGGCCACATCCTCACGATCGAGGATCCGGTCGAATACGTCTTCACGCCCAAGAAATCGATCTTCAACCAGCGCGAGGTGGGCAACGACACGCGCTCGTTCCACGACGCGCTGCGAAACGCCATGCGCCAGGCGCCGGACTGCATCCTCATCGGCGAGATCCGCGACCTCGAGACGATGCGCATGGCGCTCACGTACGC